>Ga0210403_10002162_pt1 | contig 18089 bp, 19 predicted proteins | sample IncBWC19MmetaG_FD_150863 | JGI IMG/M metagenome (GOLD analysis project Ga0210403, IMG submission 150863) | Forest soil microbial communities from Barre Woods Harvard Forest LTER site, Petersham, Massachusetts, United States - Inc-BW-C-19-M | ecosystem: Environmental > Terrestrial > Soil >... | reverse complement strand
CTGCCGCTGTTGCGCTCAAATATCGTTTGCCGTCGATTTTTGCCGAGCGCACCTACGTGGAGGCCGGTGGGCTGATGAGCCTCGGCGAGAGCCTCAAGGATTTCTACCGGCATGCGGCCTCGTTCGTGGACAAGATTTTCAAGGGGGCGAGAGCCGGGGATCTGCCGATCGAGCAGCTCGCACTGTTCGATCTCGTGGTCAATCGCAAGACCGCGCAACAGCTTGGGGTCGCGCTTCCACCGCGGACCGGCGTGGCCGCCTACGAAGTAATCGATTAGAGCATTCACAAACCCGCATACCATTGATAGCCGCGATCTTCCCAGAAGCCGCCCTTGCCGCGGCCGATGTGGTCGAGCGTCGCGACGGCCTCGATGCGGGTGACGTATTTGGCATTCTTGTACCCGATCTGACGCTCGACCCGCAGCCGCAGCGGCGCGCCATGGGCGACCGGCAGCGGCTGGCCGTTCATCCCGTAGGCCAGGATGGTCTGCGGGTGGAAGGCATCGAACAGATCGAGGCTTTCGTAATAAAGCCCGCTGCGGTCCGGGGTTCTCTCCAGCTCATCGAGGCAATGAAAGACGATGTAGCGGACGTTGGGCATCAGCTCGCAGGCCTGCAGGAGATGGCTGAGCTGGACGCCGGTCCATTGCCCGATGGCGCTCCAGCCTTCGTCGCAACAGTGCAGGGTGATCTGGGTGCGCGCCGGCAGCGCCTTGATCTCGTCGAGTGACAGCGAGAGCGGGCGGCGCACCAGACCATCGACCGTCAGCCGCCAGCGGGCGAATTGCGATACCATCATCTGAAAATAGCCAAACCCGCCCGGCATGGAGGTGCCGTTGAGCGGAAATTCCGGCGAAATGTCCGCGACGGCGAATTCCCGCGCCAGCGGCTGTCCGGACAAGAGCAGATGCTGCACGCGCAGCGATACAAACTGGCCGAAATCGAGCGCGCCGCGCATCGCCGGCGATTCGAACACGCCATCGCAGCCCGCCAGCAACAGGGTTCCGGCCGCTGCCGAACCGGCGCGCAGCAGGCTGCGGCGGGAGACCAGGCGGCTCATGGCCCGGCCTGCGGCCTGATCACATAACGCCCGGTGATCATGGAGCGCATCCCGTTGACGACGCCTGCCAGAAGCAACTCGATCACGTGGACGAGCACGAACAGGACCAGGAGGTTGGCCACCAGGAAATGGATGGTGCGCGCCGATTGGCGGCCGCCGAACAGGTCGAACAGGCCCGGCAATGCCGCGGTGACCGCCGGCGACATGGTCAGCCCGCTCAGCACCATGACCGGCAGCAGCAGGAAAACCACCGTCAGATAGGCGAGCTTCTGCAGCACGTTGTAGCGGCGGGCGGCCTCGCCGCGCGGCGCCCGCAACCGAACATGGTCCCAAAGGTCAGCCAGGATGTGCCGCGCGCGCAGCTGATCGGCCGCCGGCGCCAGGTCGCGGCGGAAGTGGCCGCTGAACGCGCCGAACAGCAGGTAGACGGCACCGTTGACGACGAACAACCAGGCCATCAGGAAATGCCAGTCGCGCGCGAGCGCAAGGCCGGGCTCGCCCGGCAGCGTCAGCCAGGCCGGAAATGCGCGGGCCACCATGCCGCGCTCGGAATCGCGGGAAACGCCGAGCACGCCGGTGGTGACGAAGCTCAAGCCGGCGATGCGGGTCACGCCGACCGGCGCGCCGCTGTCGGGATCGACCGCGGCGTCGATCGAGACGACGGCGGGAACCCCGCGGTAGCCGTAGTTCCCCCAATACAGCGCCGGGTGATAGTTGAAGATGCGCAGCCCGCTCATCAGCAGCAGCGCAAGGCAGAGCACGTTGATCCAGTGGGTCGCCCGCACCACGAGCGCGTGCCGGTAGATGACTTCGCGCTTGGGCGCGGCGTCTTGCGTTCCCGCGGTTGGGCTCGGCTCGCTCACGGCCATCTGTTTAAGCGCCCGTCAGAGCATTTTTGCATTGTCGCATTTTCGAACGGAAAACCGGATTCCACCTCCGCCGGAGTTTATCATCGGGCCGGCCTTCGGCCGGACCCGTTGGCGGGGGCGGGCTTTTCCTGAAAATGCCCGTGTGCGCGCCGCGTCAATCGGCAGCCAAGGTGAGCGCCTGCTCGGCCGCCGGCGCGGCATGGCTCCCCGCAGCGCGACGGAATTTGTCGAGATGCTGTTCCTGACCCACATAGGTCTGTGCCGCCTGCGAGCGGAACAGCTCGCGGGTCTCGATCTCATCGTCGGTGACCGGTGTCAGCGCGAGGTCCATGTATTGCAGGCGTTGCTGATCATGCTTGATCGGCAGATACATCCGCCGCAGGCCGACGTAGAGCTTGATCCAGAGCACCTGCTTGGCCAGGCTTTCCCACCAATAGCGCGGATAGAACCACCAGACCGGCTCGAGCGGCAGACCCGAGCGTCGGTCGCGGCGGAACTTCATGCGCAGGAACCCGCCTTCGAGCGGATGGATCTTCTCGATGTCGATGCAGCCCTTGAACCAGGTGATGAGGAACAGGACATTCGATGGATTGGCCCGGGTCGCCGCCGCCCGCCGCATCACTGTCCGGATGTGCTCGCGGGTGTAGTAGGTCTGCCACGCCAATCTGTAGGTTCGCTCCCATTCCGCCTTCGACATGCCCGGATGGCCCGTGGTCACATGATTGAGATCGTATTTGTTCATGTCGGGGTCCATCGCGACCCCCGCCGTGTAGAGCTTCTTGTGGTCCTCCGAGCCCGGCAGCGGCGTCAGGTAGAAGAACTCGAGCAGATCGACCGGCAGCTCGCGTTTGATGACCTCGACATCGTGCAGGATCGATTCGAGCGTGTCGTTCGGGAATCCGAGGATGTAGCCCGCATAGGTCACCACGCCGGCCTGTTTCCAGGCGAGCAGCATCTTGCGGTATTCGGTGATCTTGTTCTGCCGCTTCTTGGCACCGGCTAGGCTGTCGGGATTGATGTTCTCGAGCCCGATGAAGACGCGCCTGACGCCGCCACGCGCGCATTTTTCGATGAAGTTGGGCAGCTTGTGGCAGAGCGTATCGACCTGGATGATGACACTGAACTTGTGTCCCTGCTCGCGCAGATAAATCAACCGATCCAGGATCGGCTCCCAATCCTTGTTGCGGGCGAAATTGTCGTCGGTGATGAAAAAACGATTGAGGCCCTGCTCCAGGTTGGCACGCATCAGCAATTCGACGTCCGCGGGCGAGCGCCGCCGCGACTTGCGGCCCTGCACGTTGATGATGGTGCAGAACGAGCACTGGTACGGGCATCCGCGCCCCGCATCGAAGCTGGTGCCGCCCCCGGCGGTGCGCTGGACGCGCGCACGCGGCAACAGCGGGATCGGCGCGCCTTCGAGCCCGGGCAGATCGTCCATGTAGTTGTAGTGCGGCTTGAGCCGCCCGGCGAAGGCATCACGCAGCACCTCGTCGAGCCGGCCCTCCGCCTCGCCGGCGAACAGCGATACGCCGATGGCCTCGGCGCGCGCGAGATCGGGGTCGACGCCGTCGAGCATCGCGACCGTGCCGGAGACATGAAACCCGCCGATGCCGACCAGGATGCCGCGCTGGCGCAGCGGCCGGGCAATATCGAGCGCGCGGGGAAATTGGTTGGACTGCACGCCGATCAGCATGACCATGCCGGAACCGGCGTCCTCGATCATCCGGGCCAGGCGATCGGGGCGAATGCGGGTATTGGTCTCGTCAAAGGCGTGGATGTCGATCGCGACCTCATCGCCTAGCACTCGGCGCGCGGCGCAGTCTTGCGCGAGCCCGTAGAGCGCCGCCAGCGAGTTCGACGGTATGGCGGATCGAAACCATTGGATGACGTAGCCGTCGTCATCGTAATGCGATGGCTTGACCAGCAAGAGCGCAAAACGTCGGGGGATTCCAGGCATGGCCTCGGGCTCAACGACGCGTCTCAGCCTTACGATTACTCGATCGCCATGCCCCTGTCGACCGCAAGCGGTTGTGCGCCTTCACGCGAAGTTGTCGCTGGACTCTGGTGCAGGCGCAAGCGCCTTATTTGGCGGGCTCGAAGGCATCCATATAGGCGGTGATGTTGGGGCCGCCGCCGCGCGCGGTCGAGCCTCCCGGCAGATAGATACGGTTGCCGACGGTCGCCGCGATCAGGGAGTGCCGCGGCAACGGCATGGGCTCGAATCGCGTCCAGCTGTTGGCGGCCGGATCGAAGGCCTCGACCTCGTTAAAGAGACCGATCGGGCTCGCGTCGTTGCCTTCGCCGCCGAACACGTAGAGCCGGCCGCCCATCACCGTGGCATTGCCGCCCGACCGGCCGGTCGGCATCGGGGCCTTTTCGGTCCAGGTGCCGGCGCGCGGATCGAATTCCTCCACCGTGACGATATCGTATTTGGGCCGGTCGCGGCCGCCGATCACGTAGAAGCGGCCGTTCATCACGCCCATATAGGCGTGATCGCGTGCAACCTTCATGGGCGGGAGAGCGCTCCAACGATCGGTCTGCGTATCATAGACCGAGAAGTCGGTGATCGGCTCATAGGGCGGCAGCGCGCCGTTCGGCACCGGCGCGCCGGCGGGCCGCCGGTGCTCGCCGCCGGCCGCGTAGATGAGGTTGCCGATGGCGCCCACCACCATGGCGCCGCGCGGCGACGGCAGCGGCGCGCGCTTGTCCCAATGGTTGGCGGCCGGATCAAAGACCCAGGTCGAGTCGATCGGCTCGCGCTTGGGGAACGGCTCATGGAATCCGCCGACCACATAGATCTTGCCGCCGACCAGCGCGGCGCCGTGATGATGGACCGGATCGGGCAGCGGCGTGCCCTCGCTCCATTCGTTCTTGGCGGTGTCGTAAATCTGCACCCGATCGATCGGGCCATCGATGCCGAGCGTGAAGCCGCCCATGACATAGATGCGATTGCCGATGACGACCGATGCCGCCTCGTTCTGCGGGTGCAGCATGGGGGCGAGCTTGGTCCAAGTACCTTTGGCAAGAGAGGGGCTTGGTACCGGTTGGGCCCGCGCGGCGGCCAACAGCGCGGCCGCGGCGATCGCCAGCACCGGAACCGGCCAGACGCGCGCATGATGCAATGCCGAATGCAAATGGCTCGCGGCATGCCGCAAGCGCGAGCGGGATTCCCGGACCATTGACGCCTCCTCCAGTCGAGCAAAACTTGCCCTACCAGGCAGGAGCTTAGCGCAATTGCCGGATGGTGGGTCAATTGGTCGGGCCGAATTCTCGCGTGCCAAGCTGAGATCTGCGGAGGCGCCGACGCGCAGCCGCGCCTGATGTAGGGTGGGCAAAATCGCGCGTCGTGACGTGGCCGCGTGGGCACGGCGCGTAGGCGATTTTGCCCGCGCGGACGCACGGAACGGCGCGCCTTTGCCCACCCTACTCCGCGGCGACATGCCGACCCGCGTTGCGCTCCAGGCAACCGATCAGCATGTCGGTCGACATGATGTCGCCGAAGGTCAGATAGAACGCGATCAGCGAGGCATTGTGGTCCGCATCGGTGGCGGCGGCATTGCCGTCGGTCACCATGATGGTCTTGAAATTGAGCATCATGGCATCGCGCGCGGTCGATTCGCAGCACACATTGGTCACCGTGCCGGTCACCAGGATGGTGTCGAGGCCACGCGCCCGCAAAGCGGCGGCGAGCTCCGAGGAGCCCTGGATGAAGGCGCTGAAGCGATTCTTCTCCACGATGGGATCTTGCGGCTGCACATCGAGCCCGTTCCAGAGCGCATGTCCCAGGCTGTCGGCGGTGAGCGCCTCGATGCGCTTGGCCACGCGCTGCGGGGTCGTCATCTCGAAATAGGTCGACCAGTCTCGCAGCGCCTCCTCGGTGAACGTGGTCTTGATCCAGAACACCGTGCCGCCGGTATCGCGCACCGCCCGGGCGAGCCGGTTGATATTGGGCACGATCTTTTCCGCCATCGGGCAGAGCGAATGGGCGACGCCGGGCAGCATGAAGGCGTTCTGCATATCGACCACGACCAGGGCCGATTTCGCCGGATCGAGATCGGCGTAGACATGCTCGCGGCCGCGGCGCTCGATGACGCGGTCGATGACGGATTTGGGAATGGCGAGAGTGTGCATGTTTCCTGCAAGCGTTGCGTTATGGGCGGGACGAGATGATCTGCCGGTAAAGCCGCTCCCATTTCTCGCCCTGTGCCAGCGCTGTGGCGGAATCCATCACCGTCAGCTTGTCGCGGTCAAGCGGCGAGCCGACCTTGCGGCTGGTGACCACATAGTCGCGCTCGGCCAGGATTTTCTGCGCATCCGACAGCATGAAGTCGAACATCAGCACCGCCGCCGAGGGATGCGGCGCCAGCCGGGCGACCGCAATGCTGTTGGGCATGGAAATAAGCGGCTCGATGACGAACCAGTCGAGCGGGGCGCCGCGCTTCTTCAGCTGCTCGGCGGTGTAGTTGAACACCGTCAGCGCCAGCGGCGCCTCGCCGGCGGCCACCAGGTTGGTCAAGAGGGTATGGCCCTTGCGGGCCGAAAATCCGTTGGCGGCGGCGATTTGGCGAAACAGCTTCACCCCCGCCTCCTCGCCCAACTCGCCCATCAGACCGGCAAACCAGTCGGAATCGTCGGCCTCGATGGCGATCCTGCCCTTCCAGCGGGGATCCAGCAGATCGGAATAGCTTTTGGGCAACTCGGCCTTCTTGATCAGATCGGTATTGTAGGCCTGAACCAGGACGTTGAGGCAGAAACCGACCCATTCCCGATGGGGCGGGATCGCGCGCCCCATCACATCGGCGAGGTAGGGTGATTTCACCTCCTGCAGCAGCTTCTCGCCCGCCAAGGCTTCCATCGCCGGCCCGTTGTTGAGGATGAAATCCACGTCGAAACGTCTGGCGCCGGCTTCGGCCAGCGCACGCTGGCGGATCTCCTCCGAGCTCGCCCGATAGAGTTGGACCTTGATCCCGTATTTTTTCTCGAAGGCGCCGACCAGGGCCGCGTTGTCGTCGGTCGGGGCATTGGAATACATCGTGAGCGCGCCTTCGCGCTTGCCGCCCTCGATCAGGCGCTGCTCGCGATCCGCGCCCGCATAGGCGGCGATCGCGGCGGCCCGGCTGCTTTGCGCCGGCGCCGAACCGCTCAAGAGAATCACCAACGCAGCGGCGGCGCCGAGGACGCCGGCCACGCCGGCTAATGCGCTGCGCTCGCTCATCCGCGGGCCTGCTCCTGCCGAAGGGTCCTTGGCCGCAGCATCAACCGTTCGTCCCTGCGTTCGAGAAAGTCAGGAGCCGCGCCGGATTGTCATGCAGCATGGTTTCGATCTGGGACGGCGATATCCCGCGATCGAGCAGCATCGGCACGAAATCGGCAAGCACGGTGCTGTAGCCGCGCCCGCCGTAACGCCGCAGCAACGTCCTGCGCGCGATATCGGAGGACAGGATGATCTGCCGCTCAAGCCCGCCGGCGCAGGCGTCGCGCACCAGGTCGGCGAGCTGATCATTGCTCGGCCCTTTCGGAAAGGTGACCTTGTCGATGCCCATGAAGACGCCGGAGCGCGCGAGCGCGACGAGCTCGCCTACGTTGTGGGCCGCTCCCATATGGCTGATCACCACGCGCGACATGTCCATACCGGCGCGCTCCAGCACGCGCACGTGCCAGGCCGCCTGATCGGGGCTCGACGTATGGGTGATGACGGGCGCGCCGGTCGCGAAGGCGGCGGCGGCTGCCGCCCGGAACAGCCGCTCGGCCACGGCATCGGGCTCGCCGCGGTTGGTCCCCACCTTGATGACGCCGCAACGGATGCCGGTGCCGCCGACGCCGGTCTCGATTTCCGAGATCATGATGTCGCGCAGCTGCTCGAGGGTTCCCTCGATCGCAATGCCGGGAAAAGGGTCCCAGTAGAATCCCGTCGCCCCCACGACCGCTACGCCGGCCTGCGCGCTGATCCGCCGCAGCGCAATCGGGTCGCGTCCCCAATCGGGAGCGCTCAGGTCGGTGATCGCCGCCAGGCCGAATTCCCTGGCATGGCGAAGATCGTCGACGACCGCCTGCTCCTCCGCTTCGCCGATGCGATTGGCCGGCCCTTTCTGAGCGGAAAGGTCGATCTGCAAGTGCTCATGGAGGAGAATCCGGCCGTGGACGGCCGCGATGTCTCCGGTCACGGTTCTGATCACGGCTGAAACCCGATCTCCCGCGGCGCCGGTCAATCAGCCGCCGCGCGTCGCGCCGCATCGGCTGCGGTCCACGCGGTAACATCCTCCGGCGAAGCGATCTTCGGTGCGCAGCCGAGTAGCGTCAAGACGATGGAGTGCAGCCGTCACTTTGCGCTTCGGCGCTGGCGCTGAAATGAAAGTCCCGGGACACGAGCCCCGGGACTTGCCAGTGGTAACGGTTCGGGATCGGCTGATGCAAACGCGCTTGCTTGCGTCCCGCCGACGCCGGGAATCGATGGGCTTGGCTTATGACTTAAACTTCTTGCCGGCGTGAACGCCGTCGAGCCATTCCCCCCAACCATTGCATTTCGGATCGATGTCGCACCACGTCCCCCAGCCCCCCGGGCTCTTCTTCTTGAGCGAAATCAGCGACTGACGCGGATCAGCGGTTTCCTTCTTGCCGCCCGCGAAGGCGGCCGAGGCACCGCTGAGGACGATGGCCAGAGATAACGTGGCAAATACGATCTTGGACTTCATGGGTCGCCTCCTCCTTTGTTGCCGACACGGTTCCCCCGTGCCTGACCCCACATTACGGTAAAAAAAATATAAATGAAAGATTTGTATAAATAAAATTATCAGTTCTTGTTTCGAGAGCCAAAAATTCGAAAACTGACAGCAATTTCATTGTGTTGGAGTAACGCATGAATCTGGCTGGCAGGCGCGGTTGTGCGTATTCATCCGCTCGCCATGCACCAAACCCAGCCGAGAAGGAAACTTATATATCATAAATATATCTAATTATTATATGCTTTTTACGAGCGCCACAGGCCACGCACCGAACCAGCAGCCGCGCTAGCGCGGCTTGAGAAACGCGAAATCGCAGCCTTCGTCGGCCCCGAGAATCTCTTGCGCGTAGAGCCTGGAATAGCCGCGCGCGGGCTGATCCGGCGCCGGCTTGGCGGCGGCGGCGCGCTGTTTCAACTCGGCGTCCTCGACCATGAGATCGATGCGCCGCTCGCGCACCGAAAGACGGATGCGGTCGCCGCTCCGCACCAGACCAAGCGGACTGCCGGAGGCGCAATCCGCGAGCGCGCTGAACGTCCACGATCCGGCCCGCGCCGACGCGGGTCGGGGGGATGGCGCGCCACGGCCGATACCTGCTAAGTAATTCCAGCTCAAAATGTCGCCTTACCGGAGGAGTCATGGCTGCTACCGTCACCAGCAAGGGCCAAGTCACGATTCCAAAGCAAGTCCGCGAGCTTTTGGGGATCGGTCCCGGGAGCGTGATCGATTTCGAGCGAGGCGACGACGGCCGAATCGTCCTCGTCAAGGTGGGGAGGAAGACCCGGCCGAGCCGGTTCGCCCGCCTTCGCGGCCATGCCGGAAAGGGCCTTAGCACCGACCAAATCATGGCCATGACGCGCGGCGAGCGCTGAGTGATCCTCGTTGACACCAACGTTCTGCTCGATCTGCTGACCGACGATCCAAATTGGTCGGAATGGTCGCTCGCCCGTCTTGAGGAAGCGGCGTTGAATGGTCCGGTGCTCATCAACGACGTAGTCTATGCTGAGACCTCAATTCGTTATGAGCGAATCGAGGACCTCGAGGCGATGCTTGCGGATGCGATGATCGACATCGCGCCGACACCAAGACCGGCCCTATTCCTGGCCGGCAAGGTGTTTCAGCAATATCGCGCCGCCGGCGGCGTGCGAACGGGCGTTCTTCCCGACTTCTTCATCGGCGCCCACGCAGCGATCGAAGGTTGGCCGTTGGTGACGCGCGATGCGCGACGTTATCGCACATACTTTCCTACGCTGACCCTGGTCGCACCGCCGGTCTGAGTGGCGGCTGCCGCTCGCGACGCTAGGGCCAGCCCTCCTGGCCGCCCTCGTGCCGCTGGCGCCCGCTTTGGTCGCGCGCTAGCGCGGCTTGAGAAACGCAAAATCGCAGCCTTCGTCGGCGCCCAGGATCTCCTGCGCGTAGAGCCTGGAATAGCCGCGCGCGGGCTGATCCGGCGTCGGCTTGGCGGCGGCGGCGCGCTGTTTCAACTCGGCGTCCTCGACCATGACATCGATGCGCCGCTCGCGCACCGAAAGACGGATGCGGTCGCCGCTCCGCACCAGACCAAGCGGACCGCCGGAGGCGCAATCCGGGGTCACGTGCAGCACGATCGCCCCGAAGGCGGTGCCGCTCATGCGCGCATCGGACACCCGGATCATGTCCTTGACGCCGTTCTTGGCGAGCTTCCTGGGGATCGGCAGATAGCCGGCTTCCGGCATCGCGGCCGGCGATCGCGGGCCGGCATTCTGCAGGACCAGGATGTCCTGGGGCGTGACGTCGAGGGCGGGATCATCGATGCGCGCCGCCAGATCGGCAAGCGAGGTGAATACCACCGCCCGGCCCGCATGCTCGAACAGCTTGGCGTCGGCGGCCGAGCGCTTGAAGATGGCGCCTTTGGGCGCGAGATTGCCGAACAGCGCGATGACGCCGCCGCTCGCTTCGAGCGGCTCACCGCGCGCCGCGATGATCGAGCGGTCGATCCAAAGGTCGCCGTCGCCGGCCAGCCGCTCGCCCAAGGTCTCGCCGGTCACCGTCAGGCAATCGAGATGCAGGAGCGGCTTGAGCTCGCGCAACAAGGCGCCCATCCCGCCCGCCGCAAAGAAATCCTCCATGTAACCGTTGCCGACCGGCTTCAAGTCGACCAGGAGCGGGGTCGAATCCGACAGCTCGTTCAAGCGCGCCAGCGACAGGTTCACGCCGGCGCGTCCTGCGATCGCGGTGAGATGGATCACCGCATTGGTCGAGCCGCCGATGGCGAGAACGACGCGCAGCGCATTCTCGACCGACCGGGCATTGATCATCCGGTCGGGCGTGAGGTTCGAGCCGATGAGCCGCACCGCCGCCGCACCGGTCGCCTCGGCGGCGCGCAGTCGATCTGCATGCACGGCCGGGATCGCGGCCGTGCCGGGCAGGATCATGCCGAGGGCCTCGGCCACACAAGCCATGGTGGAGGCGGTGCCCATCACGGCGCAAGTCCCGGCGGTGACCGCCAGCTGGCCCTCGACCTCCATGATCTCGGCCTCAGCGACCTCGCCGGCGCGGTAGCGCGCCCAAAAGCGCCGGCAGTCCGTGCAGGCGCCGAGCCGTTCGCCGCGATGGCGCCCGGTCATCATCGGCCCCGCCACCAGCATGATGGCGGGGCGGCCGGCCGAGACCGCCCCCATCAGCTGCGCCGGCACGGTCTTGTCGCAACCGCCCATGAGCACGACGGCGTCCATGGGCTGCGCGCGGATCATCTCCTCGGTGTCCATCGACATGAGGTTGCGATATTTGAGGCTGGTGGGCTCGAGAAAGACCTCGCCCAGCGAAATGGTCGGGAACTCGACCGGCAGCGCGCCGGCGGCCAGGACGCCGCGTTTGACCGCCTCGAGCAGCTCGGGGAAGTGGCGATGGCAATTGTTGAATCCTGAGGCCGTATGCGCGATGCCGACCACGGGTTTGGCCAGCATCGCGCGCGAATAGCCCATGGATTGCGCAAAGGAGCGGCGCAGGTAGAGCGAGAAGTCACGGTCGCCGTAATTGGTCAGGCCATTGGCGAAGCCCACGGTCCGTTCGGTCATGGATTTGTTCTCCGGCACCAGCGGGCAAGAGCACAGTTTTTACGCCAGCGCCAATAACTTATCCCCTGCAGCGCAAGAACGGGAAAGGATCTGGCAAGCGAAAACATGCAGTTTCGCCAAAGCTTGCGCAATTTTCGATAACCTCGTGAAATGTCATGCCGATCGAATGAACGCGCGCGGCGGACTGCTCGGCGGTCCGATCGAGCCGCATAAAATCGCGGACCGCGCGTTGATACGCCCGCTTCGGACCTGGCGGGCCCCGTCGGGCAGGCCGCCAGGGGCCGCCAACGGACCGGTCTGCGCGTCAATCGACCGCCCCATTATCGGCTCGACAAACCGCCCGGAACCCTTCTAGAAAGACCCTGGCAGAGTTCCAGTTGAAGCCGCCGGGGAAGGTTTTCATGGATTACGAGGGATTTTTTGCCGACGCTCTCGCCCGGCTCAAGGACGAGCGGCGCTATCGTGTCTTTGCCGACCTGGAACGCCTGGCTGGGCGCTTTCCGCGCGCCATCTGGCATTCCCCGAACGGTCCCCGCGACGTGATCGTGTGGTGCTCCAATGACTATCTGGGCATGGGCCAGCACCCCAAGGTGATCGGGGCGATGGTGGAGACCGCGACCCGGATGGGCACCGGCGCCGGCGGCACCCGCAACATCGCCGGCACCAATCACCCCCTGGTGGCGCTCGAGCAGGAGCTGGCCGACCTTCACGGCAAGGAAGGAGCCCTCGTCTTCACCTCCGGCTATATATCCAACGAAACCGGAATCTCGACCATCGCCAGGCTGCTTCCCGGCTGCCTGATCCTGTCCGACGCATTCAACCACAATTCCATGATCGAGGGTGTGCGCCAGTCGGGATGTCAAAAGCAGATCTTCCGCCACAACGACATGGGGCACCTCGAGGAGCTGCTGAAGGCCGCCGATCCGGCCAAGCCGAAGCTCATCGTATTCGAGAGCCTCTATTCGATGGACGGCGACGTTGCGCCGATCAGACGCATTTGCGACCTCGCCCAGCGTCATGGCGCCATGACCTACCTGGACGAGGTGCACGCGGTCGGCATGTACGGCCCGCGCGGCGGCGGCATGGCCGAGCTGCAGGGCGTGATGGAACGCATCGACGTGATCGAGGGAACGCTCGCCAAGGCGTTCGGCTGCCTTGGCGGCTATATCGCGGCACGCGCCGCGCTGATCGATGCGGTGCGCTCCTATGCGCCGGGCTTCATCTTCACCACCGCGCTGCCGCCGGCCATCTGCGCGGCCGCCACGGCGGCGATCCGCCATCTCAAGACTTCGAGCTTCGAGCGCCAACGCCATCAGGATCGCGCCGGCCGCGTCAAGGCGGTGCTCGGCGCGGCCGGGCTGCCGGTGATGGCAAACGATACCCATATCGTGCCGGTCCTGGTCGGCAATGCCGAAAAGTGCAAGGAGGCGACCGACCTCCTGCTCGCCGATCACGGCATCTACATTCAGCCCATCAATTATCCGACCGTGCCCAAGGGGACGGAACGGCTGCGCATCACGCCTACGCCGTTCCACGAGGACGCCGTGATCGACACCCTTGCCGAAGCGCTGGTCGATGTGTGGGAACGGCTGCGACTTCCGCTCAAGGATCGCGCGCTGGCGGCCGAGTAGGTCGCCACTGGACGGACGCGTCATCGCGCTGAACGTTTCGGGCCGGTCGCCGCGATCGTCGGCGCCGCCTTCCGCCATCAATCGTCGAGCGTCCCCTGCCCTGGCCGCTTCCAGCGCGCGCCCAGGCGCGGCGCGATCTTGCGGCCGGCCAGCCGGCGCGCCGACAGCGCGACCGAAAAGGTGACCACCAGCCAGCGCGCCAGCTGATGCGCGCCGACATAGACCGGGTCGAGATGCAGCGCCAGCGCGAGCACCATCATGGTGTCCTGGGCGCCAGGCGCGAATGCGATGACCACGTCGGCGGTGCGGAACGGCAGGAAATGGGTCACGATCAGCGCGAAGCACGAGGCCACCGCGATCGCGACCGCGGTCGAGCCGAGTGCCGCCCCGACATAGCCCAACAGCATTCGCGGGGTGGCGTTGGCAAATCGCGATCCGACCACCGCCCCGAGCATGACGACGGCGCTGCTGCCGACCCACCATGGCAAGACCGCGTGGACGTAGCCGGTGCCGTGCAAGACGGCGGAACCCGCCATGGCGCCGAACAACATGCCGCCGGGAACACGCAGCCGCGCCATGGCAAACGCCATCAGCGAGGACACGATCGCGATCATCGCCAGTTCCACCGGCGAGGAGCCGGACGCCGGCCCCGGCACTACGATCACGCCGGCGGCCGCGAAGCCGAACAGCGCCAGCCCTGCCGGCAGTCCGATGGTGATGACCAGGACGCGCATCGTCTGCACGATGGCGACACCGCGCATGTCGGCGCCGAATTCCGCCGCCAGCGCGACCACCTGGGCCATGGCCCCGGGGCTGGCGCCGAGCAGCGCCGAGAGCGGATCCCAGCCATGGGCAAAACGCAGGTAGCAGGTCGTTGCCAGCATCGAGCAGACCGTCGAAACGGTGAGGAGCGCGACGCTGAGCGGCCAGGTCGAAAGCCCCGCCAGGGTTGCCGGCGTCACCACCGCGCCGAGCAGCATGCCGATCAGCACGAAGCACACGCGCGCGAGCCACAATGGAACCCTGGTGGGCCGCCCGGCGAGTGCGGCGCTGGCGACCGCGAGCACCGAGCCGGAAACGAGCCCCGCCGGCACCCCGATGAGGCTGAACGCGACGCCGCCGGCGCCCGCGATCACGAGCGTCTCGGCGACCTGCAGGAAATCCTGGCGCGTGGGAAGATCGGGCAGCATCGATTTGGCGATCGGGTCGTTCAACGGCGAGAGCCGATGAACTGCAGCACGACCTCGCGCCGCCGCGGCGAGGTCCGGTGCTCGGCCAGGTAGATGCCCTGCCAGTGGCCGAGCTGCAGCGCGCCGCCGGCCACCGGGACATGCAGCGAAACTCCGGTCAGCATGGTCCTGACGTGCGAGGGCATATCGTCCGGCCCTTCGCTGTCATGGAGCCAGGGCTGGCCGGGCGGCACCAGGCGATCGAGCGCGGTCGCCAGATCCGCGCGCACATCGGGATCGGCATTTTCCTGGATGACCAGGGACGCCGAGGTATGCCGCAGATAGAGCAAGAGTGCGCCATCCCGGGCGCCGGCGGCGGCGAGAAAGCGCGCCGCGTCATGCGTGATCTCGGTGAAACCTTGCCCACCCGTCTTGACGATGAGGGTCGCGGTGGCGACGATCTCCGCCGCCACGCTGGTCAATTCGGACAGCTGGTGCTGCGTGACAGCGTCGCCACGATGCCGCATCGTCACGACTTCCTGAGCAGATCCCTCTGCACGCTCTGTATCATCGCGACGAGCCGGCGCCACACGTTTTCGATGACGCTGATGATTTGATTGACCTCGCGGTCGGCCGGCGGCGGCGGCCGCTGCGGCGTGGCCTCGCGGGGCAGCGGCAGATCGCGCGAGAGCACCTCTTTCTTGAGGGCGGCGTTCTCCAGCTGCAAGCGCGCGATCTCGGCTTCGAAGGCGGCCCGGTCTTCGGGCAAGGCCTGGCAGAGCCAGCCCGCCTGGCGCTTGGTGCAGAGCGACACTTGGCCGGTGCGACCGTCGAGCCGCAGATAGCCGTCTTCGGCGCGGAAGAAGCTGAACCGGCTTTCCTCGTTGTCCGGCGGCGTGCCTTGCGCGAAGGCGGGAGCACAAAGCAGCGCGTAACCGGCGGCGAACAGCAACGCGCCTCTGCGGATCATGGCTCTCTCCTCGCTGCAACGCGCAACCGCGTTGCGCCGGCCGGCAAGCTACCACCGCGGCTGCCGGCGCAGAACCTGGTTGATATTGCGATGCACCGAAAAGCCTTCCAGGGGGCCCGGCCGGGACTCCCAGAATCGGCATATTCACGCATTATCTCAATAGCTTAAGTGACGTGCGCCGATTCTTGACTTGAGCGGACCCACTCAGTATGGTCCGCGCGGCTTCGGGGGCGGTGGATCGGCCGCGATCTTGCTGGAAGCGCTGCTTGAGTCGGATGCATCTCGACTGCATATGTAAGACGAATGCATCGAATGCATGATGCATCGGCCACATGATGCCTCGCAGACATGGCCCAAGCGCGCGGAGACGATGATCGCAACGAGCCGCCGGCCGACGAGGCGGCGCTGTCCGCAAGGTTGCGGCGACTCGGCGAACGGCTCGGCCAGCATCATTCCGACCGTCCTTCCGAAACGGAACCTGGTCAAGGTGCGCATGCCGATCCCTCGGCGCTCGCCCGCGGTTTCCGGTTATCGGCCGAGTTCGTCGCCGGGATATTGGTCGGCGCCGCCCTGGGCTGGTTGATCGATCGGTGGCTCGGCACCACGCCTTGGGGAATGATCGTGTTGCTGCTGCTTGGTTTTGCGGCGGGTGTTCTCAATCTGATGCGGGCCGTGGGCGCGGTCCCGCCCAACACCTTGGATCCGCCCGCGACGAAGAAGTGAGATAAGCGCGCCGGCATGCAGGCAGCGCGGCGACGAGGACCGACCCGTTCATGGACCCCATTCACCAATTCGAGATCACCAATTTTTTCGTCTTCGGAACGATCGGAGGCGTCGAGATCGCGTTTACGAAGTCGGCGCTGTTCATGCTGATCTCGCTCGCCATCATCGCGCTGCTGATGCTCGGCGCCACCAGGACACGGGCGATGGTCCCCGGACGAGCGCAGGGCGTCGCCGAAATGTCCTACGAATTCATCGCCTCGACACTGCAGAGCACCGCCGGACCGGAAGGAATGCGATTCTTTCCGCTGGTGTTCTCGCTGTTCATGTTCATCCTGACCGTGAACATCATCGGCTTGATTCCCTATACGTTCGCGGTGACGGCCCAGATCATCATCACGGTGTCGCTCGCCCTGCTGGTCTTCGTGACGGTCATCGTCTACGGCCTCTGGAGGCATGGATTGCACTTTTTCAGGCTGTTCGTGCCGAGCGGAGTTCCGTGGTACATCCTGCCGCTGGTGACTTTCATCGAGGTGCTCTCGTTCCTGTCGCGCCCGGTCTCGCACAGCGTGCGCCTGTTCGCCAATATCCTCGCCGGCCATATCACCCTGGGGGTGTTCGCGGGCTTTGTGACCATGCTGAGCGCGTTCGGAATCCTCGGCTGGATCGGGGCGATCCTGCCATTGGGCATGACGGTCGCGCTCATGGCCCTTGAATTGCTGGTGGCTTTCCTGCAGGCCTATGTCTTCGCCATCCTCACCTGCATCTATCTCAACGATGCGATTCACCCCGGGCATTGACGCTCGATCATCAGACGGACTCGAAAGGAGACCTTCCATGGACCCCGCCGCAGCAAAATTTATCGGCGCTGGCATCGCTTGCATCGGCATGGGCGGCGCCGGCGTCGGCGTCGGCACCATCTTCGGTCATTACCTCGCGGCCGCGCTGCGCAACCCGTCGGCGGCGCAGGGCCAGTTCGGCAATCTCATCTTCGGCTTCGCGGTGACCGAGGCGCTCGGCATCTTTTCGCTGCTGATCGCATTATTGCTGCTGTTCGCCCTCTGAACGGCGGCACGATCGGCATAGCCGTCGGAGTCCAAGATGGCCAACGAGACCGCGCATACCGAGGTTCCCGCCGGCGGGCACCGTGAATTCCCGCCGTTCGACAAGCAGACCTTTCCCTCGCAGCTGCTTTGGCTGACCCTGACCTTCGTGGCGCTTTATTTCCTGATGGCGAGGATCGCGCTGCCGCGCATCGACTCGATCCTGCAACGGCGGCGCGCCCGCATCGAAGGCGATCTGGCCGAAGCGCTGCGGCTCAAGGAGCAATCGGATGTGGCGATCGCGTCTTACGAGAAGGCGCTCGCCGATGCGCGCAGCCGCGCCCAGGCGCTGGTCAACGATTCCCGCCAACGGCAGGCCGCCGAGGCGGAAACCGCACGCAAGGCGCTCGATGCGACGCTGAATGCCCGCATTGCCGAAGCCGAGCGCGGCATCGCGCAGACCAAGTCGGCGGCGATGGTCAACGTGCGCGGCATAGCGACCGAGGCCGCCGCTGCCATTGTCGAACGGCTCATCGGCATCCCGCCGGCCAGCCCCGATGTCGTGGCGGCCGCGGTCGCCGAAGCTCTCAAGCGGTGAGGATCGAGGATGCTCGAGCTCGATGCCGAATTCTGGGTGGCCGTGGCCTTCGTCGCCTTCCTAGGCGTGCTGATCTATTTCGGCGTGCACGAGATGATGGTCAAATACATCGATCAGCGCCGTGACCGCATCAAGGCGGAGCTCGACGAGGCGCTCCGGCTCAAGGAGGAGGCGCTGGCGCTGCTCGCGCAGTACCAGCGCAAGCAGCGCGAGGTGGAGCAGGAAGCTGCCGGGATCATTGCCGGCGCCGCCGC
>Ga0210403_10002161_pt1 | contig 18093 bp, 17 predicted proteins | sample IncBWC19MmetaG_FD_150863 | JGI IMG/M metagenome (GOLD analysis project Ga0210403, IMG submission 150863) | Forest soil microbial communities from Barre Woods Harvard Forest LTER site, Petersham, Massachusetts, United States - Inc-BW-C-19-M | ecosystem: Environmental > Terrestrial > Soil >... | reverse complement strand
CCGGTGAGTACAGCCGAGGTCGCGGTGGACTTCGTGGAGTAGCCGACCGGGCTCTGCAGCACCTGGTTGGCGATCGACTGGGCGGAAGCGACCAGGCTCTGCAGCGAAGTGATGCCGGTGTTGGCGGACTGCAGGACCTGCACGCCGTTGCCGATCGAGTCGAGCAGATTGCCGATGTCGCTGGCGCGGTTGTTGAGCGACTGGGCGGTGAAGAAGTTGGTGGGGTTGTCGAGGGCAGAGTTGACCTTGTTGCCAGTGGCGAGGTCATTCTGGGTGGTGGCGAGCAGCGAAGCCGTCGACTGCAGCGAGAGCAGGTTTTGGCGGACTGACGCCGAAAGAACGATACCGGACATACTGTTTTCCTTCTGGATGGACACAAGTGACGCATCGCCGATATGTTCTTGTCGGCGACCGTGCCACCCTGTTCCCCAGGTGTGACCCGTTGGTTAAATCGCTTCCCGCAAATTGTCGAAACGCCTGCGCCACCGTTGTTAATACTAATCGCGCGCTAACCGATCGCGGCACATTGCGCGCGCGACGCAGCGCGAAAAACGCGCGCGCGTATCAACAAGATCGTTGATTCAATTGGGATTCATCACATCCAGAGCGTCAACGCGCGCGCGTGTCTTCGCGCGACCGGCTTAGCTCCCTGCTAACCATCGCGCCTCGTGCGCAGCACTCGACAAGAACGTTTTCGGCCCGCGCGGATTCACCTCATGAAGCGCGGAGACCGAGACGTCCATCGCACGGCGTAACGAAATCGCGTGCAATATCGACGTCGCTAATGATCGATTCAGGATGTTGGGCAACGTCCCCGTAACCATGTGCATCGACGGCGATCATCGCCATCGGATCTTCAAGCATGACTCGCACGCGCGTGCGCGAGTCTATCAGATGCATGCGCTTGGACGTACGCGCTGCGCCGGCGCCGGGCGCGCTGCTATCGCAGCTGGACCTTGTTCGGATAACGCTCCCGCGCCTCCGAGAGACATTCGTTGATCACGGTGAGCAGCGCCAGCGGCGTGAACCGGCTTGCGCAGGCAGCGCGAGGCGCCGAGTTCGCCATGCGAAGGAAGTCCGGCGCGGGCGTGTTGATATTGGCGAAGGCGTAACCCGACATCGCGATCAGCGGGATGTTCGGGGCCGCTCGTGGAAGATCCGGATCGATTCGAAGCCGCGCATGTCGCCGGCGCTGCAGGCGCCGCTGGAACTACGGCGCGGTCACGCATCACATCGAGGATCGTCGGATCGAGGGCGCCGTTGTCGGAGAGCAGCAAGGCGATCGGCGCCATCGTTGGCCGTTGCTGCCCGGCCGTGATGCTGAAACCAGACGCGAATGGCCTGGCCGACATGCGGATCGTCATCCACCAACAGAATACGGCGCATGGCGGTCTCCTTCCGCCCGTCGCTGCGCTGTCACGGCTCCGCATTGATTGCGTTGGAGTTTTCAGACGCGAATCAGTGCACGAATCTTGTTTCCCGCCGTAAATCGGCAGGCTGTCTGCCCTCCAACGTGTATAAGGCGCGCGGCCCGCCTCCGCCGCTGGCGCAATTGCATCGCGCGCCGAGGTTTCCTAGCTTCACTCGGTATCAGAGTCCGACGGAAACCCGCTCCGGCGGGAAATTTCATGCCTGCGAATCAGCGCCCGCCCAACCGCCTGTTGCAAACACTGCCCGCGGCAGATTTCGAAGCCCTGCGCCCACATCTTCAGATTGCTGAATTGACGCGGGAGGCTGTGCTGGTTGAAGCAGGAAACGAGCTGACCCAAATCTATCTGCCGCATTCCGGAATTGTCTCGATGGTGGTCAGCCTCTCGGAGGGACAGGCGGTCGAGGTCGCGATGGTCGGCCGCGATGGAATGATCGGCGCGCTGGAGGCGCTCGGCGACGGCGTCGCGCTCACGGATGCGGTGGTGCTGTGCCCCGGCACCGCTTCCGTTCTCAACGTCGCGCCGTTGAAGGCGATCGCCGGACAAAGCCCCATTTTCCGCGACCTGCTGGTCCGACACGGGCAGGCGCTGGTCGCGCAGGCCCAGCAATCGGTGGCCTGCAACGCCTCGCATTCGGTCGAAGAGCGGCTGTCGCGATGGCTGTTGCGCGCACGCGACCTCTGGGACGGCGAGACCCTGCCGATGACGCAGGAGCTGCTCGCGCGCATGATCGGCGTGCAGCGCAACGCGGTTTCGATCGTGGCGCATACGCTGCAGGAGGCCGGCGTGCTGCGCTACAGCCGCGGGCAAATCGAAGTCACCGACCTCAAGGCGCTGCGCGAGACCGCGTGCGAATGCTACCGCACCGTCAAGTCGAGGCAGGTGAATCTGGTCAGATAGCTATGCCCGATAATGGGACACTGCGATTGACGTTCTGCCGATGCTGCGAACCAGGCAGCGTGCAAGCGAGGTGCGGCACTACTGCCAATTGCCTATTTTTCCTTGCCAACGAAATATCCGCGGCCCATGTTTGTTAATGTGCATAAGGCGCCGGTGGCCCCAGAGACCTGTTTTGCCTGTAAGGCAGGAGACGGCTTTGGATACTAGTCCTCGTTCACCGAACGGATTTCTGTCCTCGCTGAGTGCGGATGATTTCGAATTGATCCGTCCGCACCTGCGTACCGTCGATCTCGTTCAGGACTTCGTGCTGGTCGCGGTCGGCGAAACGCTCAAGCGCGCCTATTTGCCACACCGGGGCGTGATCTCGCTGGTGGTCGACATGGCGCGCGGCGAGCACGTCCAGATCGCCATGATCGGCCGCCAGAGCATTTTCGGCGTGTTCTCCGCGCTTGGCGATTCGGTGGCGCTCAACAGCGCCGTCGTGATGGTGCCGGGCCCCGCCTCGACCATCGACCTGGAGAGATTGCGCGCGGCGGCCGACCAGAGTGCGACCTTCCGCGCGGCGATGATCCGGCATGGACTTGCGATCTACGCGCAGATCCAGCAGACCGCGGGCTGCAATGCCTCGCACACCGTGGAGTCCCGGCTGGCGCGCTGCCTGCTGCAGACCCACGATCTGTCGGGCGGGAGCAAGCTCGTGCTGACGCAGGAGACGATGGCGCAGATGATCGGCGCGCGGCGCAACAGCGTGTCGCTGGTCGCAAGCACGCTGCAGCAGGCGAATTTCATCCATTACAGCCGCGGCCATATCGAGATCACCGACATCGAAGGCCTGCGCAAGACCGCATGCGAATGCTACGCCTCGGTCAGGTCGCAGTACGAAAGGCTGCTGAAACCGCGCTGTACGTCGGAAGATTCGCCGCGTGGTCGTGCGAACTGAACCGCTCGCGAATTTACCCTTCCTCCGTACTATTACGCCCGGCCGGATTTATTCGGCCGGGAATTAACGCGCTGTTCAAGGACCGCTGATAATTGTCACGATGCTGACCAGCGCGAGTTTCATCCCAGAGAGCTTCCAACCATTCGCCGCATGCGAAGGTCTCGCCCGTGTCGGCCTGTTTGAGACCTCGCGGAGTAAAATGATATGGCCTTTGATCTATCGATGCCGATCCTCGTGGTCGATGACTACAACACCATGATCCGCATCATCCGCAACCTGCTCAAGCAGCTCGGCTTCGAGAACGTCGACGATGCCAGCGACGGCTCGGCCGCGCTCGCCAAGATGCAGACCCGGAAATACGGTCTGGTGATCTCCGACTGGAACATGGAGCCGATGACCGGCTACGACCTCTTGCGCGAAGTCCGCGCCAGCCCCGAGTTGTCGAAGACACCCTTCATCATGATCACGGCGGAATCGAAGACGGAAAACGTCATCGCCGCGAAGAAGGCCGGCGTCAGCAACTATATCGTCAAGCCGTTCAACGCCGCGACCCTGAAGACCAAGATGGAAGCGGTGTTCGGACCCTCCGAATAGTCCGAGACCTGCCTTCCCGACGCGCGCGCTGCCGCCCGGGCCATCCCCGCCCGCGCGCCGGCCTTGAAAATCCGCGAGCCTGCGCCGACGCGCAACGTGCCTGCCGTGCTGCGCCGCGCAACCGTACTAGTACGGCGTCGGATTTTCATATCTGGCTAACGATGAACGACGATAGTCGCATGGAGCACAGGAGAGCTTCATGTTCACGTACGAAACCGCGGACCAGAAGGAAGTCCGGCGTTTCCGCATCGCGCAATTCAACGGCCGCACGGCGACGGTCAGGTCCGGCGGGACCACGGTCACGGGCCTGGTCCGCTCGGTGCTGGAAAATTCGTCTTCGATCCCGCCGCGCTGGACCATCACGCTGGTTCCCGCGCGGGAGAAAGCCAGGCCCGTCGTGCTGCGGACAGGACCGCGCTTCAACAGCTTGGCGGAAGACTATCTCTGAGCGGAGTTGCGCGGATCCGTTTGCGGATCCGCCGCGAGGTGCCAGATTCTTGCTTGCGCATGATCTCCGCGCAAACGCTTCGCGGTTGCTGCGAGGGAAAACCGCTACACACTTTTCCCGATCATGCGCTAATCGATCGGATGCAGCAGCACGGCACGGACCAGATCGGCCGTGTTGCGCGCACCGAGCTTGCGCATCGCTTCGGCCCGGTGGCTCTCGAAGGTGCGCGGGCTGATCTGCATCTGCAGCGCGCCCTGCTTGTTGGAATAGCCCTCGCTGATCAAGTTCAGCACCTCGCGTTCGCGCCGGGTCAGCGGCTTCTGGCCCGCATCCGACGACAGCACGACCCCCGCGGCGCGACCGTTCTCCGGCGCACGCTCCGGCCGCTGCCATCCGCCGTTGGCCGCCAGCACCGCCGCGACACCGGGGTTGGTTCCCGCGATCTCCTTGACCAGCGCGCAGACACGCTCGGTCTGCTGCAGCGCATTCTGCACCACCTTCTGCAGGTGATCGCGTTCGCCGGCGTCGGGCGAAAACCGGTGGCTGTGGTGCTTGAGCTCTTCCATGTAGAGCAACAGCGCCGTGAGCGGCCCGTTCAGTTGGCGCGCAATCGAGTTGCCGGCCTCGTCCATGGCGCGGGCCCGCGCCATCGACAGCCTCACGATATCGCGCTCATCGAGCGGAGGGGCTTCACCCCAGTCCGAACAAGGCGAATCGACGACTAGGTTTTCTCGCTGTGACATATCGATTATTTAACGACCACGATGCTGTACCATGGTTAATTTTTCGTTCCGTAAGACTACGGAGATTGTGACGGAGAAAATTTGCGCTACTCGTTGGAATTGCGTGGAAATGCACGCGGCCTCGCAACGGGTGCGAAATCTTACCGAAATTGCGTATTTCTACCGAGAACAGCCGCCCCCGCGGCGCAAAGATTCGTTCCATCGCTATTAGACTCCTTAATCAGGTGCCAACTGTTTTTGTGCTTCCCTGACTGAATACTCGCTCGGTTAGCGGGTCCGTTCCGTTTTCGCCAACCAGCTTGCGGAAAATCAGGCCCCCGTATGCAAATCGACCGTATCTGGGAATTCCTGCAGCGGCTGTCGCCCATGACCCGAAGCTGCCTCCTGACCGAATTGGAGCGGCTGGAACTGTGCGGTGTCGACATGCCGGGCTCCGCCGACATCCAGGCGAAGCTGCGCGCGGAATTCCGCAACGGCGCGCCCCAGAACAAGGAAGCCGAGCCGTCGTTCCACTTCTTTGCCGCGCTCGATCCTGTCTTGATGGAGGGCGTCCCGGACTACGACAGTCCCGGCCGGATCCCGCGCGCCTCGCTGGTGCCGATCTGGGAATGGAGCACCCGCGACCTGCTGCCGACCATGGCGCGCGACTTCAATTCGCAGATGAGGGTCCTGATCAGCGCCGACAACAAGAAGAAGGAATTGAAGCAGGCGGTGTCGGTATTCCAGACCAAAGTGGTCAAATATCTCGAGAACACGCTGTCCGATCCTACCGCCGCCCAGATGACCCGCGCCAGGCTTGCGACCTACACGTCGGCCCGCTCGGCCTATGGCGACCTCGTCAAGATGATGATCGCGCTGCGCGCCCGCGACGCCATCGCGAAATTCAACAAGGCGCTGCCTGAAAGACTCGCCAAATTCGACAATGGCGAGGTTGCGAAGATGACAGCGCTGCTCGATGCCTTCCGCAAGGGCAATCCCGATGCGGTGCCGTTCGGAATCGCGATGATCGGCAAGCGGCTGAGAACGCCCTGGCATCTGATCCGGCTCGCGACCAAGGCGGCGGCGTCGAAAAGCGCCGCCGATGTCGCGGCGACGCCCTATGCGAGCGCAGTGACGATGGTGCTCGACCGCATCGATGACGGCCGCCGGGCGTTGCGCATCGCGCTGAAGCAGAACCGCGTCATCATCGCGCGCGATCTGCTCTCCGATATCTACAACACCGAATATGCGCTGAAGAGGCACATCGATCAGTTCGACGAATCCGAGTGGGGCAGACGGCTGCGGGGCATGATGGATGCGGTCGAGACGCTGGTGGCGGCGGAGGTCAGCCGCTTCCCGGCTGAGGTCGGCCATGTGCTCGGCTCGCACCGCCTGCGCAACCATGATTCGCTTGCGGGAAAACTGACCTCACTCGCCTGGAAGGGCCGCGATGCCGTAACCGACGCCGTGACCAATGGCGCCGCCCATGTCCGGAAGCTGATCAACGTCGCCTGATCAGGTGCGCCGGCTCCGCAAGTTCAGGAACGTCTCCAGGAAACGGCCGGAGACCACGAACTTGAACCACCAGACCATTTTGCGCCGCGTCGTCATGGATCGCATCCTTGAGCTTGAGTGGCCGGCGAGCAGCCCAGCCACTCCTCTGGATAGCGCGTGCGATGCGGGAAGCATGTGATGTGCTTCACAGTTTTCACTCACCGTTGACGACGTCAGAGGCTGCGGCCTTCCGCCTCATACCTTTGGACCCGACTGGAACCGGACGGCGTGCTGGCACGTTTTCGGGACAAGCAAGAAACAAAATGTTTGGGGAGCCCCGATGGCAACCACCCATCCCGATCCGATTCCCCTCACCTCGGCCGAACATCAGGTGCAACTTCGCCGCGCCGTGATCGCCTCCACCATCGGCACGGCAATCGAGTGGTACGACTTCTTTCTTTATTCGACCGTCACCGGCCTCGTCTTTGCAAAACTCTTCTTCCCGAACTCCGATCCCTGGGTCGGCACGCTGGAGGCCTTTGCGATCTATGCGGTCGGCTTCATCGCCCGCCCGATAGGCGCTGCGATCTTCGGCCATTACGGCGACCGCATCGGCCGCAAGTCGACCTTGATCGCGACGCTGCTGCTGATGGGACTCGCGACCTTTGCGGTGGCGCTGGTGCCGACCTATCAGAGCATCGGCATCTGGGGCGCCGTGATTCTCACCGTGCTGCGCTTCATCCAGGGCGTGGGCGTCGGCGGCGAATGGGGCGGCTCGGTCCTGATGTCGATGGAATGGGCGCGCAACGACAAATCGCGCGGGCTGATCGCCTCCTGGCCGCAATTCGGCGTGCCCTGCGGATTGTTCCTGGCCAATCTCGCCGTGCTCGCCTTCAGCCAGATGTCGGGCGACAGTTTCCTCAGCTGGGGCTGGCGCATCCCGTTTGCTGTGAGCCTCGTGCTCGTCGCCGTCGGCCTCTATATCCGGCTGGGAATCCTGGAGACGCCGGTATTTTCAAAGCTGCTCGCCGAGCAGAAGATCGACCGCACGCCGATGCTCACCGTGCTGAAGGAGCATCCGAAGGAAATCCTGCTCTCCGCCTTTGCGCGCATGGGCGAGCAGGCGCCGTTCTACATCTTCACCGCCTTTATCTTCTCCTACGGCACCGGCACGCTGCATGTCTCGCGCGACTTCCTGCTCACCGCCGTGCTCGCGGCCTCCGTGCTGTCTTTCGTGTCGATCCCCGTATTCGGTCACCTCTCCGACCAGATCGGGCGCAAGAACATGTATCTGACCGGCGCTGTCGTGACCGGCGTGTTCGGCTTCATCTATTTCGCCATGGTCAATACCGGCTCGCTGCCGATCATCTTCCTGGCGATCATCCTGTCGCTGGTGCCGCACGACATGATGTACGGGCCGCAAGCCGCGCTGATCGCGGAGAGCTTTACCGGCCGCTTGCGCTATAGCGGCGCCTCGCTTGGCTACCAGCTCGCCTCCATCATCGCCGGCGGGCCGGCGCCCCTGATCGCCGCCTGGCTGTTCGGCACCTACCAATCCGCGACCGCGATTGCGGTCTATATCGCGGTCTGCGCGGTCATCAGCGTCGTCGCGACCGTGATGATGACCGACTACACCGGCAAGGACATCTCGGGAGAATATTCCGCGCGCTAATCACGCATTGCACGCCGACCACGAAACTGCTGTCATCGCCGTCGATCACAATCAAGGTCACAAAAAAAGGAGATGGCGATGCGGCGTGGAAAAGTCTTGTTGAGTGCGCTGGCAATGTTGGCGTCGTCCGCGATGTTCAATTCGAGCGCGGTGTCGCAGAACGCGCCAACCGATGCAGCCACGCCGACGCCCGACAACGCCATCATGCTGACCATCTTCCTCAAGCACGACCAGTCGCGCCCGCTGGGCGAACTCAATGCCCAGCTCGAGAAGCAGGGCTTCTACAAGGCGTTTCCGCCCGAGGGCGTCGAAGTCGTGAGCTGGTATGTGATGATGGGGGTAGGCCAGGTCGTCACCCTGCGCCTGCCGGCCTCGCGTCTTCGCGAGGTCAACCGCATTTTAGAGACCTCGGCCTGGGGCCCTTATCGCACCGAATTCTATCCGACCTATGATTACAAGGCGGTCGGCATCGCCAACCACGAGAAGGCGAAATAGCAGCATCGCGTGCGGTACAATCCCAACGGGCATGGACACGCCAGAGCTACCTCGGTATGATAAGACATTGTATCGCGGCTCAAAGATTTTCAGGCCGCAAAGCGTCCGCATCAACATTTCGACGAATATCATTCCGGATCGAGCGAATGACTTGCGATCAGTGCGGCTCCGACAATCCGACGGGACAGAAGTACTGCGGTCAGTGCGGCGCCCCGCTTGATTCGCTCGCGGCGCCGACGCGGGCGGCCATTGCAGCATCGGTCCGCCAGGAAGTGAGCAAGGCGCTTGCGGGATACGTCAAAGACCAGCGCATGGCCGAATTCGACGTTACCGAAAAAGTCACGGATCGCCTGATCGGCTGGTCGAAGATCGCCGGCCTTTTCGTTGGGATTTTCCTCGCGGGAGCCGGCTATCTGGGCTTTCAGAGCTTCAAGGACGTCCTCGACAGCTTCAAGAAAGAACTCCAGCCCCTGCAAAACAAGGCAAAAGCGAGCTCGGACGAGCTTCAAACGCAGATCACCACTGCCAAGGGGATTGTCGATTCGCTCAACGCGCAGAGCAGTACGATCAGGGAGCAGCTTGCGCAAATGGAAAAGCAGGAAGGCCCGCTGCGGGACAAGCTCGCGAGGCTGGATGATCGCGTGGCAAAAATGGACGTCGACAACAAGACTCAAATCAACGACCTGAAGTCGCAAGTCTCCCAACTCGACACGGCATTCCGGGAGTTGCCCAAGGCGACCGGAGCGCCCCCCTATCACTTGCGGCTCGAGGATGTGAACCCGGTCGGGAGCGGCGCACCCGACGCGCAGGGCACTTTGATCTTTCAAGCGACCGGCGACACCGGCGGTGTCCTGAACCCGGCCCCGCAGTTGAAAGTGGCCGACGCGATGGCCACGCAGTTCAGTGCACCCGGCGCGAGCGAAAAGCCGGCTTTTCTCTATCTCCTAGGGGATCTCATTTACTACAACGGCGAGAAAGAGCATTACTACGACCAGTTCTACGCTCCCTATGCCCATTATCCGGCGCCTATCTTTGCCATCCCCGGCAACCACGACGGCGAAAACCTGCAAGCCGACACGTCGTTGTCCGCATTCATCGCGAATTTCTGCGCGCCGACCGCAGTCCATCGAGCCGAAGCCGCAAGTGCCGCTCGGTCGGCGATGACGCAACCCAACAGCTATTGGACCCTCGAGACGAAGCAAGCAACTATCATTGGCCTCTACACAAATGTTCCGGAAGGCGGCGAAATTCACGAAGACCAGCAAGACTGGCTCGTGCATGAACTGGAGACTGCGCCGACGGACAAAGCGTTGATTCTCGCGCTCCATCACCCGCCTGTCTACTTCAGCGGCTCTCGCGGAAGTAATTCCGTCCAGCCGAACATCAAAATGCTGAGCTTCCTTGAGCAAGCATTTAACAAGGCGCATCGTGTGCCGAATGCCATTTTGTCCGCACATGTGAACAATTATCAGCGGATCGATGTCGAACTCTCCTCGAAACTGAACATTCCCTTCTTCATCATAGGCACCGGTGGATATCATAATCTTCGCCGCCTCACTCCGCAGGGAGCGGGGCACCTGAAGAGCGGCAGGACAACCTTGATGGCTGGCATCGATGACAAATACGGCTTCGTTGCATTCGAGGTCAGCCAAAACGAGATCAAGGGCCGCTTCATGGCGTTGAGCAAGGCGCTTACAAACGCCGACGCTATCGCGGCCGACGAATTCGCCTATTCGGCCAAGCCCATCTTGCTCGCAAACGGCCAGACTATCGCTCTCGGCAACATAGGAACTGCCGGGCATCCCTAGAGGCGGTGAGGGCGATCGGCATCCCTAGCGAAGGCAAAATCGCACCAATCCGGGGAATTTCGGCGCCGATTTCGGCGGGTTGTTTTTATGATGATCATCATGTAATATCCGCTTCCATCCGGTCCGGGAGGGAAGCGCGATGTCGAAGGCAGGCTGGCGGAAAACCGCGTGCAACATCTGCTACGTCAATTGCGGGGTCGAGGTCCTGGTCGAAGGCGACCGGATCACCAAGGTGCGCGGCGACCGCGACAATCCCAAGTCCGAGGGTTATCTCTGCAACAAGGCCGCGCGGATTCCCTTCTATGCGCATCACCGCGACCGGCTGACCTCGCCGCTGCGGCGCCGGCCCGACGGCGGCTTTGACGAGATCGGCTGGGACACCGCGATTTCCGAAATCGCGGCGCGCCTGCGCGATCTGGTCGAGCGCCACGGCGGCAAAGCCATCGCGCTCTATGGCGGCGGCGGTCAGGGCAATCATGCCGGCGGCGCCTATGCGGCCGGCTTTCTGCGTGCGCTCGGCTCGCGCCATATCTTCAACGCGCTGTCGCAGGAGAAGACCGGCGACTTCTGGGTCAACGGCCACATGTTCGGCAGCCAGACCTGCCATACCGCCGAGGATGTCCATCACTGCGACCTCTTGTTCGTGATCGGCGCCAATCCCTGGATCGCCCACGGCTTCCCCAACGCGCGCGATCACCTGAACCAGATCCGGAAAGATCCCAACCGCAAGCTGATCGTGATCGATCCGCGCCGCACCGAAACCGCCGAGATGGCCGACCTGCACCTGGCCGTGCGCCCCGGCGCCGATGCTTTCCTGCTGGGTGCGATCCTCGCCACGCTGGTACGGCGCGACGCGCTGGATCATGAGTTCCTGGCGCAGCACACCACCGGCCTTGCCGAAGTGAAGGACGCCCTGCTCCGCATTCCCGTCGCGCAATGGGCCGCTGCCGCAGACGTCAGGCTCGACGAGATCGAGCGCTGCGCCGACATGATAGCGGCTGCCAAAGCGATGACCGTGCGGGTCGAGCTCGGCATCCAGCAGGGCGTCAATTCGACGCTCAACTCGTACCTGGAAAAGCTCCTGATCATGCTGACCGGCAGCTTCGGCCGGAAGGGTACCAACCAACTCCACAGCTGGCTGCAGCCGCTCTGGGGCAACTCGCCGAACCAGAAATTTGCCGCCACCGACACCGAGGTGATCGCGGGGCTGCTGCCGCCCAACGTGTTTCCGCAGGCGGTTCTGGCCGATCATCCCGATCGATTGCGCGGAGTCTGGATCGACAGCTCAAATCCGGCCAACACCGCCGCGAACACCGCGGAGGTGGAGACGGCTCTCGCAGCGCTCGATCTCTGCGTCGTGGTCGACGTCGCGCTGACCGAGACGGCGCGGCTGGCGCACTACGTGCTACCGGCTTCCTCGCAATACGAAAAGACCGAGTTCACGCTGTTCAACTTTGAGTTCCCCAAAAACTTCTTCCACGTCCGTGCCGGCGTAGTGCCGCCGCTGCAAGGCACCCTGCCCGAGCCGGAAATCTACACCCGGCTCGCGCGCGCCATGGGGTTGCTGCCTGGTGACAACGCACTCGCGCCGCTGCGCGAAGCCGCGTTCCACTCTCGCGCCGCGTTCGCGCAGGCGCTTCGTCCCTTCATGGCCGCTAACCCGCAGGCCGCGCCCCTTGGCGCGCTGGTGCTGTACCATACGCTCGGCGCGACCCTGCCGGACGGCACCGCGGCCGCAGCCCCGCTCTGGCAGGCGGCGCAGGCCTGCGCCAAGCGCTTGCCCGAGGCCGTCAGGCGCGCGCTCGGCGAGCGCGGCAAGGTGACGGACGATCAGCTCGGCGATGCCCTGTTCGACGCAGTGGTGGGCAGCCGCAGCGGCGTCGCCATCACCGAGCACACTTATGACGAGGTGTGGTCGCTGATCAGCCATCCCGATCGCAAGGTGCACCTTGCGATTGCGCCGCTGCTGGAATGGCTGGGCCGGCTCGATCCGGCGCATGCCGGAGCGCCGAAGGACTATCCCTTCGTGCTCGCGGCCGGCCAGCGCCGCATGTTCAACGCCAACCAGATTTTCCGCGACCCCGCCTGGCGCCGCGACGATCCCGACGGCGCTCTGTTGATCAACCAGAAAGACCTGGAAGAGCTGGGCGCGACCGATGGCGAGTGGATTGCGGTTCGGTCACCAGCCGGACGGGTCGTGGTGCGATGCAAGGTCGATGACAGTCTGCGCCAGGGCCAGCTCGCGCTGCCGCACGGTTATGGCCAGTCCTATCCCGCACGTGACGGCGAACGCCTCAGCAACGGTCCCCGGGTTAACGCGCTGACCGACAGTAGCCATTGCGATCCGATTGCCGCGACACCGTACCACAAGCACGTCGCGGTACGGCTGGAGAAGCTGGCTGCGAACGAAGCCGCCGCTTTCGAGGAGCGCTCGCGACGCATTCACTCCGCCTGACGGGCGTAGCCGCCGCGCTCACGCATGCGCGTTCGGCTGCCCGCTCAGCTTCTTCGCCAATATCCGCAAGTCCTCGACGCGGCCGCTGCCGATCAGCCGTGCGAACTCTTCCGGATCGACCAAAGGTGAGGGGAAATTGGTGGGCTTGCCCTTTGCCCGGCGCCGCCAGGGTAGCGACAAGAGACGCTTCAGCATCTTCATGTTCTTGAGCCTCGGTGATGAGAGCCCGTGATTAAGTCGCCGGCGCGGGCATTGGTTCCCGCGGTCTGCTTTACGGCTTGAATTTTTCGCTTCGCAAAGACAGGCTGACGCTTTCGTTGCCGAAGCGCCGGAAATTTTATGCCTGAATCCAGAACCCCACAGATGACGCGTTATCGCCGCTGGCTCCACGAGAGCCGCGGCTTGAATTTTGGGAATTATGAAGAGCTGCGCCGATGGTCGGTCGGCGACCTCGACGGCTTCTGGCAGAGCATCTGGGATTATTTCGACCTGAAATCGCCGACGTCTCACCAAGCCGTGTTGGCGCAGCGCAAAATGCCCGGCGCGGTCTGGTTTCCGGACGCACAGGTCAATTACGCACGGCAGGTGCTGCGGCATGTCGAGGCGGCGCATGCGGCGGGCCAACCCGCGATCGTCAGCAGCGGCGAAGACGGCGTGCTCAGGGAAACGAGCTGGCCGGAATTGAAGCGCAAGGTCGCTGCGCTTGCGCTGCATCTGAAAGCGCAGGGCGTGCGCTCCGGCGACCGTGTCGCGGCATACCTGCCGAACATCCCCGAGACCATGATCGCGTTTCTGGCAACCGCGAGCTTGGGGGCGATCTGGAGCGTCTGCGCACCCGACATGGCCGCGCCCGCGGTGATCGACCGCTTCAAGCAGATCGAGCCGAAGGTGCTGATCGCCTGCGACAGCGTGGTCTATGCCGGACGCAGGCATGACCGGCAGCCCGTGATCGGCGAGTTGCGCCGCGCGCTGCCGACGGTCGAACATCTCATCCTGCACGGCGATACGGCGAGCGCCGATCGGCTTGAAACCATTCTCGCCGGCAATAGTGACGCAATCGACGCGTTCGAGCCGGAATGGCTGCCGTTCGATCATCCGCTCTGGATCGTGTATTCGAGCGGCACGACCGGACTTCCCAAGCCGATCATGCACGGACACGGCGGCGTCATGATCGTCGCCCTGCCGCTCAATGTGCTGCACAACGACATCGGCTGCAGCTATGAGCCGATGTCGCCGGGCGAGCGTTACCATTGGTACTCATCGACCGGCTGGATCATGTGGAACTGCCAGGTCTCCGGGCTGCTCAACGGCACGACCTGCTGCATCTTCGACGGCAGTCCGGGCGGCTCGAAGGACAATCCGGACTGGCTGACGCTATGGCGCTTCGTCGCCAATGCCAAGGCGACGTTCTGCGGCGCTGGCGCGGCGTTCTTCGCGAACTGCACCAAGGCGGAAATCGATCTCGCCGCCGCCGGCGATCTCTCGCGGTTGCGCGCCCTCGGTTCGACCGGCTCGCCGCTCTCCGCCGACACGCAAAGCTGGTTCAACGAGCGCTTCACCAGGCTTGCGGCAAGCAACGGCAACCGCGAGCAGGCGGACATGTGGTGGGCCAACATGTCCGGCGGCACCGATTTCGCCGGCGCCTTCATCGGCGCCAACCGCGAGCTGCCGCAAACTCCCGGCACCATGCAGTGCCGCCTGCTCGGCTGCGCCGTCGAGGCGTTCGACGCGTCGGGCCGCGCCGTCATGGAAGAAGTCGGCGAGCTCGTCTGCACCGAGCCGCTGCCGTCGATGCCACTGCGGTTCTGGAACGATCCGGGCGACGAACGCTATCGTTCGAGCTATTTCGAAACCTATCCCGACAATTACGACGGCAGCGGCCGCGGCGCGGTGTGGCGCCATGGCGACTGGCTCAGAATCAATGCCGACGGAAGCTGCGTGATCTATGGCCGCAGCGATGCCACCATCAACCGCCACGGCCTGCGCATGGGCACCAGCGAATTGTATTCGGCGATCGAGGCCTTGTCGGAGGTGCTGGATTCCATGGTGGTCGATCTCGAATATCTCGGCCGCGAGAGTTACATGCCGCTGTTCGTGGTGCTGCGCGAAGGCGTCACGCTCGACCGCGCGATGGAGATGAAGATCAACAAGGCGATCGAGGCCGGACTGTCGCGCCGCTTCCTGCCGAACGAGATCTTTGCCGTGGCCGAGATCCCGCGCACGCTGTCCGGCAAGAAGCAGGAGCTGCCGATCAAGCGGCTGTTGCTCGGCCACGCCATCGAGAAGGTCATCAACAAGGACGCGATGGCCAATCCCGGATGTCTCGACTGGTATGTGGAATTTGCGAAGAGTTACGCGCGGCGAAACGCCGGCGCGGCGTGACCGCGCCGGCGATCGGCAGGATCAAGCTGCCGCGTTCCAGCGCCGGACCCTCGCTTGCATGCTGATCTCCTGGGTGCCGCTCGGCTGCAGCCGCTTGAGCACATCCAGATTGATGTCGGTGCCAAGGCCCGGCCCCGTCGGAACATGGAGTTTGCCGTCCTTCACCTTCACCGGATTGGTCATCAGCTCGTCGCGCAGCGGGTTGGGCGACGTCGGATCCCATTCGACATAGCCGCGGATATGACCGGGCACGGCCGCGGCGAAATGCAGATTGGCGACCTGGCCCAATCCGTTCAGCGTATGCGGCGCGATGATGCAGTCATAGGCGCTCGCGATATGCGCCATCTTCAGCGACTCGGAGAAGCCGCCCGACTTCACCACGTCCGGTGTCAGGTAATCCACGCCGCCGCGCTCGAGCAGGTTGCGATAATCGAACCGGCTGTAGACGTTGCCGCCGGAGGCGATCGGCGTGAGATGCATGCTGCGCAATTTGCCGACGTCGTCGTGGTGGTTCGGAATCGAGAAGTCGAAGGGGTCTTCGAGCCAGTAGGTGTCGAACTCCTGCAGCCGCTTTGCAAGGTCCACCGCTTCGGGCCAGCTGTAGCGCGCGTTCACATCGATCATCAGGTCGATGTCGTCGCCGAGCGCCTTGCGCACCGCGCGCATCGCGGCGACGTCCTGCTTCACGCCGGCGCCGCCGCGGATCTTGAGCGCCTTGTAGCCCTGCGACACATAGCCCTGCGCTTCCTCGACCAGCTTGTCATGCGCCTTGAAGCCAAGGCTCATGCAGCCGACATAGGCCATGACGTGCTCCACGCCGCCGCCGCCGAGCAGCCTCGCCACCGGTTGCTTGGAGACCTTGCCGAGGATGTCCCACAGCGCGATGTCGATGCCCGCGAGCCCCTGCACGCCGGCGGAACCGATATAGACCGTGCCGTAGAACAGCCGCTCCCAGATCGCGCCGATATCGAGCGGCGACAGTCCGATCACGGCGGGCGCGACCTTGGTGTCGACCACAGCCTTCATCGCGAGCCCGGCATGGGCGTGATAGGACGAACCGATGCCGGTGATGCCTTCGTCGGTGTGGACGAACACGAGCAGTTCGTCGCGCTGCCTGGCCGAGCCGATGCCGGTCTCCCAGGAATGGGCGAGCGGCGCGGAAACGAGATAAGTCTCTACCTTGGTGATCTTCATCGGAAGCCTTCCATTATGTTGTTTGCAGTTACGAAGTGACGTCTGCGCATCAGACGCGGACGAGAGGTGAGGGTTGCCGTTGATGGTTCGCGCGGGTGCGATGTCATGCGTTGACTCCGGAGGCCTGGCGGGCGCGCACCCTGGCGAGCGTCGCGCGTGCGATCGGCTTGAGCGCGAAGAACGCAAGCAGCGCCGCGAGCACATCGCAGCCGGCGGCGATGTAGAAAGGTGCTGCGAATGAGCCCGCAAACGCGGCCGCGATAGCCGCTGCGCCCCAGCCCGAAAACATCGCGGCCGCGCCCTTTCCGGTGTAGACCAGGCCGAAATTGGCGGACGCATGGCTGCTGCCGAAGAGATCGCCTGTCGTCGCCGACAGCAGCGTGTTGAGCTGGCCATAGCCGAGGAATACCAGCGGGAACACGATAACGAACAGGATCGGATCGCCCGCGATCTGCGTGACCGCGAAGATGCTGCCGGCCTCCAGGATGAATACGATCAACATCGTGTTCTCGCGGCCGATGCGATCCGACGCCAGACCCCAGATGATGCGTGAGGCCGTGCTCGAAATTCCGTTGGCGGTGGCGGCAAAGGCCACGATCGACACGCCCTGGATGGTGGTGCTCTCGACATGTAGAGAGCGCGCGATCTCGGAGAGATTGCCGAGCGTCATCAGCCCGCCGAAAGAGATCAGGAAGTGGATGAAGTAGAGCAGCCAGAACTCGGGCATGCGCAGCGTCTGGCTCCAGGTGTAGTCGACGGAGGTCTGCACGACATGGCTGTCGGGCGCCGGCTTCCAGCCGGCCGGCCGCCAGCCAGGTTCGGGCGCGTGCAGGTACAGCGCGAGCAGGAAGATCACGGCGCCTGGATCGCGCCCCAGAGCGCCATCGCATCACCCCAGCCGATGGACTGGATGGTCAGCGAGATCGGAATCGGCGTCAGCGCCGAGCCGCCGCCGAAACCGGCCGCCGTGATGCCGGCTGCAAGTCCACGCCGGTCCGGAAACCAGCGGATGGCGTTGCCGACGACAGCGACATAGACGATGCCGCAGCCGACGCCCGCGATCAGGCCGTACCAGATGTAAAGCTGAAAGACGCTGGTCGCGGTCAGGCCGCCTCCGACCCACCCCAACCCGATCATGACCGACCCGATCAGCATCAATTTCCGGATGCCGAAGCGGTCGATCAGGCCGCCGACGAAAGGAACCGGCCAGGTCTCGAACAAGACGAAGATCGAGAAGATCAGCGCGATCTCGGAATAGGGAACGCCTGCGAATTGCTGCTTCATGCCTGGCGTGAACAGCGTGAAGCAATATTGGTAGTTCGACAGCAGGATCATCACGGCGACACCTGCGATCAGCATGCCCCAGCGCCGGCGGTCGGCCGGCGTTTGCGCGACCTCGGCTTCTTTGATGACGCCGATCTCCCGAAGCTGGACCACCCCTTGGTCAGTCAATTCCGCAGACATCGAGGCCCTCCCAAGCCATTATTTTCCACTGAGACAACGTTATCTTGTCTGAGATAACGTTGTCTTAGGCCAGATTTGTTGTCAAGATGGCTTAA
>Ga0210403_10002159_pt1 | contig 18103 bp, 27 predicted proteins | sample IncBWC19MmetaG_FD_150863 | JGI IMG/M metagenome (GOLD analysis project Ga0210403, IMG submission 150863) | Forest soil microbial communities from Barre Woods Harvard Forest LTER site, Petersham, Massachusetts, United States - Inc-BW-C-19-M | ecosystem: Environmental > Terrestrial > Soil >... | reverse complement strand
CCATAAGGGTGCGGTTAATCGATCTCAGATTGGCGAATGGTCTTTCAGGAAAGCGCCGGGCTGTAGTTCCGATTAACCGCACCCTTATGGCGGCCCTTACGGAGGCCAAAAGAGGCGCGCTGACAGACTTTGTAGTGGAGTGGAATGGAAGACAGGTTAAAAGCGTTAAGAAGGGCCTGGGGGCTGCCGGAAAGCGCTGCAATCTGCCTTGGGTCACCGCGCACGTGTTCCGCCACAGTGCAGCCAGCTGGATGGCTGAGGCTGGGGTCAGTATGGATCGAATTGCCGCCTTCCTCGGTCACTCGGACAGCAGGATCACTTCAAGGGTTTATGCTAAGTTCTCGCCGGATTATCTGAGAGACGCGGCCGAGGCGCTGGAGATTGATAATTGGAACATGAACTGGAAGAGCGTATCGCAGATCTGATTGGCAGCAGCTATTGGGCGGCCGGAATAGGAAAGTCTGACGAATGGTGCATAGCGCTGGCCAGAGATATTATTGACCTGATTGCGGAGTGCTCCGGTGTTCAAGTGAACAGTACACAGGGACATACAAAGGACAAAACGGCACCAGATGCACAACAAAACGAACAGGAAGACACCAAAAGTCCTTAGATTCCAATAGAACCACTCCCTTCACATGGGAGGGGTCGTTGGTTCGAAACCAACCGTGCCCACCAATAATTTCAATAGGTTAATAGTGAAAAGAACAAAAGAGGGGGTGTTCAAATGAACACGGAACCAAAAATTGTTCAGATTAGCGAAGAAGTGATTTTAGGGCTTATGGAGCGCATCGCCGCGCTTGAGACAGAAAGGTATGTGTTACATGAGCAAGAAGATCATTTGATAGATTTATGCGCAGAGCATGAAAAGCGCATCGCCGCAATTGAAGAGAAAATCAAATGAACACGGATAAGGTGAAAATTACAGAAACATGGGGGCCTGACCCGGCCGAACTGGAGCAGCGCGTTGCCAGGCTTGAGAAAAACTTAACCGTTCATGACCTTGCCAGAGATTCTATTGATATTTGGCGGTTCATGAGAGAGTTGGAGCAGCGCATCGCCGCACTTGAGACCGACACGCCACTCGAAAAGCATTTCAAATATGCTGATTTGGTTAAGCGCATCGCCGCTCTTGAAACTAAAATCAAATGACCACAGCGCTAGCTCAGATCCAAGAGGAAATTGCCAAGCTCGAAGAGCGGCTGAAGTTGCTGCGAACGGCAGAGGCTGCCCTGCAGGCGCTGGAAGCGAAAGTGGAAAAGAGCGTGTACGAAAATAATCCATATTTATTTAATAATAAGCCCACCAAGGGCCTTGCGGCAGCCATACGGACCCTCCTTACCGATAAAGGATCCATGACCAAGGCTGACATCGATAAGGCCCTCAGTGAGGCTGAATGGTTCCTTGGGAAAGGCTCTGTCTCCGGCGCCCTGCAGGCCATGAAAGTCCGGGGAGTGGTTGCGCGCACCAAAGCAGGGAAGTGGACAGTGAAATGAGCACACGCATCACACGATATTATTGGTGCCATTGGCCAATAGATATTCATATTTACTACTGCGGAGCAGATGACCGGAATTATATAGAATTCGGTGAACCTTATAGTAAGTGGACTTTCGAGCTGCCTTGCTTTTGGCGCCGCAGATGGAAGTCTTGACATTACTGAAAACTACTCTAGATTAAATAGTATCGGCCGCCATTACTTTGGACAGTTGGCAGCCGATCACTCTAGAGGAGAATACGATGATCGTGGAACTCTATGAATTCCAATACGATACCGAGATCTTCATGTGGCATTTTCTCTATTACTATGGAGCATGACCATGAAGAAAGATACCAAAGCTTTGGCTATCACAGAAGCGGCCAAACAGGCAGCTAACCAGCTTGCGCTCTGGGATAAGGTAGAGGCTAGCGCAAAGAAGGCCCTCGAGCAAGCCCAAGAGCGGCCTGCAAACGGGAATTTGGCTGAGTTCCATTTCCGCACCGGGCCGGATGGAACTGAGGCCAAGGGCGTCGTTGTGATCGGAAGCAACTACTTCAAGTTCGAGGGCTGAATAGAACCGTGCAAAATACTCGTTGATTTTGCAAAGTTGACTCTTCGGCATGGCGGGCCCAGGTCCGCCATAGCGAAGCGCCAGAAATGGAGCGAAAGACGTAGGGATCGTATGCTCTATGCAAATATGCGGATATGCCCGCACGCTTCAGTGAAGTGCCAGAAATGGGGCTAAGTCGAGTAGCCGAAGAGGCGAAAGGACAATGCGCGGATTCAATGCCCGCGACGCTTCACTCATCCTTCATAGCGAGCAACTTTTCCAGCCGCTCGATTTTCTCCATCATCTTTGTGCGCTGATCATTGACAACGGTCATCGTGTGCTGTGTCATTTCGGAATTGTGCTGAAGTTCCTCAGCTATAGCATCTGCTCTGACAGCAGTGATTGCCTGGGTCTCGACAAGCGTACGGGCAACTTTGTTTGTCTGCCTGTGCTCGAGCCATGAAGCGACTACTACCGCTCCAATATTGGACGCAGCAAGGATCAAAACTGCTGGGTCCATCATTCACCTCCGGTCTTCCCGATTGTGCTTGAAATCAACCCATCCTGGGTCTGTTCGTTTGTGAAAGGCACGGTCAACCCAATGCTCTGGCGGCATTGCAAGAAAAGGAAGAAACTGAACTGCGATGGACCCGTTAAAGCTCTCGCGAGCTTCAACTACAACATGCCCATCTGACCAGTGCGAAAACGATGTTTCGTCCATGCTGAAAACAAGATCGCGAAGTTTAAGATAGAGCTCGGTTTGCTCATTCTCAGTCAAAAATTTCATCTACCCAACCAACAAAGAAGGAGTGGGACCCCAATGAAAACCACTGCAAGCAATATCCAACCCATGATCGCCATCAACCTCATATGGAATTCCTCTCTGAAGCTGATTGCTCGTGGATGGTGAATTGGATAACCTCGCTAGGAGGTGGAGTTCGCACGTAAAACCACATCCCAACAATCACAAGAATGCACCATACGCCAAATATGATGAAGTCCCACTTATCGAGGGGCCAGCGTTTCATCTGAGCGGAAGGTTCTTAGCGTTGCCGAAATTGAGCGCAAGGGCATCGATAACGCTACGCAAACCAGCCCATGCCGTATTCGGTTTGGCCTGGGGAAGAGCAGCGGCCGCGGCTGCAGCGCCGGTGATGGCATAGGGGATATAGGGCAGGATCGCACTCGCAATGCCCAAAATCGTTGTTACTGTAGCACCCATTTTAGTTCTCCTTTCAAGAGACCATTCGAGAGTAGAGGTAGGTTAGCACACGCTTTTGCGCCGCTGGTGCAAATTCTGTTAGAGCCTCCATAATCGACTCCATTAGAGCTATCTCCGGATCTGGACCAGACGGCGGTCGTAGTGCTGGAGCCGGCGGCAAAGATGCTGAAGGAATTGACGCAGGAATTGGCACAACGGGGGTCGTCCCCGCAACCGGAACCACCCGAGTGGCTGGAATCGTAACTATCACTGGGCGATCGACAATAAGCGGCCATAGCTCTCGAGCATAAGCAGTTGCATCAGCGATTTCCGGGTCAGGCTCCTTCGGGTTTTCATATTCCCTGACAATAGTAGGAATAATCTGACCGTAGTTAAGCCCAGTGTCGCGAATTGCCGCCCAGGTCTTCGGATAGCTGTTCGCTATTTCATGCAGCGCAAAAGCCAATTGCGAAGTCAAGCTGTCATACGCAAGCTGATGTTTGTCGCAGAAGTCTTTGAGAGCTTGTTGGCGAGGCCCGTTCCAAGATGCAATCCCATAAGCGCCAGATGGATTGAGCACTCCAGGATGCTCACTTGCCTGGCTTCCCTGCCCGCCGGGCCTCAAGGCACTTTCTCGATGGAAGACAGATACCAGCGCAACGGCACCGGCCTTTGGCAAAGGATCAGGCAAGCCAAGATAGTACTGGACCGCCTTCACACCTACGGAAGTGTCAACCACCGCCGCTACCTCCATAATGGACCTTGCCTTTGCCCATCACCTTGCGCATTGGCGCGCCCAGAAATTTTTCTCCTTTGTCCTCGCGCCTGCTTTCCTTTTCCTTTTTCCCACCGTCGCCTGAACGCAGCTCTTTTCGAGCCTCTTCCTTGATATGAGCTCGCTCACTTGGCGGAGCCTTACCGCTGAGCATTATTGCCGCTCGAGCATGTTTCTTGTCCTCGATAGGGAACGTTCGCCCCTTCCCGGCAAATTTGGAAGTAGGGATCTTGTCGCGTTCTGCAGTTGTCAACTTGGCCATTTATCAGCCCTTTCCTTTTGGTCTTTTCTTCCCACCACGCTTCACGCTATACGCAATCGCCACAGCCTGCTTTTGCGGCTTACCGGCTGCGATCTCAGTCCTGACGTTCTCAGAGAACGCCGCTTTGGATTTTCCTTTATTCAGAGGCATATGACTTTCCCTTTCTCTCAAACAGCTTGCACCATGATCCTGGCAATATCCTGCTTTCCACCAAGCTGCAGCTTCTCGTAGAATCCTTGAAGTGGGTGCACTCACCACAATGGGCCTCCTTGGAAGCGATCCACTCAAATTGCACACTCTCCTTAGAGCGCTTCATGAGAATATGAACTCCGTAACACGCCAGAAGCCATTTGAACCCTGAGCGCCAGGCTGATCGCCATTATTATTTGTTGATAATCCGGCCCCACCACCGGCCCCACAATTCGCATCGGTTGGAGATGCCCCTGGCAAGCCACCGCGCCCTAGAGATGTATCCCCACCTCTACCGATAGGAATCACAACGGGACTTTCCGAGCTAAATGCGCCTGTGTCTCCAGGACTGCCAGGATGGGCTTCATCGCCTGTGCCAGGAATGCCACCAAGGCCCCCGGGGGCATTGCTGTTCGCGGCCGCGCCAAGTCCGGGACTGCCACCTTTTGCCACACACAGGACAGTTCCTACGGTCGTGTCGCCACCCGGATTGCCAGGATTATTCCCCGCGAGGCCGCCCAGCCCTCCAGGCCCGATTATAATCATCTGGCCAGTTCCAATTTGGAGTGCAGTCAGTATCCTTCTTGAATATCCTCCAGAGCCGCCAAACCCTCCAGTGCTTTGCCCAACGGCACTATTGGCAGCCCCTCCCCCGCCACCTCCTCCGGCCCAGGTTTCGTGAATGGATACTTTCATACCTGGAGTAGGAGTATAGGTTGTGGTTGTCGTAGATGACTGCTGAACAGCAGTGAGAGATTGAGTAGCGGTCAGTGTTGCCCATATTGGACTTTGATTTAGGCCAGGTGTTTGTAGAATTTGTCCCGCTATTCCAGGCGGTAATGCGGCCCATCCTGTAGGTTGATTGTTTAACTTGTAGATTATAGAGCCCTGTGCCGCAACGATGGAACTTAGTGTATCAGTAACGGTAACGGCGGTTGATGCGGCACCAAGAGCTATAATCTGCCACGTAGCTGGTGAGACATCCGGTTGGTTACCTACATTGATGGCAATGGCTATATAACTCGAGCCATTAAAATACACACCGTCGTCCACAGCATATGCGGTCTGTGGGTTCCATGTTCCACGAAATCTTAGTCCTCTTAATCCCTGAAGTGGTCCCGGCCCTCCAGGAGGAAATGGGGGAAACGTGATAACACTTGCCATTAGAGTTTTATGATACCATAGAGGGCAATGTTCACCGGTCGTGTTTCTGTACCAGCTGTGCCAGAGGATGAAAGACCGGTATTTTGGGTAAAGCCCTGCGACGGAACCAAAAAAGCTCCTGGACCAGAAACGCCAGTAGTGGTTCCGGGGAGAAACGCGGAGTGTGTATGATCCTGAAACTGCTGGCCCTGCAATGAACCCATTGTCCGGCCCGGATCTAATCCGATACCGCCGTCCAGAAATCGTGGGAACCTGCCGCCAAGAGTGGGAAGGTTAAAATGAGAACCATCCACAGAGCCATAAAGAGTTGATATAGCCGCAAACAAATTTGAATAGGTGGAGCGCGCAAGAGATGCACCGTTACAAAGAAGATAACCCGGAGGCGCAATGGCATTAGCCATCATTTTAATTGTACCGGTTGGCGTCCTGTCCCAGGGCTCCATTGAAAAGCCACCGGCCCCGGAATTAAGGCCTGCATCATAAGTCAGGCAGGCCCAAAAGCCTGCATCGGGAATATCTCCAGGGGAAAGCAATGTGCCGAAATGATAACCGGATCTGTAGACGGTCTTTGCCGCCAAGGCATCCGGGGCGAACGTAACAAGGCTTGTCGTATTTGCCCCGACGGCCCTGAAATACACCCGCATCCCATGACCATAGGACGTCAATGGCGGGGTGAAGGTAGCAACTATGGTGTCTGTGCCGGTAACCGTCTGAGCGTTGGTTGGAAAATTATAAATAACCTGATTGAGCACATATTGCCTGGGAGCTGCATCTTGCGCGGCAGTCGGGTTTGCAATATTTTTGACCCGGAATGAGCCCGCATCTAGATCAGCCAGCATCGCCCCACGGCCATTACGATCTAGCGAATTCGTGATTTCCGTATCATAATCACCCGTGAGTATGTTGAACTCGACCGGGTCGATTATGTTACCGAATACCGCGGCCGTATTGGCTAGCTGCGTAAAAGTTCCATCACTTTGGCGAGGCATTTATGATCCTGTGGAAGATATTTCAGATAGGCATTTTCTTTAGCGTGCTCATGCTGTTCAGTTACAACGGAGCATTCAACGGCAATGGCTATGCGCAAGCCGTAATGGCTTTCCTGGCAGCTGGCTTTGCCACTGCCTTCGTTGTCGAGATAGAATTCAGGGTGAAGCGGTTAATAAGCCGGTTGGCTCTGCGGAAGTTGTTGCGGGAAACGACTAGAGATACCCGCAAGAGCAGCTCCGAGCTGCCGCGGCTGCGGATTGACTTGTAACGGCGGGGCTCGGCCGCCGGCTAAAATCGTTTGCAAAAGATTTTCGACGTTGCGATTGGTTATGGCCTCAGAAGCTTTCTTGGCCGCATACCCGCCTGCAGCAAGAGCGGTGGCTCCAACCGGATGATTGCCGAATAAGCCAGCTCCAACCTCCAGTCCGGCCGGAAGAGCACTGGTGGGCGAAAACTTGCTTGCACCGCGGAGCGCTTGCTGAAGCATGCTGCCCCCCATTGTGTTTTCCAGCTGGCTTGCTTCTTCAGGTGTCCAATTCCCGTTTTTGAGCAATCGATAAAGGTTTTGTCTTGTTGTAGCGTCGATATTTGGAACCTGATTTCTCTTCTTTTGCCAATCAGCAAGCTGGAGCGCCTCGGCAAGATCCTTGGACTTGGCAAACCGCGTATTTAAATCACGCGCATTTTGAATGGCTTCAGCTGCTTCAGGAGCGGCACCAGCCGCCATTGCACTGGGCGCGGTTTGCGGTCTTGGTGCGGGAGCTTCCGGATTAAGAGCGCTGCCTTGAATATATCCTGAAGGCGGCAAAGGCCTTTCTGGCGGGGACGATATCCCTGTGAACGCAGGATCATTCTTGAACTTGTCGACTAGATCCGAAATCCCTTTGGCTTGCGTTTGAGTGGGATTAGCGAATTCGTCACGATTCTTTACAATCTCGTGCTCAACAGCAAGGTCATAAAGGTCTCTTGTCTTGTCCGAATAATCCGCAAGACGCTGCAAATATCTGTTCCATGTTGGGCTACCTGGGCCCGGCTGTGCCGGTGTTGGAACAGCTGGAGATTTTACAAACGGCTCGGGATTGGCAATGAACTGATCAATGTTGTTTCTGATCATATTGCCAAAGAAACGCTCGCCATTGTCATTTGATGACGTCACGTCACGATTGACGAACTGGCGTTTCTGATCGAGAGCCTTGAGGCTTATCGGCTCGCCTTCTGCGGCATGAGCCTCAAGGTTATTGATTACCGACAGCGCTTTCGGGTGCAGATCGGGGCTGATACCAGCGGCCTGGGCATCCTGTTTGATCTTGGCGACCAGCCCACCATAGGCCTCTGGCGTATATGCCGCCCCTAGATCCTCAGCTTTTTTGTAGGCTGCATTCTTCAGCGCCTCAATATTCTCGGCAGTTGGGATTGCCTCGGTCGCTGCCTGTTTGGCGCCGGTCAGAACAGAACCAGCCCCAACCCCGCCAGCAAGCGCCGCGGCCATCCTAGCCGGTCCCTCCATGGGAGTGCCGGCTGTTACCTGCCCTGCAGCCTCAGAGGCTATCCCGGGCCCCACACCATATCGAAGTGCATTTGCTAGTGGATTGCCGGGCGTTAAAATGGCCCCTGGAACGAATTCTGCGGCTGTGCGGGAATATTGACCAGCCGTGGTTTGAGGTGGCTCAGCGAGCCCCGGAATGGCCCTGGCGGCCATTTGGTTCAAACCGGCTGAGCCTAGAGTATTTGATAGGTCAGGCTAATAGGGCGGTTCCGGTCCGAGGAGATAATCAAAGCCCTTGTTGGCAACCGACCGGAGCCCACTTGCCACATCCGGAATGAATCCAGCTGTTCCAAGAGCACCACGAGAGAGGCCAATGGTTGCCTGATTGGCAGCGTCAAGAGCCAGACTTGGCGGTGGAGAGGGCTCGCCTGCTGCAGCCTGCGGAGGTCCGGAACCTACTTTGCCCTCTCCGCCATAGTGTTTAGCCATAACGCCTTTGATGACATCAGGCGTTGTCGCATCCGGAAATTCATGAACTGCTCCATCCGGACCGGTAACTTCGATTGTCATTCTGGTGTCAGATTTCCGTTAGCGTCATATTTGAAACGCTTAGGTTGGGCGGTTGGCGCCGTCTGGGCAGGAACTGCTGGGGCTGCAGGAGCGCCTCCGGGCTGCCCCAAGCGCCCAAGAACGCCAGCTCTAACAGATTCAACGAACGGCTTGTTTTCAGCATGAATGACATCAAAGTCACCCGAGAGCGGCCCCATCCCGGCATGCCATTGCCCCTGCAGGGCTTCAACCTTGGAAGCCAGAGCCAACGCGGCTTGCTGAATTGCCGCGTTCTGCTGAGTAGGTGTCATGTTTGGACTAATATTTAGCTCGAGCTGTTTTCTTTCACCAGCTGTGCCGCCGCTCGAACCAGCATAAAACTTTTCCATCTCAGCAGAATAAAGCTGGTTCAGCTCATTGAACTTCGCAAGCGTCTGACCGCTGGCACCGGTTCCCTTGATCGCATTGACAACGGCATTTGCAGGCGTGCCACCAACCGCCCAGTCCACATTACCAAGCTGCGGGACCAGTTCGGACAGCTCTGTCAAATGACCCAGGGCGGTATTGCCGGCCGTGATCACCTTGGATGTCGGGCCCGAGGTGAAATCCTTGCGGGTGCCAGCTCTTGTTTTGCTCTCCGTCTGATCGAGCATTGGATCAGCTTGCTGAGCTGCCAGCCTTGCCTGCACTACCATCGGAGGCGTTCTCGAGGTGATGTTTGGTAGCACCTCTCTGCCATCGATGTACCTCTGTGCCATAATCCCAACCGGCTGAGGCACAGCGGCCAAAACATCCTGACCCTTCAAATCTTCGGCCAGCGGCTGCCCATCTCTGCCCATGACCGGCTGATCGGCGGGTGCCTTTCCTGCATTCTGCTTGGCAATGTTCCATTGCTCAAACGTCATCGGATTTGGCTGATTTTGGGTAGGTGCAAAATTGTTCTTGTAGAAATTGTAATTCTTGATTTCGGTTGTATCGGTTTCCTTGTTGGGATTCGATGGGAAGGCGGAAAGCTGATTTGTTGCCGTATTCCTCTGAACCGGCGTCCCATTAACATTCAACTGCTGAAACTGCCCGGCCGCATCTTGTGTCATTTGATGCTGCAGCATTTGCAACACTAATTGCCTCTGCGCAGCATATTGCTGCCCGGCATAAAGCGGGTTTGAAAGGTAGGCCAAGGCGGCTTGAGTGTTGATCCTGGGCCGCGGTGGAAGTGGGGGAAGCTCTGCTCCTTGTGTAGCTTCTTCTGCCGTTCCCTTAGGGGCGGGCACTGGCGAGGCTGGCTGCTGCTCTTTACCGGTAAACAGCGGCAAATCCGAGTAGCTCTGGCCATAGATGTTTTGCGCCAGCTGGTTTAGCGGCGCAAGCCCGCTCCGCGGTCCGGTATCGGGAGGCGGAGGGGGAATAGGCGGCGACGGAGGACGTGGCTCTAAATTTTGCTGCTGCCCCGCGGGGGGCTGTTGCGGTTGCATGAATGGAGCATTGCTCAGCCCTTGGCGGGCCGGGAGCGGCATGGCTCCAATAGCAGGATTACCCTGCGTTGCAGTCTGAGGATAAATACCGGGACCGTTAACAGTCTGAGCAATTTGCCGCTGGCCAGGAGTGATCAGGCCGGGAGAGCCGCCAGCAAGCTGCTCCGTCGGGGCGCCATACCTACTTGCCCATTTGTTTATAAAATCGCTAGCCGGTGCATTTGGATCGCCACCATTGGCAGAAATGTGCCTTGCGGGCACAAGCTGGCCTGCAGGGGTATCAGGGTTGTTAATTAGGCTGAGAGCACCACCGGCGCCTTGCTGATGCGCAAGATAAAGTTCACCTTGAGTTGGATCACGCCCAAGGTTATTCCTAAGCGTGTTGAAATTATCCTGCGTGCCGCGTGCAAAACGCTCTTCTTCTGTTCCGGTTCCTCCCCAACCGGGCCCCAGTTGATAGGTGCCATGATATTGGCTCCCCGGACGATCGGGAACAGTACCCCCGCCGCTTTCAATTTGAGCAGTAATATTGCGATACTGATCAAACCCGCCTCCCGGGCCAAAGAATCCGCCGGAACTGGCCGGCTGAGATAGAGGAGTAGCAACCTGAAGCGGCCGCATTGGAGGAACAGGAGCCTCGGTTGGGCCGTTCGTTGTCAGCAATGGCCGCGAAATCGGCAAAGGAACCTGATTTTCCGGCCTCGGTAAGGGAACAGGAACTTGCCCAGCATCGGCAACCCGAACGGGTGGCAAAGGCACACTAGCTTGCGGAGCAACCATAGGCGCCGGAGCACGGTTCCCAGCTGCCAGCGCATCTTGCAGAGCTTGGTTGCCTTGGATTTCCTGAGGCGTGACCTGACTAACCGGAGCAGGTGCTGGTACCGGGGCAACCGGCAACGCCGGCTGCATTGGAGTCGGCCCTACCGATAAGGCCGGAGGCACTCCCGCGCTTTCCCGCGGGGATAATGCCTGCAACGGGACACTTGTCGATGGGCCGATAGGAGAAGTGCCACCAAGGGCGCTGATCAGGCCGCCAATGCCGCCTCCCCCGGCTCCACTCGCGGCTGGAGCCGCTTGTTGCGGCGGAGGAGGCAACGGAGTGATTTGTTGCTGAGCAGGCGGCTGCTGTAATGCCGGCGCCAGAACATTGGCAAGATCAGTTGCTCCTTGCTTGGCCGCGGCTCCCTGGGCATAATTTGCAAGACCGGTCTTGAGCCCCTCTGCTAGACGGGCCGCACCCTGCCATTTCGATTGAATCGGTGAATAATCGCCCGCGCCAGTTCCCCCTCCCCTTGCAAGAGCTGCAATCATCGCATCACGCGCATGCTGATCAGCAGTTGGGTTGCCGGGAGCATTAAACAGCGTGGGGAGATAATCAGCTATCCCCGCCATCAGGCCTGGCCCCTTAGCGTTCTAGCTGTCCTGATAACCTTGTGATCGCCTACTGTTGTAACAGCGTCAGGAGCGGCCTTTTCAACATCCTGCGCCATTGGCCCAATCGTCTTTGGATAGCTCTTCGGGTCTCCCTTGTACCGGAAGGCATGAATCGGAATGCCGGTCTGTGGGTCCTGGCCAAGAGGTTGGATATCAGTCTTGTCAGTTCTGTCTGACAGCAGCGAGCCTCCGAGCCCGAGCAGCTGCCCGCCAAGCCCAAAGAGGCCTCCCATTTGAGCATTGGAGTTAGCCGACTGCTGCTGATAATTCTGCTCTACAAGGCCAGCATAATTTGGCGCAGCAACCGACGCCTGTGGGGTCTGTACGAGGCCCAGATTTGGTTGATAAGAAGATATCTGGCCACCTTGACGCCATGCCTGCGCGGCGTTAATCGGGATTTCGTATTGCTGAATAAGATCATTAACTGCTTGCGAGTGGCCCTGGAGGAACATCTGATTGTAAGCATCATTCTTTGCCTGATTGAACTGCTGCATCTGCGTCGCATATCCGGGGCTATCGGGCGACAATCCCTGATTGTACAACGACTGTTTCTCAGCCTCTGTGTTCTGCTGCCACAATGGATCAAGCCGTTGTTTGTTCAACGCGTCAAGGTTTGCTTCGGTCGCGCTCCATCCAAGATCCAAAGGCTGGCTAGCCGATTGCTGGACATTCTTTTCAAGCTGGCCTCCAATGTCTGCGGACGTTAGAGCATTGCTCTGATTTTGATTGAAGAGCGCCTGCATCTCGGGACTGAGAACCGTCGTTGCCGTATAAGCCCCAGGCGCATCCATCTGCCCAAAAAGCCCAAATGCTCCCTGATGATTTGGAGTTTTGGTATAAGTCAACGTCCCATAGGGAGTGACTTGGTTCGTCATGTTTAGGGCTTGCTGCTCTTGCGCAGCCTCAATATTCATTGTTCCCTGCAGAAACGCTGTTTGCATGGGGTCAGGAGGGCTTGGAGAACTACCCATCTTTCAACCTTATTGCCCTTTGCTCTTCGCGAGTAATTCCGAATAAAAGCCCATCACAATCTTTGTATCGACGGCGCAAAACACCTTCGCTCTTGAACCCAAGCGAAACAAGCGTGCGAAGCGCTCTATAATTGTCCGGCCGTATGACTGCCGTAATCCTCTGGACACCAAGTTGCTCAAAAATATAGCGGGCTACCATACGCACTTCTCTGATACCAAAGGCGCCTCGTCCGGCTACCGTGAGATCAACTGTTAGTCTTGGCTCAAAATTATTTAATATAACAGCGCCCAGAATTTGACCGTCTTGGTCAGCAACAACAATGCCGGCAAAGGGTGAAGATATATGACAGCTGAGCGCCTTTTCGATGAAAATCTTGGCTCGCGGACTATCATTAATGATAATCCTAGCCAAGCAAGTTTCCACCTTCCCACATCAGATCAAACGCGGTGAATCGTATGTCCGGTACAGAGGTAGAAGATATGGTCCATTGCATGACCGGAGAATGCACCGCGCCAATCCCCGGACAAGCGGCCCAGGTCAATTGCTTGAAGGCTTTTGTAGGCCAGCGATCTATTCCCCAGCGGGCAATTCCCCATTGGGCGCCTCCGATAATGGGAGCATAAGTTGTTCCGGGATTAGGTGGGATAGTTGTGTCATAGTCAGTTCGAGCGGTAAGCTGCGGGGTAAAAGGTGTGTCTGTGAAAAGATTAATTCGTACCATTCGAAGTTGCTTATTGATGACAGAACTGTAAGTTGTAGCTTGTGCAATTGATGTCTCCAGCTGTCCAAGGTGCTCAAACCTCGGGAAGATCGTAACCGTATAAGGCTTCCCATCATCCTGCCCGCCGCTCTCAGCAAGCATTGTGCGGCCGTCAGACGTCCCATAAAACAATTGGGAATTAGTCAGTCCCAAACCAGACACAACAAAACAATTTGCATCCCAGCCCAAATAGCGAGACCAAGCACCAGTGCGAGCATTAGCGATAAACTGCGTCCTATCAAGTGCGTTCACCTTTGGTAGATTGACGATAGCCATAGATTCCATTGGCCACATCACTATTTGCCAACCCACAATCCCAGACCGGTCAAGCACCGCCTGCCGCCATGATGGCGCAATCGGCATTGTTATCGCCACATTCTGCAGCGCCACTTGGTCCAATGTCTCGACCTGGGACATAGGCACAATGCCATCCTCGGTCATTATCGCAAGATCGCCGCCTGCCTTCATCAGACAGCGAACGCCAAGAGGCCTTGAAACCTTATAGGTGCCTCTCAAGGTCAGAACTGTCGGGTCTGACCCATCATAAACGAGCACCTCGCCCTCGGTTGTTATGAAACAGAGAAACTCAAAATTACCCGAGACTGACTCGACGGCCCAAGTGCCCCCGGTTAAAAGAGCGCCACCCCATCTCATGAATTCGGCTAAGGAGAATAGGCTTGCTGCTCCCCCGACGTTGCCGACTGGCAAATACCAAGCGTATTGGGAGCCGGTCGCAACACCAAAAAGGCGGCCCTTGAATGTCCATATGGAAGACAGTGTGGTAAATCCGGTTCCCGTCCATGCCGGTGCTGTTGTCCATGTTGTCCCATTATAAAACTGGACAGGATCGACCCCGTTAACCGCGACTAGCCAGGTTCCTCCGCCAGCATCTTTATGCTGCAGCCATTCAAAATAGCCACCACCACCAAACCGGCTATGGACGTTGGAAAGTCCGGTAACTACCGGGGCCCCAACCGGACCTATGTTGCTTACGTCGTAAATGTTACCATCACTGGTCGCGGCAAAGATTTTTACAACGGACCCATTGGTCCAGTTCATCAATGTATTGATGGAAACATTGGCACCCATGCCGCTGGCCCAAGTTGAAGACCCACGGCGAGAACGGATGAAATCCAACTGGACAAACGCATTATCTAGAACAAAGGCGCTTGCTGGAGGGGCATCGGCTAAACTCGCTCCTGTGTACCATCCCTTGATTGGTGCCTGCAGCGTGCCAGCCGCCACAATGGCATTCTGTTGCTGGCGCTTGTTTTTAAGCGCTTGGAGCATCATTGGGACATACCCAGTCGGGCCGCACCCATACCGCTTTCACGAAAGGTTCCCTCCGGGCCAGCCAAAATCCGCCCAACCATGCCCATTGATCTTTCCATTCCCAATCATCGCAAACCAAAATATAATCCGTAGGAACCTCACTTGGTCTTTGTGTCATGGTTGCTGCGTCGTTTGGTCATTGATTGCCCCAGGCCACCAATCCATGCCCGGGTAATAGGACGGGAAGGCTGTTGCTACCGAACGTTCCTGGCTCTCCTGGCCAGCCTGGCGAATAAGGCTCAATTCGTATTGCCGCATCTCCTCAGCATAATCGAGACCTTTGGCGTTCTTCCAACGCCAGACAACCCCCTTCATAATCGTGTCTTCAGGAACAAGCCCGACATCATCATCGGCAGTCCATTGCGGTTGCCTCGAGGACCCATCGCTCTTGATGACAAAATTCTTGGAGAAATAGTTGAAAGTCACCGTCTCGTTCAGAGCCAGAGCCGGCCATATCTCCAACGCTCCGCCGATCAGGCGCCACATGGGCCGCACCGGCATCGCTGGAAAATTCTTGTAGGCGTTCAGATCTTCATCATTGACTGGACCAGACAGAGGAATAAGAGGAAATAGGTTAGAAACAAAAGCGCCAACAGGCGATTTGTCAGAAGGATCAACACGCAGCCAGTCAGCAGGAAGGCTAAACAAAGTAGTAGTTCCGTCACCAATGACTTGCGCTCCTATTTTGAGGTTCCGCCAGTCCCAACGCTCAATCATGTCTTGCGCGGCATCATTTGCAAACGCAACCATTTGAATGATCAAAGGATCAGTAGCCGAAAAAGCTGCGCTGGGCGTTGGTATATTGCATCTGATTGCGGCCCGTTTGATAATATCTATGAGGGCCATTAATCTTCCTCAGCTTCCCGCTGAGTTCTTGGCGGTCTTCCGCGCCTCTTGGGCTGATTTTCCGCGCCCTCTTCTTCGATCTTTTCCTCAACATACTTTCTGAACGCAATATGCTCTCGCTGCATCTCTTCCATTTTCTCTCTAAGGCGCTCATTTTCAGCAGCAAATTTCTGAGCCGCGGCACTGTCCTTTGCCTGGGCAAGGAATGCTCTCGCCATCTCTCGCCATTTGCGCCCCTCCACATGCCGATTGATGTTGCCATCAGACACTTCTGCCAGGCCCTCAATCGTAAAAATGTTCAGAGCTTCAAATTCCTTGATGTGGATTGTGGTCATGGCCGGCCATTGAGCTAACGGCGTTCCTTCGATGTGACGCTCCGCACCTCCTGGGCCAGCCTTGAATTTCGCATAGGCATCGGCAAAGCGGCGCTTGTATTCCTCGGTAACCGGGAACACTCCTTGGTTTAAAGTATCCCCGGCAACCAAAATGCGCACTTGCTCTTGGCTAACAAATCTTGGATATCCACTCTCTTCGCTTAGAGCCTCGTGAGGAACAGTTGCAATAAAAAATATGGGCGTGACACCACGATTCATATCGGCATAATTCATAGTGAAATTATCAATCGCGGCAAACGGTTCGATAGCCGGCAAAGCAAACGGATCGATAACCGGTAGATAGTCGTCCATTGAAATCACCTTCCAGGATTGACGCCTGAATAGAACGGATTAACCGCAAGCGGATAGACCGCCACAGGGTCAGACGCTGTTGGGCAGACCATGTAGTCATAGACCGCTTTTGGGCTGCATCCGGCCGCCGTAGCAGCGGTCTGAATGAGAGCAATCACGTCTGCCTTGGTCACCACGGTTCCAGCCAGAATCGTGGAAATAGTGGTCACGCGCTGAGCTGTTGTAATGACGGCCGTAGTCGTATTATCCCAACCCGGAATTCCACCGGTGAGAAGCGCAAGACATGCGGGAACTGTTGTAGCCATTTAAGTCACCTCGGAACTACAGGTATTGCATCAGGTATTGGAGATGCAGGCGGCAACCATTCTTTTTCGGCAACCGGAGGCGCTGGCAACGCGGCCTCTATTGTAACCAAAAATGCTTGTACAGCATCCTTCAATTCGAGCATTGCCTCCGGTGAGGCAACAGCCGCACGGAAGGTTTGCTGACTGACATTGTTGAATCGATCTGTGATTGATCCCATTGTATTTACCTCAAGTGGCGCCTTTGTTATGAAGCGATCCGTACTCTTGCCGTAGAAAGGTCCGAACATTCTACTCTCCTAAAGAAAAGGCGGGCCGTAGCCCGCCTTATTGATATTACGTCATATACGGCCAGCGTAGCAGGCCCTCCACCACAGTCGTATTACTCACAACCGGAGTGAAGTTGAACGTAGTAGATGTGGTTGTCGAAGTGGCATTGGCGGACATGGTGATGACATATCCTGATGCAGAGTTACCACCGATCGAAAGAACGGTAGAGCCTACCCCAATGCCTGCACCAGCAACACCCAACCCTGACCCCGGATAAATGCCGGAGATATTTGAAACATTGGTCAGGATCGGCGACGCATTCACAGTGTTTGCCGTGAACGAATACCTAGCCGCCGTAAACGTGGTGCCGGTAGCAGTCAAGGTGGCAAGCGCGGATCCTGCAGCAGTTATGTTGCCGAGGGTGATCGTGTTCCCGTTGATCGCCGCAACAAAGCAACCAGCTGGCACATTGGATCCGGTGAGACCCATTCCGACTTCGACACCCTTGGCGGTAGACACGGCCGTGATAACAGCTGAGCCGTTTGTCGTATTACCGGTGAAGGTAGCCGAAAACGGCGCCAAGAACAGCCCTTGTATCGCCTTGCCAACGGCAGCTGTTGGCGCATCAACAGCACCCGCAGTTGTCGTAGTTGTCACCACATTCCCGAAAGCGGGCGCAGTGACAGCTGCAGACACGAGGTTAAGCAAAGCCGAGCCAGCACGCTGTACCCATATTCCGTATATTCCAGGAGACGGGAACGTATATAAGAACGGCCAGTTGACCGAGCTTGGCAAACCTCCCGGGTCACCTACGCGGCCGCCCAGGAAGAAGGAGCCCATTGAGCTACCGCTATGCTGGGTCTCCGTTGCTGTGGTGGGAAGATAAGCCTGATAGCTATTGTCCCAGCCAATCAGCGATCCTTGCTGCAGCGTCAGAGCGCCGGTAACGGTTAGCTGCAGATACGTATATTCCGACTCTGCATCACCATCAATAACAGTCCCAAGCTTGAAAGCAAACATGCCTGGAGTCTGATTGCTGAACGGCCCGTCGGGCATGAAGATTTTTGCGCCGACAGTAGAGAATTGTTCAATTGCGATTGTCATGGTTTTGATTCCTTACTGCCAGAGAACGCCTTGGAGGAAGGAATTGGAAATCGTCATATTTCCAGCCCATGCCATGATTCTCACAATCGCGTCCTGATTGACATTGGCGCGATCGCCACCGACTACCTTGAAGTTCCGGCGCGCATGCGGCCGATACATGAAGTACTCGGTGTTGAGGAAATACATGGTGTTGGCACTGATCTGACCGTTCTTTCCACCATCGAGAACGACATCAATTTCCTTGCCGGCCCCGTAATACTTAAGACCGGTGAAGACAAT
>Ga0210403_10002158_pt1 | contig 18114 bp, 12 predicted proteins | sample IncBWC19MmetaG_FD_150863 | JGI IMG/M metagenome (GOLD analysis project Ga0210403, IMG submission 150863) | Forest soil microbial communities from Barre Woods Harvard Forest LTER site, Petersham, Massachusetts, United States - Inc-BW-C-19-M | ecosystem: Environmental > Terrestrial > Soil >... | reverse complement strand
GTCCGCGATCGCGCCAACGGCCAGAATCGCGCACTGCGGCGGCGTGATGATCGCTGTAAACGCATCCACCTTATACATGCCCAGATTGCTCAGGGTAAATGTTCCGCCGCTGATGTCCGCAGGGCGCAACCGGCCCGCCCGCGCGCGTTCCGTCAACTCACGCCGCAAAGCCGAAAGCGCGGCAATCGGCTGCTTGTTCGCATTCGGAATCACCGCGCCCACCACGCCGTCCTTCACCGCCATCGCCACGCTGATATTGATATCCGTATTCAACCGGATTCCATCTCCATTCCAGCTTGCATTCATCCTCGAATGCTTCTCCAGCACGCGCGCAATCACCTTAATCAGCAGATCCGTAATCGTAGGAGCAGTACCCGCCGCGCTCCCTTGGCTCAATTTCTTCTGCGCAGCGATCAGCGCGCCCGCATCCACGTTCTTCACCAGAAAAAAGTGCGGCACGCTCGTCCAGCTCTGCGTCATCCGCGCTGCCATCAACCGCGCCAACTGGCTCAGCGGTTCTTGCACCGCCGTTGCCGCACCCGCAACGGCGGGAGCAGCAGCGCCCTTGGCATTTGCTACCGCCTGCACATCTTCCGATGTAATCGTGCCATCGGGGCCGCTACCCCGAATCTGCGCAATGTCCACCCCAAGTTCCTTCGCCAACCGCCGCGCCTTCGGCGAAATTTGAGCAGCCGCGCCCGCCACAGCCGCCGGTTTAGCTTGTGCTGGAGCCGCCACCGCACCAGCCTGCGCCGCACTCGTCCCCCGCGCTACAGGTGCAACCGTCGCCGCCTTAGCCGGCGGTTTCTCGCCCGGAGCCACCAGCCAAGCAATTGTCTCCCCAACCGGAATCACCGCTCCCACTTCCGCCGTAATCCCCGCCAGAATCCCGTCTCCAGGCGCTTCCACTTCCACCACCGCTTTATCGGTTTCAATTTCCAGCAAAGGCTCGCCCTTGCTGACGCTTTCACCTTCCTTCTTGCGCCAAGCCAAAAGTTTTCCGTTTTCCTGCGCCATTTCCAGCGCAGGCATCACCACGCTGATCGCCATAGTTTTCCTGGGAGCCGGGATTCAGCCAATCAATCCGAGGCCGCCACTCCTTCTCTCTTCGCGCCCGCCACCATCTCTTTCACATGCTTGCTGGGGGCCGCCTCATTCTCGCGCGTCGTCGAAAGCGGGCCGTTCACCGTGAAGTAGTGTGCGCCCGCCACCAGTAATTGCTCCGCCGGGAAACGCGTGATCACTTCGTGGCCCGTCTCCGTCACCACAATCTCTTCCTCAATGCGCGCCGCGCTCCATCCATCCTTCGAAGGCCAGAATGTTTCCAGCGCAAACACCATCCCCGGCTTGATTTCGTGCGAGTGCTCCAGCGAAACCATCCGGCTGATCACCGGCTTTTCCCAGATCGCCAATCCAATCCCGTGCCCGAATTGCAGCGCAAACGCCGCCTCTTCATCCGGAAAACCAAACTCCTGCGCCTGCGGCCACACCGACGCGATCTCGGCCGTCGTCCGCCCCGGCCGCACCAGTTCAATCGCCGCATCCAGATAATCGCGGCACTGTTTGTAGGCATCAATCATCGCGTGCGAAGCGTATCCAATCGAAAAGCACCGGTAGTAGCACGTGCGGTAGCCCATGTAGGAATGCAAGATGTCGTAATACACCGGGTCGCCCGGCCGCAGCACGCGATCGCTGAACACATGCGGGTGCGGATTGCAGCGCTCGCCGGAAATCGCGTTCACCGCTTCCACGTATTCCGAGCCCAGGTCGTACAGCACTTTGCTCGCCAGCCCTACAGCCTGGTTTTCGCTCATCCCCGGCTTCATCGCGCGATACAACTCGTCGTAAGCCGCATCCACCATCATCGCGGAATGGTTCAGTAAGGAAATTTCGTCTTGCGTCTTGATCACCCGCGCATCGGACATCAGTTGTTGCCCGTCAACAATCTTGATTCCTTCTTTTTGCAGCGCAAACAGAATCGGCGGCTCCACAACGTCAATCCCCAGCGGCTCATTCAGCAGCCCGTGTACCTCCAACTCCCGTTTGATCTTCTTCGCCACATTTTCCGCGCGGCCCATCTCCGGCGACATCGCCCCGCGCAAAAGTGGAATCCCCGGCCGCGACCTATCGCCAAGCCACGGGCAATTCTGCTGGTGATGCCGCGCCGCCGAACCGAAATCCCACAGGATCGGCTCGCCGTTCTGGGGCAGCAGGCAAAACCGGCTGATCTTGTCCTGCGCCCACGTGCCAATGTGCGTCGCGGTGATATACCGCACGTTGTTCATGTCGAAGCAGAGCAGCGCGCCCATCTCGGACTTCGCCAGCAATGCCTTCGCCCGCGCCAGCCGTTCCTTGCGCAAGCGGTCAAAATCGATGCGGTTTTCCCAATCCACCGCCATCGGGCCGTATGTCTTCAGTGCCACGCTACGCCTCCCGTCCGAATCGTTTCAGGCTTTTCCGCAAAGTACGCGTGCCGCGTCAAATACCGTTTGCTCCGTGGGTACGGTGACGTCTTCCAGCGGCGGCGAAAAGGGAATCGGCACATGCATTGCCCCCATCCGCTTCACCGGCGCCTCGAGATTAAAGAATGCGCCCTCGGCAATCACCGAAGCGATCTCGCCGGTCACGCCATAACGCCCGTATCCTTCATCAATCACGATCGCCCGCGAAGTTTTCTTCGCCGACTCCACAAGCGTCTTCTCGTCCAGCGGCCACATCGTCCGCGGGTCAATCACCTCGGCGCTGATGCCAATTCCCTCGAGAAGTTTCGCCGCACCTAGCGCCACTTCCACCATGCTGCTCGTCGCCACCAGCGTAATGTCTTCTCCCTCGCGCTTCACGTCCGCAACTCCAAACGGAATCGTATACTCCTCCGCCGGCACCGCGCCTTTCTGCTTGTACATCATCTTGTCTTCAAAAAAAATCACGGGGTTGTCGTCGCGTATCGCGGTTTTCAGCAAACCCTTCGCGTCATAAGGTGTCGAAGGCATAGCCACCTTTAGCCCCGGCACATGGCAAAGCCACGCATGCAGCGATTGCGAGTGCTGCGCCGCCGACCGCCTCGTGGCCCCAAGAGTCGTCCGCAGCACCATCGGCACTTTCCACGTTCCGCCCGACATGTAGTGAACTTTCGCTGCCTGGTTCACCAGTTGATCCATCGTCAACGTCAGAAAATCCCCAAACATAATGTCCACAACGGGCCGCAAGCCGGTCATCGCCGCGCCCACGCCCATTCCCGTGAATCCCGCTTCCGAAATCGGTGTGTCCAGAACGCGTTCCGAACCAAACTCTTCCACCAAGCCGGACAACACCTTAAATGGTGTCCCCGCCTCTGCCACGTCTTCCCCAAAAATGCACACGCGCGGATCGCGCCGCATCTCCTCCGCAAGCGCTTCGCGGACCGCTTGCGCAAAAGTCAATTCCCGAATCGCTGTTTCAGGCATAAACGTCCTGGTCGACCTCCTCGACACCCGGATACGGCGCGGCAATGGCAAACTCAACGGCGACCTTCATCTCTTCCCGCACTTCCGTTTCAATTTTCTGCAGCGCACCCGCATCGGCCAGCTTCTGCGTGGCCAGCCACTCACCCATGTTCTTGATGGGATCCCGCTTGGTCTTCCACTCCTGCTCTTCCTGCTTCGACCGGTAATATTCGCGATTGATGTCGCCCACGTGATGCCCGGTGTAGCGATACGTGTTGCAAAGCAGCAGCGAAGGTCCCTCGCCGCGCCGCGCCCTGCTCACCAGCTTCTGCGCCACGGCATGGACCGCGCGAACATCCTGCCCGTCCACGCTTTCCGCATACGCTCCAAACGCAGTTCCCCGCGCCAGAATGTCCCCGGCAGTCGTTTCCGAAAAATGCGTATATTCCGTGTAGAGATTGTTCTCGCAAACATAAATCACCGGCAGCTTGTACAGCGCCGCCAGGTTCATCACTTCATAAAGCACGCCCTGCCCAAGTGCGCCCTCTCCAAAAAAACAAACCGCCACCTGATCCGTCTTCAAACGCTTCGCAGTCAACGCCGCGCCGGTCGCAATTCCCGCGCTGCCGCCAACGATTGCATTCGCCCCAAGATTTCCCGTCGCCGGATCCGCAATGTGCATGGATCCGCCTTTGCCCCGACAATACCCCGCTTCCTTGCCCAAAAGCTCCGCAAACATCCGGTCCGGCGTCGCCCCCTTCGCCAGGCAATGCCCGTGCCCTCGGTGCGTGCTGGTGACGTAATCCGTATTCTTTAGCGCCTCGCAAATCCCCACCGCAACCGCTTCCTCGCCGATGTAAAGGTGAGCCAGCCCCGGCATCAACGCGCGCGTATAGAGTTCGTTCACCTGTTCTTCAAACAGCCGGATGCGCACCATCTGCCGGTACAGCCGCAGCCCAAATTCCGCTGCCACACCGCTCTCTGTCTTCGCAGGATCCGTAATCGTCTTCATGCCTTCACCCCGGACATTTGTGCCAACACATCAAACACCACCGCAAAATCCTTTTCCACCAGCCCCATGCCTCGCGCCGCGGTCAAAAACTCATTCGTCACCGCCGTCGTCGGCATCGGCACATCCAGTTGCCTCCCCAGTTCCAGCGCCAGCAACATATCCTTCTGCATCATGTTGACGTTGAACCACGCTTCCGCCGGCTGCTTCAACACGAACGGCCCGCGATATTGCACCATCGGCGACGCAATCACACTGTGCGTCAGAACATCCACCGCCACTTCGCGCGCGATCCCGCTCTTCTCCGCTAGCAGCACGCCTTCGCTAAACGCCAACATCTGCACCGCCAGGCTCAAATTCGTTCCAATCTTCATCACCAGTGCCAGCCCGTTGCCGCCCACATGAGTCACCTTCGGCCCGATATCCAGCAACAACGGCTTCACTTTTTCAAACGTTTCCTTGCGCCCGCCAACCATCACGGAGAGTTTCCCCTCCTGCAGCGTGATCACGCTCCCGGACACGGGCGCGTCCACCATGTCTCCGCCCCTTTCCCGAATCTTTGCCGCGATCTCACGGCTGAATGCCGGACTCACCGTGCTGATATCCGCGAACAATTTCCCGCGCGTGACCGCGGCAATCATGCCGTCCGGCCCGTTCATCACGGCCCCGAGCGCCGCCGAATTCGTCACCATCGAAAGAACCACATCGGATTCCGCCACCACGGCCCGCGGCGAATCCGCCCACTTCATCCCCTTCTTGATCAGCCACTCCGCCTTCGAACGCGTCCGGTTATACCCCGTAACGCTGTGCCCTTTGCTGAGCAGCCGGTTCACCATTTCGCTGCCCATCATTCCCAGGCCCACAAACCCTAATTTAGCCAAGACCTCACCTCTCCCGAATCGCTCTCGCGCCAACTCTCTTTTGAATTTATTCGCTCGGCGCGTTCCGCGAATCCTCTCGCACCTGCTTCAAGTGCGCCTTCATCGCCTCCCGTGCGCCGGCGGAATCCCGGTGCTCGATGGCCTCCAGAATCTTTTTGTGGTGATACTGCCCGCGCTCCGGCCCGCCCTTCACCTGGAAAATCCCCATGCGCTGTTCGCGCAACAACCCAACGATCGAATCAATCAGCGAAAGAATAATCGGATTCCCGGCCGCCTCCGCCAGTGCCAGATGAAAGTCCAGGTCCGCCTCGATGTACGCCTCCGGATCCGTCTTCGACCCGTCCATCACCACCACCTGTTCCTTCATCGCCGCCAGAACTTCCTGGTCGGCGCGCGTCGTCGCGAGAGCGGCAATCTCCGGCTCCAGAATCTCCCGAACCTCCGCCAGAAACGCGAACCCCTCATTTCCAGAGCGCATCATCCGGTGCAGCGACTGCTTCATCGTGTTCGAACTTCCGTCCGTAATAAACGTCCCGCGCCCCGGATAAGCTTCCACCAATCCCTTCTCGCGCAGCGTCTTCACCGCTTCGCGCACCGCCGTCCGGCTCACGCCAAACTGCTCCGCAAGTTCGCGCTCAGGAGGCAACTGATCCCCCGGCTTCAGAGCACCTTTGTGGATCGATTCCTCAACCTGCTGGACGATTTGTTCGTAAAGGCGAGAGGACCGAATGATTTTGTACATCTCAACCTCCGAAGCCGCACCGAGTCAGTCGACGCATTGATCTGAACCCCGCGCGGTAGGGGACATCGTAGGTGGCGAACCAGGCAGATCGAGATATGGTCGAGTTGTCGGACCAAGCTACCATTCCCGCCCCTCCTCCGCAACCCTTTCTTACCCACCACCCTAGCCCTGTTCTACCCACACCGTCTTGATATTCGTAAACTCCCGGATTCCCCAGGCTCCCAGCTCCCGTCCGTGGCCTGACCACTTGACCCCTCCGAACGGTATCCGCGGATCCGAAGCTACCATTTTGTTGATGAACACCATCCCCGCGTCAAGTTCATTGATGAATTTCCGCTGCTCGGCGGCATCGTTGGTCCAAGCGCTGGCGCCCAGCCCGAACCGGCTGTCGTTCGCAATTCGAATCGCATCATTGATGTCTTTCGCGCGAAACACACTCGCCACCGGCCCAAACATCTCTTCCTTGTAAGCCGGCGAATCCTTCGGGATGTTCACCAACACAGTCGGCGCATAAAAATTCCCCGGCCGGTTCAGCGGTTTTCCACCTGTCAAAATCTTCGCCCCGGCTTCCACGGATTTGCGCACATCACGATCGAGGTCCGCAACGCCGTCCGGTGTCGAAAGCGGCCCCACTTCCGTGCTCTCATCAAACGGGTCGCCCACCTTCAGCGCGGCCATCTTTTGCGCAAACAGCGTTTCAAACTTTTCCGCGATGCTCTCGGCCACGATGAACCGCTTCGCCGCGATGCACGATTGCCCGTTATTGAAAATCCTAGCCTTCACCGCCATGCTGGTAGCCGTCTCCAGATTCGCGCTCGGCATCACGATGAAAGGATCGCTCCCGCCAAGCTCCAACACGACTTTCTTGATCCTCTTCGCTGCCCCTATGCCCACCTCAATACCCGCTTGTTCACTGCCTGTAAGCGTTGCCGCCATCACCCGCGGATCGCCCAGAATCTTGTCCACTTCCTTCGAACCAATCAGCAGCGTCTGAAACGCGCCATCCGGGAAACCCGCCCGGTGAAACAACTCTTCAATCAGCAGCGCGCTCTGCGGCACGATTGACGCGTGCTTCAGCAACCCCACATTTCCCGCCATCAGCGCCGGCGCTGCAAAACGCAGCACCTGCCAGAACGGGAAATTCCACGGCATCACCGCCAGCACCGGCCCCAGCGGCTGATACCGGATGTAGCTCTGCTTCGCTCCCGTCTCCACCACCTCATCCGCCAGAAACCGCTCCGCATTCTCCGCGTAATAACGGCACACCCACGCGCACTTCGCCGCTTCGTCCACCGCGGATCGCAGCGTCTTACCCATCTCCGTCGTCATCACCTTGCCGAAGGCTTCTTTCTCATTCTCCAAAATGCTCGCGGCCTTCAGCATCCACTGCGCGCGCTGTGCAAACGGCACATGGCGATAGGTGGCAAACGTCTCTATGGCTTTCTGGAGTTTTGCTTCAATGGCCGCGCTGCTCAGCGGGTCAAAGGACTTGATCACTTGCCCTGTTGCTGGGTTGATTGTGGCGATCGCCATGGTTGGCCTCCCCAACGCTACCTGGCCCAGATGCGTGGGCCGTTCGGAAGGATTCGACTTCAAGAATCCCAATTGGTCCTACCAACATACCAAATCAGACCCTTCTTGTACACCCCAAGCATCGATATTTATGATTCATCGAATTTAATCGTTGACACCCCTCCTCGCAGAGTGGTACAGGGGTCCTACCTCTTTACGGTGGGACTTGGCACTTGCCCCTCTCGGCTCCCGGGATATGCCTTCTCGAGCCTTGGCAAATAGCCCGGTCACCGAGGAGCCTGTCGCCGGGGCAAGGTGCCCGCCGGGCCCAATCCAAGGAGTCACGAATGAAACAAAAGAAAGCTGCCCGTCCGCCCCAAGTGCAACCTGACGCCAAGCAAGATTCCCGGGAAAGTCTCTCCGCCCCCTCTCGCCGCAGTTTCCTCCGCACGGCGGCCGGTGCCGGACTGGCTCTCGCAAGCTCGCCTCTCTCTGCTTTCGCCGATCACCACGGCCATCCCAGCCCCAATAGCATCTCCTACCTCGATCGCCGCATGTACATCCGCAACATGGAGGTCCTCGCCCATTTCGGAACCGGGGAGACGCGCCACGGCAAGATTCAGATGATGTCCGTCGGCGACCGCCGCTACATTTTTCAGCAAGGAGATGTCCTCGACGTCAGCAACGTCCGCAAGCCCACCATGTTCAACAAAGGCGGCTTTGAGGGCTACCAGGTCCAGGTCGCCTACAACAAAAGCCTCAAAAAGTGGATCCTCATGACCGGCGCTGGGACGCCCATCACCGATTCCACTCCCGAAGCCCCCATGGGTAAGTACGACGACCCGCACCTCGACGACAAGCGCAAAAACTTCAAAGGCCTGCGCGGCGTGCGCTTTTACGACGCCACCGACCCCTCCAAAATCGTGAAACTCTCCGAATTCAGCACAGGCGCAACCGGCCAGGGCACCCATCGCAACTATTACGACGGCGGCAAATACGCCTATCTCGACACCGCTCCCGACGAAACCTTCATTCACCAACCGTCTTACTTCCGCGAACTGGTAAATGGCAACATGATCGTCGACGCCTCTGACCCGGCAAGCGCCAAGGAAGTTTCCATGTGGTGGGTTCCCGGCTCCCGCAAAGGTGAAGAAGCCGAATACAACAAGTGGATCTGGTCCAAGCTCGTTCCGCCCAAAGTAGTAGCGGATCAAACTCCCTTCGCCGGCCTTCACGGCCCAGTCTACGTTCCGAAAAGACTTGAAGACGGCGGCAATCGCGGTTACGGCGCATTCGGATGCAACGGCTTCATCATCCTCGATCTCTCCGACCCCCAGCACCAAAAAGAAATCGGCCGCTTCGAACCGCCCGCGCAATATTCCGGCATGGGCATCGCGTTCCACACCATCTACTGCGGCATCCTGGATCGCGGCTTCGTCATCACCAACGGCGAAACCACCAACTCCGATTGCAACCAGATCTATCTGCCCAACTGGGTCATTGATATCCGCGACGAAGCGCATCCCGTCCCAGTCGCGCAACTTCCGCGCCCCGTGCCTCCTCCCGAAGCTCCCTACCGCGATTTCTGTTTCAAGCGCGGACGCTTCGGCGCGCACAATCCGCCGCACCTTAAAGCGCCGGGAAAACCCCGCCAGGAATTCACCGCCTATTCCTATTTCATCGCCGGACTTCGCTGCTACGATATCGGCGACCTTTACAAGCCCGAAGAAGTGGCCTATTTCGTCCCACCGCAGGGCGGCGACCTCAAGAAATTCGGCAGCTACGACCGCACCGTGGACAACGTCTTCATCGAATGGGACCGCAACATCATCTGGGCCGCCACCGACACCGGCCTCTATGCGCTCAGTTGCCCCAACCTCGGCAAACCGATCCTCGACCCCATGCCTGTGACAGAATGGTCGCTCGACAAACTCAACGAAGGTGCGCCCTGATTCCGCTCGCCAGGAGAATGCCAATGAAGCCCATCTTTTGTTTTAAATCGAGCATTGCTGTCTGCGCGCTTCTCCTTTGCAGTGGAGCACGCGCGCAGACCACCACGCCCCAGCAAATTCACGTTCTCACCTTACTGGGGCGCCCGATCCAATTCGTCGTTGCCGACAAGCAAGGCCTCTTCGCCAAATACGGCGTCGAAGTCATCAACGACAACAAGAAAAATTCCGACGAATTACGCGCCGACCTCGCCGCCGGAAAGGGCGACGTCGCCTACCTGGCGGTCGACAACGCCGTCGCCATGGTCGAACTCGCCCACCAGGACGTCGTCATCGTCATGGGCGGCGAAGGCTCGCAAAACGAACTCATCGCCCAGAAGGACATCAAGTCCATCGCGGACCTCCGCGGCAAAACGCTAATCGTCGACGCGCCGAACACAGCCTACGCGCTCCAAATGAAAAAAATCCTTTCGCTCAGCGGCCTCGCCGCCGGCAAGGACTACGAGATCAAACCTTTCGGCGCCACCCCGCAGCGCCTCATCGCCATGCGCGAGCAAAAGGAGTTTGCCGGCTCCATGCTCGGGCCGCCAGTCTCGTTGGTAGCCAAGAGGGAAGGTTTTGTAAGTCTCGGCTCCGTCCAGCAGCTGATCGGCCCCTATCAAGCCGCAGGCATCTTCACCCAGCGTGCGTGGGCGAAAGATCACCGCGAACTTCTTATCGCGTTTCTCTCCGCCTGCATCGAAGCCCAGCGCTGGCTTCTTAACCCTGCGAACAAGCAGCAAGTCATCGAACTTCTTGCGGCCCAATATCACCTCGCCCCGGAAATCGCCGCCGAAGACTACGACATCAGCATCACGCACCCCGGCGGCTTCGCCAAAGACGCACAGTTCGACCTCCGCGGCTTCGAAAACGTTCTGAAGCTGCGCGCCGAGGTGGAAGGCCAATGGGGCGGCCATCCTCCCTCGCCCGACAAATACTACGACCCGTCGTACTACCAGGCGGCGCTCACGAAAGCGAAGTAACCACCATGAGGAGAATCTCTTTGCGACAAAGATTTCAATGCTTGCTTGCAGGTCTGATCTTGATCGCACTGGCGCCCGGCAGCCGCGCTCAGCAGCCGCAAAAAGAACGCACACTCGACGAAGTTAAAACCGAAGCCATCAAGCGCGCCGAAAACGGAATGTACCCGCTCATCGGCCTCGATCCCGCCGACGTCCGCGAAGCCTTCACCAACATCAAGACCACCGACAACGACGAATGGGCCGCCGCCTTCAGCGCAGTCGCCGACCGCTACATGACGGAAGGGAACTCCCTGCTATCAAGCAATCCCGCCCAGGCCGACAAGGATTTCGTCCGCGCCTGGCGCCTCTATTCCTTTGCTCGCTGGCCAGTCCCTGCTTCCGCCCGCAAAAAGCGCGCCTACGCCAAAGCGCTCGAAGCCTTCCTGGCCCACGCGAAAATGATGGACCCGCCTCTCGAAGTCGTCCACATTCCATTCGAAGGATCCGAAATCGTCGGCTACCTCCGCATGCCCAAAAACGCCAAGGGCCCCGTGCCCGTCGTCATCGCCATCAGCGGACTCGACAGCCGCAAAGAAGACCTGACCGAAAATTTTGGCGTGGTCCTGAACTCCGGCATCGGCTACATCGGCGTAGATTCGCCCGGCACCGGCCAGGCGCCCGTCAAGGCCAGCGAAACCGCCGACCGCATGTTCTCCAAAGTCATCGACTACCTGCAAACGCGGCCCGAGGTGGACAAAACCCGCATCGGCGTCGATGGCCAGAGCTTCGGCGCCTACTGGGCCACAAAGCTTTCCATTGTGGAACGCGCCCGCCTGAAAGCCGTGGTCGCGCAGTCGCCGCCGGTGGACGCCACCTTCGAGAAAAATTTCGTCCTGCAAAAGACCCTGGGCAACCGCGAATATCTCTTCGGCCTAGGCCCGGCATTGATGTCCATCTTCGAAGGCGCCAACAAAATCGAGGACCTGGGCGAGATCCTCCCCAAACTTTCTCTCGTAAACCAACATTTATTGGGGAAGCCGACAACCTCGATGCTAATCATCGCCGGCGCGCTCGATACCCAGGTGCCGATCTCCGACGCCTACCTGCTCCTGAGCAGCGGCGACGTTCCGAAAGAAGCCTGGATCAATCCACAAGGCGGCCACCTCGGCCGTCAGGTGAAAATCTGGCCCGACCCGGTAATCTTCCGCAAAATCCTGGTCCCTTGGCTGGTTCGCAACCTCGAAATCCCACCACCGATGTAATGCGGGTTCTTGTATTTGTAGCGGCCGCCTTCTGAGGCGGGCGCCTTTTGGTTTCAGGCCCAGCTATATCCGTGTTTCGCCAACGGCAGCGACCGAATTCTCTTCCCTGTAGCCGCAAAAATCGCATTGCACACCGCCGGAAGCACCGGCGGCAGCGCCGGCTCTCCCAATCCCGTCGGCGGATTATCCGTCCGCAGAAAATGCACCTCAATCTCCCGCGGCAACTGATTCATCCGCATCGGCGTGTACTCATGAAAATTGCTCTGCACCGCGCGTCCCCGGTCAATCGTAATTTCATAACTCATTACCGAGCTCAATCCCTCCAGCACCGCCCCGCGCACCTGATTGTCCGCGTTACTGGGATTGATGATCTGGCTCCCGATATCTCCCGCCACCCAAACCTTGTTCACGCGCACCGCATTCTTCGCGTCCACGCTCAGCTCCACCACCTCCGCAAAATATCCGCGATGCGAAAACTGAAACGCCACGCCCATCCCCGTGCCCTTCGCCAATGTCCTCTTGCCCCAACCAGATTTTTCCGCCACGAGCCGCATCACGCCCTGCATTCGCGCCCCATCCATGTTGCTCGAAAATGGATCCGGCTTTACATCTGGCGTTGTGACGCGCGGCAGTCCCAACAACTCCAGCCGGAACTCCACGGGATCTTTCCCCGCCGCATACGCAAGCTCGTCGGTAAATGACTGGAACACCCACGAGAAAGCATTGCTTCGCGGCGCCCTCAGCGCATAAGTCGGCACGCCCAACGGCATCAGCGAAGCCCCAAAATGAAAATTTGCCAAAAACGTCCCTGGGAATTCGTTGCCGGGAATATTCGCCGAAGGAGCGAATGTCTCGCCCTCCCCAAACGTCACAAAGTGATTCTTCCAAGCCACCACTTTTCCCGAAGCGTCCACTCCGCCCTTCAGAAAATGAAATCCCGCCGGCCGGTAATGATCGTGATGAAAATCGTCCTCGCGCGTCCACAACAGCTTCACCGGAACGCCCGCCTGCTTCGCAATCGCCGCCGCCTCCAGCATGTAATCGTTTGTCAGCCGCCGCCCAAATCCCCCGCCCGCGCGTTTCAGATGCACAATAATGTCGTCGTGCGGAATTCCCAAAACCTTCGACACCTGCAGCCGGCCCGATTCCGGCGTCTGGCTTGGTGACCAGAATTCCAGCTTGCCATCATGAAAATGCGCCAGGCAATTCTCCGGTTCCATCGGCGCGTGCGCCAGAAACGGGTATTCATACGCTGCTTCAACCACCCTAGCTGCCGATTGCAGCTCCTTCTCCGCGTCTCCATCCTTGCGCAGCATCACGGCCGGCGCTTGTTTGGAAAGTTCCTGTGCTCGTCGCGCGAATCCCTCGCTGCTCTGCTGCGCGGTGGTTCCCTCCTCCCACTTGATCTGCAATTTCTTCCGCGCGCTGTTCGCTTGCCACCAGTTTTCAGCAAGAATCGCCACGCCCGCATGCAATCCCAAAAGCTCCGAAGTCCCCTCCACCACGAACGCCTGCTTCACGCCCGGCAGTGATTTGATTTCGTCCACGTTCGCGCTGACAATCTTTCCGGCGAACACCGGGCACTTCTCATACACCGCCCACAACATTCCCGGCACCCGAAAATCAATGCTGTAAATCGGCTTTCCCGCCACGATCAACGGCACATCCACGCCCATCGTCGCTTTGCCGATGATCTTGTAGGTTTTTGGGTCCTTCAGCGTCACGCTCTTCAAATCCGGAACCGCCATCGTGGCAGCCTTCGCCGCCAATGCGCCGTAAATGATCGTCCTCTTCGAAGAGGTATGGATCACGCGCCCGGAGGACGTTTCGCATTCCGATTCCGGTACTCCCCAGCTTTCCGCCGCAGCCGCAACAAACATCTGGCGGCAAGCCGCTCCCACGCGCCGCAAGGGATCCCAGTTGATCGGTGTAGCCGTGCTTCCTCCCGCTCGCTGCGGGCCATACTTCGTTTCATCCAGGTCGGCTTGCTCGATGCGCACGTCCTTCCAGTCCACATCAAACTCTTCCGCAATAATCATCGGCAAATGCGTCTTCACACCCTGGCCAATCTCCGGATTTTTCGCCGTGATCGTCACAATCCCGTCCGCCGCCACGCGAACGAAGGCGGTGGGAACAAATACCGGCGCCGGCCCTTGCGCAGCTGCTTGCCCTCCTAAGGTGTCCGTCAGGCCTGGCAAGTGGCACGCAAGCAAAAATCCTCCGCCGCTGACGGCGGAGACTCTCAAAAATGTTCGTCGATCAATCGCAGCGGCGGGCATAAATCCCCCAGGGAAAGGAAAGTTCGAGTCGCTTACAGGCAGCGAGCGGCTCCCGACATTGTAACGTCTTTCACGCAGAATTCGTTTCAGAGCTCTCCGGCGGCTTCACCATCATTCATGGACACATCTTCCGCCGCCGCGGAATGCGCCACGCTGCAAGCCGCCGCGGGTTTCGTTGTTCATCGCTCTACCAAAGCGCGTAAGCGGAATTTCTCGCAATTATCTCTTGTAGGGGCACGATATATCGTGCCTCTCTTGCTTACTCAATCTGCGTATTCAAGCTGAACAGCATCTGCCAGCGCCCGTCGCGTTTCACCCACATGCGCGTATTGAAATAGGATTTCCCGCCGGGCCGCTGCTCGTGCGCGACCATCATCACCGTTTCGCCAAAATCAAACATTTCGGCTGACAATAATTCCTGGGGGGCGGCGCGTCTCCCAGTTGTTTTCTGCTTGTTGATTTGCGCCAACCGGTCCGCTTTGGTGTACGGCCGGTCGTGAAAGGTATCCGTAGCGGTAAATTCGTCGGCGATCAGCGGCGAGTACGCGTCCGCATCGCTCTCCGCCATCGCGCGCATCACTCCTTGCCAGGAAGCGATCGCTTCTTTCTCGTTGGCGGTCTGTGGCTGGAAGGGAATTGTCTTGCACGGATTCACGCATTCGGTGGAAGTCTTGCCGGCGGGTGGCTCCGATTTCTCCACCTGCAGCACTTCCTGGTAGAGCAGTGCCCGCCAGCCGGCCCCGCGCTTTACCCACACGCGCACAACATTCATTTTGCCGCGATTGGCGCGAACCACGGCCGTTTCGCCATAAATCCGCGGCGGCGCTTCGACATCGACGTTGGCCACGGCCGGAAGTTTTTCCAGCACTTCCGGACGCGTCAGTCGGTGTCCACTTGCGCCAATCCAGATCAGATCGGTGTCCGCCAGTTGCGCCGCGGCTGCCTTGTCCTTGTTCTCAAAAGCGTGGACAAACGAGGGATCCGCAAGAATCGGCGAAGAGTCTTGCTGCGCGCCAGCAACGGAAGGAAAAATGGAAAGCGCGAGGACCAGGAATGTCGGCGCGCCGACGTTTACGCAATTTTTGTGATTATGATAACTAGTGAGTGACATAAATAAAGTGTTTCTCGTGGAACATTCCGTGAACGTTCGAATGCCCGTATCGATTCGAAACTACTTCGCCGCCGGAGCCTGAATCGTCGTCTGGTAGCTGATGGACATAATCCATTTCCCGTCGCGCTTGATCCACAGCCGGCTCACATGAATCGGCTTCCCCGAATAAGGCTGGTGCAAGCAAGTCATGATCACGGCATCCCCAAAATCAAACATCTTCGCGCTCACCAGCGGAGCCGGGGCGGAGCCGACTCCGCTGGCCTTCTGCTTGTTCAAAGTCTCGATCCGCCCAGCTTTCGAAATCACGTGATCGCTGTTCGAACTGATCTGCACAAACTCCTCCGCAATGTGCGGCGCCCAGGCATCCGCATCGTGCCCGGTCACGCCAGTCTCCAAAGCCTGCCACGAAGCAATGATCGCCCGTTCCGCCTCATTCGCCGGCTGGAACGGCACCATCTTGCACGGGTTCTCGCACTCCTTCACCCCGGACCCCGCCGAAGTCGAAGGCTGCTCCAACTGCTTTACCTCGTGATAGACCAGCAGGCGCCAGCCAGCGGGGCGCTGCACCCATATCCGCAGGACGTGCACATTGCCGTGGCTAGCGGTAACCGCGCCAACCTGGCCATAGGTGCGTTCGGTGACGTCGATGCCGCTCTCGTCGCCCAGGATTGGCTTGGGTACCGAATGCAGGACTTCGGCGGAGGTCAGAGTCTTGCCATCCGGGTCGGTCCACGTAAAGTCATCGTCCAGCATTCTGGCAAGAAGGGAACCGTTCTGCAGTGACGCAGCTTGTACGAACTTGCGATCGGCCTGCAACACCGACTGGTCCGTGTCAGCGGCAAGAGTGTTCCGTGGAGTAATGGAAAGCAAAAGGCTGGCCGAAAAAAGTGCTTCAGCGAGGAAGCGAAGGGTCCGAGCGCGCATTCTGGAAAATTCCTTTCAATCATGATTTCGAAATTTCCGTTCAAAAGCCTTGCCGATAAAAAAGGGGCCGGAACGAATCCGGCCCCGGTTGTAACTCAGGCCTGCTTTACGAACTAGAAGAGGAACTTCAATCCGAACTGGATGGCGCGCGCCCCTCCCGAGCCGAGTACCGGGTTGGCTGACGCTACGTCGGGAGTAGAGCAACCGCAACCGAACGGTCCAACGGAAGGATCAGCCGTTGCGCCGGTGCCCTGGCCAGTGGCCCCGCCGAAGGGATTCGCAAAGTTGGGATGGTTGGTTACGTTGAACATCTCGGCGCGGAATTGCGTCGTCAGCCGTTCGCCGAATTTCCAGCTCTTGGAAACAGAAAAGTCCAGGTTATGGAAGCCGGTGTCCCGGAAAATGTTGCGGCCAGAGTTGCCGAAAGTCCCAAGTGCGGGCGGGAGCAGAAAGGATTTTCCATTCCGACTGACGAAGCAGCCGCCCGTTCCACCGGCTGCTATGTCGAGCGCGTCACCCGCGAGAGTGCCGGAAGGAGCGAGGGCGCGGCATGCTGCCCACATCGCAGCGGTTTGCTGATCTGAATAAAAAACCTGCCCACCAGGGCTGCTATAGGAACAGCCATCGTGCGCGCCGCTGACACATAGGGGAATCGAGTCTTGGCCGCCGGACTGGAAGTTAGCCGCCGATCCGTACAAATTCCAGCGATCGGCGAGCTCACCGGTCCCGCTGAAGTCGTTACTGGTGTCAAAGGCCTGCCAGGGTTGACCGCTCTGCAGCGTAAGAATCCCGTTGAGTTGCCATCCCTCGAGCATCTGCGCATAGCCTTTCTTGCCGGGGATGGTGTAGGTGGCGGAGAGAGTGAAGCGGTGGCGAATGTCGAAATCGCTGTTCCCGTACTCGCCCTGCGGATTGTTGCTATCTTTGGGCAAGTACTGGTTCCAGTTGTAGGACTGATTGTCGATGGCGTGGGAATAGGTGTATCCAGCCACAAAATCAAAGCCGTGGTAATTGCGGCCTGTAAAAGCGAGCTGGAAACCGTTGTAATTCGATCTATAAATATTGGAGTAGTAGTTGATGAAACCCAAGTAGGGGAATTTGCCATTGAGCGTAAAAGGCCGTGCAGCGACTTCCGCGGGGTTATCTACGGCGCCGGCCGCAATCGCGGCGGCTGTCCAACCAGACCCCACGGCCGGTTGATTCAGGTCCTGAATGCCGGTCAATCGAGAGCCGTGATTGCCAACGTACGCTGCGTCCACCGAAAGTTTGCCGGAGAAGGCATGCTGAACACCCACGGTCCAAGTGGTGACATACGGAGTTTTGTAGTTGCGGTCCATGGCAAAGATGTCGCACGGGCCGGCGTCGTTGCCGATGCCGTCGCCGCAGGCAACCTGGGCCACGAGGTTGGAAGGATAAATACCCGCGCCACCCACCGAAGAGCCGTTCCACTTGAGCGCCGAAGCCGGCAGGGTGATACCAGAGGCTACGATGTTGCCGATGCCCGGCGTGGACACGCCATTGACTTGAATTACCGCGCCCGTCGGAACGACGTTGGCTCCTAGGGTGACGGTGTTGTTGGTGTTTTGTTGGGACAGGAACGTGCTCATGGAGAGCAGGTCGTAGACTATGCTGGCACCGGCCCGCACGACGGTGGTTCCGTTGCCGGTGACGTCCCAGGCGACGCCCACGCGTGGAGCAAAGTTCGTGGCATCTTTGTTGTAGAGTGAACCAATATTCTTGCCCACTTGTTCCAGGCCGACAGAAGGCTGGAAGTTTCCGAGTTGGTCGTTCGAGTCACTCGGCACTCCTTGGAGTTCATAGCGCAGCCCGAGGTTCAGAGTCACACGCTTCGCAATGCGCCAATCGTCCTGGAAGAATCCGGCAAACAGATTTTGGGTCATGTGGCGGACTGGGTTTCCGGCCAGGATGCTGGTATTGCCAACCGCCCCGACCAAGAAGCTTTCGAGCGGGCTCGATTTTGGGAAGGCACCGCCTCCTCCAAATACTGGCCGTCCCCTGGCA
>Ga0210403_10002157_pt1 | contig 18117 bp, 18 predicted proteins | sample IncBWC19MmetaG_FD_150863 | JGI IMG/M metagenome (GOLD analysis project Ga0210403, IMG submission 150863) | Forest soil microbial communities from Barre Woods Harvard Forest LTER site, Petersham, Massachusetts, United States - Inc-BW-C-19-M | ecosystem: Environmental > Terrestrial > Soil >... | reverse complement strand
CGGATTCGAGGTGCTGATTCCGCTTGCCGACCGGGTGAAACTTCCGGATGGCAAGTACTTCGTCAGCGACCTGATCGGCTGCTCCGTGTTTGAAACTCCGGTCCAGGAAACGAAGCTCGCGTCTCCAGCGTGCGCGATGGAAGAAGCTCCGTGCCTGTTGGGAAGCGTGCGCGATGTGTTCTTTCCCGGCGAAGGAACGGCGGGCACACCTCTGCTGCAGGTGGACACTGCAGAGGGCGAACTGTTGGTGCCGCTGGCCGAGGATATCTGCCGCCGCATCGATGTCGCCGCGCGGCGCATTGATGTTACGCTGCCAGAAGGCCTTGGCGACCTGAACGCAGGCGGCTGACGTGCGATTTGACCTGATCACCATTTTCCCCGAATTTTTCACCGGCCCCCTGGACCATGGCATCGTGCGCCGCGCGAGAGAAGCCGGGATTGTGCAGATTCACGTGCAAGACCTGCGCGAATTCACGCGGGACCGACACAAGACTGTGGACGATCGGCCGTTTGGCGGTGGTGAGGGCATGGTCTTGAAGCCGGAGCCGCTGTTTGATGCCGTCGAAAAATTGCTGGGACACCCGATGGGCGATGCCACTCAGCCGCCCTCGCTCCCGGCGGGTACCGCGGTTGTGCTGCTGTCCGCCGCTGGGAAATTGTTCACACAGGAATCGGCGCGGCGACTGGTCGGACTCGAGCGCATCGTCTTGATTTGCGGCCGCTATGAGGGTGTGGACGAGCGCGTGGCCGAGCATCTGGCCACGGAAGAAATCTCCGTTGGCGATTACGTTTTGAGCGGCGGTGAATTGCCGGCGGCCATCGTGCTGGATGCGGTGACGCGATTGTTGCCGGGGGCACTGGGCAACGAAGCCTCCACCGAGAACGAGTCCTTCCGAAAGATGGAAGCCGAAGAATCCGTTGCAACAGCCGGCAATTCCCATCCCCGAAAAGCCAGGCTGCTTCTGGACTACCCGCACTACACGCGCCCGGCCGAATTTCGCGGCTGGAAGGTCCCGGATGTCCTGATCGGCGGGCATCACGCTGAAGTGGCCAAATGGCGCGCTCAACAGGCCGCAGAGAAGACCCGGCGCAACCGGCCCGACCTTTTGGTATCCTGACGAACTACCGGACCCGCGCATCCAAAGAAAGGCAGCAAAAGGGGAAACCATGAGCGGAACAATCGGCGCCCCAGTGCGCGGGGTACAACTTTCGAAACCGATCGGCATTTACTACGAGCACCCGGATTGGTACCGGCCGCTGTTTCAGCAACTGGACGCACGCGGCGTGAACTGGCGGAAAATTCACGCCGGCGAGCACTCCTACGATCTAGCCCTGGGCGAACCGGAATACTCGCTGGTATTCAACCGCATGAGCCCCTCGGCGTGGCAGCGCGGGCTGGGCCATGTGATTTTCTACACGATCAATTATTTGAAGCATCTGGAATCGCAAGGCGTCCGCGTGGTGAATGGGTCGCTCGCGTTCACCCACGAAACTTCCAAGGCGTTGCAGCTCACATTGCTTGAATCGCTGGGACTGCCGTACCCGAAGGCGCAGGTGATCAACCATCCTTCGCAGGCGCTGGCGGCCGCGGAGAAAATCGGCTATCCGCTGGTGGTGAAGCCAAACATTGGCGGAAGCGGCGCCGGGATCATCCGCTTCGACCGGCCGGAGCAGTTGAACAGCGCCGTGGAGGAAAATCAGCTCTACTTTGGGATCGATCAGGTGGCGCTGGTGCAGGAATGCTTTCAGGCGCGAGACAGCATCATCACGCGCGTCGAGGTGCTCGGCGGCAAGTTCCTCTACGGCATTCAAATTCACACCACCGGCGATACCTTTAATCTGTGTCCCGGAGACATCTGCCAGAGCACCAAAGGTGAAGAATTGACGCGGACAATTTGTCCTGTGGACGCGCCCAAAAACGGACTGAAAGTGGAAGGCTACGCGCCCCCGCGGCAGGTCGTTCAAAGCGTCGAGCGCATCATGCAGGAAGCAGGCATCGAGGTCGGCGGAATCGAGTACGTGATTGACGATCGCGACGGCCGGCTACTTTATTACGACGTGAATGCGTTGTCGAATTTTGTGGCGGACCCGGAGCGCATCATCGGCTTTAATCCGTACTCTCGCCTGGCGGATTACCTGATTTCCGAAGCGCAGGCGCACGAAGCAAAACAGGCGCAGCAAGCCGTTGGCACGGGAAAGGCCGGGTGAACGGGCCATGCGCTACGGATACTGGATGCCGGTTTTTGGCGGCTGGCTGCGCAATATTGAAGATGAGCAGATGGAAGCGACGTGGGGCTACGTCAAGAAACTGACGCAGCGCAGTGAGGCGCTCGGCTACGACTTGACGCTGATCGCCGAGCTGAATCTCAACGATATCAAGGGACCGCAAGCGCCTTCGCTGGATGCCTGGTCGACGGCCGCCGCGCTGGCGGCAGTTACCGAGAAAATCGAGCTGATGGTGGCGGTGCGTCCCACATTTCACCTTCCCGCATTGCTGGCCAAGCAAGCGGCGAACATCGACCACATCAGCAACGGACGGCTCTCGCTGAATGTGGTTTCGTCGTGGTGGGCGGAAGAGGCAAAGAAATACGGGGTTTCGTTCGAGCAGCACGATGACCGCTATGCGCGCACCAGCGAATGGCTGGACGTGCTGAACGGCGCTTGGACACAGGACAATTTCTCATATGCGGGGAAATACTACCGCGTGGACGCCAATTTGTTGCAACCGAAACCCGTTTCGCGTCCGAGGCCGGTGATTTATGCCGGGGGCGAATCGGAAGCGGCCAAGCAACTGATCGCGGAGAAGTGCGACGCTTACGTGATGCACGGAGATTCGCCGGAAAAGATCCAGGTGAGGATTGCCGATCTCAGCCAGCGGAGGGAACGCCTGAACTTGCCGCCCATGCAGTACGGAGTGGCAGGATATGCCATCGTGCGCGAAACCGAACGCGAAGCGCAGGAAGAGTTGCGGCGCATAACCGACGTGAAGCAGAGCGCCGCCGGCTACGCGAATTATCAGCAGTGGCTGGCCAACACACAACTCGAGCAGCGCGTTTCGCTGGAAGATTATTCGGTTTCCAATCGCGGTCTGCGTTCCGGCCTCGTCGGGACACCCGAGCAAGTAGCGGAGCGCGTTGCGGAATTCGAGCGCGCCGGCGCGAACTTGCTGCTCCTGCAATTTAGCCCGCAACTTGAAGAAATGGAGCGGTTTGCGGCCACAGTCATGCGTCGCGTGCATCCGCACATGGCGCGGGCCTGAGCGCGGCATAACATTTCCTCAACCCAAAAGCGCTAGGCAAACTGTAATAGTTTGTCTATAATTGTTGTTTGCTTTAGAAGTGCTGGCCCCGCCTGAGTGGGTCTGCAGGGAATAACGAAAATGAATCCGGTCATTCAGAAGTTGCATGAAGCGCAATTGCGCAAAGATCTCCCCGAGTTCCGCTCCGGCGACACCATCAAGGTGCACGTGCGCCTGATGGAAGGCGAAGGCGAAAAGGTGAAGGAACGCATTCAGACCTTTGAAGGGGTGGTGATTTCAAAGAAGGGCCGCGCCAGCAGCGCCAGCTTCACCGTCCGTCGCGTGAGTTTTGGAGTCGGCATCGAGCGCATCTTCCCGCTGCACTCGCCCTCGATTGCTTCGATCGACGTGGTAGGCAAGGGTAACGTTCGCCGTTCGCGCCTCTATTACCTGCGCAATCTGCGCGGCAAGGCAGCCCGCATCAAGCGCGCCGCTCGCGAAGAAGTTCCCACACCCGCCGTCGCCGCCAAGGCGTAATCTCTCGCGGAAAAATTCCCAAGGGACAGCCGCTGCCTGTCCCTTTTTCTTTTTCTTGCAGGCGGTGGTTCTCACTCTAGATTTTGTTTGATCCGGAATTATTCGATCTCCACGCGGATGTCGCTGAATTTCCGAAAGTCTTGATCGAACGAAGCGACCGGGATGTTCTCGCTTGTTGCGGTCGCCGCGATCAGACAGTCCACGAAATGAACCTTGGTTCTCGCAAAGCGGTCTAGTGCGTCGAGATGTACCGCAGTGTCGGTGATTTCCATACCGGAGCTGGAAATGAGCCTCGAGAGGGCCGATGCGATATCTCTTCGCGGATGCTCGTAAAAAGACTCCAATACAAACACGCATTCGGCAAGAACCGAGGGCAACACTACGATCACTACATGCCCTCGGTCACATGCATCAAAAAGCCTTCCCGCAACGCTGGCTTGCTTTTCATTGTCCTGCACCAGATGACGAATGATCAGATTTGTGTCAATGAGTCTTCTTTTGCTCACCGGGCGCCTTCCCGGTTGCGGACAGCTTTTGTGGCAGCCTCGCGAATTTCAGAGAAGGACATCCCCTTACCCTTCTTGCTGGCAAGTACACCCCTGAGCGACCGCGTGCCCAGATGAACGCGGACGGTGACGCGGTCTCCCTCCAGTTCATACTCCAGCCTGTCGCCCGGTTTGATGCGCAACGCTTTACGGATTTTCCCCGGAATTGTCGTTTGTCCCTTGCGGGTTACGGTGGAATGCGGCATGATGCCATCCTTGCTTCCTATAAACTGCCTTACCTTTGTGATTATGCCTTACTATTCAGCGTTAGGGAAGGGGAGAGAGGCTGGAATTCCTCCCCGAACACACACTTATGGCGCGACTCCGCTCTTCCCGTTTCGAGCGAGCGGCGCGGCGGCAACAGGCTCTTTGAACAGCTTCCGAGTGTTTGGAACTGGGGTTCTGTGGATAAGGGTCCAGGTCGGGTAACGCATTTTCATTTTTGGGTGCTAGAATCCGTGTTCGACGACACGAATATGGCGCGACTCTGCTCTTCCCGTTTTGAGCGCGCGGCGCGGCGGCTTGGCTGGACACGCATCGCGGGTCTGGATGAAGCCGGGCGCGGCGCGCTGTTTGGTCCCGTGGTGGCCGCGGCGGTCATTCTGAATCCGAAGCGGCGTATCGTTGGCCTTGACGATTCCAAGAAGCTGCTGCCCGAACGACGCTCCGAGCTCTCGGAACGGATACGTTCCCACGCAATTGCCTGGGCGGTCGCAGAAATCGATGCGCAACGCATTGACGCGTGGAATATCTATCAGGCCAGCCGCCAGGCGATGCAGGCGGCGCTCGAACAACTCGCCATCCAGCCCGACTACCTGCTGATTGATGCCATGAAGCTGGACGTGATGATCGAGCAGAAATCCCTGATCAAAGGTGACGCGCGCAGCGTTTCGATCGCCGCCGCGTCCATCCTCGCCAAGACGCACCGCGACGCATGCATGGAAAAATGGGACGCCGTCTATCCGCAGTATGGCCTGGCGCGGCATAAGGGCTACGCGACGCCGGACCACCTGGAGGCTCTTCGTCAGCACGGGCCTTCGCCACTGCACCGCCACTCGTTTGCGCCGGTCCGCGAATCCGGATGCTGGGCCGCAGGGGCGGTGCAGGAGCCTCTGCCCCTCGAAATCTGGCCCGCCCGTTCGTAATCCCGCTTCGCCATTTATTCGCTGTGAGTATCGTATCCGCCACGGGGATAACTGCCTGTTCACACGCGCCCGCGGTTTCGTTGACGCCTCCGGGGTGGGGGCGTAGCGTGAGAAAAGTAAGGTTGCGCGGTCCCAGTACCCGCAGCGAGTTGAGGAGAAAGTTGCCGTCAGCTTTCGATGGAAGCTGTCGCCATTTGGCATGGCCTACAACAAGAGCAGATACGTCGAAGCCGCGCAAAAGCTGCTGAACCAGGGCAAAGTGGCGCAGGCCATCGCGGAATATCAGCAGATCCTGAAGTACGAGCCGCGCGACCAGGTCACGCTGATGACCATCGGCGAGCTATACATCCGACAGGGTGAAACTTTTCAAGCCATCGAATATTTTGAGCGGCTGGCGCAGCTGTTCGTCAGCGACGGTTTCCTTACCAAAGCGATCGCGGTTTACAAGCGGATTTCGAAACTCGCACCGGAGGAAGTGCGCCCGCTCGAGAAGCTTGCCGATTTGTATGTTCAACAGGGAGTAATGAGCGAGGCCCGGCCGCTGTTTCTTCAGCTGGCGGAGCTCCACCTGAAGAACAACAAGCAACCGGAAGCGATCGCGCTGCTGAAGAAACTGCTTTTGGCGGAACCCGACAATCTGCGCATCCAGGTCCGACTTGCGGATTTGTACCAGGCGATGGGGCAATCGGGGGAGGCTCTGGAATGTTACGTCCAGGCGGCACAGCGCGCCCTGGCCCGCGGGGATCAGGCGGAGTGCGAACGGTTGGCAGACCGGGCGCTGCAACTCAATGCGAAGAGCCTCGATGCCCTGATTGTGAAGGCCCGCAGCTTTTCTTCGGTCGGTAATACGGCCAAGGCGGCGGAGATTCTTGGGCGCGTGCCGGACCTCGATAAGGGCGGCGAACCGGCAGAATTGCTGCTGGAGATTTATTTGAAGTCCTCGAAATGGGACGAAGCTTCAGCGCTGGCGCTTCGCATCTTTTCGCACGATGAAAAGAACTTTACGGCCACGCAAAAGGTGACCGAAGGCTTCCTGGAATCCGGGCAGGGCGAACGAGCCATGAGTATCCTTTCGCGCATCCGGATTCCCATGATCGACGCGGGAGAGCACGAGGGCGTGGTGCACCTGCTGCAAAGCCTGTCGGCCAGTATGCCCGGAAGGTTGGAGCCGCTGGAGTGGCTGGTGGACACCTTCGGCCGGACGAGCGACTCCTTCCGTTTGCCAGATGCGCTGGCGAACTTGGGCGACGCGCTGCTGGCGAGTGGAAAGACCGAGCGAGCCAAAGAAATTTTCGAGCAACTGGTTGACCGGGATCCAGAGAACGACTCCGCCAAGCGCAAATTGAATGAAGTGCTTAGCAAGACGGGCGCATTGCCGGCCGAACCGAAGCCCGCGGCCAGCCCTGTCGCCTTTGAGGACAATTTGCAGGCGGAAATTCCGCAACCGCCGGCCGCGAAGATCCGCGGCGGCTTGCATGACGATACGCCGGCTGTGGACGCCCAGGCGACTGGCGCACCCAAGTCACACCTTGCCGACCAGGAACTCGACGAAGAGACCCAGAAGTTCATTGCGCAGTCACTGACCGACGTGGACCTGTTCGCGAGTTATGGCTTGACCCAGAAGGCGATCGGGCTGCTGGAAGCCATTTTGCGGCGCGCCCCGATGCACACGCCGACGCTTGAGAAGCTTCTCGACTTCGTGCTAGGTGCGGGAGATGATCGCCGGACAGCGGAGTTGGCAGCGCAACTGGAGCACATTCACGCCGGCCGTGGCGATTTGCGCAGCAGCGAGCGGTTTGGCGAACTGCGCCGGCGATTCCAGCGCGCAGCGGGATTGACCGACGAAGAGGTTGCCGCCGCAGTTGCAGCGGCGATGCCTCAACCGGTGGACGTCCAACCGGTCGAGAACGTCGAACAAGTGCCTGTCGAACCGGTGGCCGCCGCGCCTGCGAGCGCAATGCCAGCGAAGATGGAAGCCGTGCCCCTGGAAGCCGGAGTCGTCGCGCCAGCGCCTGTTGCAAAAATTGCCGCGGAGCTTCCCGGAATCGAAATTACAAAGCCGCCCGAAGTGGCGGCGATTCCTCCCGCTGCCGTTGAGCCGGCTGCGGAAGAAGTCGATCTTTCTGCGGAGTGGGCTTCCCTGCTGGAAGAGACGAAGGAACATGAAACTCCGCTGGAAGAAATTAAGGCAAACGAGTCCGCGCACGCGGAAGCGGCGTCCGAAACAGCCGATCTAGCGACTTCGTTCCTGGAGCAGGCAATGTCGATGAAGAAATCGACGCCCGCTAAACCGCAAAAACCTTCCGAGTTGCCTGAATTCGAAGTTCCCGCGGAACTCGCTGCTGAGGAAGAAGCAGCGATACCAGTGGCCGAAATTCCCACCGACTCGACAGCTGCCGAACAGCGCGCTGCCCTTGTCGAGCAGGCTTTCAAGCAGCATGAAGAGCTTCTGCCGGACGAGGAACTAACCGCGCTGCCCGAGCCGCAGCATGCCGGGGTGGCTGCGGAGGGACGCGATCCTGCGCTGGATCTGCCACAGAGCACGGTGCCGGAAAAGATTGCGCCCGATGCGGATCTCGACCTGGACCAGGATTTCGAACTAGTGCTCGAAGCCGAACCGTTGGTGCCTGCGCACGAGATGCTGGCGAAGATTCCGCCTCCCGCGAAGACGCCCGGGCCTCCGAAGGTGCCGGCCGGCGCGCCGGTGAATGCGCAGTCGCTGACGACCGACGATTTTCTGACCGATTTGGCCAAGGAAATGGACGAATTGGGCCTGGGCGAGTTGACGCGCCCCGTGGGTCATGCGCCGGAGGAAAAATCCGCGCCATCCGCACGAGCCTCGGGCGGCGAAAAGGTTGCCGCTGGCGGAGAATCCGGACCGCTCAAGGAAGTCTTCGATGAATTCCGCGCCGAACTGGGCGAAATGGGCGCCGAGGACGAGGATCTGGAGACGCATTACAACCTCGGCATCGCTTTCCGCGAAATGGGCTTGCTCGAAGAGGCTATCGGGGAATTTCAGAAAGTGGCGCAGGCCAACGACCGCGGTAAGGCGTTCCGCTACGCCATGCAGTGCTGCACTCTGCTTGGGCTGGCGTTCATGGAAAAAGGGCAACCTGGGATTGCGGCCATCTGGTACGAGCGCGCATTGCTGACACCGGGCATGGACACGGAAAGTAAACTGGCATTGCGGTATGATTTGGGAGTGGCCCAGGAGTCGGCGGGCGAGTTGGAAGCGGCACTTAAGAGCTTCTCCCAGGTTTACGCGATCAACATTGATTACCGCGACGTGGCAGAACGCATTCACTCGCTGCAGAAACCGGCTCGTTGAACGCCGCACAAATCACACTTAAGGCCAACTGGAATCCGATGAATCGAATTTTGCGCGCGCTGACGGTCGTGCTGTTGTTCGAATTGGGCGCGCTGCTGCTCTATCTGCCGTGGTCCGCGTTCTGGGAGCAGAACTATTTCCTCAACCACTATCCCTGGATGATGCATATCGCACTGCATCCGGCAATGCGAGGGATCGTCAGCGGCATCGGCGTCCTGGACATTTTTGTCGGGTTCGGTTTCTTTAACTCGCGTCCGGTGCCGGCCAGTGTGCCCCCTCCTTCCAACCCGTAGACCGTTATGGTGTTACGTGACGGACCGCCGCAGCCTGACAGGCTCGCCGGACTTGTCCAGCCTTCTACTGCAAAAAATAGAACAGGCCGCGAAGGCGGGCGTGGATTGGATCCAGATTCGCGAGAAGGATTTGTCCGGCCTGGAATTGGCGAAGCTCGCCGAACAAGCGATTTTGCGAGCGGGAGTCGGCTTATCGGTACTGGTGAATGACCGGGTGGATGTCGCATGCGCTGCCGGTGCCGCCGGCGTGCATCTCGGAGAAAACAGCCTGCCACCTTCGGAAGCTAGAAAACTGGTCAATCGGGGCGGTGCGAGGACAGATTTTCTGATAGGAGTGTCGGCGCATTCACTCGAAGGAGCGTTGCAGGCGGAACAGGTTGGCGCCGATTATGTGATCTTTGGGCCAGTGTACACGACGCCGTCCAAAGCAAGTTTTGGAGAACCGCAGGGAGTGCAACGCCTGAAGGAGATCTGCAAACGCCTGACGATCCCGGTGCTGGCAATCGGCGGAATCACGGTGGAGAATGCAGGGGAATGCGTTGTGGCCGGTGCTGCCGGGATTGCGGCCATTCGGTTGTTTCAGGACGCGGAGGATTTGAGCGCGGTAGTGAGAGATCTGCGGAAAGTTTCATAGACCCTCGATATCGCCGGCGTTGCGGGAATAACTTCACGGCATCAGACGGCGAAGCAGACGAATTTGCCCGGCGTGGTAGACATCGTGAAAAGCTACTCCGTAAAGCGCGGGAAGAAGCCTTTTCGAGCGCGGGGTCTTCAGGACGCGGCGGATTGCCGCTTCCAATGCTCTGTGTTCCCTTTCCAACAACGCCAAATCAGCGCGCCAGGCGGACTGGATGGCTTTTCCTTTTTCCGGCCGCGCAAAGAAATTGCTTCCCTTTAGCGCGAACGATCCGCGTTTCCCGCCTTCAATACGCCGGCGCACGGCGTATTTCCAATAGGCGGAATGCAGCGCGAGTTCCCAGATGTTGTGACGGCCCGGCGCGGGCCGCCAGGCCGCTTGCTTGGCGGAGACGCCCTTGAGCGATTGACGCAGATTCGGGCCATGCCATGTCTTTCGCGAATAGCCTTCATCAAGAAGTGCAAGAACCAGATCATCGGCTTTCATGCAGGCTCCCGAGAGTGGGATTAATTGCCGGAATTCGCGCTGGCCGGGTCATCGTGGCGCCAGCCGGGATTTCCGAAGACATAAAGAAATTTATTGCGCCAGCCCGGCGCAGTCCAGGCATCGCGGAACATCTGCATCCATTCGTGAAAAGCGATACGGACCGGGTTGTAAGTGCCGATATTGTGGGTGAGGCCATAGCGCGGAGGATCCGCGCAATTTTCCGGCTCAAAGCTGCCGAAGAGCTTGTCCCAGATAATGAGAGTCCCGCCATGGTTGCGATCGATGTACCGGGGATTCGAACCATGATGCACGCGATGGTGCGATGGGGTGTTCAAAACTTTTTCCAGCGGCCCCATGGAACGAACCAGTTCCGTGTGAATCCAGAACTGGTAGAGCAGGCTGATCGCCTTCATGGTCATGATCATCACTGGTGCGAACCCGACGATAGGCAGCCAGATCCAGAAGATGAAGCTGGTAAAGGTGCCGGTCCACGTCTGGCGCAGCGCAGTGGAGAGGTTGTACCGCTGCGAGGAGTGGTGCACCACGTGCGACGCCCAGAAGAAGCGGCACTCGTGGCTGACGCGGTGAAACCAGTAGTAGCTGAACTCGTCGCCGAAGAAGAGCAGAACCCAGGCCCACCACTGGAAGCCGATCGAGAAAATGGCGAAGCGATGCAGCCAGGTGAGGATGCTGAACTGCAGCGCCTTGGCGAGCAGGTCCACAAACACATTCCCCAGGCCCATGCTGATGCTTGCCGCCGCATCCTTCAACTCGTAGATCTCGCGCTTCATGATGGCGCCCGCAATTGCTTCGGCGAAGAGCAGGGCGACGAAGGCGGGAATAGCGAATGTGATCAGGTCAGGCATTAGTCTGGCAGCAAGGAGCCACGAAGATTGAAATCGGAATGACCTCAGCGGAATACGAGTTTACACCCGGGTGGAAACTGCTGCATGAGAGATGAGGGTGAGGCAGTTTAAGTCCGCGCAGGTTCTGCGGGCTGGTTGTCCGGCTTGGGTGCAGTCGCATGGCGAGATTTCTTGCTTTGGTAGAGTCGTTTATCGGCGGCTTCGAGCAGCTCCGGAGCGGATAAGCCATCGTGCAGGTAGACCGAGTATCCGATGCTCACGGAAGACGGCGGGAGGAAGCATGCTATCGCAGGAAGGGGACGAAAGAGTCAAATGGAGAGGAGGCTCAGATGCAACTTATTTGCATCACTAATAAGACTAAGTTAGTCTGATTAGGCGTGACAGCCGTCACTGATGAAGATTTCACAGGCTTTAATATGGGACTGAAACAGTCTTGTATGACTTCATGCGGAGATCGAACTTGAAGCTTACTCGGATTTATCCCTTCGTCAAACTTCTGCTTGCGGCACTCGTATCTCTTGGCACGGCCCACTTCCTACGAGCGCAAGAAAATCCTTATCTCGTGGCCTACGACCACAATCTGGAAGAACCGGGCAGTCTGGAGGTTGAATACTTCTCCACGTTCGGGACGCAAAGGGGCGGGCCGGACTTCCACGCCTTCTGGAGCGAATTCGAGTACGGAGCCACCGCCTGGTGGACGACGGAAGTCTACCTATCCGGCCAGACCACGTTCGAGGACAGCACGGTATTCACGGGTTATCGCTGGGAGAATCGGGTCCGCCCGCTCAAGAACGAACATTGGATCAACCCGGTGCTGTACGTGGAATTCGAAGACATCAACGGTGCGGACAAGATACTGAAAGAGGTGGAGGGGCACGACGTGGAGGCCGATTTTCTGACTCCGAACGCGGAGGCGCGACGGGAGAGAAATCGCGAACTCGAATTGAAATTAATCCTTTCCAGCAATTACAAAGGGTGGAATTTCACGGAGAACACCCTGGCGGTGAAGAATCTTTCGAATGAACCGTGGGAGTTCGGCTATGCCCTGGGGGCAAGCCGCCCACTGACCCTGAAAGGCGCGGCGCAGAAATGCAATTTCTGCCTGCAGCATTTTATTGCGGGTGTGGAGATGTACGGGGGCCTTGGAGACCGGTACAGTTTTGGATTGCACAATACTTCGCACTACCTGGCGCCGGGGTTGGCGTGGAACCTGCCTTCGGGATGGACTTTTAAGATCGAGCCGAGTTTTGGATTGAACGACAACAGCCACCAATTTTTGCTGCGTTGGGGCGTTTCGTATGAAGTCTCTGGATTTGGGCAAAAGGTGAGCCAGTTGTTCAAGGGGAAGAGCGAATGAGGATCGTCACGTTAGCTGGCATCAGCACCTTGCTGTTCACCAGCCTGTCGTACTTGTGCGCAGCGCAGGACAAGCCGGGGAAAACGCAGCCGGCATCCGACTACAGCGAGTTGGAGAAAGCACCAGCAAAATACCGGGCCAAGGCAAATCCGATGGGACAGTACAAGGACTCCATCCCCGCCGGAAAAATTCTGTTCGAACAACATTGCGCGGAATGCCACGGGGAAAATGCTTCGGGCACCAAAAAGGCGCCCAGCTTGCGCGCCGAGGAAGTACAGACGGCGCCGCCGGGAACGCTCTTCTGGATTCTGTCGAATGGAATTGTCCGCAAGGGAATGCCGGTGTGGTCGAAATTGCCGGAGCCGCAGCGGTGGCAGTTGATAAGCTTCATCCAATCGCTGGGGCCGGCGGAAGCGGCCGAAACTAAAACCCCAGCCAAGTCCTAATTTGCAGGTTTCTCCGGCTTTAGCGCTTCGTTCAGGACCATCGCGAGGCGAACGCCGGCTTGCGCGATGCGTTTCTCCACGACAGGCGCCGCGGCATCCTGATAAATCGCCCCCACGGCAAAATGCAGGTTGAACATCCGCTCGCCGACGTTGTTGTCATCCGCGCAAGTCTGCACGGACGCGGGCGGTTCGATTGGGTCGGTGGGAACCAGGGTTCCGTACACCACAGTTTCCGCAAGGTCGTGGCTTTCCCACGCCCAGTCTTCTAGATGAACTCCGGCTCGCACCCAGGCCTCGGCCTGCGGGCTGAAGAACTGATCCAGAAACTCCGCGTACTCGCTGGCGTCAGCTCCTTCCATGGCGCGTTCGAGAATTGCGGTGTCCCACACGGAATGAAGATTGGGAGTGTAGGAGTGGTTGTGTTCGCGCGGATTGCGCCGGAAGAAGCGGGCGGGCACGCAGTTGCCGCCCTGGTCGTTATTGGTGGATGCGTGCAGCGGCATGTGCAAATCGCCAACGAAATGAATGATGTAGCGGGCAGCATCCGCGCGCTTGTGCGGATCGGCTTGCGGATTTTTCAGAATGGCTAGCTGTTCGGCTATGGCTTGCGTGATGCAGCCGGACTCGCCACAGAATGTTGCGAGCGGTGCGCGGGGAGCTCCGCGGGGAATATCGATGTAATGCCACGGACCGTTTTTCAGCGTGTTGCGGACGTCGTCAGGCCACGTGGCACTGTCGGCGAGCAGGCTCGAAGGAAACGGGCCGCAGTAGCGCTTGAGTTGCGGGTCGATGGGATATTCCTTCAGCAGCGTTTCCAGAAGTTGCCGCGTTTCCGGAGTAAGGTGCATCTCGGCGATAAGCGCGACAGTCTGATGTCCTTTGCATCCCCAGGCAAACACGGGCGAACTGGCGAACAGGACCGCGAAAAATGAGAGACCAGCTAGCCTGCTACAGAGGGCGCGAGTACGCATGGAGAGTTCCTTCGGCTGGGATGGCAGAAAGTGGTTACGCGCTTAGCCAGCGCGCGATGGGCTTCCAGGATTCGATGTGGTCGCAAATCACGCGGAGTGCCGCAGTCAGCGGAATCGCCAGAATCAGCCCCATGCCGCCCCACACCCAGCCCCAGAAAAGAAGCGCCACGGTGATAGCCACGGCATTCAGACGCACCTGGCGGCCGACAAGTTGCGGCGCAATCAGGTTCTGGGCGACCACGTGGATGCCGGTGAGAACGATGGCAATCACCCAGAAGTGGCTGACGGATTTCCATTTAATTACGGCCAGAAGGAATCCCGGGAACCAGGCAAGAACGGCGCCGAGATAGGGAACCATGTTCAGCAACCCGGAGGCGATTCCCGCAAGGACCGGGTAATCGAGGCCAAGGATCAAAAAGAAGATGCTGCTTAACGCGATCACCACCAGCGTGACCACGGACATGCCAATCAGATAATCGCGCAGGACGTCGCGCAGATCCTCCAATGTCTCCTTCACCTGATTGCGCCGGCTGACGGGGAACAGTTGCAGCGTACCGTGCCAGACTTCCCGCTTTTGCGCGAGCATGAAGAAAACGAGGAACGGAACAAAGGTGGCCTCAAGCACAAGGGAATAGAGGGAACCGATGCCGCGAACCACCAGATTGCGGACCGCTCCGGTATCTTCGTGAGGAACAACTAATTTCGCCGGTTCTCCGGTACTCGTCAGATCATTAACGTCGCCTTCGATGCGATTGATGTTTCCCTGCACCTTGCTGGTGGCATCGTGCAGAATGCCCCGATACTTCGGCCAATCCGCGGCGAAATCCGAGGTGCGAAGCCACAGGGTATACCCGGCGGCAACGAGAACCAGAATCAGGAGCAGGACCAGAATCAGGGCGCCGATGGTGCGCGGAACACGAAAGCGTTCGAGAAATTCCACAGCGGGGTCCAGAAAATAGGCGATGAGCACCGAGAGCAGCAAGGTGATGACGACGCCTGCGGCGTAGTAAAAAAACAGCAGGATGATCGCCGCAGCGATCAGCCGCATGCTGAAGTTTGAGCCGGAGATGCGGAAAACCGTTGTCTGGGGGGCTTCCGAACTGGACACCTAGCGCTCCTCTTCCAGACACGTTAGCACAAACCGGGGCAAAGCTGCCGGGGACATCGAAAAGTTATGGAGAAGTAACCGGGAATTCATTGAGCGGCGCTCTGTATGTTGCCGGAGGGATGGGGTGCGCGGCGTGTGCTAGACTGCCTCGATGTTTCTCACACAGGTGGGCGTAAAACTTTAATGGCCAAAGAACTATTTGGCACGGACGGAATGCGCGGCGTTCCCGGGACTCCCCCCCTGGACGATCAGACGTTGTACGCGACGGGGTGCGCGATTGGCGGCTACCTCAAGAAAGAATTCGGCTCCGCGCACGCACTGATTGGAATGGACACGCGTGAGTCCGGCCCGCATATAGCGCAGTTGCTGACGGCGGGACTGCAAGTGGCGGGTGCAACGGCGGAATTTGCGGGGGTGATCACCACACCCGGCGTGGCCTGCCTGGTGCGCGAAAACGATTTTCAAGCGGGTGTAGTGATTTCCGCTTCGCACAATCCCTACCACGACAACGGAGTGAAGCTTTTTTCGCACGAGGGTATGAAATTTCCAGACGCGGTGGAAGAGACTCTGGAAGCGGGAATTTTCAAGATGCGGGGAGAGGCTGTGCCGGCGCAGCTGCCAGGGCTATCTGCTAATCACGCCCTCCATATGGAGTATCTGAAATTCTTGCAAAGCCGGGTGATCCCCGGCGCGAATCTGGCTGGAAAACGGATCGTGCTGGATTGCGCGAATGGGGCTGCTTACCAGTTGGGTCCGGAGCTGTTCCGGAGCCTGGGGGCAGACGTAATTGCGACGGGGGTTGAACCGGACGGCCGGAATATCAACGCGGGGTGCGGCTCGCTGCACCTGGAGGGTTTGCAGAAACGCGTGGTTGCCGAAGGTGCCGAGTTTGGAGTGGCTTTTGATGGCGACGCGGATCGGGCACTCTTCGTTTCCGCCAATGGACACGTCGTGAACGGCGACGGAGTGCTGCTGGTCGTGGGGCGCTATCTGAAAGCACAAAAACTGTTGAAGCAGAATCGTGTTGTGGCCACCTCGATGTCGAACCTGGGCCTGGAACGAATTTTGGCCGAGGAAGGGATTGCGCTGGCGCGGGCCGCGGTGGGCGACCGATACGTCCTGGAGGAGATGCTGAAGTCTGGAAACAATCTGGGCGGAGAACAGTCCGGGCACATCATCTTTTTGGACGACAGCCCCGCGGGCGACGGATTGCTGACGGCGGTGAAGATAGCATCGCTTGTTGCACTGCGTGGGCCGCTGGAAAAGCTGGCGGAGGGACTGAAGGATTACCCGCAGATTATTTTGAATGTGAAAGTGAAGACCAAGCCGCCCATGGAATCTTTGCCGGAAGTTTCGCGAGCCCTTGGCGAAGCGCAGAAAGCGCTGGGAGCAAATGGGCGGGTGGTGCTGCGCTATTCGGGGACGGAACCCCTGGCGCGAGTGATGGTGGAAGCGGAGCACCATGAGGATGTGAAGCGCTATTCCGAGTCCATAGCGAATGCCCTGCGAGCCACCATCGGCGCCTGAAATGGCTTGAGTTTTCCTGCAAGAACCTGGGGAGCCTCCGTTCTAAGTGGGATGGCACTGGAGGCCACCCATGAATACCCCGATCGCTTCCCTTCTCGCCTGGTATCGCACCACGCCTGCCGCGCGGAAAACGCTTTTGCTTCTATTTTTATTGTGCGTGGGAGTGTTGGCTCTATCCTGGCTCGGAAGGCCCATGGGCCGAGGCGGCCCGAAAGATTTTCCGGGGCACTCCTCCTTCGTCGCTGCGCCACCTGGCATACAGCCAGACGCGGATTTGAAAGCGCAATGGGAACGCATAAAGCAGGCGCAAAAGATGGCGGTTCCTGCGCCATCTCTGACCGAACGAGAGACTGTAACCCCGGCGCCGGACGGCTCTGGTTACGGAACACCAATGATTGCGCACGCTGCCGAGCTTGCCGTATCGACCAAAGAGTTCGGGCGTTCGCGGGCAAATCTGGAAGAAATATTGGAGCGACATCATGGGTACGCGGCAAAACTCAGAATGGTCGGTCAACCCGCAGCCAGCAGTTTGACGGCGACGCTCCGCGTGCCTTCGTCCGAGTTCACCTCCGCGGTCAATGATTTGAAGACGCTGGGCAAGGTTGAGCAGGAAGAACAGACGGCCGACGAAATCACAGAGCGGCGTGCGGACGTGGAAGCCCGGCTGGTGAACGCGCAGAACACCCTGGAGCGGTTGCAGGCAATCCTGACGAAGGGTGGGAAAGTCCACAATCTGCTGGAAGTTCAGAGGCAGCTTGCTAGTGTAAGCGCGGAGGTTGCGCGGCTTGAAGCGGAGCGCGTCTCCACGGATCACCAGGTGACATTTGCGCAAGTGCTGCTCTCTCTGCGGGAAGAGGTGAATCCTCCCGCTGAAAGTATTGCGGCAGAATTTCGTGCCGCCGCTGTCGCGGGCTCTTCTGACCTATTGAGCACCTTGCTGGCAATCACCCTGTTTGTGGTCAGCCGAGGTCCGATCACTTTGTTGTGGGCCGCGGTCGTGTTCTTCCCGGCTCGGTGGATGTGGAGAAAATGGCACCCGGCGAGCGACCCCCAGCAGGGCACGCCTCAGAGGGCTTCCGCATAACCGATGAGGAGCCAAGAATCTCTGCTCCATTCCTAAAGTCTGTAGGAAGCGAGCGTAAGTCTGTGGAATTTTGTAGATTTTGGGAGTTCCGATTTGAGACGGGGTATGATTGATTTTAACTAACTCCTTATTTATCATGGAGTAATGAGAGGGTGAGGATAATTCTGGTTGGTGGCAAGAGGCGTGCATCTGTAACACACAATTCATGAGATTGGCTTCCCGGGGTGGCCGGACATCAACCTCGACTGATGGACCGGTTTATTGGGGGGTCGAATCAACATAAAGGGGGCTTGCACCGGCCCCCTTTTTTATTTGTGCCGGTTGATAATTCCCACCTACTTGTATAGTTGTCCTCCCCAATCGCATTTCCGAGCGACAAGATCCGGCTTACAGCACTGCAAGTTTCAACCGCTTTCCGGCTGGGAAGCCGGCGCTATCTTGGCCAAAAAAATGAGCGGCCGGTGGGGGTGCCGGCCGCTCTGGCGTGGGGGATGGAGGGTACTTAGCTGGAAGATCGGTTATTCGATTTCGGAGGGGCCGGTTGTTCGA
>Ga0210403_10002156_pt1 | contig 18122 bp, 12 predicted proteins | sample IncBWC19MmetaG_FD_150863 | JGI IMG/M metagenome (GOLD analysis project Ga0210403, IMG submission 150863) | Forest soil microbial communities from Barre Woods Harvard Forest LTER site, Petersham, Massachusetts, United States - Inc-BW-C-19-M | ecosystem: Environmental > Terrestrial > Soil >... | reverse complement strand
TGCTCCCACGCCCTGGTCACCGTCGACTTCAAGATCGAGAATCTTCACCGCCAAAGTGTCGCCCGGCTCCGCGCCCTCAATATAAAACGGGCCGGTAAGCGGATTGTCGCCCTTGCTCATGCTGAGCGTGTCCCCCGGCTTCTTGATGGCATTGCCAAAACAGTCAAGCGTATTGGTGTCGAGAATGTCCCCCGGTTTCAACCGGGCGACAGGCGCGACTGAGGCATAAACATATTTCACGTCGTTGATGGTGGCGTGATACTTCACAACATTGCTGGGTGCGGCCTGAGCCAACACATTCGCCGTGGAAATCAACAACGTTACAACGCAGATTTTCAAGTATGCCTCCTCGAAACCGATGAACCTGGAAACTCTCGACCTGAACTGTCCAAGCTTTGTTAAGTGGCGATTTATCATCTGGGGGCGATCACGGTCGGCCACGTCGGGTAGAACCAACAGGAGAGCCACTGCCGCCAGCAGTGCAACCGCCATCCCGAAGAGGTTGATGTACCTCATTGCCACAACCCATTCAGGATTTAGCATCCTAACGGGCCAAAGCACAACACCCGCCAACCACCCGACCATGAAAAAGCGCTCCCGCCCTTCAGTGCCACGAATGAACCAGAATCCGAGTTGACCCTTCCGCCAATTCGTTGGGGACTTGATTATGCTCCAAATCGAATCTCTGAGACTCTATAAAATCGACTTCTAGTGAATCCAAGCCAGCCATGCCCATCCCACAAGAAGAGTCGCCGCCGTGATGGGCAGGCCCACCCGAAAATAATCCCAGAAACCAATTTCCATCTCTGGCCTGGCGCTTTCCACCACAATGAGATTGGCCACGCTTCCCGTGATTGTAAGATTGCCTGCAAGAGTCGAAGACATGGCCAGAGCCAACCAAGCTGTGTGCGGATTGCTGAACCCAGGGATCAACGACTTCAGCAGCATCACCGCAGGCATGTTGCTGACGATATTGCTGAACAGCGCAACCACCACGGTGAACGTACCCAGCCTTTGCAGGTTCCAATGTTCCGCCAACCCAAGCAATCGTGCGACGATACCAGCATTCTCCGCTCCGCCCACAATCAGAAACAGCCCGACGAAAAACACCAGCAATCCCCAGTCTACTTCCTGGTAAAGCTTTCGCGGTTCAAGGGTTCGGGTAATCAGCAGCGCAGCCGCACCCAGCGCCGCCATCATCGCGGGAGGCACGCCGAAGAAGAATCCGATGACGACCGCAGTCACTACAACGACAGGTTTGGTGAGGTGCGATAGATCCAGCGCGGGCAGCGGAATTTTTTCTTCTATCTCTGGTCGCAGCTTATTGTCGCGCATATGAATCCAGTGCAGCACGGCCCAGTCGAGAAACAGTCCCACGACCGCGACCGGACCCAGATGAAAAAGAAAATCGTAATAGCGAATGCCGGAGAAAGACCCAATCAACATATTCTGCGGATTGCCGGTAATGGTCGCCACGCTGCCAATATTCGACGCAGTGGCGACCGCAAGCAGGTACGGCAGGGGTTGCAGTTGCATGCGCCGCGTGATGCCGAGCACAAAGGGCACCATTACCAGGCAGACGATATCATTCACCAGAAATGCCGAGAGAAACCCGCAAGTGAAAATCACCGCTGGCAACAGGTGGGTCGGCTTCAGTCGCTGCAGAACTACTTCCGCATTCCACTCGAAAAAGCCGACCAGGCGCAGATTGCCGACGATCAGCATCATCGAAAACAGAAGCACCAGAGTGGAGAAGTCGATGAAACGCAGCGCGTCTGAAGGCTGCACCACCCGAAAGGCAATCATGGCTACCGCCCCGATGATGGCCGCCCCTGGACGGTCTATCTTGAGGCCGGGAAACTTGCCGATGGCGAATACCAGATAGCTCGCCAAGAAAATGATGTATGCCGCAGCCAGTCGGGCATCCGGCACTGCCGTGGGCGGGATCAAGAGCATGTCGTCGGCAGCAGGATAACAGGCCACCGCCAGAGACGGAATCACCAGCGCCGAATCCCGCGCAGCACACGTACCCCTGGCGCCTCGTCCGCCCAGCCGAACAAGACGATGTGGGGACTAAGCAGGCCCAAATGCCGGCTTACTTTTCCCGACCCGCTCGCTTTTCCATGCGAACTACCGTTAGCGATTCTCCATTCTTCAGTGGCACCTCGAGATTTTCTAAGGCGACATAACCCTTGGCGCGGTACAGCGGGACTCCGGTGAGAGTTGCACCCATTTCGAAGCGAGTGAAATCCGCCGCCACAGCCGCTCTTTCACAGGCCTCGAGAATCATGCTGCCGATTCCGCGGCGCACCCAGTCTGGATGGACGAAAAAGGCGCGAATCTTTGCGGCGTCGTGTTGAGGATTCAGCAACGAGTCCTCTCGGCCGGTCCAACGGTCGCCACCAAAGAGTGTCTTGCGTTTGCTCCAGCCGCCACAGCCGACGATGACCGGCTCCGGTCCCGCCTCGACAACGTAATAGGTTCCATCCGCGATCAGTTGGCTATCCACGCCGTAGACGGTTTGCAGTGCGCCTTCGATTTGGGCAGGAGTGTAATCGGCCGCCTGCAATTCTCGCACGGAGGCATCAATCAGCGCGGGCAGGACACTGATATCCGCAGAGGCGGCTTGGCGGAGAGTGAGATTCATGACTCGACAGCATCTGCGAAAGTGTACCAAGCCAATGTTCGGGTATTCAATTTGGGGGAGAAAATCGATCCAGGTTGTTGGCAGCGACAGCGATGCTGGTTTTACAACCAAGAACCTAGGTCCCTCGCTGGGCTCGGGATGACAATGTGCTTTGGTGTATGCGAAATCTACGAACGTCTAGTGCTGATCGTCGCGATGGCGAAGCCAATCCAGGAACATCTGCTCGATCGGCTTGTCGTAGGTCATCATTATGTGGCGGATGGTGTGGCCGCTGACGAAATGGCACACTTCCTCCGCAAGATTCTTGGCGTGGTCCCCGGCGCGTTCGAGCGCTTGAGTCATGAAGATGACTTGCAGGCTTGCCTGGCGCTGCAAGCCTTCCGGGTTTTCGATGTGGCGGAGGAAAATCAGATTTCGCAGACGGTCCATCTCGGCATCTGCGCGTAACACGTCCACGGCCTTCTTCACGTCACGGGTGGCAAAAGCGGCTCCCACGTCAGACAGCATTTTTTCCAGGATGGTCGCCATGTGCGTTAGATCGCGCGTATCCTGGGGATCGATCCGAGGGCCGGCCGACTGTGCGCTGCTGGCAAAACTGAGCAGCAGATCTCCAATTCGTTCCAGGCTGATCATGAACTTCATGCACGCCAGCAATTCGCGCGCTTCGGTTCCGCTAACCTGCGTAATGGCGAGCGTAACCCCATCGTCGATTTCCCGGTCCAGCGTGTCGAGTTCTTTCTCACGTTCGCGAATCGTATTGAGCAGCGGCGAGGATCCGGTCGCGATCCCTTCAGCGGCAGCTGCGGCAGCATCCTTGGCAAGGGAGCAAGCTTCAATGGTCCGCTTTACGAGGTGCGAATAGGCAGGCTCGGGCACTGGGGTGTTTAAGGCGGCAATACTCATCGCAACTTCCCTCGGCTCACGGAATGGCGGCCGCATCGCATTCGGTCGTCTTCGCTGCCGGCCTGTAGTGATGCTCACACTACAAGCATAGGTTCTTTGTTTCAAGGATGTTGTTAAAAGCTTGTAAATTCTTGGGTTGGAGGCAATCACAAAACAGCTGGAGCCGCGGCCGCCTGGCAGAGACAGGACGCCTGACGATCAAGCCGGCGAAGAATCGTTAGCCAGCGGCAGGGTAAACAAAAACACTGAACCGTGGTTCAGTTCGCTCTCGGCACGGATCGTGCCTTCGTGCGCGAGCACAATGTGCTTGGCGATGGCCAGCCCCAACCCGGTACCCCCCGATTCCCGCGAGCGAGCTTTGTCCACGCGGTAGAACCGCTCGAACAGGCGCGGCAAGTGTTCAAACGGAATGCCCGGGCCGAAATCGCGCACATAGAATTCAACGCCGCGTTCCGAACGCCTCGCCCCCAACACAAGGCGTCCACCCGACGCAGCGTACTTAAGCGCATTGTCGATGAGGTTGGAAAAAACCTGATGGATAGCTTCGCGATCGGCGCTCACCAGGTCCGGCGCCGAGTCCTCCACCTGCAAGTCGATACCGTGCGCACGGGCCAGTTCGCGGAAGTTTTGGACTGCCTCCTGCAGAATCTCTGCCGCGGCTACGGGTTGAACGTCAAATCGCTGCTCGCCTGATTCCACTCTCGCCAGAGTCAGAAGATCTTCGGTCAGGCGCGACATGCGATGAGCATTCTTGCGAATAATCTCGAGAAACTCGCGCGAGTGAGTGTTCTCCGAAGAACTGTCGAGCAGGGTTTCGGCGTAGCCCTGAATGGAAGTCAACGGCGTCCGCAACTCGTGCGAAACGTTGGCAATGAAATCGCGACGGGTTTTCTCCACCCGCTCGGTCTCGGTCAAGTCACGCAAGACGGCAACGGCGCCTCCCCCAGGCATGGGAGCGGCGGTTACATCGAAGGTGCGACCCGGAACAATGGAAGTCGCTCGTGCGGTGAACACCTTTCGGGCTTCGCTGGCTCCGCGTACGGCGCGCAGGAAATCGGGATCACGCACGGTTTCAACGATGGGAGCATTCAACCGGGTGCGCTGAGGAACCAGGCCATCCATACTCTGGTTGGCCCACTGCACGCGGTCGTTGGGACCAACGGCGATTACGGCGTCCTCCATGCTGTTCAGTAGAGTTTCGAGCTGGCGCTGGCTATTTCGCAAAGCGGCGAAGTTGCTCTCTACGTGGCGAGCGGTCTTGTCGAGAGCGGCGGCGACTTGCCCAATTTCATCTCCCGAATTTTCGGCGATACGCGCCGCGAGTTCGCCGCGGGCGATCTTGTTGGCAAACTGCACGATCCTCTCCAGCCGACGCGCCGTGAACTGGGCCAACGCCGCGGCGAGAACAAGTGCAACCACAAAAGTGAGTGCCGAACCAACCAGCAACGTCTTTCGCAGTTGCGCTGTAGCGGCTCCGAGGTCTGATAGCGGATAAGCTAAGCGGGCTGCGCCACCGGAAACGGGAGAGGCCACATAGTGGAAATCGATTCCCAAGGTTTGGCTCTTCCGGGTATCGGTCCCGACATCTCCTTTCAAGGCGGCAGCAAACTCGGGGGATTGCGCAAGATTTTCCATCGCCGACGCGGATGCCTCTGAGTCAGCCAAGACTTTGCCGGTGACATCGATGACGGTCGCTCGCGCCCCGGCTGCCTGGCCTTCCTGCGAGACTATGTCCTGAAGATCGTGCTCGCGGTCAGTATTCACCCGGTTCGCGAACATCAATGTCTTCTGCCTGAGGCTACGATCGATTTCCTGCCGCAGTGAACTTTCCCACGTCCTGCGGATGGAGAAATCAAGAGTCACTGTAGCGGCGGCAATCACCAGAGCAAAGGCGGCCAGCAGCCGCAGGAAAAGCCGGCTTCTCACTTGGGAGCCTCGAAGCGATAGCCGGCTCCGCGGACCGTTTTCAGATAGCGCGGGCTTTCGGGGTCGGGCTCGATCTTCTCGCGAATGCGGCGCACGTAGACATCTACTGAACGCGGCGTGACGTAAGCCGTATCGCGCCAGACGGAATCAAGAAGCTGGTCCCGAGTGAACACCCGGCCGAGGTGACGCGCGAAATAGTCGAGCAGGCGGAACTCGGTGGCGGTTGTGCCTACCACCTGGCCGCCCACGGTCAGGGTCATCGCGCTGGGATCGATTTCGATTTCTCCTACCTTTAACGGCGACTGCGAGAGCGGACGCTCGAAACGCCGCAACACCGCTTTTACTCTTGCTACCAGCTCTCGCGGGCTGAACGGCTTGGGAATATAGTCATCCGCGCCGAGCTCAAGGCCGAGGATGCGATCGGCCTCTCCGCTTTTCGCAGTGAGAAAGATCACGGGAGTCGATGCCAGCAGCGGCGTCTGCCGAATCTGCCGGCACAGATCGAGGCCGTCTCTTCCCGGCACCATGATGTCGAGAATGAAAAGTGTTGGCCTCTGCCGCTCTGATTCCATGACCACGGTGTTGCCAGTTGCAAACACTTTGACCGCGAATCCCGCGCCCTCCAGGTGATGCCGCACCAGCCGGGAAATGTCAGGATCGTCCTCAACCACAAAGATGCTAGGTTTCACACGGGTATTGTAGCCGGGAGATTGAAATATTGCCCTGATTGTAACCAGATTGAAACATTTCAACCGAGGCCAATGTAGAGCGGATACTCCTGTCCGCTGCAATCCGAAGGTAACTATCCCTTGAGGAACCTCTGTTAACCCCGACCGGACAACAGCTAAACTACAAACGCCGGTTGTTCATGACGAGATTCGCAGCTATTTTCTTCTTTTGCGCTGTGCCGCTCTTTTGCCAAAGTAATAGCGGCGAATTGCGCCTTCGAGTGACCGATCCCGACGGTCTCGGCGTGAAGACAATGGTTCAGATCGTCAGCAAGGGAAATCAGTATCGAAATACTCTGGCGACCACCGATCTGGGCAATCTCGATGTGCAGCGCTTGCCTTACGGCATCTATCAGATCGAAATTAAACAGTCTGGCTTCGCAAGTGTGTCAGAATCTGTCGAAATTCATTCTTCGATTCCGACCAAATACGCGATCCAACTCAAGCTGCCATCGGTGAATGAATCTGTCACTGTCAGTGCGGCCAACACATTGCTCGACCCGGATCAAGCCGGCTCCGTGAACCAGGTTGGCTCGGACCTCATTCAAACCCGGGTCAGTTCAGTTCCGGGCCGCTCGTTGCAGGATTTGGTGAACTCGCAACCGGGCTGGCTCTACGAAGGCAATGCCGTCCTGCATCCTCGTGGCTCGGAGTATCAGACGCAGTTTGTGGTTGACGGTATCCCTCTGACGGACAATCGTTCGCCCAGCTTCGGGCCTGAGATTGAAGCCGACGATGTGCAATCGTTGAGCATCTATACTGCGGGCATTCCCGCGGAGTATGGCCGAAAAATGGGTGGCGTGGTCGAGGTCAACACCATTCAGGATTCACAGGCAGGTTTCCATGGCGACGTGGTGCTCTCCGGTGGCAGCTTTGACTCGGCGAGCGCGTTCGCGAAAGGGGCGTACGCCTGGGGAAAAAATGCCTTCGGCGGCAGCGCCAGTGGCAGCATGACGGACCACTATCTGAATCCCGTGGTTCCGCAAAACTATTCGAACACCGGCACGCTGGGAGATTTTTCGGTCAACTATGACCGGGAACTGACGCCCAATGATCGCGTTAGGTTTATCGTCCGCCATGAACTCGCCCGCTACGATATTCCGAACGAACAGCTGCAGCAAGCCGCGGGACAGCGCCAGAGCGCGAACAATTTTGAGACCATGGGGATTGCCTCCTACCAGCACACTTTTTCCTCGCAAGCCCTAGCCGATTTTCGTGCTATGGTCCGCGACAATGCGAATAATTTCAACTCCAACCAGAATTCAACTCCCATCGAGGTCTTTCAGCACAATTGGTTTCGCGAAGGATATTTCAAAGGGGCCGTGACCCTCGACCATGGCCATAACGAATGGAAGGTCGGATTCGAATCGGACAACACATTTCTCAACGAAAACTTCAGCTACATCATCACCGATCCAAGCCAATTTGATCCGGAGACGCCTCAATCCTTTAGCTTCATAGGCAACCGCCCCGACCTTGAACAATCCGCCTTCGTCCAGGATCTGATCCGCCTAAAGAATTGGACAATCAGCGCCGGGCTTCGGTGGGACCACTATCAACTCCTGGTCAACCGACAATCCCTGGATCCACGCTTCTCGATTTCGCGTTATTTCTCTTCCGCCGACTTGCTCGTGCATTTCTCCTATGACCGTGTTTTTCAAACCCCTTCCTTCCAGAACATTCTGCTTTCAAATTCAAACGCAATTGTTTCCCTCGACCCCACGAACTTCCTCCGGCTGCCGGTCGAACCTTCAGAAGGAAACTACTACGAAGCCGGATTAACCAAGGTGTTCGTGGGAAAAATCAGGCTCGACGCTAACTATTTCCGGCGGCTCGTAGACAACTACGCGGATGACGATCAGATCATCAATACGACCGTCAGCTTTCCCATCGCATTTCGCAAATCCATCATTTATGGCGCGGAAGCGAAACTCGAAGTGCCCGATTGGCGCGGCTTCTCAGGTTTTCTGAGCTATTCCTACACCGTGGGCAACGCGTGGTTTCCGGTGACAGGAGGTCTCTTCCTCGGGACCGACGCTACCTTTGCGACCACCCAACTCTTCGGTCATTTCCCGGATTCGCAGGATCAGCGCAACACGGTTCGCGGGCGCGTTCGCTACCAGATCGCACCCCGCTTCTGGATCGCGGGGGGAATTCAATACGACACCGGACTCCCCTTTGAGTTCAATGGCGACCCGGCCACGGTGCTCGCCGAATACGGCCGGCAGGTTCTGGATCGCATTAACTTTGCCCGTGGCCGCATCTATCCTTCCTTCATGGTCAATGCCTCGGCAGGCGCGGATGTTTACAAATCGGACCGCGTCAATATGCAGTTTCAGGTCGACGGACAGAACCTGACCAACGTTCTGGACGTAATCGACTTCGGCGGTTTATTTTCGGGCAACGCCATCGGACCGTCCCGGAGCTTTGGCGTGCGCCTCACGACCAACTTCTAATTTCACTGGCACACACGGTTAGGGACCAAGCTGGATGAACAGGTTTCCGTTCCGATCCAGCCAAAACTTCGCGCGGGGAGGGACAATCGTAGTTGCACTGTATTCCGTCACGATGGCCGCGCCCGAATATCTCTTCCCCGGTTGCAGAGACTCCCGATCATAAATAGCACAGGCGATTTTCTTACTCTCGAAGAATACCGAGGTTCGCACCGGATCAAGTTTTTCGCGGTGGCCACGCGCCGCGCCAGCCGTGCCAAGGGTCGCCTGCGGAGACTTCATGCTTGCCCGAAGCCGCAGCGTGACTAACTCAATCTCCCGCGCCGGATAGCTGTAGCCGTAGCGGCGGTCGTGCTCGCGACCGAACGCTGCGATCAGCCTGTCGGTGTAAGGAATATTGAGTTCGTACCCTTGGCCCCGGTAGCGAACGTCCACGCTAAAACGGTACTGGATCGTGCCCTTCCAGTCCTCGGTTCGAAAGTCTTGGTGGGCCTTGCGGCGTAGTTCGTTGAATTCGGCGTTCAGCCGCATCAGCGGAAGTTCATTCAGGGTTCGCCAGAGCACGGTTCGTGAATAGTCCTTAACCATATCGCTGACCAGAATGCCGAAGGCGGATAGCGCGCCCGGACGTGCTGGCACAAGGACTCGCGGGATACTCAAGGCCGCCGCCAACTCGCAGGCGTGCAGCCCGCCGGCCCCTCCGAACGCCACCAGTACGAACTCTCGAGGATCGTAACCGCGCTCAATCGAAACCACGCGAATAGCTTTCTCCATGGTGGCATTGACTACACGAACGACCCCGGCGGCAAACTGTTCAAGCGAGAGTTTGGAACCTTGCTTCTTCAGCCATGCAGACATTATTCGGCGGGTGCGTTCCAGATCCAGTGTGAAGTCACCCCCGAGAAAACGATGCGGCTGCAATCGTCCCAGGATCAGATTCGCATCCGTGACCGTCGGCTGAGTGCCGCGACCGTAGCAAATTGGACCCGGGTCAGCTGCTGCCGACTCCGGCCCAACGCGCAGCGCACCCGCCACATCGAAGCGTGCAATGGAGCCTCCGCCGGCACCCACAGTGTGAATATCGAGCATCGGCACGCCGACGGGCAGGCCAGCAATCTCAGTTTGGCCGCTCCCATGCACTTCGCGATCTACTAACGCCACATCGGTCGAAGTGCCGCCCATGTCGAACGAAATAATTCGCCGGCATCCGCTGCGACGCGCCACGACCACTGCGCCCACCACTCCTCCTGCAGGTCCAGAGAGCACCGTCCGCACCGGTTCGCGGACAGCGGAACGCAGAGTCGTGATTCCGCCGCTGGATTGCATGACGAAAATGCGAGCCTTGGCACCAGGCTTGCTGCCCGCCGTTCTGTAGGAGGGCATGGCTTCAGCCATGCCGCCAAGACGCTCTGAAAATCTGGGCTTCAGCCCCTGAGGCATTTCGCTCCAAGCTTGCGCCCGGGCTTCGAGGCTTTCGAGATAGCGTTGCATGACTGGTTGAAGATACGCATTCACGACCACCGTGCTGGTGCGTTCGTACTCGCGAAATTCAGGGAGTATCTGATGGGAAACGGACAGGGGAAGGCCGAGATCGCGCAAAGCAGCGGCAACCAGCTTTTCGTTCTTCGGATTCGCAAACGAAAACAGCAGCGAGATCGCAATCGCCTCAGGTTGCTTCTCAAGCACTCTAGACTTCAGGTCCAGCAGATCCCTTGGGGAGGGCTGTTGCAAAATCTCGCCGTCGCTGCTTGTTCGTTCGTCCACGCCGAAGCGCAGGTCAGCAGACACGAGAGGTTCAATGCGGTCGAAGAAGAAATCGTAAAGTTTGGGACGTGCCTGCCGTCCGATCTCGATGACATCCTCAAAACCAGTTGTAGTGACGAGCGCCACCCGCGCCCCCCTGCGCTGCAGGAGCGTGTTCGTGCCGACCGTGGTGCCGTGAAGCAAAATCAGCGCGTCCCGGCGTCCGATCGTTTCCAACGCTTCCACGATGGCTCGCGAAGGATCGTCAGGAGTCGAAAAAACCTTGAGCATGCGGAGGCAGCCACGGTCGAACCAGACGCAGTCGGTAAACGTGCCGCCAGTGTCGATGGCAATGCGGAGCGGTTGAGGTCGAGCGCGGCGTGCCATGCGTGTCGGGACTGGAACGCTAGGGTACCATCTTTGAGATGGACCTATCCGGCCGAGCACGATGATAAAAGGAGGTACGCCCTGTGAGATATGACTTTCTCGTGGAAACGTACGCAACTGAACGAATCAAAGTGGTCAGCGTGTGGAGTGAGTTCCGGGATGACGATCTTCCGGTGCGCCCCCGGCGTGATGATCCACGGGGACGTAGTGTTCATGAGCAGATGGTGCATCAGTGCGTCAGCGAGGATTTGTGGTTTCGGACCATGCTTGGCATCGACGTCGAAGCACCACCGTTGCCAAAACCAGAAACTCGGTTGAAGTTCATGGAGCAGTACGCGGTTGATAGCGGAAAGCGGCTCGCGGAGTTGGGCCAAAAGAACGACGCCTGGTGGGAAGAGGCAACCAACTTTTTTGTTGTGCAACGCTCTCGTGCGTGGGTGATGACGCGGCGCATCGCGCACACCTCGCATCATCGCGGACAACTGATGGCCATGCTCCGCATGCTGGGACGCGACTTGCACAGCAACTACGGCCCCACGGCGGATACCGGCGGCCTGATGCAGAATCACGCGCCAACAATTTATGCCTATGCCGGCCTGGACACCCTGCTGAAGGGAGAGGCTGCCGGAGGCGCGAAAGCTGCCTTACCTGGGTCCGGAGGCAAGCCTGTTACCGAACGACCTACGTAAATCTCACTTGCCGTTCGTAGAGAACGCAAGTGCGAGCAATGTATTCTGCTCCATTTCGTGGGCCTTGGCCGATCCAGTCGAAGGGCTAGCGCTGGCCGAACGCTTGACCGAAAGCACCGGACGTTCCCCAGCGATATGCCGCAGACGCGGCAACATATAAAACATTGCGCCCATGTTGGCGGGTTCTTCCTGGACCCACACGATGTCGCGCGCGCTTGCGTGCCGTTCTAGTTCTCTGATCAGTTCTGTCTCGGGGAATGGGTACATTTGCTCCAGGAAGACGATCGCCGTCGAGGTATCTTTTCTTTTTTGGCGCTCGTCGCGTAACTCGTGCCCGATTTTTCCCGTGCAAAGAAGGATGCGTTTGGCATGGGTGATCTCCGTATCGGGCAACACGTTCAGGAAGTGAGGGTGCGCGAAATCCGCGATGGGCGAAGAGGCGTCCGGATGCCGCAGCATGCTCTTCGGAGTAAAGACGATCAGTGGTTTGCGCCAGTGCCGCAGCGCCTGCCGGCGCAGCAGTTGGAAATATTGCGCGGCGTTCGAGGGCTGGCAGATCTGAAAATTATCCCGCGCCGCAAGCTGCAAGAAGCGTTCGATGCGCGCGCTCGAATGCTCAGGTCCCTGCCCCTCGTAGCCGTGCGGCAGCAACAGAACTACTCCTGAAAGCAACTTCCATTTGTCTTCACCTGCGCTGATGAACTGATCGATGATCGCCTGCGCGACGTTGACGAAGTCTCCGAACTGAGCCTCCCACAGGACCAACGCCTCGGGATAGTCGCGGCTGTAACCGTATTCGAAACCGAGCACACCGGCTTCGGAGAGCGTGGAGTTGTAAATTTCACAGCGCGCCTGTTGCGAAGAAATATGCTGCAGCGGGATGTATTCCTGCTCGTTCTCGATATCGACCAGCACGGAGTGGCGCTGATTGAATGTGCCACGGCGGCTATCCTGCCCGCTCAGTCGGACCGGCACGCCGGCCTTCACCAAACTGGCGAAAGCCAGAGCTTCGGCCATGCCGTAGTCTACGGGACGCTTTCCAGTGCCCATTTCAGCGCGCTGTTCGAGCAGCTTCTTCACTTTCGGATGAATGTGAAACTCCGCCGGGTAACTCGTAAGTGGATTTGTGATTTCACGCAGTTCTTCCCTCGACAATCCGGTTTCGACCTCGTACTCCGGCTTATAGCGGCCACCCGTGTACTTGTCCCAGTAGGTTGGCAACTCCCGCAGCGTGGGTTTCTGGGTGATGCCCCCGGCCTGCTTCTGCGCGGCTTCGAATTCGGCGCGGATGGCCTGCACTCGCGTCTGCGCATCTTCGACGCCGATGTCTTCGGAATAAATCTCCCACAGGGGCGGATGCTCTTTGATTGCTTTGTAAAGCAGCGGCTGCGTGATGGTGGGATCATCCACTTCGCTATGACCGTGACGCCGGTACCCGATCATGTCCACGACTACGTCCGTGCCGAAGGTGTAACGGTATTCGAGCGCGATGCGCCCGATGCGGATCACAGCGTCCACATCTTCGCCGTTCACATGAAATATTGGGATGGACTGGCGGCGCCCGAGCTGCGCCGCGAAGCGCGACGAGTGCGATTCGCGGGGCACAGTCGTGAAGCCGATCAGGTTATTGGCAATAATATGGACAGTCCCACCCACGGTGTAGCCCGGCAGGTCGGCAAAGTTCAAAGTCTCGGCAACTATGCCTTGCCCGGCGAAAGCAGCGTCGCCGTGCACCAGCAGGGGAAGATATTTTCGCGGCCCGTTTTCGCCGGCACGATCATGCTTGGCGCGGGTGCGGCCGACGGTTACCGGATCTACCGCTTCCAGATGGCTGGGGTTTGAAACCAGGTGGATGTGAACCTTGTTACCGCTGCGAGTGACGTACTCTCCGGTCGCTCCCATGTGATACTTGACGTCGCCGCTGCCCAGTACGCTGCGTGGATCGATATCTTCAAATCCAGCAAAAACTTCTTCGGGCGCGCGCCTGGCCACGTGAACGATTACGTTCAGCCGTCCGCGATGGCTCATGCCCATAACTAATTCGGCCGCGCCCTGCTGACCGGCGGTTTCGAGAATCTCATCCACCAGTGGAATCAGCGCGGTCACGCCTTCGAGCGAAAAACGCTTGTTGCCCAAATATCGCTGCTGCAATACCTGCTCGAACACTTCAGCACGAATAAGAAGGTCGAGCGCTATTTGCTGGTCCACTACTGTTTGCGGGCCCTCCAGCCGATCCTGAATCCAGCGCCGCCGTACCGGATCGGTGATGTGCATGAACTCCGCGCCAATCGTCCCGCAGTAGACGCGTCGCGCCTCTTGGGAGAATTCGCTGTCGACCGGCAGATCAGAGTGAGGCACGGGACGGAGAAAGCCGAGGGGATCGAGGTCGGCCTCGAGATATCCCCAACGACGGTATGCGTCGAACACGCGCTCGCGTTCTCCGTTGGTTGCGTCCAATACTGCGGTGGAAGTTTCGGGAGCAGTCTTCGATCGGATTGCCATATGTCTGTTACTAGAATAATGGATGAGCGGCGGGTAGGGACAGATTCATCGGGGCAAAGTCGCGGCCCACAGGATTGCCCGGGCATCGCTACAGCTTGCGGAAAAACTCGCGGCGTTGAGTTTTGAAAGGGCACGGCTTTCCGCCGTGCCGGATGAAAGGCGCAATGCTCCGGGTTGCGGTGTAGAGATTGCTAGTCCTCGAAACTTTTCGCTCCTCCCTTCAATCTATTGGTCACTACCTGTTTCCATACCCATCTGATCACGCGCGCATCGTTGTAGCAGTAGCCCAGATTGTGGTTGAGGGTGGAGAAGCAGTGACGCTGGCAGGTGTGTTTCATCTCCTTGAGCTGCTGCTGGTCGAACTTCGGGTTGTCGATATTTCCCCAATCGAAGGTCGATGGGTACATGGGGAAGCATGGGGCAACCGTGCCGTCTGTGCGGATAATTACGTTGTTCTGCCCGGCGCGGCAATTCCAATCGGTGAACTGGAGTTCACCGTTCGAGTCCTGCACAATGCCGGGGGTCTGGGCGAGGATCTCATGCATGTTGCCGTTGGTCCCGGTCCCATCTCCGTACCAGCCGTATTTTTTCAGGTCCAGCCCGGATGACATGCGGACAAACGCTTTCATCTCCTGAAGACGCTGAACCGAATTCACCATCTGATATCCGGCCCGGTTTTTTTCGATGATCCAGTCGATCAACGAGTCAACCGAGCGCCAATCTTCCGGCCGAATGTACGTAGGGTTCTCATTAAGATGTTTGAAGTGCTCGTCCTGCTCGAGCATGGGGGTTTCGTTGATGTGATAGTCGGTTGCGAGACGATGCGCCCGAGCGTATTCGGTGAGCTGGCGAACGTCTTCATGATTATTGCGACAGATATTGATATTGAAAAAGACCATGTATCCGTACACGTACTGCTTGCGAATGAGATATTCGAGATTCTTTTGGCCGGGAACGAATGCCTTCGGCAAGCTGGGTTTTTCGTCCCAAGCGTCCAAAGCGAAATTGAAGATGGATACGCCGGCGTCCGCGAGCCGATCGGCGACTTCGGGACGCAGCAGCCGGCCGTTGGTACCAACGTAGATCCAGAAGCCTTTCTTGGCGGCGTAGTAGACAATCTTGTGCGCAACTTGTGGGCGCAGCAGTGGCTCTCCGCCCATGAGCGCCAACACGCGGCAGCCTCGATCATGCAGCCAGTCGATGGAGCGTTTGGCAACGTCTTCCGTCATGCCCTTCACTTTGTTGTTAAACGCCCAGCAGTACCAGCAGTCGAGATTACATTTGTAGTCGACAAACAAATACGCGGTAATCGGATGGAATTCACCGGGCATCACTCGCGAGCGCACGTACGGCAGGAGCCAGCCGCGGACTTTCCGCCATACTTGTGGGGCTGTCCAGTCACGCTTTTCGAGCGGCGTCTCCGGGCCAGGATCGTTCAGCAGTTCCGGGTACTGCGGAAAAACGGGTTCGGGCAACGTCGTGCCCTTGGCCTCGGCCGGGGTTGGTCCACCCGAACCGGAGTTCATCAGCAAATTGTGAATGTCGACGTCGATGCGAAACTTCGCGGGGGCTGAGCTAGCCATTCCGTTCTCCTATCTGGGTTATTTGACCTTCGTGCGTGAACGTTTCGGTTATAACAAGGGCGCTACCTTATGATGCAGGGTCTTGAGCGATGGTTCCACGGATTTTTTAGGAGAATGACGGGAGGTTTCGGCGAATTGAGCGGTTGAACTATCAGCAGAGCGTAACCGAAAGTATGCCAACGAGTTAAGATACAGATCCTTGTCTCGACTGGGTCAGAACAAATGCTCAACCAACAAGCCAGACCGCCACGAACTCCTGTGCTGCTCGGAATTCCTTTCGACGCGAACTCTTCCTATCAACGAGGTCCGGCGGATGCCCCACCTTTAATTCGCGAGGCGTTTCATTGTGACTCGTCGATTTCATCCACCGAGAGCGGGATCGACCTCGGCTCAGAATCTGTGTTGGACGCGGGCGATCTGAGCCTGTTAGCGGATGGCGCATTCATCGCGATCGAAAACGCCGTCGCTGTACTGCTCGACAAGGGAAAGAGTCCGGTTTGCCTCGGTGGCGATCACTCGATTACCTATCCAGTCCTGCGAGCCTTCGGAAAACGCTTTGCCGATCTCACCCTGGTTCACTTCGACGCCCATCCCGACTTATACGAGGAATTTCAGGGCAACCGCTATTCGCACGCTTGCCCTTTTGCCAGGATCATGGAAGAAGGATTGGCGAAGAGGCTGATTCAGGTCGGTATCAGGACCATGAATGCGCATCAGCGAAAGCAGGCGGCGCTCTTTGGGGTTGAAGTTGTGGAGATGCGAGAACTGCCAGCGCTGGGAAAACTCAAGCTTACTGGATCAGTTTATGTTTCGTTCGACCTCGACGTCCTTGACCCCGCCTTCGCGCCTGGGGTTTCGCACCGTGAGCCGGGAGGAATGTCCGTACGTGAGGCCATCACACACCTGCACGCGATCAAAGGTGACCTCGTCGGAGCCGACGTCGTCGAATTCAACCCAAAACAGGATGTAGCGCAACTGACCGCGATGGTGTGCGCGAAAATCCTGAAAGAGATTCTAGGGACAATGATTGCGGGATGAAGCGCCGATCGGATCAAAATATTATCGGCGCCAATCAGTGTCTGAGTCGCTGACTGGCGCCGATTTTTCTCCGGTCGAATTCTACGTTTTTGAAACTAAACATGTTCGTCAGATCGCCGATAGCTGGCTGGTTGCCCGGCACATAGAGCGTCGGACCTGCGGTCGGGTTTGGCAGATTGTCGCGACCGTAGCCGGTGACTGGCGACAGTCCCCAGTTCTTCTCAATGAACTTCAAAATGGAAACGTGGTCGTAGTAAGTGTGGTCCACCTTTCCGCCTTTGGAGAACGGCGAGACGGCGATGAACGGAAAACACGTGCCGTCGCCGAAGAAGTCAATCGGCTGAATGTAACCGGAATCGTAGTTCCCTCTACCCTCGTCGAAGGTGATGAAGATCGCCGTGCTGGCAGCAGCCAGGCTGGGTGGGGCTACCCGGGTTCGTAACCGTAGAGAGCAAAGCCGCGCCTAGCCCAAAATAGCGACAAGTCGCGCTTAAACGGATTTCCACACTGCATTCGATTTCCTCCGGATGGGGAGTTTCATTCAACCTTTCCCCAACACGGCTTCAAGGTGCCATCGCGGCTGTTACATCTCGATGACCTGGATGTGAATGTTCCTTGAATAATTCGCTACCAGCGTGAGACGGAATGTCGACTGTGGGAAAAAACTTCGAAGACGCTGGTGGGCCCGGTAGGACTCGAACCTACAACCAACAGATTATGAGTTCGACACGAACGAGGAATCAGCGACTTGCACGGAGTGCTACGGTTTGCGACCATGTGCCACGAATGCCTTGTCCAGCAAGGCTTCCCAGCGATGTCCTCACACTCGGTAGCAGTTGGTCGGGTTTGGTGGTGGGCACAAAACTGGGCACAGTGGGCACACTGGAGTCCAGCCGCGCAGGCATCCCCACCGCCATCTTCGCGTGGAAGTTGGCGAACTCAGAAACATGCTTTGCCCGAGGCAAGGGGGCAAAAAGGGTGGTGGGTGGGGTGTGGCACGGTACGATAATCGCTCGACAAATTTTTTAAAGTTGCTCGGATCATGCTCACATCGCCTGAGGGACAGCAGGACGCCTCCGGCGCAATCGCGGCGTGTTCGATGCTCCCCGTTCGGAGTACCGCCCGGTTCTCGAAGTGTCGGTCACATTAGTTTCTCCACAGTGACGACGAGGTCATAGCTCATCCCAGAGCCGATATTTCCGGTAACCGAATACGTGAGCGGTTTGCCTGCCTTGATGCTAGCTGGAAACGCGGAAACAGGCATGTCACCACCGGGACCAGCAAATGCCGTATAGGCGGGCACGCAGGCCGGAGGGTTAAATGGGCTGCTCGCGCAATCCGTGAATGTGATCACAAATGGAGTGATAAAATTCGGATTTTGGGAGGCGGTCGATACGGCATGAGTCCCCCCGTCATCCGTCCATTGAAAGGACAGGCTTACCGTGCCGCAGGGCGGATTCGTACACGACGAACTGGTCGAGAATGACTGAACCAGATACGCAGAGATTCGGTAGAAGCCGTCC
>Ga0210403_10002155_pt1 | contig 18124 bp, 18 predicted proteins | sample IncBWC19MmetaG_FD_150863 | JGI IMG/M metagenome (GOLD analysis project Ga0210403, IMG submission 150863) | Forest soil microbial communities from Barre Woods Harvard Forest LTER site, Petersham, Massachusetts, United States - Inc-BW-C-19-M | ecosystem: Environmental > Terrestrial > Soil >... | reverse complement strand
ACCCGACCATTAGGGCGTTCAGCAGCGGAATGAACAGTCCGATGCCAATGCCTTCGGTCAAGGACTGCAGTAACCCGAGCACAATAATGCCTGGGAATGCCCACTTGTGAAGGCGGAGCAACGGGATGAGACTCCCGATTGTTTTTCTCTCCTTCATGGCATTCAGACTCTCGTGGGTCGCTTTCCTCATCGGTGGATGATAAAGGTCCGAGGGTCCCGAACTCTTAGATCACATCGGAAGAGCCGGCAAACAAGCCAATCCGCACGCTTCATTACGCCGTTCCGGCTGGTCTGAGGATGATAACACGGCCAAGTTTCCGGCTCTCATCCCAGCGTCGAGGTAAGCGCGACTGGGTATTTTTGCGGTTGCTTCGAGGCAAAATATCTTGGAAACTAACCATGTTCCAATGGAGCGTCCCAAGGGGACCCTCGCCGGGGTTGCCAAACGACTGGTTGAGTCCATGGATATTTCCGTTATCGTTTGCACGCGCAATCCTCGGGACGACTACATGCGCCGCGTCCTTGATGCGCTCAACGCCCAAACACTTCCTAAGAACAATTGGGAACTCTTAGTCGTTGACAATGCAAGCAACGAGAGACTGGTAGACAGCTTGCGGTTATCGTGGCACCCACGAGCCAGGCACATTCGCGAGGACAACCTCGGGCTCACGGCTGCAAGGTTGCGTGGGATCACGGAGGCCGGTGGCGAGCTGCTGGTTTTTGTCGACGATGACAACGTGCTCGCACCAGATTTCTTGGAAAATGCGCGTACCCTATATACGCAGCGTCCTGGTTTGGGCGCTTTTGGCGCTGGTACATTGGAGCCGGAGTTCGAGGTCCGGCCGCCGTCGGAAATCCTTCCACGAATACGATTGCTTGCTCTAAGGACGGTCTCATCAGCCCGTTGGACAAAGAACACGCAGGAGTTTGGGACGATTCCGTGGGGCGCCGGACTATGTGTCATTCGTTCCGTAGCTAACTCGTATCGCCGATCTGTCGACAATCTGGACATCACCATTCCCTTGGATCGCAGAGGCGACGAGCTGTTCAGCGGTGGAGATGATCTCTTCTCGTGGGTCGCCGCCTCAGTTGGTTTCGATTTCGGCATTTTTCCAGAGCTCCGCGTCACCCATTTGATCGCTGCTGACCGGCTCAGCCGAGCCTATTTCCTGAGACTAATCAAGGATCACACCTATTCCAACTTTGTGAGACACTACCTGTTCGACGGGATTCAGCCACAGCGTCTTAATTGGACCCGCTATCTTCGACTCTTTCTCCATGGGATTAGGAACGGCCAATTCTCAATGCGATGCAAGTGGGCCGCATTGTCCGGTGAAGATAGAGCAGCACGGTTTATTCTCGATAAACGATTGCAGCCACGCCAAATACCCGGGTCAACTAGTCCTGCAAAAGCAAAGAGACGAGTACAAGAAGCAAGAAGTGCGACAAAGTCGTAAGAGTCTTGGTAGCATGTAAAACCAAGATGCAGCATCAATCGTAGTACATCGGCAGGCATGTTGACGTCTTGCTCGACGGCTGCGGTTTGGGCTGTGAGTAACTTCTTTCCATTCAACCAGGCCACGCGACTATCCAGAAACGGCGTTGTGGGAAGCGATCTGCACGTCAAGTCTGGTAAGGTCCAACTCCACCAGGACAAAACCAAGCTCCGTCACGTCGGGTATTTCTGTCGGAGTGCCGTTTCCTATCATAAGCGAGAGCTTGCTTACTCGTGCAGTACCACACTCAAAAGAGAAGTATTGATCTGAAGACCGCCGTTGTACTTGATGAAGCCCAATTTCCTAAACTTGTTCATGAAAAAATTAACGCGTGAGCGCGTCGTGCCGATCATCTCCGCAAGCATTTCTTGCGGCATCTTTGGGAGAACTCCGTGGGGTTGGTCTTGTTTGCCGTAACGGGCAAGCAATAGAAGAGTGCGGGCGAGCCGCTTCTCGCTCGAATTGAATAGCTGATCGACCAGGTCAGCCTCGATTCGGATGTTTCGTGCCAGCATGAACTTGATGAACAGATCGGAAAGGCCATGCTCCGCGTGAAGCACTTTGAACATCTCACTCTTCTCAATGACGAGCACAGTGGTAGGCATAATCGCGGTAGCTGTTCCCATACGAACGGGTTGCCCTGCCAGAGAGCCTTCACCAAAGAAGTCACCCGGCCCCAAAACGGCGACAACCGCTTCTTTGCCAACTTCATTAACGACGGTGAGCTTCACGCCGCCATTCTGTAGATACATTACGCTACTCGCGGCATCACCTTGAACGTAGATGCCCTCCGCCCTTTTAAACTCTTTGACTTTTCTCGCTACGCCAGCCGAATCGAGAAAGGTTTGGGCGTCGAAAGCGAGCTTCTCCGTGGATTTTCTTTTGGATTTTGTGTTGCTTGAATTAGCGATTTCTCGCATAAGACTATTGCTCCATAGCCGAACTGGGACACTATGACCGGAACACAAACGGGGGGACAGGCTGCTAGGTTAGCATTATCATGAGCCTCAAACCGAGGTCAATGATTGACAGGTGGTGACTCATTTTGGCGCGATGGGGTTGCGTTCGATTTCTGCAAACAATCGGCTGATTTTGCAAACGAGCAGACGCCTAAGCTCAGGGTTTTTCGTCGCCTGGAGCGTCAAGAGGGTTCCCTCAAGCTCTGGCAGTTCGGCTAATTCGTTTAATTCGTTCTCGTTCATACAGACCAAAACCATGCGAATTCGTCAAGCTGTGGGCCTCTTTGAAAGCCCGCTCTTGAAATGGCTTTTAGCATCTTTACGGCTCAGCGGGTTTCTCGCTTTGGCTAACCCAACTGACTAGACGACCTCATTCCTTTCAATCTGAGCGGTGAGAAACGCCCCATCTTCCGGCAGTTCTTGGTAGATGAATTTCACCCTCCTGCCGTCTTCAAGTTTTTAACCCACTCATCGCTGGCCATAGTCGTACCTCTTCAGCCGAGGTCGGTGCGCCGCGAGTATACGTCGTTTGGTGCCAGAAATCGCGGACAGGGGATAAGAAAATCGGATTAGCAGACAGTTGGTGAGGCGGAAGGCGGCGACTAGCCGGGGAGCGGGCTAACCGTTTAGGTCAGCCCGCATTCGTGTCTCCAAATCGTAGCGTGGTCCTGAGGGGACGCCGCCGCAATGGAAGGGCCCCGTTATGTTGCAGTGATAGCATGCCCCATCCTCTGAAGCTGTTCTATTTCGCACAAGCGATGAACAATTGAGCGTGAAAGCACGCCGGGCCTACTCAGCGCCTGATTAACGCTAGCGCTTTACCGGATGCGCGCTCTCGCTGAGGAGTGAACAGGGGCGAGGAGCCCCCTGCGCGTCCGGTAAAGCCGTTTGGACGTGGAGAGGTCCAAGATTTCCCACCGGGGATGAGAATCTTGTTTAAGGTAGACAGTCGTTTCAACGTAGGCCGTACCGGGTCCGCCGAACTGTTCGGTGCTTGCGCTCACTAACCAATGCCCATCGGGAGAGCGGGATTCTGCGGACCAGATGATGGCAGAGGCTCGACAACCTGATACTAAAACGCATGCGCCAATCATTGTCAGCAAGATTGACTTACGGATTGCAGCAGGTTTGATAGGCCTTCCGCCCTAATTTGATTTCCGATATTTTATACGACAGCGTTCCCTAAGTCCCGATTTGCCGTGCTTACCGGACCATTAGTTGATTTGATGTCCGGTAAGGCAGGGGAACTCTCACGCCAACCTACTTGCCCAGTTGCGTGAGAGCAGCGCGCAACGGGGCGTTAGAAAGCTGAAAGAGTCCTGAGTAAGGCGTGTACATAGCTAGGATCAAGAGAATCGCACCAGAAACCGACATCGCGGTGAGAAACAGGCTGCTGACCACCGTCCCATTACGAGGGGCCAAGAGGCCGAAGCCCAAGAAAAGAGTAGCGAGCCAGAAGACCACCATCACTAGTAACGGCATCGAAATCGAAGTGGTGCTCTGTGCAAACTGCAACCAGCGCGTTTGTCCGAGACCCATCACAGTACTTACGGCCTGGGCGTGGAGCACGCGTTGCCTGTCATCCTGCGGGGAGAGATCCTGTATTTTGTCGATCAGAATTTCGCCGCTGCCGGACGGGGCCGCCAATTCGGAACTGCTCGCACGGCCTTTTGGCCACGTGCGGTCGAGAAAGTCAACAATGGTGGTGCGCAACAAGTTCCGAAGTTCCCTCGTTTCAGGCCCATAGTGCGCCAGGACGCGGTCCAGCAGGACGACCTTGGAGGACATGTCCGTCAGCGCGCTGCTCTGTGCGTCGTACGAACTTTTTGCCGAGGCGACCAACAGGCCGAGAACAAGAGCCGACATGGTGGCGACCAGACCCATCCCCAGCTTCACGACATCTTTCGAGTCAGCACTCAGATGATGCTGGGGCAAAGCGACGCGAAGGAGCATGCCGAACAACGCACCTCCGAACACGCACGCGAACACAATCAAGCTGACAGCGATGGAATTCATAGTTCCTCTCGAGTCTTGGGCTGAACTGTTTATGACTGCGGAATCTCTGGGCAGCTAAATGGGCGGGCAGGCTAATGGTAACACGCCAAGAATCGCATGATTTATCAGACACCGCATCCACCTTTCCAGGGGAATCTGGTGGTTGCCGAGGGTGGTTGGGTGATCGCGACCGGGCCTTTTTTGGATTTCGAAATCGTTTAATCTTGGGGTGTATTTCACAGCGGTATGCGTGGGGAAGAGGCGGCGGGGGTAGCGGGATGCTCCCGGTTGGATGCCGGGTGTGCGTACTTCAAGCTCGCTAACAAGTCTGCACGGAGCCGCTCCACCTCCGACCTCAGCGGTTCGATCTCAAGCCTCAGCGTCTGAATGTCCTGTTCGTGTGCTACCAACAGTTGGCCAATCACACAACATTGTGATCTTCCATGTCAGCCTCCGATCCCTGCTTTACTCTCGGTCATGCCACAAGTACGAATGAAGCCGTCTTTCATCCCCATGACTATTTCCTGCGATCACTGCCTGCAAGAACAGGTCGTACACATGCAAGCCAAAACCGGATTCTGGCAAATGGCGCATCAATCAGTTAAGTGTGTAAGGTGCGAGAAATATTTTGAGGTGATGATTCTCGACGCAATCGTCGCCGGGCCGTTCCTTCCCCTGAACGTCTCCTCGACGAAATGAACTTGACATACTGACAGGATTGCCATGCTATAGTCAGACAACTCCGAAACTCGAATGGTTGGAAAGCCCGGTGCAAGCTGGGCTTTTTCTTTTGATCCGCCTACTCTTTCTCTACGCACGAATGCCAGGCTTCGTCCTCAGCGTGTGCATCACAGAACCATCTCTTGCAGGTCGGGCAGTGCACTGTTGCGGGATAATTACATGGCTCATCGTTGGGTGAGACAGCTTGGCACAGGCGTTCGAGGTCTGGGCCCTCCGGTTCATCCAATTCTTCAAGCATCGGCGTACCCTGCGGCAGCATTAACCAAGACATTTCGCGCCGGGAAGGCTGCGAAACCAGCGCGTCTTTTCGTCCCTCCCAGCTCGTAAGTCAGGAGTTCGGTGACCATTCAGGCGGAATGCTTCTTGTCCATGACAGCGACCGAGAGGCTCGCCTCACTGCGCCCGCTGATTTTCGAGACGAAGTGGCAGAGTTCGCAGTCGTCCTTGTGCCTTTCCAGGCGCGAGTATGCCTTGGCATAATCCGCTTGCAAGCGCACCAGTTCATCGCCTGCTTCCTGACTTTTCAAGCCGGAGTTCGCGATCTCTTCCCGGAGGTTTCTCCAAGCATCCAGCGACTGCACGCAAAGGCACAAGAGACTTTCATATTTCGAGCAAAACGCCGTTTTGTAGAAAAGTTCACCTTCCATGTGCGTCTCCCTCATTTCTTTAGGAGCATGTCGCACACCAAATCAGTTAAGTCGCCAGCATGGAGGAACTTGCTGCAGAAATGGTTGTTCAGGAGCGCAGTTCCAGTACGAAACTTCGCATTGGTATTTCGTTTCGCTCTGTAATTCTTGCTGGACAGGCGCTGTCTAGTACTTGCGTCAAATTACCAGTCCTCCGAGGCCCGGGTTACCGGCCAATGGAGGCACATTGCCTGTTAGCGGTAACATTTGATCATGCGTTATCGCTCGAAGACACGCTCCCAACTGTCTTCCAGCAGACGCTCCACCCGCGCCTCCAATGGGTTGCGTGTATTTGTCCTTCGCTCGGATTCTTCCTTCCCAGACCTACTGCGACAACCCCCCACTTGAGCCAGGTTCGTTCGTCGAAGCGCAACAAGTGCGGAGTGTGCCGGTACTTGATTTGTGGAAAGATACGCGCGATGAACCTATAATCCCGCCATTCCAGTGGATTCCACCCGATATCCGTGGCGCATCGTGGCTCTCGCCGCCATCAGCCTGATAGGGAATGTATTTCTGGCCTATTACTTGCTGTTTGGGCTGGCAGCCGACGGCATAGGTCTCGAGGAACAATCTGGCCGGGTAGTGGTGACCGACGTCGACGAACACACAGCTGGGTCAAGCGCCGGCCTTCAACCAGGCGACCAGATCCTAAACGTAAACGGACAACAAATCGTCAGGGTAGTGGACTGGTTCGCGCAACGGATGAATTTTCAGGCTGACCAGACAACCGCGATCCGTGTGCAGCGCGGAGCAAAAACTCTAGACCTCGCGCTGGTAGTTCACGGGAGCATCTGGAACCAGCGGAACAGCACGCAACGGGCCTCAACCATTATTTTCCTGGCCTACAAACTGATCACGTTGTTGATCGGATTGTTCGTGGTGTTCAACCGCCCGCGCGATTTTGTATCGCGGCTCGGAGGCTGGCTCCTTGTGGTGATGGCTACTGTGTTTGAGGCGTTCCAATGGGGGCTTTCGGCTTCCACCCGAAATTTGCCCATGTTCTTGGCAGTACCCGTGATGCTGGTTTACGTGAGCGCGGCGTTCCGCACCCCGCTGCTGGCGGCATTTTTCTGTTTGTACCCGAAACGCTTGTTCGTGAACCGCTGGTTGTGGGGGGGATTTTGGGCTGGGCCGATGGTCGCCACGGTATACGCGCTTTATCTTTTTGCCAGGACCGTCTACGACCCGGAACATCTGACAGCCCTGACTCCGCCGTGGGTTCTGGTTGCATTCGGCGTGCAAAGCCTCGTATATCTGGCGGCGGTGCTGGTGGTGTTGCCCGTGAGTTACTGGAAACTGGAATCCGTGACGGACCGGCGCCGTTTCCGCGTGCTGGTGTTTGGCGCGCTGGCGGCGATGATGTTTTATCTGCCGCGCGTGATCAGCACTTCACTGATCAATCTGAGCCCGGGTTTTTATGAATTCTTCGAATCGCCGTATGTTGACATAGCGTGCGCGGTGGGCATGCTGATCTTCCCGATGTCTTTCGCATACGCGATTCTCAAGCAGCGTTTGTTCGATGTGCGGGTAATTATCCGCCGGGGCGTGCAGTATGCGTTGGCGCGAAATGTCCTGCTGGCAATTCCAGTGCTGGCGATAAGCCTCCTGCTGGGGACGGTCGTTGCCCAGGGAAGCCGGCCGTTGTTTTCCGTACTCAAAACGCATGCGGGAAGTTACGTGGCGATCGTCGCGCTTGCGGCGCTGGCATCCACGCAGAGGCAGAAATGGCTTTCGGCCCTGGACCGGAAATTTTTCAGGGACAAATATGACGCGCAGCAGTTGTTCCGCGAAATTGTAGAAGACATCCGGCGCGCGGAGAGCGTGGAGGAAGTGGCGCCGCAAGTAGTGGGGCGCATAGCAGAGGCTTTGCACACACGGGGATGCGGATTGCTGGTCCGCAAGCCGGGTGAGAGCGCCTATCGCATCGTGGCCGCAGCGCCCGCGGGCTCGCTCTCCTCGGACTTGCCGGCAACGAACAAATTAATACCGCTGGTGCGCATGCTGGAGTGTCCCGTGCCGATTACGCAGGCCGGCACCGGCTGGGTGGGACGGCAACTGCCGCAAGTGGACTTGGAATTCCTGCAGAAGGCACATATCGAGTTGCTGGTGCCGGTCGCGTTGAAAGAGGGAAGTACGGAGTCGCTGCTCGTTCTGGCAGGAAAACTCTCAGAGGAGCCTTTCAGCAAGGAAGACACGGCGCTGCTGGAAAATGTGGCCAGCGCATTGGCACTCTTGCTGATGCGGGGAAGCGGCATGCAACCCGGGCGGGCGTTCGAGGAGTGTCCCACGTGCGGAACGTGTTACGACACGGGAACGACGCGATGCAACAAGGAGGGCACGGCGTTAACGCTGGTGGCGACTCCGCGGATGTTGGCGGGCCGCTACCGGCTGGACAAAAGGTTGGGGCACGGTGGAATGGGAAAAGTGTACCGGGCGACGGACATGTCCTTGAACCGTGAAGTTGCGGTGAAAATGATTCGAGACGAATTTTTCGCGGACCGCAGGTCGATTGATAAATTCCGGCACGAATCGCAGGTGACAGGGAGCCTTGCTCATCCTAACGTCGTGACCGTATACGATTTTGGGGTCGAAGCGGGCCAGCGGGTATTTCTCGTGATGGAACTGCTCGAAGGGATTACCTTGCGGCAGGAGTTGCGAGCGAAGAAGCGGCTGGACGCGGCGAGGACCCTGGCATTGTTCGAAGGGATTTGTGCGGGAGTGGAAGCGGCACACGCGCGAGGGCTGATCCACCGAGACCTGAAGCCGGAGAACATCTTCCTGTCACAAAAGGATTCGAGTGAGTTCGTCAAGATAACCGATTTCGGCATCGCGAAGTCGATGCCGCAAACCCCGGACGAAACGCGAGACACGATTACGGGCGTGGTGGTGGGAACGATGAAATACATGTCGCCGGAACAGTTGCGCGGCCGCTCGCCGTCGCCCCGGTGGGATTTGTGGGCCCTGTCGGTAATCGCCTACGAAGCCCTTTGCGGATGCGCCCCATTCGTTGGAGACGATTCGGAAATGCTGCGCCTCGCCATCCTGGGAGTGAATTTTCCCCCTGTAACGGTGCTGCTGCCGGATGCGCCACCTCGCTGGCAGGCGTTCTTCGAAGGCGCGTTTGCGCACGAAGAGGAGGAACGGGCCGAGACAGTGGTGGAATTCCGGCGCCGGTTTCGGGAGTGTCTGGAGAGCGATCCCTCCAATTGAAAGTTCAGAAAGATGCCGGCAGCCCGCACGAAAATGCACGGAATTGAATCCACATGAGCCGCAATGTTCCGCAGTGATACGCACCGCCCACTCGCTGAAAGGCATGCTGAGAAATCTTTCGATGGGCGCCGCGGTGGAGGCCGCAGGCGCGCTCGAAACGGCTTCTCGAGAGAATCGAGAGGGTGATTCCAAACAATTGCTGGAAAAACTGGTGAACGAACTGGAGGGGATTCTCCTTGAGGTGGAAGCACAACTGGCGGAGGTGAGGTCATGAGGATTCTGATTGCCGAGGACGACGCCATCTCGCGAATTCTTCTGGAAAGACATTGCGGCGCACCGGGTACGCCGTCATCGCCGTGGAAAATGGAGCTCAGGCGATTGCGAAACTGGTCAAGCAGGATGCGCCGCGGTTGGCGCTGCTCGATTAGATCATGCCGGTTTGGGCACGCGGTCGGAGATGAAGTGCTGCGGGAAGTGGCGCGGCGTTTGCACAATTCGGTCCGCTCGTACGACATGGTGGGACGGTATGGAGGAGAGGAATTTCTGGCTTCCATGAACAAGTGCAACCCCGGAAGCGCGGTGTCACGGGCCGAAAATCTTCGCACCAAGATTTGTGGCCGGCCGATCCAGGCGACGAACAATCCCGTCACGGTAACCATCAGCATCGCCGCTTTCCACGGAATTTACAGAATGCACCGTGGAGGAACTGATGCGCCAGGCCGACATGGCGCGCTACGCCGCGAGGACGCCACGGGACGCAACTGGGTGCGAGTGGCGCAGCTTGCCGGCATCGCGAAGCCGATTGAAGATCTTGCAAAGGAAACGCAGGTTCTGGCGCCTTAAGCCAACCCATCAATCTGCAATTTCACGGCTGGCTCAGCGTCACTTCATCTTGCCGCGGGAAAGCTCCATCATCTGCCGCATGGCTACGGAAGAGCCGGGGGCGCGGCGCTCGCGCCATGCCTCCAGCCGCTTACAGGTTTCTTCGATTCCGGAAAACAAGGTGGGGTTCTTGAACGCCGCACGCCAGGTGGGCACGATGGTCCGCATTCGATCCCACACTACCCATAGCTCCCCATTGCTTTCGAAAAACAGTTCGTCGTTGATCAGTCCGCGGTTCACGATCCCCGCCACCATTTCCCAGTAGCTGATGACCATTCGGATGTAAGTATTTTCCTGGCTGCCTTGCGGATATTTTTGCATTACTTCTTCAGGCGTGCCGGCATGAAAATTGTCCACGAACCACGCGCGCGCTTCCCGCAGGCGGGGTTCACGCCGCAGATCATACAGCCGCAGCATGAGATTCACTTCTTCATAACTGATCTGAGACATGCGTGACACTCCTTTTCATATCCATGCGGAAGTTCATGTCAAGGGAGGCTGGACAGCGTCGCCCTGAAAAATGGGGGCGGGTTTGAATTCCACGCGCTGCACTCCGCTGATGGGAATGTCGCGGCGCTGGAACTCTAATTGTATGCGGCGGCGCAGTTCCCGCGCTACATCGTCCTGCCGGGAGGGGGCGGTGCGGACCTGCAGGCGAACGGTCGAAGAGTTCTGGTCGAAGCTCTGCAGGCCGAGGATCCGCGGCCCATCTACAATGGCTTGCGACCACGCTGCATCGCCTCGCAACTCAGCGGCCGCTGCTTCCAGCGCCTGCAAAGCCTTTTCCTGAGAGAGTTGCGGAGAGAGCGCGACGTCCACGACGGCTTGCGACCAGTCTCGGCTGAGATTGGCGATGGTGCGGATGTCGCCGTTCGAAAGTGTGACCAGCGCTCCTCGCGAATCGCGGACCACCGTTCTGCGCAGGGTGATGTGCTCGACGCGTCCAATTGTGTCGCCCACCTGGATGGTGTCGCCAACAACGAACTGATCTTCCAGAATGATATAGACGCCGGTGATGACGTCGCGCACCAGATTTTGCGCCCCAAAGCCGAGCGCCAGGCTGGCCAAGCCGGCGAGTGTGGCCGCGGGCAACACGTTGATCCCAAACTGCGCGGCGGCGGTCAGCAGCGCCACTCCCCAGACGATTTTGCTTCCCGCGCTGTAGAGAACCACCGCGACCGTGCGTGTTTGCTGCTCGCGGGCCTTTGCTGCGCGGGCCTCAGAGCTGGCCGGCTTGATCAGCAGGTTGGTTATCAAGCGCAGCAAACGATTCGCCACCAGTACCACGATGAGGATGGCGACAAGACGAAAGAAGCTGGCCACGCTGGTATCCGGAAAATAAGAGAGGAGACTAGACATAAGATTGGTTGAGGGGCGAGTATAACATTGGTGGCGGCGCGGTGCAGCGTTCCAGGGCACCACGCGAGTGGCGAAGGAGGAGCTGCCGTGAAGAACAGGCGAACATTCCTGGGCGGCTTGCTGACCGCCGGGTTGGCCACCCGGCTTGCCGGAGAACTGCCGCAGGGGCAGAACCCGAAGATGCCCCAGGATCAGAAAACTGCCCCGGACGCCCCGCCCGAGAATCCCTTGGCGCCTCCAGCGGAAAAGCGGATGCTGGAAGAGAACCAAAAGGAGATCAAGAAAAAGGTGGAGAAGCTTTACGACCTGGCGTCCGAACTGAAAGACGAAGTCGAAAAAACGGATTCCAGCAAAGTGCTCAGCCTGAACATGGTGCGCAAAGCCGAAGAGATCGAAAAGCTAGCGCGAGACATAAAGAATCGCTCCAAGGGTTAAGCTTGGCCACGGCGTAGCGGCCACCTTCAGGTGGCCCGGCGTGCCCGCAGTCCTCCCGCACCGGGGCCGGAACGGAACAAGAACCACTCTAGCGGCCAAGAGAAGGACAGGATAAACTATTGAGGTTGTTTGCTCGCATTTTGTGCGCCCGTAGCTCAGCTGGATAGAGCGCTTGCCTCCGAAGCAAGAGGTCGCGTGTTCGAATCACGCCGGGCGCACCATCTTATGGCGCATTTTCGGTGGTAGCCCGTGGTCAGGCAAAATTCGTTCAGCATTTCACGTTTGGCCATACGATCTGCTTGGCAATACCGCCCATAGATAACTCGGAAATACTCCCATTTCCCCTTGCGCCCCAAATGAACCTCCCCAAATCGTCTTTGTCTCAGGTTACATGTTAAATGGCGCGAAGTTGTCCCCTCTGGTTACATTTTAGATGGCGCGATGGCGATAGGACAGGCGCGATAGGAAATCTTGACGCAGCAAGACCGTTGTACTAAGCTTCCCACCCGACGAGCTGTTCCCCTCCCGCAGCTATTGTACTTTTGGCTTGTAATTACTTCATAGCTAAACACCGACATGTTCAGAAGCCTTCATTCCTTGCTTTGTGTGTTCGCACTCTTTTCTCTCGCTCCAATCAGCCAGGCTCAATCGGTTGGTTGGCTGAGTTCCAGTTGGCTCTATCGGAGCAGGGTGTCGATCGCCAATCCTGGTGGAACGACCTTGAGCGGGTATCAGGTAAACGTTGTGTTGCGGTCCGGGTTTGATTTCACCAAGGTGCGAGCGAATGGGGCAGACATCCGGTTCACGGCGAGTGATGGGGTGACCCTGCTTCCATTTTGGGTTGAGAGTTGGAAAGCCGGGAGTTCAAGTGCGAACCTATGGGTAAAGGTTCCCTCCATTCCTTCTACCGGGGCAACAGTCTACATGTACTACGGCAACTCAACTGCCGTCAGCGCATCGAACGGGAACACGACATTTGATTTTTTTGATGATTTCAGTTCAGGGAGCGTTAACACCACGAAATGGACGGTGGGCGGAGGGAGCTGGGCAGTGGTGAGCGACACGCTGCCGAATGGTTTGACGGGTTCCGTGTTGCAGGGAACTACTAATCGGCCTCCGAATGAACTTCTCTACAGTAGGAGTTACACGGGGACAGATTACATATTCGAGGCGTATGGGAAGCAAATCAGCGGGCGGGAATGGGGGCTGGGAGCGCGGCTGAAGGGGCCGACGAATCTATACTCGAGTAATTTTTATGCAGATCTGGATACGGCCAATAATCTGTACGTCTATAAATGGCTGAACAACGCTGATTGGGCGACCCAATTGGGGTCGGTGGCGGTGGGGGCGGTGAATCTGAACACGTGGTACAAGCTATCGATGGCGGTACATTCGACTTCGATAGACGTCTCGGTGAATGGGGTGCCGCGGGTGCATACGACGGATGCACAGTTTAGCAGTGGCGGAGTGGCGTTGTTTGGCGGGGAAAATATGGTGGCGCACTTCAGTTATGTGCGGAGTCGCCGCTACGCAGCGACCGTGCCCTCTACGACGGTAGGTGCATTGACAACGAATGGACTATCGGCGACATCGCTGACACTTAATCCGACGATCGTTGTAGGTGGCACGAGTTCGCAAGGCACCGTGACGTTGAGTGGACCCGCACCCACCGGCGGAGCCACGGTCACTTTGACCAGCAGCAACACCGCCGTGGCACAGGTCCCGACCAGCATTGTTGTCCCTGCTGCAGCCACCAGTGCCAAGTTTACGATCACCACGACCGCTGTGGCTTCCCCTACGAGCTCCACCATCTCCGCCAGCTTCGGAGGCACAAAATCGACAGCTTCCTTAACAATCGCGCATGGAACTCCCACAGTGGCACAGGTGATGCTGAACCCGGACAGTGTAGTAGGAGGTGGCAGTTCGCATGGCACGGTGACGTTGAGTGGGCCCGCCCTCAGTGGTGGAGCCACTGTCACGCTTACCAGTTCCAACACGGCAGCGGCTCAGGTCCCGGCCAGTGTGGTTGTCCCAGCTGCTGCCACCAGTGCCACGTTTACGATTACAACCTCTGTGGTCTCTTCCTCCACAAGCTCCACCATTTCCGCCAGCTATAACAGTTCCACGCGGACCGCGACTCTTGCCGTTACACGTGTCGCTTCTTCTGCCGCTGTGCTCACCTACCACAACGACAATCTGCGAACCGGACAGAACGTGAAGGAGACGATTCTGACCACGGCGAACGTGAACTCGTCGACATTTGGCAAGCTCTTCTCGCTGCCGGTGGATGGCCCGATTTTTGCGCAACCGTTGTATATGCCAGGTGTGATCGTCGGGACGCATGTGCATAACTTGGTATTTGTAGCCACCGAACACGACAGCGTGTACGCCTGGGACGCGGACACAGCCTCAACGACGCCGGTTTGGCATACCAGCTTTATCAATCCGGCCGATGGGGTTACTGCAATTCCTTGTGGGGAGGCCGCGATGGGAAATTGCGCCACCATCACCCCTGAGTTTGGGATCACCAGCACGCCGGCGATCGATTCTTCGACGGGCACGTTGTATGTGGTTGCGGCTACCAAGGAAGGCCCGACGAGCTATGTGTACCGGTTGCACGCGCTGAGTGTCACCACGGGACAAGAGAAGTTTGGCGGGCCCGTGGCAATTGAAGCCACAAGCGGGTCGGTCACGCTTCTTCCCAAGCAGCACTTGCAGCGCCCAGGGCTATTGCTAGTGAATGGGGTTGTGTATATCGGGTTTGGGTCTCATGGAGATATGTCTCCGTGGTACGGTTGGCTGCTAGGTTACAACGCCAACACGTTGCAACAAGTGATGGTATTCAACACTGCTCCCACGAACGGTGAAGGGGCCATCTGGCAGTCCGGCTGTGGGCCAGCGGCCGACGCCAACGGGAATATCTATTTCAATACGGGGAATGGACCGTTCGATGTGAACACCGGGGGGCGCGACTACGGAGACAGCATCGTGAAACTGAATTCCAGTGGGACGGTGCTCGACTACTTCACACCCCATAACCAGGCCACATTGGACGCTAGCGATGCGGATGTAGGCTCAAGCGGGCTGGTTCTTCTTCCGGATCAGACCGGCACGTACACGCACGTGCTGATCGGTGCGGGCAAGCAAGGAGTGATTTACTCGGTGAACCGCGACGGCATGGGAAAATACAATGCCGCTAGCAATCAGAACATCCAATCACTGGCTGTACTGTCGAGCAGCGGACTGTTTGGGAGTCCGGCGTACTGGAACGGCAATGTGTATTTCGCTGCGTGGGATGACTATGTAAGAGCCTTCCAAGTGACCAACGGAATGGTTGCACAGACCTCGCACAGCTCGATTACACTGGCGTTTCCGGGAGCAACTCCGTCGGTATCCTCAAATGGAACCAGCAACGGCATCGTGTGGATCATTCAGGAGAATGTTCCGAACGACACGGTGCTTACTAACCCACCCACCGCTGTCCTGAGAGCATATGACGCTACGAATCTCGCCATCGAACTGTATGACAGTACGCAAGCAGGCACGCGTGATGCGGCAGGTGGAGCGGTGAAATTCGCTGTTCCGACGGTCGCCAATGGAAAAGTGTATGTCGGAAACAGCAATCAAGTCACGGTCTACGGCTTGCTGCCCTAACTAGAGTCCCAATTCCAACGAGCGACCAAACCGTTGCAAACTTGACACAAACTCTTCCAGAAAAGTTCTAAGATCGTCCCCTTGGGCGCACCACTTCTTTTCTCCTTTACAGTCAGACATTTACGGCAGTAGCCTTGCCAGTGTTTAGAACTCCGCAAATCTGGCTGGGATACCGGATTGCAGGCAATGAATAACTATAAGGAGTAAGCTTCATTGAAAAATTGCTCCGAGCTTGTTTTTTCCCTTGCCGGCATACTGCTGGCGATCTCTTTAACAATCGTATCCGCGGACGGCCTTGCGCAAACGCAGATGGTGCTGGTTACCACTGGATCGACAATGCCGCAGCCGCTATACGTGTTATGGGGAGACGAGTACCACAAGTTGCACCCTGAAACGCAGCTTCGCTACCTCCCGGTGGGAACCAGCGAAAGTGCCAGCCGCATTCTTTCAGGAGCCGGAGATCTTGGCGGCGGTGATGCGCCGATTCCCGAAGAGCAATTGAAAGGGGCGGCGCACACGGCCGTGGAATTACCCACGGTATTAGTCGGCATTGCGGTCTTCTACAATGTGCCAGGTAGCGCGACGAGCATTCGCCTTTCGGGGCCGGTGCTTGCGAATATCTACCTTGGAAAAACAACCTCGTGGAGCGACCCGGAGATTGCCAGACTGAACTCTGACAGCAAGCTTCCTGATTTACCGATCAAGGTGCTGCACCGCACGGACGGAAAAGGGTCGAACTACATTTTTTCCGATTTCCTCTCTAAACTCAGCCCAGAATTCCGAGCCAAGGTCGGAACAAATGTTTCGCCAAAGTGGCCGGTAGGCGCCGCCTTTAGCCGATGCCAGGATTTGCTGGCCAACGCCGCCAAGACGCCGGGGTCCATCGGTTATGCCGAGCTCCGTTGTGGGGAGGGCTCCGGGTTATCAATCGCGCGGATTCGCAACGCTGCGGGAGAGTTTGTGAAGCCATCGACGAAGAGCATCAGTGATGTGGCTTCGGCGATGGAGTCCAAGATGACCGACGACTTTCGCGCTTCGCTAACGAATGCTCCAGGCAAGGAAAGCTATCCAATTGCAAGCTTCACCTGGTTTTATGTGCCGGTGCATCGGCAGGACTTGCAGCGGAGCCATGCGGTTAAAGAATATCTAAACTGGGTATATGCGTCCGGGCAAGAAATCGCGCAAGCGCAAGGCTACGTAGCGCTGCCGCCGTCGGTTCTGCAAAAGGTGCGCGCGACAGTGGCTTCGCTGCAGTAAACTGCGGTAATTACCCACAGATTGAGGTCAGGGCCAGGATCGTCTGTAGGCAACAAGAGTTTGCCTATGTGGCAGACAACTCCTGCAGAGTCGGATTAGCGGCCAAGTGGCCTAAGAGGTCATAAGCTACAGATTCATTCCAGCCGGCAGCTCGATCTGCTGGAAGGCTGCCACGAGATCACCGAGAAAAGTTCTAAAATCGTCCCCTTGGGCGCACCACCCGCCTTCGATGCAGCCCGGAAACATTAGGTAACACGTTGTGCCGAACGGATTTTCCAGCGGTTCCGGCACATGCGTCTCCAGATAGAAGTGTTCCAGATGAATCGTCCCCTCGGGCACGAAGTCTTATTCTCAATCAATCAGGAAACATACTCGGGTGCGGGCTGGACTTGGCGCTCAATTTCGGAGGCTTTGCCAGAACGCCTTGATACTTCCAAATCGTAAAAGTTCTGCAAATTCAGCCAAAACTCAGCATTGGTCTTAAAGTAACGCGCCAGTCGGAGAGCAGTCTCCGCGGTGATCCGGCGGCGCTCGTGCACAATTTCACCGATACGGGTCGCGGGCACGTGTAGCTCGAGTGCCAGCTTATTCATCGTCAGGCCGAGCGGCTTCATAAAATCCTCACGCAGGATTTCACCTGGGTGGACAGGAGGCAGAAGCGCTTCAGATTTGCTCATGTCTATTTTCTCCTAGTGATAGTCGACAATTTCCACATCGTAGCAATGGCCATCCCGCCAAATAAAACAGATTCACCATTGATCATTAATTCGAATCGAATGCTGGCCGTGTCGATCGCCTCGCAACGCCTCCAGTTGATTCCCGGGTGGCGAGGCCAGAATTCGCAGCTCGGTCGCAGCATGCAACTGTAGTAATTTTCGCAGGGCGACTCGTTCGAAGGCGCGGAAGCGCTTACTATGGTTATATCGGAAAAGTCCTCTGCCTCTTTTGAGCCAAAGCTCTGGATCACACGCTAGGAGTACTACGTAGAACGTCATACGTAAAGCGTCTCACGCCTACCGGACCTTACGGGCCTCCGCAATCTGCTGGAAGCTCAATCCAGCTGGGATATTAGGCTGTGGCAAACAGGCCACGGACTCTCCGAGAAATGTTCTAAAATCCTCCTCTTGGGCGCACCACCTTTTTCTCCTTTGCATTCAACTGCTTACAATACTCGCCTTGCAGTGACGTAGAACTTCCTTGGGATAGGCTCGACAAGATGATCGCGAACAAGTGAAGTGTTGATTAGCGGACAAACCACACCAGGAATTGAACTGTGTTAATCACTTCTCCAGTAACCAGAGCCGTGCCGTACCATTACTTCACTTGATTTCATAAGAATGTCCGATGCTGCGTTATTATCAGGACCTTGGCACTCCTGTGACCATTCACTTAGATAGCAGCAGGTTGCCTGGACAGGTGCTGGTCATTGGTACAGTACTGGAACTCCCTC
>Ga0210403_10002154_pt1 | contig 18125 bp, 17 predicted proteins | sample IncBWC19MmetaG_FD_150863 | JGI IMG/M metagenome (GOLD analysis project Ga0210403, IMG submission 150863) | Forest soil microbial communities from Barre Woods Harvard Forest LTER site, Petersham, Massachusetts, United States - Inc-BW-C-19-M | ecosystem: Environmental > Terrestrial > Soil >... | reverse complement strand
CGTCATTTACGCCGTTCTCATCGATCCTTTCCCTTATCCCGGTTCCGACCGCCTCATGGAGCTCAGCATGCTCGATGCAGCCGGCCACGATCGCTACTCCGGTCTTAACGGGCCTCAACTCCAGCTTTTACGCCAAGCCAAGTCCGTCGAAAGCATTGCCGGCATGGACTATTGGAACCTCACCACCACGGATGGCGACCTACCCGAAGATGTCCGAACCTCCTACCTTTCTCCCGACGACCCCAATCACTGGGGTACGAAGGCTCTCATGGGCCGCTGGCTGATCCCCTCCGATGCGCCGTACGGCAAGGACGCTCAGCCCGTCGTCGTCATCGGCTACAAATTCTGGCAGCGCTATTACCTCGGCGACCCCAACGTCATCGGCCGCACCATCCAGCTCGTCCATAAGCCCTACCAGATTGTCGGAGTTATGCCTCCCCGCTTCAAATGGGCCGATGTCGATATGTACCTTCCGCTCCACGTCTCGAACGATCCGAAGATCTTTCTGAATGCCTCCATCAAACTTCGCCCCGGCGTCACCACCGCCCAAGCCAACGCTGACCTCCAACCCTATCTCGAACAGTTCGCCAAGGAAGCGCCTGAGCGCTACCCCGATAAATTCCGCGTCAATCTCCGCAGCATCACCGAGCTTTACGCCAAACCTCTCGGCCCCACCCTCTACCTCCTGCTTGGCGCCGTCGCCTCGCTTCTTCTCATCGGCTGCGGCAACGTCTCCATCCTCCTCCTCGCGCGCGGCACCGAACGCCAGCAGGAACTCGCCGTCCGCGCCGCCGTCGGCGCGGGCCGTTTTCGCATGATCCGCCAACTTCTCACGGAGTCTCTCGCCATCGCGCTGGCAGGCACTTCCCTCGGCGTGCTCCTCGCCTGGAAGTGCCTCTCTCTCATCATCACTTGGCTTCCCCAGAACTCCATTCCCGCGGAATCCGTCATCAAGATGAACCTCCCCGTTCTTCTTTTCAGCGCCGGCCTGGCCTTTGCCACCGCCATTCTCTTCGGCCTCTCGCCGGCACTTCAACTCTCTCGCCCCGACGTCGGCCGCCTCATGCAGAGCAGCGGACGCCGCGTTATGGGTAGCTCCCACGCCAAACGCGCTCACCGCATCATGGTCGCCGCCCAGGTTGCTCTCACGCTTCTTCTCCTCTCTGCCGCCAGCGCCGCAGGCAGAGGCTTCCTCCGCCTTCTGAAAGCCGATCTCGGCTACGACCCGCACGCCGCCATGTCCGTCCCCATACCCATTCACGAAAATACCCACGTCTCCTGGAAAGACCGCTCCGAATACTTCGAACAAATCCGCGCTGCCCTCGCACAAATGCCCGAAGTCGTTTCCGCAGGCATCTCTACCAACGCCACTCCTCCCGACAACGGCTGGGATACCCGCTTCGAAATTTTTGGCTCCGCCTCCTCCGAAAAGCCCGAAGCTCGCGTCAATTACATCAGCCCCGAGTATCTCGACGTCTTGCACATCCCTCTCTCGCAGGGCCGCATCTGGGACCACACGGAAACCATGCGCGCCTCCCCCCTCGCCGTCATCAACCAGACCATGGCCCGCCAATACTGGCCCAACGGCGACGCCATCGGCCATCAGGTTCGCATCCCCGCCATGAAAGATGCGCCTCCCTATTCCCCTGCCGCCGTGGGTGCCGACGGTTGGTTGCAAATCATCGGCGTCGTCGCCGATGTTCGTGACGACGGCCTCCGCAATCCCATCAAGCCCGCTCTCTACGTGCCCTACACGCTGCAACTGCGCATGTTCACGCAAATCCTTGTCCGCACACGCGTCGCCCCTCTCGCGATTCTTCACGACATTCGCGCGCGGCTCGTCCAGCTCGATCGCGAACAGCAAGTCATGGAGGTGCGCGATCTTGACTCCTGGATCACCGGCCTTCAGGAGTACTCCCAGCAGCGTTTTATCGCTACGCTCTTCGCTGTTTTCTCTGTCTTGGCTTTGGTCCTTGCCGCGGTAGGTCTTTACAGCGTGGTCTCTTATGGTGTCGCAACTCGCACCAACGAATTCGGCATCCGCATGGCTCTCGGCGCACGAAGCTCCGACGTTTTCCGCATCGTCTTCGCCAGCACCGCCATCAACGTCGGCGCAGGCCTGCTCGCTGGCCTCGTCCTCAGCATCGCGTTCGACAAACTCTCCACCCGCTGGGTCATGGAAAGCTCCCGCAACCCCTTAATCCTCGCTGGCGTCACCCTCATCCTCATCGCTGCCGCCGCCCTCGCCTGTTTCGTCCCAGCCCGCCGCGCCGCCTCCATCGACCCGATGGAAGCCCTCCGCTACGAATAGCGAGCTGTCTTTTCGCTTTTCCGAGGGCGCTCTGTTCTCTTTTCCTTACTTCATTACATCATTGCTTCATTACTTCTTCGTGTGCCTGCTAAAATCGTGGGTTACCCTTTTCAGGAGCCACCATGCCTAGAACCATCGACACTGCGTCCATCGTGACGCGCACCGAGTCCGACTCCATGGGCAAGATTGACGTCCCCGCCGACCGCTACTACGGCGCGCAGACGGCGCGCTCGCTGATCCATTTCGCCATCGGCAAAGACACTATGCCGCCCGAGCTGATCCGCGCCTTCGGCATCCTCAAAAAAGCCGCCGCGCTCGTCAATCAGGACCTCGGCAAATTGCCCGCCGACAAGACCGCGCTCATCACGCAAGCAGCTGACGAAGTCATCGCCGGAAAACTCAACGAGCATTTCCCTTTGCGCATCTGGCAAACCGGCAGCGGCACGCAGACCAACATGAACGTCAACGAAGTCATCTCCAATCGCGCCATAGAAATCGCCGGCGGCGCGATGGGGAGCAAAAACCCGATTCATCCGAATGACGACGTAAACATGTCGCAATCCTCGAACGACACGTTCCCCGCCGCCATGCACATTGCGGCCGCTACGGAAACGCGCCAGCGTCTTCTCCCCGCCGTAAAAAAACTGCGCGACGCTCTCGACGCCAAAGGAAAAGAGTTCGCCGACATCGTAAAAATCGGCCGCACCCATTTGCAGGACGCCACGCCGCTCACCGTCGGCCAGGAATTTTCCGGCTACGTCAATCTGCTCGACCGTGACGGTGGCCGCATCGCCATGGCCCTCGACGGTCTCTACGATCTCGCCATCGGCGGCACCGCTGTTGGCACTGGTCTCAACGCCCATCCCGAATTTGCTGAGCGCGCCGCAAAAAAAATCGCCGATCTCACCGCCCTGCCCTTTCGCTCGCATCCCAACAAATTCGCCGCGCTCAGCGCGCATGACGAACTCGTCTTCGCCAGCGGCGCACTAAAAACGCTCGCCGCTTCGCTCATGAAAATCGCCAACGACATTCGCTGGCTCGCTTCCGGCCCGCGCTGCGGCCTCGGCGAACTCATACTTCCCGAAAACGAGCCGGGCTCCAGCATCATGCCTGGCAAAGTGAATCCCACGCAGGCCGAAGCGATCACCATGGTCGCCGTGCAAGTGATGGGCAACGACGCCGCTATCGGTTTCGCCGGTTCGCAAGGCAATTTCGAACTAAACGTTTTCAAGCCCGTCATCATCTTCAACTATCTCCACTCCGTCGAACTCCTCGCCGACGCGATGCGTTCGTTCGAGGACCACTGCGTCCAGGGAATCGAAGTGAATCACACGCAAATCGAACACTACGTCCACAATTCGCTGATGTTAGTCACCGCGCTGGCACCCAAAATCGGCTACGACGCCGCCGCCCAAGTCGCCAAAGCCGCCCACCACTCCCACATTAGTCTGCGCGAAGCCGCCATCAAGTTGGGTTTCGTAAGCGCCGAAGAATTCGACGCCCTCGTCAAACCCGAGGACATGACCCATCCATGAGCCTAACTTCGACGTCTCTTTCATCGCCAGCTGTCAAGGCCACGGCGAAAATGAATGGGCAGTGGGTCGGTCGCTACGAAGGACCCGGAGCCGGGAGAATCATCCTGAACGTAGACGAACGAGACGCGGCTTACGAAGGCGTTGCATACCTTCTCCCCGACGACTTCAAAACATTTCCAGCCAGCGCGGCCTCGTTCAGGACCGCGGACAAGCAAACAGATCGCTTTCAGTTTCGGACAACCTCGATCATGCCCATCGATCCGGTATCACTTTTAGTGCAGCCCTGGGATAAGGTTAGACCACACTTCGCGGACGATATGGCGTTCTCGAGCTACGCTGATGTAACAGGAAACGTGGACGAAGGATTTCTAAAGTTATCGTGGAAGACGGATATTGAGGCCACCGGTGAGGCCGTACTTCCCCGTTCACAGGCGGACAAACCTTCAGAGCTGCCGTCACTGAAAAAAAACTGGGCTGAGTACAAAGATTACGTCGGCTCGCTGAAAGGAAGACGGTTCCTATTCCGTGGGCAAGACGGCCTTTGGCGGCTGCGAACTTCCTTCCACCGCAGAGGTAGGGCAGACCTAATTAGATTTCTAAACGAGGACATCAAGATGCTTCACAGTTACCTGATGCTGCGAACGAAGCATTTTTTCAAACTCGATGTCCCCGACGAACTCGGTGCGTTCTTGAATCTTGTCCAACACCACGGTTATCCAACTCCTCTTCTTGATTGGACATATTCGCCTTACGTCGCTGCATTCTTCGCCTATCGTCACGTGCTGAAAGAAAATGCGAGGAAAGCTGCAGCAGGGGAAACGGTCAGAATTCATGTCCTAGACCAGATGAAGTGGAGGCGTGACAACGCGCAGATTCTCCTCCTATTGTTCCCAGGGCTTAGCCTGTCCATAGGAGAGTTTATCGCCATAGAAAATGAAAGAATGATTCCCCAGCAGGCCGTTTCGACCTTCAGCAATGTTGACGACATCGAGTCGTATATCAGATCGGTAGAGTCCGATGATAAGCAGTATCTCTCGGCGATCGACTTGCCGATTTCCGAGCGAGATAGAGCGATGGAAGATCTAAGCTACATGGGTATAACCGCCGGTTCTTTGTTTCCGGGCTTCGACGGAACATGCGAAGAACTCCGGGAGCGAACCTTTACCACGTGAGTAGGAAAAAATGGAGACCCTGTGAAGAACTGCAAAATCGTGCTGACCGCCGCATTGTTATCGGTGCTCGGAGTGGGACGCGCAAACGGCCAAACGACGTATACGCTGAAGGCGACGCCGAAGACGGTGGCGTGGGGATACTACGACGCGAAGGCTACGCCCGTGTTGCGTGTGAAGTCGGGCGACACGGTGTCGATTGAGACGCTGATTACGAATAGCCCGAAGCGGCTGGAGGATGCGGGGTTGGCGCCGGAGCAGGTCGAGCAATCGCTGCGCGATATTACCGACCAGGTGAAAGACAAAGGGCCGGGCGGGCACATTTTGACGGGGCCGATTTATATTGAGGACGCGCAGCCGGGCGACGTGCTGGAAGTAAAAATTCTGGCGATCAAGCTGGCGATTCCGTATGCGTACAACGCGTTCGGGCCGGGGCGCGGCTACATCCCCGACGATTTTCCTTACGCGAAAATGAAAATCATTCCGCTGGATGAGAAGCGCATGATCGCGAAATTCGCTCCGGGTATCGAGATTCCGCTGCATCCTTTTTTCGGCAGCATGGGTGACGCGCCGCCGGAAAGCGCGGGCCGCTTCAACAGCGCTCCGCCGTGGATTATGGCTGGCAATCTTGATAACAAGGACCTCGTCGCCGGCACCACTCTTTACATTCCCGTGCACGCGCCGGGTGCGCTCTTTGAAGTCGGCGACGGCCACGCCGGCCAGGGCGACGGCGAAGTGGACATCACCGCGCTCGAAACTTCGCTCGTCGGCACGTTTCAATTTATCGTGCGCAAGGACATGCACCTGAAGTGGCCGCGCGCGGAAACGCCCACGCACTACATCACCATGGGCCTCAACGACGACTTGAACGCCTGCGCCACGCTGGCCGTCCGCGAAATGATCGATTTCCTCGTCACCGAAAAGCATCTCTCGCGCGACGACGCGTACATGCTCGCCAGCGTGGCCGCCGACTTGCACATCACCGAATTGGTCGACGGAAACAAGGGCGTCCACATGATGATTCCCAAATCCATCTTCGTCTCCGGGGCATCGAAATGAAGCTCGCATCACTCATTGTCGCGGCGCTCTTCTCTGTGACCTCTGCGTCCTCTGTGCGCTCTGCGTTAAGCTTTTTTCCGTCTTTTTCTTCTGAGCCACAGACCATCAGCCCGGACTGGTGCAAAGCACTGCCCCGACCGGAATACAAACCGCTCGAACGCGTGTTGCCGAACGATCCGTGGTTTGAAGTCTACAAAGTTGCGCCCGGCGTTTTCGCGATTTACGAACCGCATCAAGCCGAAGAAGTTATCTCGTATCTCATCGTGGGCACCAAGCAAGCGCTGCTCTTCGACACCGGCATGGGGATCGCCAACATTCGCAAAGTCGTCACACAATTGACGAGCCGCCCCGTCGTCGTCCTGAATTCGCACACGCACAACGACCACGTCGGCGGCAATTCGCTTTTCACATTTGTCTACGGCATGGACACCGACTTCACGCGTGCAAACGCCAAAGGCTCGCGCGATGACGCGCAAGAAGAGCTCGCGCCCGGCATGATTTGCGGCAACCTGCCAAGAGGTTTTGACGCGAAGGCGTACGCCACGAAACCATGGCACGTTTCGCTGTTTGTGAAAAATGGTTTCAAAATCAATCTCGGCGGCCGTGTGCTCGAAATCATTTCGACGCCCGGCCACACTCCCGACGCCATCTGCCTGATCGACCGCGCCAACGGTCTGCTCTTCACCGGCGACACCTACTATCCCGCGCCCATCTGGCTCTATCGACCAGAGACTAATCTCGACGCCTACGTTGCTTCCGTCAAAAAACTTGCGGAACTCGCGCCACAGGTGAAACTCGTTCTCGGCGCGCACAACATTCCTGTCGCCGATCCTTCCATTCTCCCGAGACTCGTCACGGCGATCGAAGCCGTGCGCGCTGGAAAAGTGGAGGCCAAACCTCTGGAAGGCGGGAAAGCCACTTACACCACCGACGGCATAACCTTTCTTTTTGCCGCGCCGCCCGCGGGAGTAAAATGACGGCGGCGTATGCGATACATGGGCGCAATCCTTTCACGAATTTGCTGCGTGGCCCTCGCTGTATCCTTCGTGTTTCTCCCCGCCGGCGCTCAAACGCAGAAGAAAACCAAGCATCCCAAAAAAGACGATCCCAAGGTTGAAAATTATTACGGGGGAGTTTTCCTCATCGGCGAAGGCGCCATCCCCAGCGGCCCATGCTTCCGCATCAACGGCCGCATCACCTCCGCGGATTTTTTTAACACGCTAAAATCCTACGAAAGCAGCGACGGCACCATCTTTCGCCGCGGCGCGGACGAAGTCACGCAATTCCCCGAGCGGTTGCTGCTCTCGCTCATGATCCGCGATCAGCCGTGCGGCCTGGGGCTTCAGCCGGTGGGCACCGGTTCGTACCTCACAAAGGAAGTGATGAACTCGCTGAAACTTTCGCTCTATTGGAAGCACGGCGTGGACCTGCGGCCAGCGGGGAAAATATCCGTCCTGCAATTGACGGCTGATCCGATCGCGCCATACGCAACGGATCTCGCGGCGGAATTGCCGAAGCGCTATTTGTGGTCGTACGAACTTGGAGTTCCCGCCAGTGGCGTCCCGTTGACGGACAGCCTCGTGTTGATTTTCCGCACACCCGACGGGCACATCGCGGCGCGCGTGGCCGCGCGTTTGTAGCACAGGCACTCTTGCCTGTGTTGCTTTGGCGATGCGAGATAGCCGGGTCGCAACACTGCGACATTCTTGCGGAAGAGAAAGAAAAAGCGCACAGGCAGGAGTGCCTGTGCTACTTGAGAAATTCTTCCGTTGCGCGGATGAAGGCTTCGGGCTCTTCGTAGAACGGAATGTGGCCGCTTTTCTCAAAGACGACGAAGCGCGAATCGGGAATGGTTTGGTGAATTTTGTAGGCGACGAGCGGCGCGACGTTGATGTCGTAGCGGCCAGTCATGACGATGACGGGAAATTTGAACTTGGCAATTTCCGGATTGAGATCGAAGCGCGGGAGATCGCTCATCACCGCTTGTGAAGCGTCTTTGTGGAACGCGCCGGCGCCCATTTGCGCGACGAACGCGTCGCGTTTTTCCGGCGAGTAAAACAGCATGGTGAGACAGTCGTGGATGGAAGCGTCGGAGGCAGCTTTGTCGCCCATTTCGTCGGCGAAGGTAAAGCCGGCGCGGCGTTCGGTGACCTCTGGAAAAATCTGGCTGAAGAGAAAGAGCGTGTCGCTCCATTTCGGCGCGGCGGAATCCACGATCATCAAATGCGCGATGTGCTCGGGATGACGCGCGGAATACGCCATCGAGAGGTAGCCGCCCCAGGAGTGGCCGAGCATGTCCCACTTTTCAAAGCCGAGATGCGCGCGTAACGCTTCGAGGTCGGCTATCTGATCGGCGAGATTGCAGGATTGGCCTGGCTTGAGCGGCGAAGAGCGGCCGTCGCCGCGCTGGTCATAGAATAATGATGCGGCGATTTTTGGCGAGCGTGTCCCACGCCGTGGCGATGTGCAGATAGGTGTGATCGAAGCCGGGGCCGCCGTTGACGACGACGAGCGGCAAGCCAGTACCATTGCCGGTCACTTCGTAATAAATTTTGCCGCCGGGACCGTCGAAGGTTTGGCCGTTTTCTTCGTGCGCCAGCTTTGCGGAAACGGAGAGCGCGGCAAAGAGAAATAGACTCGCGAAGTAAGAAAAGCGCTTAGTATAGGTCACTATTTTCTCACCTTTCTTCTCGCGCCATTTCAGCCCATGGAGCTGACTTTATCCGGCTCGATCTTGTAGAGGACACGGACTTCGCCTGGCTGGCGGAACGGATATACATCTTTGCCGAGGTACTTTTTCGCGAGCTTGTTGATGTGGTCGTCGGCGCCGGTTTGCGTGATTTCGACGACCCGTCCGCGAATCTCGAGATAGCGATAGGGGTTCGCGGGATCCTGCAGGGAAACGGAAACGCGGGGATCGCGACGGACGTTTTTATCTTTGACGCGGCCGAGCGCGGAATTAAAGCGGACGTATTTGCCGTCGTAGTCGACCCAGACGGGTGTGACTTGGGGGCTGCCATCTTTCATGATCGTGCCAAGATTGCCGAACGCGGGCTTTTCCAAAAGGTCTGCGTATTTTTCGGGGATGTTTTCTGCCATGGTTACCTCCTGATGATGCCGCTCGTTGTTGCCGAGCGCTCAAACTCTATCATGCGCGCCGTTGCCAGTGCTGTCTAACGACCTGGCTCTTTGATTCGACGCATCAATTAAATTTTATTTCGGGCGCACGGCCCCGCGACATCAGAGGCACTCCGGTCAGCTTCTGGAGTTCTTCATCGCTCCAGCCAGGAGCGATTTCGCGCAGCATAAGTCCTTCCGGCTTGACGTCGATGACGGCAAGATCGGTAACGATGGTATCGACGCAGGCGAGCCCGGTAAGCGGGTAGGTGCATTGGCGCACGATTTTTGGCGCGCCTTCCTTGGTGGTGTGCTCCATGCAGACGATCAGTTTTTTCGCGCCCGCGGCGATGTCCATCGCGCCACCGATGCCGCCGGAGCCTTTGGCGCCGGGAATTTTCCAATTGGCGAGGTCGCCTTTTTCGGAGACTTGAAATCCACCGAGCACGGCGACGTCCAGGTGGCCGCCGCGAGTCATGAGGTGCGCATCAGCCTGATGGAAAAAGGAGGCGCCCGGAATCAAGGTCACGGGAACTTTCATCGCATCGACCAAGTCGAAGTCTTCTTCCCCGGGTCTGGCGCGGCGGCCCATGCCGAGAATGCCGTTTTCGCTGTGAAAATAAACTTCGACGCTTTTCGGCAAATAATCCGCGATGAGATTGGGAATGCCCCAACCCAGATTCACATACGAGCCATCGGGCAATTCCATCGCAGCGCGCTGCGCGATCTGTTCGCGAGTAAGCCGCAACTTATCCGGCATAGCGGATTCCTTTCGCTCGCACGAGGCGGTGGACAAAAATCGCGGGCGTGACGACGTGTTCGGGCTTTATCGCGCCTACCGGAACGATTTCGTCGACTTCCACGATGGTGGTGGTCGCAGCCATCGCCATAATGGGATTGAAATTCCGCGCGGCGAGGCGGTACGTGAGATTGCCCAATTCGTCGGCGGTCTCGGCTTTGATGAGAGCATAGTCCGCATGGATGGGCATTTCGAGGATGCAGCGATTCCCATCGATGACGCGTTCTTCTTTGCCAGCAGCGACTTCGGTGCCTACTCCAACGGTCGTAAAAAAGCCGCAGAGACCCGCGGCGGCAGCGCGCATGCGTTCGCAGAGAATTCCCTGTGGCACCAGCTCGAGAGTCACTTTTTTGGCGGCAAGCTGCTCTTGAAAATAAGTGGAGTGCGGACCGGGGAATGATGCGATCACATGACGCACCTGGCCGTTCTTGAACATCAATCCCAGCTCGCCATCATGCGTTCCGCAGTTGTTGCTAATAGCTGTGATATCTTTCGCGCCTTTTTGTGAGAGTGCGCGGATGAGATTGTTGGGAAATCCGGCGCCGCCAAACCCGCCGAACATGATGCGAGCGCCGTCTCGAATATCGGCCACGGCGGAATCCAGGCTCGCATAGATTTTGTGTCGCATGGCACGGCGTATCCTACCAGAGGCGGTGCAACTCTGCAGGCGCGAGTGTGACGGTTTCGCATGACCAGCCTTAACAATTCCGGGCTAGCCGTGCGCGGCTCGCGTCGTCTATCCTAGTTGCCAAGCCATGAAACGCGGAACCATAATTTTGCTTGTGCTTGTGATTGCGGCGCTCGGCGCCGGCTTCGTTGCGTACTCCTTTCTGCACAACGGCGTGAGTGCGAAGGCGACCCCCAGCCCGCTTGAAGTGATGATGGCGCGGAAAGCGAGGCACATGGCCCTGCCGAGTTCGGCGCGCGCGCTAAAAAATCCCGTGCCCGCTTCGGCCGAGAATTTGCGGGAAGGCCGCCTGCACTTTGCGGATCATTGCGCCATCTGCCACGGAAACGACGGAAGTTGCGACACGATGATGGGCAGCGGACTCTATCCGAAACCGCCGGACCTGCGCCTTGAAGAAACACAAAAGCTTTCTGACGGCGAGCTTTTCTGGATTATTGAGAACGGCGTGCGATTCACAGGCATGCCGGCATTCTCAGGCCACCACAGCGCGCCCGAGGATACCTGGAAGCTGGTGCAGTTTATACGGCACTTGCCGCAATTGACGCCAGATGAGCGGATGGAAATGGAAAAGTACAATCCAAAAGGACCCGACGACCGGACGGAGGAGAAGCAGGAAGACGACTTCTTGAATGGAGCAACGCCCGCGCCGAAACCGGAAGCCCATCATCATCACTAGACGGACAGGGTGATTACAAACGTCAGCCGCAGCCGCAAAAACTGCGGTGGTTCGGCTGGCTGAATCTTGTGGAATAATGGTGTTTCCGGTGTTTGTCCGGCCCAGCCAATTGGAGATCATCATGATGAGGCTTCGCACTTTTGGATTGTTTTTTTCGCTTGCACTCCTCGCCGGCGTCACTCTGGCGCACGGCGACAAAAAACATGTTGTTGGCACCGTGGACAAAGTGAGCGCTGATTCGGTTACCGTGAAAATCGCGGATGGGTCGTTGGTGGAAGTGAAGCTCGTCTCGGCGACTACATTCATCTTGCGGAGCGGGAATGCCGACAAGCCGGCGAAGGCTTCGGACCTGGTCGTGGGAGACCGGGTGGTGATTCATGCGACGCCCAAAGGGGAAACGCTGGAAGCCGCCGAAGTGAGATTCTCCGCGCCTGGGACGGCTGCGGCCGCCGCGGCGCCCAAACCAAAATCCTGAGAAACACTCGGGCAGAGTGCTGCTTCACTCCTGTACGAAATGACACGAGTGCGTTTTCAACACCAGCCATACGCGGCGGCCCTCTGCTAATTCCAACGACCTTGTCGCACCCGGAGTCAGGTGAACGATAAATTCGACGCCGCAGTCGACGCGAGCCCTGACTAACGTACCTCGCGTTTCCAGAGCAACGATGCGGCCTTCGATGACGTTGCGCGCGCTCAAGTCATGCGGCGGCGTAGTTGCGAGCAAAATATCGCCGGCACGGATGGCCACGACCACGCGGTCTCCTGCGGTCGCGTAGCCCAACGGCACTTCGATTTCGCAGAGACTTTCGTTGAGCCGCACGCGCATGACGCCGTCGGCTTCGCGTAAATCCACGACAGTTCCGCTGAGAAGATTTTCAAAGCCGGCGGCTTGCGCCAGCCGCTTGCGCCGCGGGGCCTCCAAGACATCCATGGGAAGTCCTTCGCTCACCACGCGACCGTGGTCCATGGCGATGACGCGCTCGCCGAGGGCGTCCACTTCCTCGCGAGTGTGCGTGACATACAGGATGGGAATGCGCCGCGCGGTATTCCAAGCGCGCAGGTCATCCACGATGGCGGATTTGAGTTCCGAGTCGAGACCGGTCAGCGGCTCATCGAGCAGCAAGACGCGCGGTTGCGTCACCAATGAGCGCGCCAACGCGACTCGCTGGCGTTCACCGCCGGAGATTTCAGGCGGTCTGCGATTGCGCAGAGTGTCCACGCGAAAGGCTTTCAAGATTTCGTCGACTCGTGCGGAGCACTCCTGGTCCGGCAAGTCCTCGAGGCCGTAAGCGACGTTTTGTTCCGCGGTCATGTGAGGAAAGAGCGCCAGAGTTTGGAAGACGTACGCGACGCGACGAGTTTGAGGAGGTCGATTTAGGCCGAGCTGCGAATCGAACAGAATTTCCCCGCTAACGGAAATACGTCCCTTGTGTGGGCGCACCAATCCCGCGATGCAATCCAGCAGGGTGGATTTTCCGGCGCCGGAGGGCCCGAAGAGGATGGTGATGCCCGGAGAAATTTGGAGGGACACGTCGAGCTCGAAATGAGCTGAGCCTGCAGGGTTGCGTTGCAATTGCACGCGGGCGGCCAGCATGGGTGCGTTTACCTGGCTGTCCACGGTGTCCATAAGCGGCGGCCGAGTTGGCGGCCTACACGACGGTTGACGGCGTAGACAAGCGACAAAACCGCGAACGAAATAACGAGTAGAACGAGGGCCATGCGATTCGCGGCCTCGTAGTCGAGGGATTGCACGCGATCGTAGATATCGATGGAGACGGTGCGCGTGATGCCCGGCAAATTGCCGCCGACCATGAGCACTACGCCGAACTCGCCCAACGTGTGGGCGAAGCTGAGCACCAGCGCAGTGACGACGCCGGGAATCGAGAGAGGGAGGATCACGCGCCAAAATGTTTTGAGGCGGCCGGCGCCAAGAACCGCGGAAGCGTCGAGGAGTTTGCGGTCGACGGATTCGAAGGATGCGATGAGGGGTTGCACGGCGAAAGGCAAACTATAGAGGACGGAAGCGAGGACGAGCCCTTCAAACGTAAAGGCCATGCCGTGGCCAAAAAAAGTTTGCCACAATTTTCCCAGCGGGCCGCGCGGCCCCATGGCGACGAGCACGTAAAAGCCAAGGACCGTGGGGGGAAGAACGAGTGGAAGGGCGACTACAGCTTCCAGCAAGAACTTGCCTCGCCAATTGGAATATGCGAGCCAATAGGCCAGAGGAAGTCCGCCGGCAAGAAGGATTGCGGAAACGCAGAGCGCGAGCCGTAGCGAGAGTAGAAGAGCGTCCATGATTATTTGCTCAGCGGAGGGATTTGATTTTCACACGCGCAAAATCATCACTTCCGTGGACTTGATGAGCGCGGCGGCCCGCTCGCCCGGCTTCAGACGCATCTCTTTCGCCGCATCCGCAGTGATGATTGCGGTGATGTGCTGTTCGCCGATGGACATGGTCACTTGTGCAAGGAAGCCGCTGTATTTTACTTCGACCACGCGGCCATGCAACTGGTTGCGTCCACTGATCTTCCTGAAGTTGCCGCGGCGCAAAGCGATATCGCCACGATCCAGCTTTTTCGGGATCATACGGTCGATTTCGCTTTCCGGAATGCGATGATGCCCGCCAGGTGTCTTTATGGTTTTGATCTTCCCACGGTAGATCCACTGCTTCAGTGTGGGATAACTGATGCCGAGAATCCGCGACGCTTCGCGCGGCGGCAATAGTGCGGCTCGGTGCATCGAGCTCTCCTGGACGTGGGTGTTCCCAATTGCGTAAAACAGAACCGTTAGTATAGTACGGTTTTATGTAATTCTATGCGTTAATTTGTGCGACGTGGGCCCAAACGCACGGCGGAAGAATTGGAGATGGTCCGGGCCACGCACGTGATGAACCGCGACGCCTCCGGAAAGTTACGCATCGCGCATGAACATTTCTCCGTGCCGGTGGCTAGGCCATCTATCGTTGCTGGCGTGGAAAGCCGAGGCTAGTTTCTTAAAGGTTTGCCGGTCTTCAGAGTGAAGGCCATACGCTCTTGCGTTTTCTTTTCGCCGCAAAGAGAGACGAAGGCTTCGCGTTCGAGGTCCAGGACGTACTGCTCGGTTACGAATTGGGGCGATGTAAGCGCGCCACCGGCAAGGATATTCGCGAGCTTGCGGCCTACGTGCGCGTCGTAGTCCGAGATGTAGCCGCCGCGCTGCATCATGTGAATGAAAAGTTTTGCGCCTGCCAGGAATTGCTCGCCGAGTACTTTGATCTGCGTGGTCTGCGCGCCTTCCTGCCAGCTCGCGGCTGGCGGCTTGTAGCCGCCGCGCACCAGCGCAAGTGCAGCCTCTTTGGCGTCACTGACGAGACGGTCGCGATTCATGGAGACGCCGTCTTCGCGGCGCAAAAAGCCGAGGGCGCGGCTCTCTTCGGCGCTGGTGCCCACTTTCGCCGTGGCGATCGTTTCGAACACCGGCTTCATCGCGTGGAACAAATCCAAATCTTCGCCGCCCGCGGCGTGTTCATTTGCACGGATAAGCATTTCCTTGGTTCCGCCGCCACCGGGAATCAGGCCGACGCCGACTTCCACCAATCCGATGTATGCCTCCGCAGCGGCTTGAATCTTTGCCGCGTGGAGGCCGATTTCGCATCCGCCGCCGAGGGCCATGCCTTGTGGCGCGGCGACCACCGGTTTGGGCGCATATTTCAGGCCGAGGTTTACGTTCTGAAATTGCTTCACGGCCATGTGCAGTTCGTCCCATTCCTGTTCCTGGGCCGCGACAAGCATAAGCATCACGTTTGCGCCAACGGAAAAATTCACCGCCTGGTTGGCGATGACCATGGCGTCGAAGTCGGAGTCCAGCCGCTTCAATCCCTTTTGCAGCATGGACACCAGATCGGCCCCGATGGCATTCATTTTGGCGTGAAATTCGCAGCAGACTACGCCGTCGCCGAGGTCGATCAGGCTTGCGCCGGAGTTGCGCTCGACTTCACGGCCCGCTTCCTTCTGCGATTTCAGAATAATGATGCCCTTCGGCGTTTCCAGCGGCTTTGATGCGCCGTTCTTCACGTCGAAGATCGTCGTCTTCCCTTTCTCCGATTCGTAGAATCCTTTTCTGCCGCTTGCCAGGACTTTTTCGATCGCAGGTGGAAGCGAGCGCCCTTCTTTTTGGACTTGCGCGGCAAACGCCTGAACGCCGATGGCGTCCATCATTTCGAACGGTCCAATCTCCCACGCAAAGCCCCATTGCATGGCGTGGTCCACATCCACAACGCTGTCCGAAATTTCGGGCACGCGCCGCGCGGCGTACAAACACATCTCCGATAGCCCGCCCCAAATGAACTGCTGCGCTTTGTCGCCTTTTTGGCCTTCGAGAATCGGGCCGACGAGCGCGCGAAGGCGCTCGCGGGTGTCTTCAATCGCTTTGCCCATTTCCAGCGACGCAAACTTCGCTTTTTGGCGCGGGCGGTACTCCATGGTGTTGACGTCGAGCGTGAGGATCTCTTTTTCGCCCTCGCCCTTCACCTTTTTGTAGAAGCCCTGGCCGGTTTTGTCGCCGAGCCACCCGCGCCGCGCCATTTCTTCGATCAGCGCAGGCACTTTGTACATTTCGTGCGATTCGTCATTCGGTGCCGTCTCGTAAATGTTTTTCACCACATGCACGAGCACGTCCAGTCCGACGAGATCGGCAGTGCGAAAGGTCGCTGATTTCGGCCAGCCAACGGCGGGCCCGGTGCACGCATCCACTTCTTCGACAGTCATTCGCAGCGATGCCATCAGCCGGATGGCATTGAGCATGGAATAGGTTCCGATGCGGTTGGCGATGAAGTTCGGCGTGTCCTTCGCAACCACGACGCCCTTGCCGAGCCGCCGGTCGCAGAATTCGCTGAGCGTTTCGATCACTTCGCTGGATGTTTTCGGCCCGGGAATGACTTCGACTAGCTTCATGTAGCGCGGTGGATTAAAAAAGTGTGTCCCCGCCCAATGCTGCTGAAACTCTTCGCTCATGGATTCGGCGATCAGGTGCACGGGCAATCCGGAGGTATTGCTCGTTACAATGGCGCCAGGCTTGCGGAATTGCGCCACGCGCGACCACAAATTCCGCTTGATCTCGAGGTTTTCCGCAACAACTTCGATGATCCAGTCCGCTTCCGCGCAGCGCGCCAAATCGTCCTCAAAATTTCCAATGGAAACTCTGCTCGCCAATTCAGGCGTAAAAAATGCAGCAGGCTTGGACTTTTTCGCCGCCTCAAGGCCAGCGCGCACGATCTTGTTGCGGTCCGCGGCGCCTGCGCCGGCCTTTAGATCCGGCGGCACGATGTCCAGCAGAATGCATGGCACTCCAGCATTTGCCAGATGCGCGGCGATACGCGAACCCATGGTTCCCGCACCCAACACGGCTGCCTTCTCGATTCGACGTTTCATGGCCTGCCTTTTCCGGAGCCTCTTTTTGCGACAAGACGAATGGACAGGTTACAAAACCGCCATCCCCTGGTCAAACGAACTATGGCCCCACTCGAGAGGCCGCGTTAAAGTAGGGAAAGAATGAGCCCTCGAAAAATTACGGACGCCCTCGGCTGGCTCGAGGCCGCGAAAGAGCGGCTGCGCTCCCTAGCTCAGCGGGAGGACACGACACCAAAGGAGCGTCCCCGCGTCGGACTCGCGCTAGCAGGCGGGTTCGCTCGCGGCATCGCGCATATCGGAGTCTTGCGCGTTCTGCGCGAAGCGGGAATCCCCATTGATCTTGTCGCCGGCACAAGCGTGGGAGCCCTCATCGGCGCAGCATTCTGTGCGGGCACTCCACTCGAGGAGATGGAGCAGATCGGGGCCACCACGAGTTTCACTGACTTCGGCCGCTGGACGCCTTCCTGGCTGGGCCTCGCCACGAATCAACGACTGGAAAAATTCCTAGCGCGCTTCACCGCAGTAAAAACGTTCGAGGAGATGGCCATTCCGCTGGCGATCGCCACCACGGACATCAACGCAGGCGTCTCCGTCTACTACACGCGAGGCCCTGTCGCCCTTCCGCTGCGCGCGTCTTGCGCCTACCCCGGCCTTTTTGTGCCCATTCAATTTGAGGGTCGCACTCTGGTGGACGGATTCCTGACCGCGCCAGTTCCGGTGGAAGGCGCGCTATTGCTTGGCGCGGATGTCGTCATCGCGGTCTATCTCGAAGCGGGCAACCTCGAACAGCCACGCACCTTCACCGATGTTCTCAGCCGCTCCTTTAATATTATCCAGCGACATACGGACCTGACCTGGCGCCAACAATCTGACGTCATTATTGAGCCGGACGTGAAGCCTTTTGTTTGGGATGATTTTACCAAGACGCCCGAGATGGTTGCCGCGGGTGCAAAAGCCGCTTTGGAAGCTCTCCCGGAAATCCGCGCGGCGATCAGCGGCGAAAAACGCGACTCCGCGGCCTAGCTTCCCTGAAAGCTACTTCCGTTCCGCTTCAAATGTCGTATCCGCTGCAAATGTCCGATGAGAATTATTCCTGCGTGACCTGCACAACCACGGGTTCGCCTTCACCTTTGCCCCGCTGCGTGAGCCACGCTGCCAGCCCTTCGGCAAGGCGTTCTGGAGTCAAGCGAAAACTGGCTTCGACTCTGCCGTCCGCCACAGGCAACGTATCGTCGAAATCGGCGGAATTGGTGAAGTTGCGCATACAGAATTGATCGAGCCAATCGAGCGGGCAGGCGCGGCTTTCACCGCGAATAAGGACGTTTACTTTTAGTTTTTGTGCGTACACATCGCCATGATAACACTCCGGCGATTGCGTTTTTCG
>Ga0210403_10002152_pt1 | contig 18130 bp, 10 predicted proteins | sample IncBWC19MmetaG_FD_150863 | JGI IMG/M metagenome (GOLD analysis project Ga0210403, IMG submission 150863) | Forest soil microbial communities from Barre Woods Harvard Forest LTER site, Petersham, Massachusetts, United States - Inc-BW-C-19-M | ecosystem: Environmental > Terrestrial > Soil >... | reverse complement strand
TGCACTGTCATCAGCAGCTCCATATGGACTATGGCTTCATGCAGATTCTGAAGTACGTGGACTGAGGTAATGGACAGAGCAGCAGAAGCTACCCGCACACCCAGACTGACCAGGAACAGGGGGAGGCTGGCAGTTGCAATCCTCATAGCGCTGGCGCTGTGCTTGACAACCGGCGGCAATGGCCTCGCCGCGAACGATCATGCGGGCAAGCAGGCGGATTGGCCGGAGTATGGGGGGCAGGCGGCCGGGGATCACTACTCGCCGCTGCGCCAGATCAATCGCGGCAATGTACATCGGCTCAAGGTGGCATGGACCTTCGACACTGGAGAACAGGGGGGGCTGCAGACAAATCCGCTGATCGTTGGTCATCGCCTATTCGCCTTTACGCCAACGCAGAAGGTGATTGCGCTGGACGCGGCTACGGGAAAGCAGGTGTGGATCTTCAATGTGGGGACACCAGGATTGCAACCGACGCGAGGGTTGAGCTATTGGACCGACGGGAAGCATAGCATCCTCTTCGCTGGCCTGTTGAGCTATCTGTACGCGCTCGATCCAGCTACGGGACGGCCGATTGCAAACTTTGGCGAAGGCGGCAGGATCGACCTGCGCAAAGACCTGACGGAGGGAGACATCACGCAGTCGTTCGCCGCGCTGACCTCGCCGGGATTGATCTACAAAGACATGATCATTGTGGGCTTTCGCGCGCCAGAGACGGAGCCGGCGCTGCATGGCGACATCCGTGCTTACGACGTACACACGGGAAAGCTACGTTGGATCTTCCACACGATTCCCTACCCCGGGGAGTCAGGATACGAGACCTGGCCGAAAGATGCCTGGAAGGTCACCGGATCCGCCAATAACTGGGCCGGCATGGCGCTCGATCAGAGGCGCGGAATCGTGTATGTGCCGACCGGCTCTGCGGTGAACGACTTCTACGGTGCGGACCGCATTGGGGTTGACCTGTATGCCAACACGCTGCTGGCTCTGGACGCGAATACAGGGAAGCGCATCTGGCATTTTCAGGGCGTGCACCACGACATATGGGATCGGGACTTCCCTTCTCCGCCGGCGCTGTTGACGGTCCACGCGCACGGCAAGCAGGTGGACGCGGTGGCCCAGACCACGAAGCAGGGCTTCGTTTTTCTCTTCGACCGCGTTACGGGAACGCCACTATTTCCGATTGAGGAGCGTCCATTTCCGGCCTCATCCGTTGCTGGAGAGAACGCCTCTCCAACCCAGCCGATCCCGCTGCTGCCCGCGCCCTATGCGCGGCAGCGGCTTACCGCCGACCTACTGACGACCCGTACACCGGAGGCGCATGCGTACGCTCTGCAGCAGTTCAAGAGTTTCATCAGCGATGGTCAGTTTGTGCCCTTCAGCGTCGACAAACAGACGGTCGTGTTTCCCGGATTCGATGGGGGCGCGGAGTGGGGCGGCCCGGCGGTCGATACCAAGACGGGGGTGATTTATATCAATGCGAACGACATCGCGTGGACCGGCGGCCTCACCGAGAGTAAGTCCGGCGGTAGCGTGGGTTTTCGGGTCTACCAGAGACAATGCTCCATCTGTCATGGAGGCGATCGTAAAGGTTCTCCGCCAGCCTTTCCTTCACTGATTGAAGAACAAAAGCGCCTTTCGGACGGACAAATCAGCGAGATCATTCACAACGGCAAGGGGCGCATGCCCTCGTTTCCCAATGTGCAGGGAACCGCCCTGACCTCGGTACTGGAGTACATCAAGACCGGCAAGGGGGGCATGGCAAGTACGATGATGCCGGCGAACACCGTCAATCGCAGCGAGCTTACAGGCGCAAAGGTGTATGACAAGAACTGCGCTCTCTGCCATGGCGAGGATCTGCTGGGCGCGCCTTCGAACTACCCTGGACTGATCGGCGTACGCGGGCGACTGAGCGACCACCAGATTCTCGAGACCATTCATAATGGGAAGGGCCGCATGCCGGCGTTTCTTAGACTGACTCATGCGGATTCGGAGGCGCTTCTTCGCTTCCTGGGAGATCGAGAGTCCCCTGGGCTCGAGGAGACTGCGCTCTCGGATAACTCTTCCAAGAGGGAGGTCGAATCGGCACAGGTAGCGGACAGAGCGCCGAAGTACCAGTTCACCGGCTACCGGAAGTTTCTTGATCCGGATGGATACCCCGCAGTCGCTCCGCCGTGGGGAACACTGAACGCGATCGATTTGAATACCGGTCGCTATCTCTGGAAGATCCCCCTTGGGAATTATCCCGAGCTTGCCCAGAAGGGCTTGGCGAATACGGGGAGCGAGAACTACGGTGGTCCGATTGTGACCGCCGGAGGAATTGTAGTTATCGCGGCTACAAATTTTGATCACTCGATCCGCGCCTTCGACAGCAGGACCGGGGAATGTTTGTGGGAGGGAGCGCTGCCCTATGCGGGCAACGCTACGCCTGCCACCTACAAGGTCGATGGGCGGCAGTACATCATCATTGCCACCAGTGGTCAGCGCAACCCGAAGGGACCACAGGGAGCCGCGTATGTTGCCTTCGCGTTGCCGTGATTGGGCCTCCTAAGACTTCAGCTGAGCACCTAAGACTTCAGCTGAGCACCCGGCGTCCGGTTCGTGTGGAGAAGCCCATGTCTCTGAGGCGGGACGGAATGGTGAGACATGGGCTTCGTGGTGACTGGGTTATTTGGTTGGGTTGATTTGGACTGCCTGAAGGCGGGGGACGTCGGCGAGGCGGTTGGCGTTCTGGAAGGGGACCATCCAGCCGGGGTACTCGGGCGGGAGGGCGCTGACCTCATCGAGTTGCTGCAACTCGTCGGGGGTGAGCTGGAGTTCGCCGGCGGCGATGTTCTCGTTGAGCTGGTTGAGGCGCTTGGCACCGATGATGACGGAGGTGACGAAGGGCTTAGCGAGGATCCAGGCGAGCCCGACGGTAGCGGGGGAGACGTTGTGCGCCTGGGCGATGGGACGGATCACGTCGAGCACACGCCAGGCCCGCTCCTTGTCGATGATGGGGAAGTCGAAGCTGGAGCGACGGGAGTCTTCGGGCTTCTGGTTTTCGCGGCTGAACTTGCCGGAGAGCAGACCGCCGGCGAGCGGGCTCCAGACGAGCAGGCCGAGCTTCTGGTCCTCGAGCAGCGGGACGATCTCGCGCTCGAGGTCGCGGCCGGCGATGGAGTAGTAGGCCTGCAGGGTGTCGAACTTGGCGAGGTTCTTGTGCTCGGAGATGCCGAGGGCCTTCATGAGGCGCCAGGCGTGCCAGTTGGAGCAGCCGATGTAGCGGACTTTTCCCTGAGAGACCAAGGTATCGAGGGCACGGAGGGTCTCCTCGAGGGGGGTGAGCAGGTCCGTGGCATGGATCTGATAGAGGTCGATGTAGTCGGTCTGGAGGCGGCGGAGGCTGGCATCGACGGCGTCCATAATGTGCCCGCGGGAAGCGCCGACGTCGTTGCGGCCGGGGCCGACGCGGCCGTAGGCCTTGGTGGCGAGCACGACGTCCTTGCGGACGATGCCGAGGTTCTTGAGCGAGCTGCCGAGAATGGTCTCGGAGAGGCCTTCGGAGTAGACATCGGCGGTGTCGATGAAGTTGATGCCGGCTTCGAGCGAGGTCTGGATGAGAGCGTCGGCAGTGGCCTGGTCTTGGGAACCGATGGCGGTCCAGAAGCCGCGGCCGCCGAAGGTCATGGTGCCGAGGCAGATGTTGGATACGAGCAGGCCGGTGTTGCCTAGGGTGTTGTAGCGCATGGCGGAGCGTTCTCCAGGTAAGGATTGTGTTCGAGAGATTGGATGGCGAACTGGGGATCGGGATTCGGCCGCGCTACGTTGAACCTCGCCGGGCCGACGAGGAATAGAAATTATAGGCGGATGCTGGATGCTTGGTGCGGTGGACGCTGAGGCGGTGCAGAGGGGTGCTGGAGGGGGTGAAAATGGACTTAGAATCCGCAGCTCCTAACAGGCGTGGGGGTTCAAGTCCCCCTCCGGGCACCAGGAACCAATATCTTAGATACGTCATGGGCAGGAGATGGGCATCTTGACGATTTCCTCTCCGGAGCGCTTCCTTGCCGCGGCGAAGGACTCGGTCACGGATGGATACCACTCCTGCTTTCGGTTGACCTTTTCAGACTGCCTGTTGAGATAGGACGCACTCTGCTTTTGGTCGACAGTCCTGCTGTGGGCTTGGCATTTGCGCCGCGTGCTGCCTGTGTCCCCCTCCGGGCACCAGCTCAAACCTGTCGGATGAATCATTTAGAAGACACAAAACCTCTCGGCGCGAGAGGTTTTTTCATGGTTGGGAGTGCTGGTGATACCTATGGCGACCTCGGCGGCGTCTCCGGTGAGAGGCCTCCGGATGCACGGAAGGGGCCGCTCTTCCGCACGCCGGCCGGCCGATCGGGCGAGCTGATCGGCAGTACCCTGCTCAGCCAACGGAACTTCCAGGCGAAGTTCCGGCCATCTGTGAATCGACTTGATTCTCAGGGGAAGCGGATAGAGACATGCATCCGCCTCCGGATGTTGCTGCGCGCTGCTTGTTTGGCGCGCTGGTTGCTACCGTTACTACCAAAGTTGGCCTCAGTGCCGTTTCCAAGTGTGCCGTATTGATTTTTTGCCTTTCGGAGGCTTTTCTGCCATGAGTACTCGCTACGTCCGTTGGTATTTTATTTCCCTCTTTGAGACAATTTGTTCCCTTTGCGGCAACTCCGCGAACGTACGTTCGTGCGTGCAGCTCGGGTTGCTGTTGCTTGTTCTTTGTGGATATGGGCGAGCATCCGGGGTGCCAGTCCAACTCGTGTCTGCTACGATCCCAGCCTTCCCGCCGACCGCTGTCGGCAGCACCAGTGCTTCGCAGACTGTTCTGTTGCAGTTGAACAGCACGCTGACGATTAGCAGCATCACGGCGACGCCGTCGCAGGGCGGCAAGCAGGAGTATGTGCTGGGGACGATCAGCGGGTGTACGGTGGATGGCACGACCACGAACGCCTCCGGCTGCACCGTTCCGATTACCTTCCAGCCAGCGTATGCGGGCAACCGCGGCGTGAGCCTGCAGGTTGTGACCAGCGCTGGCACCTTTGCCTTCGGTCTGAATGGCATCGGCACTGGCCCGCAGGTCGCGTTGACCCCGGGAACTATGGTGACCGTTGCGGGGAACGGCACGGCAGGATACAGCGGGGATAATGGGGCCGCGACTAAGGCCGGGCTGAACAATCCCAATGGGGTCGCTGTGGACAGTGCGGGCAATCTCTACATCGCGGACCATGCCAATAACGCGATCCGGAAGGTGTCTGCGGGGACGGGGAGCATCACGACGGTTGTGGGGAACGGAGCGGCCAGCTCCAGCGCCACGCTGTACGCTCCCTATGGGGTCGCTGTGGACAGCGCAGGCAATCTCTACATCGCGGATACCTACAATAACGTTGTCCGTGAGGTATCTGCGGGGACGGGGATCATCACGACGGTTGCGGGGAACGGCACGGCAGGCTACAGCGGGGATGGCGGCGCGGCAACCAGCGCCGAACTGAACACTCCGATTGGGGTAGCTGTGGACGGTGCGGGCAATCTCTACATCGCAGACAATACCAAGAGCCGCGTCCGTGAGGTGTCTGCGGGGACGGGGATCATCACGACGGTTGCAGGGAACGGCACGACCGGCTACAGCGGAGATGGCGGCGCCGCGACCAGCGCCGAACTGAACGCTCCCACTGGGGTAGCCGTGGACGGCGCGGGCGATCTCTACATCGTAGACTTTGGCAATAACCGTATCCGGAAGGTGTCCGCGGGGACAGGGAACAGGATCATCACAACGGTTGCCGGGAGCGGCACGGCAGGCTACAGCGGGGACGGCGGCCTTGCGACCAACGCCGAGCTGCTCAATCCCTATGGGGTAGCTGTGGACAGCGCGGGCGATCTTTACATCGCGGACTCGACCAATAACCGCATCCGTGAGGTGTCTGCGGGAACGGGGTTCATCTCGACGGTTGCCGGGAATGGCACGGGGGGCTACAGCGGGGATGGCGGGGCGTCGACCAGCGCCGAGCTGTCGGGACCTAGCGGGGTAGCTTTGGATAGTGCAGGCAATCTTTACATCGCGGACTCTGGGAACAACCGTGTCCGGGAGGTGGAGGTGACCATCCCTCCGACCCTGACGTTCAAGACCGCGACGAATGTGGGCTCTACGGATTCAGTGGATGGACCGCAGACGATCACCGTATCGAACATTGGCAACGCGACGCTGACGTTGGCGACTCCGACGACCGGCATGAACCCGAGCGTTGCGGTGGGCTTTACCTTGAACAATTCCAGCACCTGCCCGCAGCTGGGCAACGCCAGTGCGGCGGGAATGTTGGCCTCGGGCACGAACTGTACCTATGCAGTGGACTTTGCTCCGACTGTGGCGGGCACCATCTCCGCTTCGCTGGTGTTGTCGGATAACGCGCTAAACGCGGTTGCGCCGAACTATGCCATGCAGGGCATCGCGCTGAGTGGAACGGCTCTCCAAGGCAAGCCGACGATCACATGGGCGACTCCGGCGGCCGTTCCGTACGCCACGGCGCTGAGTGCGACGCAGCTCGACGCGACCGCCTCTGTGCCTGGCACCTTCATCTATAACCCTGCAATGGGGACAGTACTGGGTGCCGGAGTCCAGACGCTCTCGGTAACCTTCACGCCGACGGACACGACCGACTACAGCACGGCCACAGCGGCTGTGTCGTTGACGGTAGCCGCGCCGACGGTGCCGGTGCTGACGTTTGCGCCGATTGCGACCCAGGCGGAGGGTGCCGCGCCGTTCGCGGTGAGTGCGACCTCGGCCTCGAGTGGAGCGGTTACGTATGCGGTAGCCAGCGGTCCGGCGACCATCGCCGGCAACATGGTGACGGTTACGGGTCTGGGAACGGTCGTGTTGACGGCGAACCAGACGGCGAGCGGAAGCTATGCCCCGGCAACCGCGACTACCACCTTCGTGGTGGGCTTGCCCTTCACTCTAGCTACTGCGACCAGTTCGGGAGGTAGCATGAACGTAAGCCCGGGTTCGGAAGCCAGCTTTAGCTTTACGTTGACACCAGCTGCGGGAACCACCTTCCCCAATGCGGTTACCTTCACGGCCACGGGCCTGCCGACGGGCGCGACCCCGACCTTCTCTCCGGCAACCGTTGCGGCGGGCAGCGGGACGACTCCGGTGACGGTGAGCATTCAGACCACGAATACACAAACAGCACGCAACGAACAACCCACCTCGGGTAACCCGCTGGCTCCAGTAGCCCTGGGCTTCCTGCTGTTGCCTCTGCTGAGAACGAAGGCAGCGCGCAGGCGGCTGCGGCAGATGCCGCTTCCGGCAGTGCTGCTTGCTGTGGGCCTTTCGCTTGGTGCAGTGCTCGGGATTAGTGGCTGCTCGAGCGGCGCAGCAACGCCGGCGGCGACCACGCCGGCAGCACAGACCTACACCGTTGTGGTGGCAGCAATGGATTCAAAGACGAAGGTACAGACCTCAATCAATCTGACACTTACCGTCCAATAACCCCTTCGGTGTACGCGAGAGGTATCTCGCGTACACCGAATCTTCCCAAGAGCTGGGTACCTGCTCAGGCATCCAGCTCCTTTGCCCAACGCTGGTTTGAAGATCCCCTCGGTCGAGATGGTCGTGGAACGCCGTTCCCGTACCTGTCCGCGCAAAGATCGGCATCTTCTGCTTCGACAAGGTCCACTTGCTGGATCGCGAAGAACAATAACTTCGCTGCACGCCGACCTCGCCCGCTGATCAAGCACTACCTCCATGGCAAACGGCTCACCCCTCTCGGGGTATAGCGTGTGGAGCCTCCCTAAAATCCAAAATGCCTGCAAACCCTAGGGCGACGACCATCATGGCTATCTACCAATACACCTCTAAAGTGGTAAGCACCTTTCCCATTCGTGGGAGTGGATGTCTATGTCCGGTGATATCTACTCAGGGATGTAATTTACCGGATGGCGCGCACGATCATCCGTCACCACGTTGAAGAAGCGCTTTTCTGTGGAGCAGATTCGTGGCTATGTTGAAGTAGGCCGAACGGGGAGTGCCTGCTGCGGAGTTGATTCGCAGGCTAGGATCAGCGAGCAGACCTTCTATCAACGGAAGAAGCAGTATGTTGGGATGAAGACGGATCAGGCTCGGCAGATGAAGCGATTCCAGGAAGAGAACAACCGGTTGAAACAACTGGTAGCCGATCCCAGCTTGGTTCAGGTGCTCCGCTTCGCTGGCCGCGGTTATCAATCAAATACCCCCCTTGTTTTGCGGCCACCTCCTGCCGATGAAGAGGCAGCTACATAAGAAAGGTCCTGCAGCTCGTTGACTTGCAAGGAGACCGCTGGATGCGGTATTCCCCACAAGCCTGCGCAGCGGTACGCCTGTTTGTTATTGCGCTCAGCACAGTTCAAATCAGTGGCCTTTCGATAAACAGACAGAGAACAAGGCTCTACCCGGTCCGGTTGAGGAAGATCGCAGCGAGCAGAGTGCATTACGGATACCGCATCGTTACACGCGGGAAAAGTGTAGCCATCGGATTCAGCCAGAGTCTGAAAGGAGAAGATGTGGTGCGCGTATTCAACCGATTTAAACAGCAACGCGGAGTGTCCAAGCTCTTCGACGAAAGCGAGTTCACCAGTCAAGCCATGGACCTCTGGCTATCAGAACGGAATAAAGCTCGACTTCTCACGGCTTGACAATCTGACCGACAATGCCTTCTTTGGATCGTCCAACGGAACCTTCCACGCGGAGTGCCTGAATGCTCATTGGTTCGGGACGCTGGCGGAAGCAGAGCGGCTGATCGAGGCATGGCGACAGGAATACAACCAGAGTCGTCCACACCGATCTCTCGGTGAACGGACGCCGAGCGAGTTCGGCAGTCGGTACGCGGCTAGCCGCGTACCGACTGTAATCTAGACCACCCGAAGACCAACTTTAGGTTTGGCACAGAAATACTGGTCCGATCAACGCGAGGGCATATGCGAAAATTTCTCAACCTAATCGTTTTTGTTTTCTTGTGCATTTCTGATTTCAGCACAACAGCGCGTTCCTACGCCGCTCAATCAACTTCGCCAACAATTACTACGACCCAACTTCCAGGTGCGATCGTGGGTACCGCCTATAGCGTGACCTTGTTAGCTAGCGGTGGAAGCCCACCCTACTCGTGGACACTCCGCTCGGGAATCCTGCCCTCAGGTCTCAAACTTCATTCAAGTACAGGAACGATCGCTGGGACACCTACGGGAGCCGGATCCTCAAACTTTACCATTGCCGTGAGTGCTCAGGAAAAAGGAACCGTTATAACGACAATCCGCTCGTTCTCGATAACTGTTCTATCGCATCTTGCAATTACCTCGTCATCTAAATTGACGTCCGGTCAGGTCGGGGCGGCATACACCGCGCAGCTGCAAGCAACCGGTGGCACACCCGCGTACAGGTGGTCGCTCACATCCGGCGCTCTCCCTGCGGGCCTGAGCCTAACCAGCACTGGCGCAGTCAGCGGAACCCCAACCAGCGCTGGCACCTCAAGCTTTGTTGTCGCAGCCACAGACAGCGGTCGCCCCGCACAAAGAACAACGCGCTCGTTTTCGATTAGCGCTGCATCGCAGCTTGCAATTACATCGTCATCCACGTTACCGGCAGGCCAGGTCGGGGCGGCATACACAGCACAGTTGCAAGCAACTGGTGGCACACCGGCGTACAAATGGTCGCTCACATCCGGTGCTCTCCCTGCGGGCCTGCGCCTAGCTAGCACCGGCGCGATCACCGGAACCCCAACCAGCGCAGGCACCCCAACTTTTGGTGTAGAAGCAACAGACAGTGGAAGCCCAGCACAAAAGACAATTCTTTCATTCTCACTGGCAATTACATCGCCTCTTGCGGTTACATCGTCATCCCCGTTGACGTCCGGTCAGGTCGGCGTCGCATACACAGGGCAGTTACAAGCAACTGGAGGGACACCGGCGTATAAATGGTCGATTCGATCGGGTACTTTGCCAGCAGGTCTCAGCTTTGCCGCGAGCACCGCCACCATCAGCGGAACTCCTCTGACAGCAGGGACTTCTACTGTTGTCGTGGCAGTGGCGGACAGTGGAAGTCCTGTCCAGACAGCATCCACCACGTTGAGTATCACGATTGCCGCGGCTCCGTCCACGAATGCGGGGACCACTTGGTATGTCCGTCCTGACGGGGGGACACGTTACTCGACTGACATGACGCAGGGTCAATGCAATGGCATGTACGACGTCTCCTACGCCTCCACGGGCGGCACCGGAACCAATCAGAACTGCGCCTTCAATGACGTGCGCTATCTCTGGCAGGATGCAAGCTATACCACAGGTACAGCATTTCCTTCATGGGGATGGGTTATCGCGGGCGGCGATACTGTCATTATTCGTGGCTCTATTGGAACGGGTGTGAGCTACCGGGTTGGGTACGACTCCGGCGACGGTAGTTATGATGGCTTCGGTATCGCCGGGAATCCATATGCATCAGGTGCTCCTCCACCACCTTCAGGTACGTCTACACAACATACACGCATTCTTGGAGAGAACTACCTAAGTTGCCATAGTGCTTCTGCGAAGACTCAACTTCATGGTGGATTTGGGGCGGGCGCTGTTCTTGCTATGAATGGTGTCTCATATGTAGATGTAGCCTGCCTCGACATCACAGACTATTCTAATTGCGGTAGGGCAGCACAGAGTATTAGTTGCAATACCAACTACCCTCTTGATGATTATGCCACGAATGGAATTAGCTGGAACAACACCTCCACTAACGACACGCTCACTGATATTCATATTCACGGTATGGCTGGGGCAGGGATGTTCGGTGCGACGGGTACTGGAACGGTGTTCTCCTATATAGATATGATTGGCAATGCCTCGTCTGGGTGGAATGCCGATGACGGTAGTGGTACATCGGGAACTGGGACACTGCTAGTACAACACTTTAATGTTGGCTGGAATGGTTGTACTGAGGAATACCCAATTGTTGACTCAACCCCCTACCACGACTGCACTGATGACGGTAGTGGTGGTTATGGTGATGGATTCGGAACTGCTACCACGACTTCAAGCCCAGGCTGGCAAATCCACTGGGATCAAGGTAATGTGTTTTTCAACACGCAGGACGGTCTCGATCAACTCCATGTTACTGGGGCAGGGTCTTCTACTACAGTGACCCGTGTTCTGGCTTACGGGAACATGGGACAGCAACTCAAGATCGGCGGGTCAGTAGGGGTGATCCAGAATAGTGTGATCGTCGGCAATTGTTATGCGCTAAGCTATGCTATCCCCGGAACACCATCAGGATACAACTCTCGTCTATCAGATTTCTGTCGTGCAGCGGATACCGGGGTGGTACTCAGCGTAAATGACGATTCGACATCGATGTTCGAGAACAATACCTTCTATTCAGCTAATGCTACCGGGTTGGAAGTAGCCCCAACGAGTTCATGCACGACAAGCACCTGTTTGATTAGGTACGATAACAATATCTTTCATGGCTTTCCAACAGCCATCGGAGGTCCCTCTGGTGCCACCAATTGGGGAAATGGTAGTAATGCAAATGCGATCTACCTAGATCCCGGTGCGATTACTGCCTTTACCAACTCAGGGAGTTCCTTCAGCAATAACATTACCTACGGTCAATCAGGTTCATGCTCAGATACGGCGCTGAATGAACAGAACGCCTTATGTAATGACCCGAAACTTACAGATGAGGCATGGCATACTTACGGGTATGGGAATGTAACTCCTCTCCTCGGTTCTGAGGCTATAGGTAGCGGGTTGTACCTGCCCAACGTACCCCTTGATTACAATGGCACCACGCGACCCAACCCTCCTAGTATTGGAGCTGTCGAGTAACGAGGCGATTGTTTTGCTCTGGCCCCCATGGGGGCCAGAGCAAAACAACACCAACCCAACAACCTTCGTAAGCGTTTTGTCTGGCTTTCAATTACCCACAAGTTGAGTGCCGAGCACGAAGCCGAGTTCGATATCTGTGAGGCGCGAGAGTCCTCTCCACATGACAGTGTTTCCTTGAGGAGGGTCTTTTGCACGCGCGAGGTAGCCTCCCAGGCGAGCAAGTTTGGTGAGGTACAAGGAGAGGTTATTGCCGGATGGAACGTCGCGGATTGATCGCTCACCAACTGGTCAAGCAATAGATCTCGGTCGGCGTCAGCGCCAGTTCCGGCGCGGCTTCCGGCATCGTTCGCTGGATCATGGTCATCCAGAAGATGCGCCAGCTAAGCAGGCAGAGGATGGCGATCAAGTTGACGATCCGCTCGGCTGCTCGCAGCCTGACATCTTCCGCCTTGAAGCCCGATTTGAGGATCTTGTGGAAGATCTCGATCTTCCAGCGCATCGCATACCAGTTCAGTTTTTCGACAGCATCCCTGCGGGATCGGATGGGAAGGTCGGTGATGAGTTTCCAGTCGATCCTGTCCCGTCCTTTCGGGGGATCGCGTTCTGTGGCATGAAGCACCGTGAGTGTCAGGGCCGGATACAGCTTCTGTTTGGCGACCGGAGGCACAACCAGAATGCGCCGATAGCGGAGCTCAAGAAATGCCTCGCTCACGTCCCCCTTTTTGTTCCGGACCTCGACCCGGTGCAGACCTTTGAGCCGGACCTCTCGCATCTCATCGGCGATGGTGTGCTCTCCTTCTCCCGCAAGCCGGTCGACACAGGTCCTCAGGAGGAAATGAGTACCGGCATCATGGGCAGTGCAGAACAGTTCGTAGATATCGCTCTCACGATCTCCGATGTGAAGGACGCGCTCCGGTTCAGCAAGTAACGCCGTGGACTGCCTCAAGTTCTCCAGCCAACGGTAGCTCTCCTTCTGCTCGATGGGAACGCGGGTAGGGTTGATCTTGCGCTTCAGCGCGTTCGCGCCATTGAACTTGTCCCTGGTCCAGAACTTGATGGCGGCCAGCCCAAGAGGAACGCCCTCCTGCGTCACCACCAGACTGGAGTGCATGAGAACGCCGCATGTCGTATGGTAGCGGGGCCGACTGTCATATCGTGTCTGCTGCTTATGCACGATGCCGATCGCTGCACTCTCCTCGCGGCGATAGACGAACTCCGTCGTGTCGTGGAGAACCGGCACCGGGTTGCCGGAAGCGGCCAGGAAGCGCTCACGCGTACACAAAAAGTGTCCTGCCAGAATCTCCTCACTGACTCGCTCGTTCGACAGGAAGCGATAGACCGCTTTCGTGCTCGCCCAGTCCTGACAAGCGAAGGGGATGCTGCCCCCGATTCGCTCCGCGAACTGTCCCAGCAAGATGCGGAACCTCTTCCCGTGCCGTGTGTCCTGAAACGGGCAGCCCGCAACCTCGCGCTGCAGCCAACTGCCAATATCTTCCTCCGATATGTCCCGCGGTGTCTCCATCCCCGCCAACATCCCCGACCCAGTGCTCATAAGTGCCTGACTTGAGGCCGAACCTCAGAAGGTACACGGCCTCGATCAACTCGCTCACGGAGTTGTGGGTAATTGAAAGTTTGTCTGGACCGTTCCTGTGGGTGTGGCTTGGATAAGTGACCACCTAAATAGTCGTCCATCGGCGTTGCCGACCCGCGGGGGATGAAACGGGGGGAGATCCCGGGGTAGAGTGGTACCGCGTCCTTGGCACAGAGGTCGGTCATTCCTTGGTGCGAGTGAGCCCGTTAAATAGTCGGACCCGGAACCCTTGAGCACCCCGGATTATGCCACGGGCTGGCGACAGCCCCGGAGCACGCTTTCTAGATTTCCTTCAACGGGGTTCCACGCCGGTGGCGCAGGAGGAGGAGCGACGATGGAAGTTCTACATCCGCATTGCGCTGGTCTGGATGTGCATAAGGAGTCGGTCGTGGCCTGCGTTCGTCACATGGCCAACGACAAGGTGAGCAACCAAGTCAAGACCTTCAAGACGACGACCCAGGAGCTGATGGCCCTTTCGGACTGGCTGTCGACGGAGGGTTGTACGCATATTGGGTTGGAAGCGACGGGCGTCTACTTGAAGCCAGTCTGGCAGATTCTGTCGGACGGCGGGTTCGAGTTGGTGCTGGCCAACGCGGCCCACGTCAAGAACGTGCCGGGGCGCAAGACCGACGTCAACGATGCCTCCTGGCTGGCTGACCTGATGGCGCACGGGCTGATTCGGGCCAGTTTTGTGCCCGATGAGCCGACCCAGCAGATGCGCGATCTGCTGCGCACCCGCAAGCAGATGGCGCGCGAGCGCAGCTCCCACGTGCAGCGGATCCAGAAAACGCTGGAGGATGCCAATATCAAGCTCGATTTGGTGGTCACAGATATTCTGGGCCTCTCCGGCCGCCGCATTATCCAGGCCCTGATCGACGGCCAGACTGTACCGCAAGCCTTGGCGTCGCTGGCCCACCGGCGCATCGTTGCCCCGGTCGAGGAACTGGAGGCGGCGCTGCGCGGCCGGGTGACCCAGCACCACCGCTTCCTGCTCAAGCTGCATCTGGACCAGATTGATGCCATCGATGCAACCATCACCCGCCTCGACGAGGAGGTGAACGCAAACGCCGACCCCTTTCGCGCCGCCATCGAACTGCTGAGCAGCATCCCCGGCATCAGCCGGCTCTCCGCCGAGGTGCTGGTCTCCGAGATCGGCATGGACATGAGCCGCTTTGAGACCGAAGGCCATCTCATCTCCTGGGCAGGACTGTGCCCGCGCAACGATGAAAGTGCGGGCAAGCGCCGCTCCACGCGCATGAAAAAAGGCGCGCCGTGGCTGAAGACCACGCTCATCCAGTGTGCCTGGGCGGCCACGCGGAAGAAGAACAGCTACCTCCAGGCCCAGTACCTTCGCCTACGCTCAAGGCGTGGCCGCAAGAAGGCAGTCGGCGCCGTCGCCGCTTCCATCCTCACCGCTGCCTATCACATGCTTAAAAACGGCACTTTCTACGAGGATCTAGGAGCTGCCTACTTCGACAAGCGCGCTCAAGGTAAGCACGTTCTGCGCCTGGTCAATCGACTCCAGAACCTCGGATTCGCCGTCCAGATCACCCCGACAACCGCCTAAGCGAGAACTAGTTTCTTTCTAGGTGGACACTTATATTTAGGTGTGTCCCCTGGCTTGGCGAGGGCGAGGTTCCATGGCAACAGATCCGAGATCTTGCTGATGGGCTGATCGGCGATGCGTTCGAGCACTCGATGGAGATAGAGTTCCGGATCGAGCCCGTTGAGCTTGGCTGATCCGAGCAGCGAGTAGATGGCGGCGGCGCGTTCCCCGCCCGCGTTCGATCCACAGAAGAGGTAGTTCTTCCGAGTGCGACGACGCGCAACGCGCGTTCGGCGGCGTTGTTGTCGATCTCGAGTTGGCCGTCGTCGACATAGCGGGTGAGTGCCTGCCTGCGCGAGGAGGCGTAGCGGATCGCCGCCGCCGTATCGGACTTGCGGGAGAGATTCGCGAGCGTGTCTTCCATCCAGGTGCGCATACTATCGAGCAGCGGTTTTGCTCGTGCCTGACGAACCGATCTGCGTACCCCAGGCAGGCTATGCGGGCTCAGTAGGTTTGCCGTTCGGGCGACCCGGAGGAGCCGCCACAGCTTCATTCCAAGAGTCAGAAAAGCTCGAAAGGGCGTTTGCCGCCATTGCCCTGGCCAAATGGGCCGGGTGAGTTACAATTGTGCGGTCTTCAAATACACCCCCAGCCGACACGCCCCGTCAAAGCATCGGGCACTGGTCGCATCCAAAGGATCTGAAATGAACCCGGAGAGCGCACCCCTTGAGTTATTTGGTCCTCTACTCAACGAGCCTTCCAAGACATAATCGCTCCCATCGTTTCCCTGTTCCAGCATTAGGTACAAGTGCCTGTTGCCTCCCTGGTCGGCGGATCGCGGCTGTTGGGGAACGCACTGCATAGATAAAACGTGAGGCCGTTCGCAGGCGCAAGGCGTTTGATGAAAAGTCAATTGCCGCCGAACAGATCCCAGAATATGAGGCCGAGGGTTGGCAAGTCGATAAAACGCTGAAACGTTCCATCCGAGTCAAGCGACCAACGGAGTCAAACAGACCACGGTGAGCCGCCTCTCAGTCATTGTGGCGGTCGCATTACCCGAAGGTTCCGAACCAGTGAAGGAAATCACTTTTGAAGGGTGCAAACCATGATTATCACTAATCAGCAGATCGATCTGCTCGGCGAATCAGGACTGAAAAGGAGATTCCAGCCACAATTCACTGGACTGAGGCTCTATCTATGAGAATCCTTGCTTTGTATCCGTTTCTTCCTTATCCCGTAGTTTCCGGAGCCGCACAGAGGGGCTTTTATGTCCTAGACATCTTGGCATCAAAGCACGAAGTAACACTGATATCTTTTGTTGGTCGGGATGACTCACCATCCGAACTACCTTTCTGGAAGAGCTATTCTCTCTTCGCCCAGAGACCAATAACCGTTCCTCGCCAAACTGAAGAGAAGCTGTCTCCAGAGGGAAAAAGACTGAGGGCATTACGTCAACGGTCTCGGGTCCGTGTACCGGAAGGACTGACCTTTTTCGATACTCCAGCGATGTGGAACCGCATTGCCGAACTTGATATTGGCCAGTTCGATGCCGTGCATGTTCGTTTCGCCGGGATGACTCCTTACGCCCTGGCCCTCAAACAAGCGGCACCCCACCTTCGACTCGTTGTTGATCTTGACGATAATCCATCGCTCTTACTTTATCGCAGACTGATAGATTCCATGAAGAAGCTGCACTTGCGCACGTTTGTCTGGCAGTTGAAAGAGTTGCTTAGAACATTTGCCTTTGAACTTGACGAGCTTCGCAAGTTCGACTCTGTCTGGGTATGTTCCGATGTGGATTCCAGCAGGATGTCTTATCGAATAGGACCTGACCGAATCAAGGTGGTTGAAAACATAGTTGATGCGCATAACCTAGCTTCTATCAACAGGTATAATAGTGAGCCAGCGGTGCTGATGATTGCATCCTTCGATTACGACCCGAATAAAACAGGTGCCGAGTTCTTTGTGGCAAAAGTCTGGCCTCGAATTAGATCTGTGATTCCAGAGGCGCAGCTTTGGCTCGTAGGCAAGAATTCGCAATCGCGGATACAGGAATGGAGTGGCAAGCAGGGAATTCTGGTGACTGGCATGGTGGACGACGTCAGGCCCTATTTGGAACGTGCCATGATCTCAGTCGCTCCCATCTTTGTCGGAACTGGAACCAAGCTGAAGATCCTGGAGGCGCTGGGAGCAGGGTTGCCTGTAGTCACGACCACGATTGGAGTTGAAGGAATCGAGGCCAGAAACGGGGTAAATCTACTGATTGCGAATACGTCCGAGAATTTTGCTGAACACTGTATCCGTCTCCTGACGGACCAGACACTCAGGGACCAATTTGCAGCTTCCGGAAAAGGACTCATAAGAGAAAAGTATGACCTCCCTGTTATGTCTCGTAGAATTCTGGAGAGCTATGAGACCTTTGGGTGTGGGCTCGGACGCGGGGATAGAGAGCAACGATCTGGGGTCCCAGGCGGCGAAGGAGCGGCTGTTCCACTCTGACAAGCGCTACACGCCAGGCGTCGAGCCACACATCCTGCTCTTCCCATTGCTTCAACCGCCGCCAGCAGGTCGCAGGCGAAGGATACTTGTCGGGCAAAAATCGCCACGCCGCGCCGGTCTGCAATAGCCACAAAATGCCCTCCAGGCAGGCCCGGTTGGACGCCCACGGACGGCCTCGCTTTTCCTTGCGCCGAGGTTTCGGCGTGTGCGTCCGGGCAAGTCCGTCCTTTCGTCGAGTTTTGCAGTGTGTTGAACTCGATGCATGACGGAATTGAGTTCTGTAGTAGTGGGTGGTCGTCGGAGCCGCGAGGAAGCAGAGCGGTTGGTCGGGGAGTTCGAACAGAGTGGCATGACGCAGACGGCGTTTTGCCGGGCGCAAGGCATTGCGCCGCACACGTTAGCCTACTACCGACAGAAGCATAGAAAGCAGGGCAAGCCGGGCGCCTCACATTTGTTGCCGGTAGAGCTTGTGGGGCCCTTGCCTGCGCGAGATGCGCATCTGCGGGTGGAGTTGGCGAACGGACGGCGGATCGTAGTAGCGCAAGGTTTCGATGCGATTTTGCTGAAGCGGCTCATCGCGGTGCTGGAAGGGTGACGCGATGTTCACCATGGGCTCAGCGACACGGATTTATGTGGCCACCGGCGCGACG
>Ga0210403_10002150_pt1 | contig 18137 bp, 16 predicted proteins | sample IncBWC19MmetaG_FD_150863 | JGI IMG/M metagenome (GOLD analysis project Ga0210403, IMG submission 150863) | Forest soil microbial communities from Barre Woods Harvard Forest LTER site, Petersham, Massachusetts, United States - Inc-BW-C-19-M | ecosystem: Environmental > Terrestrial > Soil >... | reverse complement strand
TCCGCTATCGCGATCGATCAGAAGGCCGAGATAGAGCTCGCGGGCAATGTCGCACCCCTCCTCGACATAGACCCGCTTGACCTCGCGGCCCTCGGGCCCGGTCTGATGGGTCACGAGCTTCTGGCCGAGCATGCCCCGCGCCGCTGCCGCGACCTCGTCTTCCGAGCGGGCGAGCTTGACCCCGCCCGCTTTGCCGCGCCCGCCGGCATGGATCTGCGCTTTCACCACCCAGACCGACCCGGCGAGCCGGCGCGCCACCTGGATCGCTTCGTCGGCGGTGTAGGCCACCCCGCCCTGCGGCACCGCAACGCCGAATTTCGCCAGCAGCTCTTTGGCCTGGTATTCGTGGATGTTCATCGTATCCTGCTCTCGGTGCGTTCTTCGAGACGGCCGCTTCGCGGCCTCCTCAGAATGAGGAACTTTCTTAATGCCATCAACAGCAGACCTCATGCTGAGGAGCGACCCTCAGGTCGCGTCTCGAAGCACGCACGATGTCGATGCTGGCCTATCAGCCCAGGATCTTCATGCCTTTGACGACCTCGATCAGCTCGCGGACCGCGGCCGCCGATTTATCGAACGCCGCTTTCTCGTGCGGGTCCAGCTCGATCTCGACGATGCGCTCCACACCGCCGGCGCCGATCACCACCGGCACCCCGACATAGAGATCGCGCACGCCGTATTGGCCTTGGAGCAAGGCGGCACAGGGCAATACCCGCTTCTTGTCGCGCAGATAGGATTCCACCATCGCGATCGCCGAGCTCGCCGGTGCGTAGAACGCCGATCCCGTCTTCAACAGGCCGACGATCTCGGCCCCGCCGTCGCGGGTGCGCTGGACGATGCCGTCGAGCCGCTCCTGGGTCGTCCATCCCATCTTGACGAGGTCGGGCAAGGGGATGCCGGCGACTGTCGAGTAACGCGGCAGCGGTACCATCGTGTCGCCATGGCCGCCGAGCACAAAGGCGCTGACGTCTTCGACCGAGACCTTCAGCTCCTCCGCGAGGAAATAGCGGAACCGAGCGCTGTCGAGCACCCCGGCCATGCCGACGACGCGCTGTGCCGGCAGCCCGCACGCCTCGCGCATGACCCACACCATGACATCGAGCGGGTTGGTGATGGTGATCACGAAGGCCTCGGGGCAATGCTGCCTGATCGCTGCACCGACCGTGGCGACGATTTTGGCGTTGGTGCCGATCAGATCGTCGCGGCTCATCCCCGGCCGGCGCGCGATGCCGGCGGTGACGACGACGATATCGGCGCCGGCAATGTCGGCATAATCGTTGCTGCCCTTGACGACCGCGTCATAGCCCTCGATCGTCGAGCCCTGGACGATGTCGAGCGCCTTCCCCTGCGGCATCCCGTCGACCACGTCGAAGAGGACGATGTCGCCCAGCTCCTTGAGCCCGGCCAAGAGCGCAATGGTGCCGCCGACTTGCCCCGCCCCGACCAGCGCGATCTTGTTGCGTGCCATAAAATGCCTCGTTCTGGGGATCGACCCGGCGGCGCGCCAGGGCGCGGAAACCTGCGCGTCTTAACCCGAATCACCGACGCGCGGCAAGGCGGGGCTGGGAACTGAGAATCAGCCCCAGCCGAGTTCTTCATCGTCGGCTGAGTTTCTCAGGGCAGAGATCGCGGCAGCGGGCTCAGCGGGAATTTGCCGGGGTCATCGTTCCACGGATCGAAGATCTGTGCGCCACTCGTCTGCACGTCACTGACATTTCGGGTGACGAGATAGAGGTCGTATTCGAGCGCGGTCGCGGCGAACAGGGTATCGATCACCGGCGGCGAGCGTCCGGTCACCCTCCTCGTCGTTCCCGAAATGACGCCCCACCGTCGCACGATAGCGTCGCTGACCGACAGGGTTCGGCCGGCGAAGCGGGCTCCAAGACCATCCCGCGCCGCGATGAATCGCAACCGATTGGGGTGATCGTTCGACACGTTATGGATCCCCTTGTCGTACTCGCCCAGGGTCAAGATGCTGAGGAAAAACCTGCCTTCGTCTTGCCCCGCCGCCCAGGCCTTTACCGTCGGCGCACCGTTTGGGTTGATGATCGTGCTGACGACGTTGGTGTCGAGAAGCCAGCCGATCACAGCTCGACATCTCGGCCACAATCGTGCTCGCGGCGGAGGTCCAACCCCTCGACATGGAGGCTCTCCATAAACTCGACGAAAGGGAGGTGCTGCTCCGCGGGCAACAGCCGCTCCAGCTCTTCGGCACTGATCACCACCACGGCATCCCTGCCGCGCACCGTGACGCGCTGCGGACCCTCGCTCTGCGCGCGCCGCACCAGCTCGCTGAATCGCGCTTTGGCGTCCTCGAGTTTCCATCCCCGGTACCGCTTGGCGCTGGGTGCCGATAGCGCGCCCTGGCCGTGGTTGCCACCTGTCGGCTTTTGATCGCTTCGCATGGCGCATTCTAGCTGACTATATGGTCAGCTATCAATGGCGAAGCTCCCGGTGGCCGGATTTTTCCGGCCACCGACTTTATTCGAGATGATTGCACTCACCACCAGCCTGGGTCTTTGCTCTGACGGAGCCGCGTCGGCTGGAAATAGACGCGGCCGTTCTCGCGTTCGCCTTGTCCGAGACGCTCAGCGGGACGGAACTTTGTAATCCGCTCTGATGCGGTTGTGAGGCTCGCTCCGCAGATGCCGTGTCGCGGTTCGTGGACCACAAAAAAGGTCGCCTGGCCGTTGGACACCGCCCGCGCCGGCGCGTGGCGGGGAGGGCACTTAGGTGCGACCGGCAGCTGCTACAAGGCGAGCAAACAACAATTGAGGCGCGTGCGGGATCGATTGCGATCGAATTTCGTTGCGTCGTCGCCTCGATGCGACAAAAAATGCGACCCGCGAAGACGGAGTCCGGGGGTGTCGGATGAATCCGGTTTGCGGGGATCACGTGGGAATATGGTCGATACGTTACAGACCAAGTCAGCGGGGAGGTTAAGCTGGGATGGACGGAAAAATTCAGCTGCGTGCGCCGAATTTGGACCCAGAGCAAGTACGAGATATCTCAGCTTCGCTGCTAAAAGATCTTGTCGCAGAGCTTGGCCTAGACGCTCGCCCAGCAACGGAGTCAGGCAGTCCTGGGGATAGAGGCGATCCCGTCACAATCGGGGTGATCATCGTATCCCTTGTGAAGAGCGGAGCTATTCTGGGATTCACCCGGCTCCTACAAACATACATCAGCCGTGTGCCTTCTCTGGAGTTGACTATTGCACGGTCGGATGGGCAGAAAATACAGCTAAAATCAACCAATTTCACGGATGAGCAACTGGACAAAACCCTTACGTCCATCCAGCATCTTATGGCAACTTAAATGAAATGAGTGACGATTCCAGATATGCTATATTGATTGGGAACAGTGAGTTTGCATTACAATCGGGTCTTAATAACTTGCGATGCCCTCCAAATGACGTTGAAGGCATATTCGATCTTATAACTTCTTCGGAAACCGGCCTTTTCCAAGCTGCGAACGTCTCCAAGCTAATAAATCTTCCTCATTATGAAATTAACCGACACATTAATATTGTATGTAAGAGGTCTACGACAGAAGATGTCATTTTAATATACTATTCCGGTCATGGAAAACAAGACATGGCGGGTCGCCTTTATTTAGCAGCTTCAGATACTCATGTCGACACGTTAGAAACCAACACGATTTCCCTCGCTGTGCTGCGAAATATATTGGATTTATGCCCAAGTAGAAGGATTATCATTATATTAGATTGTTGCTTCAGTGGTGCAGCCGGCGCCGCATTTGTTCGAGGCTCGGCAGACGATCAGCTCAAAATGTTTTCTCGTGCTCAGGGCACATATTTACTAACAGCATCAACGCGCATCCAAACTGCTCAGGAGAAGGAAGGCGACAAGAATGCGGTGTTCACCAAGCATTTAATCGCAGGAATTAAGAGTGGTGACGCAGATACCGACGGTAATGGTATTGTGACAATGGACGAGGTTTTTAGTTATGTACACAAACATGTTACTTTGGAAGCTCCCCAGGAGCCAGAGCGCTATTTTCTAAGCGCGCGTGGCGAACTAGCATTTGCAAAAACTCCGATAGCCACCCAACGCCCAGGGCCATTAAGCGATCTGGCGAGCCAAGCAGACGTTTCGGCCGGCCCATCGCTTTTACGAAATGTACTGCTCGGTTCTCTATCGACGTCGTCATGCCTATGCTTAGCTGTCAGTCGCTTGGGCCGGTTCTGCGGGGTCGGATACGAAGATGGGACGGTAGGGATCGTCCATCTGGTCACCGGAGACATCCGCCTCCGGCACCAGCAGAAGGGCACCGGCATCTGGGACATCGCGCTCAGCCCAGATGCAAATCGACTTGCATGGGTGAATGCCGGCTCAGATGTCGTTTTATACGAGTTGGAAAGGGAAGAGTTACGACGTTATAGAAATGATCAAGGAAGGTTGACTAAAATCGTTTTTTGCAGTGACGAGATGACAGCATGTTGCACACAGGAAGGATCGCTTATTCTTACAGATATAACCACCGGTTCAACAGACATACATCTAATTCTTTCAACTTCTATAAAAAGCTTTGCCCACAACCAAGCAAATAATCTATTGTGTATCGGTGGCAAACGCAACCGTCTTGCTCTATTCGACATAAATACCCATCGCTTCATCTTCGATATAGAAACCGAATGGGCCTGTCCTTCTGTCATAAGCTTTCTGTCAGATGGCCTGGCGATAGCTTGCGGCTTCGCAACGGGAGAAATGCAAATCGTTGACTTAGAGAGCCGCTCGGGCCGCGAAAAGGAGCGCCATTCCCATTGGGCGATATCGGGAATCGTCTTCGATACCGGAAGCAAGTTGATGTTCATCGTGGATGGGACCCCCACTCTGCGCGCAGTTGATCCCAAATCGATGCGTATCGTGAGCCAAACGCAGCTTCCAAGTGCTATAACGTGCGTTGCGTGTGACGAAAATACCCACACAATTATTGTGGGTTGTAGCAACGGAACCATTCATCTTGTTCGACAATTTCCTGGATTGCCGCGGCCGAAGCGCATTGAACTAGGTTGAAGGAGCCTTCCGATGGAAATAGGAATTCCAATAGCGGCTGCTAACGGCACAACCGTAACACGTCGACTTCCGTTCACTATTGGGGTATTAAGTGATTTGTCCAACGGCAAGCACGAAACGCGGTTCCGACATCGGCGATTTAGAGAAATCCGCACATCAACGTTTAATGAATATCTGGAGCGGAAGCACCCGGAAATAGATGTACTAATATCAATCCCAGCAGATGGGACAAACACCACGATAAGCTTACAGTTCAATCATATCATTGATTTTGAACCTGAGACAATAGGCCGACGAGTGCCACAAATTGCACAATTCATCCGGTACAAGCAGAGTTTTCGATCTTTATTGGATAACGTTGAAGCCGATTATAACTTTGAGGATGTGGTGAATGAATTCATGTTAAACCCTGGTTTACGACAGCAGTTCCGGGAGGAGGGCGCTTCTGCACTTGCAACTCTGCCTTGTTGGATCCAAGCAACCTCACGTCAGTCATACGAAAGGCGGGATGTTATTAACTCGCAGTTACATGACTTCATAGATTATGAGCGGTATTTCGCGACGCAAATAATACGAGAACCGGTTAACCTACTGCGTTCAATGATTGAGAACGCAGAGGGTTATGTTCACGTTCTCTTAAACCAAATAATGACTGATCCTAAATTTAGAGAATTGGAGGCGCGGTGGAGGTCGTTATACTTTTTATTAGAGGAAACGAACAACTTTCCAGATGTTCGCGTGAGAGTGTTAGACTGCAATAAGGAAGATTTGGTGAAGGATTTGGAGGGTATGGAGATTGAAAGGACTGAACTTTTTAGACATGTTTTTGACGATGGCTTTGGAAGTTTTGGTGGAGATCCCTTCGGCGTGCTAATCGGAGACTACATGTTTGCGCATTCCCGGACGGATCTGGCAATCCTCAAGGGGATGTCACAAATCTGTAACGCGGTGCAATCAGTGTTCGTCACCTCGGCGTCGCCGGCAATGTTTGAGTTAGAAAGCCTTTGTGAACTGCACAACGTTCAAGAGCTTACCTCGATTTTCCAGAAAAAAGAATACGACGAATGGAACAGATTGCGTGAGCATCTCGCTTCGGATCGCATTGTCATTGTGGTCCCTAGGTTTCTTTTAAGAGAAGCATATCAGAATGTTTCGTTCTCCGTCCACTCGTTGGTGTTCACAGAACGTCCTAACGCTGATATTGCGCAAGGGGCGCTGTGGGGCAATCCAGGGTTCGCGGTAGCGGCTGTGGCCGCACGTTCGTTCCAACGCAGCGGTTGGTTCGAGCGTATGAAGACGATAGACGTATCAAGTTCACTGGAGACGACAACCCAAGCGGCCCGACCGACTAACATCGTGCTGCCGGTGGAGGCAATTCTTGGAGATAAACGGGTGGCGGAACTGTATAAGCTGGGTTTCACGAGCCTCTGTCCCGTCGGCGTCCCAGGGGTGCTGGGCTTTCCAGGTTTTGCGACGTGCCATCGCGACGCAGGATTGCGCTCGTCTCGATCGGTCGGCCGAGAACAGATAAGTGTTCGGCTGGAGATGCTTCTGACATTCGGACGGCTTATTCATAATGTGAAGGTGTTTTGTCAAGCTGCCATCGACGGGGATCTCAGTACCCCTGGCGTCCGAGAAAATATTCAAGGTTGGCTGAGTGCAATCGACTTAAGCGAGACATCGATTGGCGACGGCCTTAAAGTATCGATAAGGCATGCAGGTGTTGGTCGGATGGGCTATGTAGCTGAAATTTCTACAGGACAGTCCGGGGCAAATGGTAATCCTAGCTTGACGGCGACGTTTGATTTGCCCGCGACCTGATCGAGGATTGGCGATAGAGACAATGTGAGGTCGGAAAGTGTGAGAGTGGCTTGAACCAGAGTTTCTGAATCGCAGGGCTCCGACGTATGCTCGTCAGCGCTTTGAGGCGTTATATTAACACCCATAAAATTGCCTAATTCATACAGCATATTTGGGTTGATCGCGGTGGCCGGTGGGGCGTCGCGAACCCGGGCAAGGCGCATATGTCGACGAGATGGAGGGGGGGCGGCCGGTGCCGGCGCGCGCCGGCGGTTTGCGAAGGGACGGTCGGAGACCTACAACTTCAAGAGGAGTTTTGCTGTAGATTCGCTGTAGATGCAGCCGGCTGTCACATATCGAACAACTATACATAGCAGAGTCGTCGAATGGTTCAGGGCAGCAAAACCAGTGGGAGTGCCGAAGGTCGTTAGGTCGGTTGCCTCACCGCCGCGGGCGGTTGGCGATATAGTCCTCGCTCTGCATTTCGATCAGCCGCGAGACGGTGCGGCGGAATTCGAAGGTGCCGTCGCCGGAGGCATAGATCTCCTCGGGCGGCACCTCGGCCGAGGCGATCACCAGGGTGCGCGCCTCGTAGAGGGCGTCGATCAGGATGTTGAAACGCCGGGCCATGTCACGCTGCTCGGGAGCGAGGCGCGGGATGCCTTCGAGGATGAGGGTCGTAAATTGTTCGGCGATGGCGAGGTAGTCCGCGGCGGCCAGAGGCTTGGCGCAAAGCTCGGCAAAGCTGAACCAGGCGACGGTTCGCGTGGCGCGGGGGATGAGCAGCGGTCGCCGCTTGACGAGAAGCGTGGTGCTTTCGCCGGACGCGCCGTCGGTCAGCTCGGCAAAGGCGTCCTCGAGCGCATCGTGCGCCGTCTTGCCGAGCGGGTAATGATAGACCGGCTTGCCCGCCAGCCGGGCGAGGCGGTAGTCGGGTCCGCTGTCGAGCTCGAGTACGAAGAGCTCCTGTTTGAGGAGTGCGACGAACGGCAGGAACAGCTCGCGCTGCAGGCCATGCTCGTACAGCCGGTCCGGGGCCCAGTTCGACGTTGCCACGACCACCACCCCGGCCTCGAAGAGTGTGGTGAACAGCCGGCCGAGGATCATCGCATCGGCGATGTCGTCGACCTGGAACTCGTCGAAGCACAACAGCGCCGCCTCGCCGGCGATGTCGGCGGCGACCTTGTCGATGGGCTGGGCGGTTCTGGCGCGGCGCTCCCGCTCGATGCGGTCGTGCACTTCGAGCATGAAGGCATGGAAATGGACGCGTCGTTTGCGCAGGTTCGGCACCGTGCCGAAGAACAAATCCATCAGCATCGACTTGCCGCGACCGACGGGTCCGCACAGGTAGAGGCCGAGCGGGATTTCGACGGCTCCGTTGGCGCTGAAGCCAAAGCGGGCGAGCCAACCGTGGAGTCCGGTCTCAGGCCGGTAATGGAGCAGCGCGCGGTGGAGGCTCTGGAGCTTTTCGACCGCCAGCTGTTGCGCCGGGTCGGGTTGCAAGCTCCCCTTTCGGCGCAATTCCCGATAAAGCGCGATCGGCTCGCGCATCGGGGCAGGGGAGCCCGTCTCGGAAACCGGCAACGGCACGCGGGCGCGAAAGCTCAGAGCCATGGCTGAAGCGGCGGAAGGTTCGGATTAGACGATGATTGCGGAGGAGGGCGCGGGGATCTACTTCACTGGTGACGCCGGCAGTCTGATGGCAGAGGGTGAACTATGAACGAAGACCGCTTCAACATGGATATCCGCAAGTTCCTCAAAGTCGTCGGGGTGACCTCGCAACGCGAGATCGAAACCGCAGTACGCGACGCGCTCGCCAACGGGCGTCTTCCCGAGAGCGCCGTGCTCAAGCCGCGGGTCACTCTCTCGATCCCGGAACTCGGGCTCGAGCACCTCGTCGACGGCGAGATCGGGTTCGTCTGATCGGCGGACCCGGCCCGCCGGACGCTATTTGGCGGCGGTCACCATGATCTCGACCAGGATCTCCGGGCGCGCCAGATCGGCCTTGACGCAAGCGCGCGCCGGCGGGTTCTCGGGATCGACCCAGGTGTTCCATACTGAATTCATGTCGGCAAACAACGCCATGTCCTTGATCCACAGATTGGCCGACAGCAGGTTCGATTTGCTGGTTCCCGCCTGGGCCAGATAACCGTCGATCTTGTCGAGGATTTGCCGGGTCTGGCCCTTGATGTCCTGGGTCGCGTCGCTCGCCGTCAAACCGGCGAGATAGACCGTATTGTCGCGCACGACGCAGCGGCTCATGCGTGGGCCGGGGGGTTGCGTCAGATCGAAACGGCTGATGGCCATCGGGTTGTCTCCCTGGTGTCGAGAAGGATCGAGTGTGCCGCAGCGCCGCCTGCAAGGGAAGCGGTCAGTCCTCGTCGACCAGCGGCTCGAGGTAGTTGACGATGCGCTTGTCCGAGACGTGTGTGCCGAAGGTGACGAGTGGCTGGTCGCCGATGACACGAAAGGCGTGAGGCTGGTTCGCCGGCAGGGCGATCGAGACGCCGGGTTCAATGGGCACAACGGCCTCCTTGCCCGCGAGCCACGCCTCGCCGCGGCCCTCGATCACGGTCAGCACCTCGACGTAGGGGTGGGAGTGGAGGCGGGTCTGGTAGCCCGGCGGGGAGGTCTGAATGCCGGTGCGGATCGGCACGCCAGCACCGTTGTCGTCGCCGATGATCGGCTGATAGGTGGCACCGCCGGCGAACGCTACAGTCGGTCGCTCGGCGTGGTGGATGACAGTGAACGTGTCGGGCATGAGGACCTCCATGACAAACGCTAGATGCTCACCGAAGCGGCCCGATGGCGGGCATGAGCAGCACGCCGGGGCCGTCGCGGAGCGCCTCGAAACTTTGCAGCAGCGGCTGCAACGTCTTCAGCGAGCGTTGAATTGATTGCGAACTGGTGCCGTCATCCTCGCCCTCTTTGCCGAAGAGCCGCTCGTAGATCGTCTCGAACGGATCTTTCTCGGCCGGAAAAACGGTGAGTTTGACCGGCGCGTCGAGCGGGATCCGAGCTGCTTCTTTGGCGAGGCGCAACGCCACAGCGTAACCGCCGAGCGCGTCTACGAGCCCGCGCGCCTTGGCGTCCTCGCCCGACCAGACCCGGCCTTTGGCGACCTCTTCGACTGCTTCTTGCGACATCTGGCGCCCGCTGGCGACGCGGTCCTTGAAGCCCTTGTAGGCCTCGTCGAGAAACGCCTCGAGGCGGCTGTGCGCCCGCTCGGAAAAATCCGAAGTGTTGCTGAACATCGCCGCGTTGGCGCCAATCTGCGCCGAATCGGTCGATACCCCGAGCTTCCTGAACAGATCGGCCACTACGACCTTGCCGGCGAGAACCCCGATCGACCCGGTCAAGGTCGCCGGCTCAGCCACGATTTTGTCCGCGGCTGCGGCCACGTAATAGCCGCCCGAGCCGGCGACATCGCCCATCGATACGACGACCGGCTTGCCTCGCTCGCGGGCGAAGACCACCTCGCGCCAGATCGATTCCGAGGCGACAACCGAGCCGCCCGGGCTGTCGACGCGAAAGAGGATCGCACGCACCGCACGGTCGCGTACTGCCGCGCGAAACGCCCGGGCGATCTCGGTCGCGGCCATCACCCGCGACCCGGTCAGCGGGCTAGCTGAACCGGCACCGCGTTGGATCAGTCCCGACCCGGAGATCAGCGCAATCTTTGCCCCCTCGCTATGCGGTCGCCCGGCGCGGTCGAGATAGGTCGTCAAACCGGTCAGCTCGGCACCGGATCCGGCGCGCGCGTGGGCTCGGGCCAGGACCTCGTCGCGGTAGCCGAGGCGATCGACGAGCTTTGCCTGGAGCGCTTCATCGGCGAGGAGCGGGCCGCGATCGATTGCTTCGCGGACCTCGGCTTCCGGCAGTTTTCGACCCTCGGCGATCCCACGGACGATTTGCCCGGCTATCGAGGCGAGCAGCGCGTCCATCTCCTTGCGATGCGGCGGGGTCATCCGGGTTTCGGTTAGACTGTTGATCGCCGTCTTGTACTCTTCGCGATGGTCGAATTCGGGGGCCACCCCGAGAAGGTCGAGAGTGCCTCGAAAGAACGGGATTTCGGCATATAGGCCGGTCAGCCCGACATTGCCCATCGGCTGCAGCCAGATCTCGTCGAATGCGGTCGCGAGATAATAGGGCCTCGTCCCCGGACCGAACTCGCCAAAACTGTCGGCGTAGGCCATGGCGAATTTGCCCTTGGAGCGAAAGGCGGCGACCGCGTCGCGCAGCTCCTGGATCTTGCCAAGGCCGAGCTCGTCGTCGCCGACGCGTGCCAGAAGCACCTGGACCCGCGGATCTCCGGCCGCGGTCTCGATCCCGTCGAGCACATCGCGCAGAGTGGGTTCGGCACCGACCAAGAGCCGCAACAGGCGATCTCCATGCGAACCCTCGGCCAGCCCCTGGGTGAGGTCGACATTCAAAATGATGTGGTCGGCGAGGGGGGTTATCCGCGGTTTCAGGCCGGCAACCAACAACGCCACGCCGCCGATGAGCAGTACGGTGAAAAAACCGACGGTCGCAAAAAAGCCGATCAGCAGGCGGCGCATGCTGTCATTTTTCCTAGGTCAGCGCCCGATGACGCAGTAGGTGATCGGCGAGAACGCACGCAACCATCGCCTCGCCCACCGGAACTGCCCGGATGCCGACGCAGGGGTCGTGCCGGCCATGGGTCGAGATCTCGACCTCGTTGCCCTCGACATCGACGGTGCGCAACGGACTGAGGATCGAGCTTGTCGGCTTGACCGCAAACCGGGCAACGATGTCCTGACCAGTGGAGATGCCACCCAGAATGCCGCCGGCGTTGTTCGACAGGAACACAACCCGGCCATCCTGCATCCTCATTTCATCGGCGTTCTTCTCCCCGACGAGCCCCGCCGCGGCGAAGCCCGCACCGATCTCGACCCCCTTGACCGCGTTGATCGTCATCAGTGCGCGAGCAAGATCGCCGTCGAGCTTGTCGTAGACCGGCTCCCCGAGCCCTACCGGCACTCCACTCGCGACGATCTCGATGACCGCGCCGGCGGAGGAGCCGGCTTTTCGGACGCTGTCGAGATAATCGGCCCAGAAGAGCGCCCTCGCGGCGTCGGGGCACCAGAACGGGTTGTCTTCGACGGTCCGCCAGTCCCAGGCGCTGCGGTCGATCGCGTGTGGGCCGATCTGAACGAGCGCGCCGCGGATGGTCACCCCAGGGCCGAGAATCTTGCGGGCGATTGCACCTGCCGCAACACGCGAAGCTGTCTCGCGCGCCGAGGCGCGGCCGCCGCCGCGATAGTCGCGCACACCGTATTTCTTCCAGTAGGTGTAGTCAGCGTGGCCCGGGCGGAAGCGGTCAGCGATGTTGCGATAGTCCCGCGAGCGCTGATCGGTGTTCTCGATCAAGAGCTGGATCGGGGTGCCGGTCGTCACGCCGTCGAACACGCCGCTGAGGATCTTGACCAGATCCTCCTCGCGCCGCTGGGTGGTAAAGCGCGACTGCCCGGGTTTGCGCTTGTCGAGCCACTGCTGGATGTCCGGCTCGGCGAGTGGGACGCATGGCGGCACGCCGTCGACGACGACGCCAATCGCCGGCCCGTGGCTCTCGCCCCAGGTGGTAAAGCGGAACAACGTGCCGAACGAGTTTCCCGCCATCGCCTCAACTCACCAAGCGCTCGCGCCGGCTCAGCCGCCGGGCCCTCACCCGCCTCGCTGCGCTCGGCACCCTCTCCCGCAATGCGGGTTGGGTGGGTGAGGGTCGGATGAACACCACCCTCACACCACCGAGATGTCCGGGGCGTCGACAGCCTTCATCCCGACCACATGGTAACCGCAATCGACATGATGGACCTCGCCGGTGACCCCCGCCGAAAGATCACTCAGCAGGTATAGGCCAGCGCCGCCGACGTCTTCGATCGTGACGTTGCGCTTCAATGGCGAATTGAGCTGGTTCCACTTCAGGATATAGCGAAAGTCACCGATCCCCGAGGCGGCCAATGTCCTGATCGGGCCGGCGGAGATCGCGTTGACACGGATATTGTCGCCACCGAGGTCAACCGCGAGGTAGCGCACGCTCGCTTCCAGCGCCGCCTTGGCTACGCCCATGACGTTGTAGTGCGGCATCACCCGCTCCGCCCCGGAGTAGGTCAATGTCAACAGGCTCCCGCCTGCCGTCATCAACGGCACGGCGCGCCGGCACAAATCGGTGAACGAGTAACAAGAAATCTCGAGGGTACGCAAAAAATTGTCGCGCGTCGTCTGCAGATATTTACCCTTCAGCGAGGCCGGGTCGGCAAAAGCGATGGCATGGACGGCGAAGTCGAGACGACCCCAGCGCTCGGCGAGCGCATCGAACACGGCATCGAGGCTCTCTTCGGCTGTGACGTCGGCCTCGATGACGAAGTCGCTGTCGACGCTCTCGGCGAGGGGTCGCACGCGTTTCCCGAGTGCCTCGCCCTGATAGGTGAAAGCGAGTGCGGCGCCGTGCGCATGTAATGTCTTGGCGATGCCCCAGCCGAGCGAGCGCTCGTTGGCGACACCCATGATGAGGCCCTGCCTACCCGCCATCAGCGGCATCGTCGTCCCCAGTGCTCGCGGTTACGCTCATCCTACACGAAGCGACTATCCAGGGCCAATCAGGGTCCTCCCATGGGTAAAATGCGGCCGCCTGCTTGTTTAGGCGAACAGGGATGCCTAAGGTTTGCGCAATGACGCCTGCCGAAGAAGAGAGCCGGTCGACCGGGCGAGGCAGAAGGCTGCGACACCTGGTGACGACAGCAACCGCGTTCGCTCTCTACGCGTTGCGCCGGTTCAATGTGGACGGCTGCTTCGCTGCCTCTGGTGCGCTCAGCTATACCGCTCTCGTTTCGCTTGTGCCGCTTGCCGTCATTGCCCTTGGCTCGCTGTCGAGCTTCCCGATCTTCGCGCCGGTCCGCGATCAGATTCTGCAGTTGGCCTTGGAGAATTTCGTGCCGTCGATCGGCGAGCAGGCGGCGTGGTGGTTCCGCGCCTTCGCCGACTCGGCGACACAGACGACGGCAATCGGATTTGCTGGCATCGCCACCACCGGCGTCCTGCTGTTGGTGACCGTCGAGGACCAACTCAATCTGATCTGGCGCGTTACCGCGCCGCGTCCTTGGGTACAGCGACTCCTCGCCTATTGGACATTGATAACCCTCGGCCCGTTGTTGGTCGGGATCAGTCTGTCGCTCTCGACCTATTTCGAGATCGCGGCGCGTCAGGTCGGCTTCGGGCAGGAAGCGATGGTGTGGCTCGCGAGCAGTTGGCTCCATGGCCTCGCTCGTGCGGTGCCGGCGCTGCTCGAATTCGTCGCTCTGACCCTCCTCTATTGCCTGATACCGAACTGCACCGTGCGGTGGCGCGACGGCGCGTTCGGTGCGGTGATCGCAACCGTGGCGATCGAGATCCTGAAGGTCGGGTTCTCGATCTATATCGGGGCTTCGTCCTTCTACAGCACGGTCTACGGTGCGCTCGCCATCATCCCGATCTTCCTGTTATGGATGTATATCTCCTGGATGGCGGTTCTGCTCGGTGCGGTGGTTGCCGCTGCCTTGCCGAAATGGCGTATTGATCAGCGCATCGGCAATGTATCGGCGGGTGGAGTGCGGCTCGGTTTGAGCCTTGCTTTGATCGCGGCTTTGGTGCGTGCCCAGAAGCACGGCGAAGCGAGATCGACATCAGCGCTGGCTGCCGAACTCGGTGTGGCGACGACGGTGATCGACGAGCACCTCAAGCCCCTTGCTGAGGCGGGTTTTTCCGCGCATAGCCAGGATGGCCGCTGGGTGCTCGCCTGGAGCCCGGAAACCGCCACCCTGCACGACCTTTACAAAGCCTTGCGCTTTCCCCTCGCGGGACGATGGGATGAGCAGGTCTCGGCGCCGTGGCAGCGGCAGGTGGCGCCGGCGATGGATCGGATCGTCCGCTCCGAGGCGGCGGCAATGCAGGTGACCATAGCGGCACTGCTCGCCGATGCTCTCGAACCTGCGATGCGCCAGCGTAGCCGCTGGCGTGCGGCGCCGACGGTTGCCGAGAGCGTAGCCTCGGAGTAGGTACGGGGCCGTCGCGATCGAAAGCCCAGCTGACGTCAATAGTATGATCGACGAGATTCCCGAGCTCGAACCTCTTGCACCGTCTCGACGCTGGCTCGACGAGGCTTGGCAGGGCGAGCCCAACGCGCACGCCATGACGCTGGCGACGACGGCTCCCGACGGACGGCCGTCGGCTCGCGTCGTGCTGCTGAAGGGGTTGGATGAACGCGGGTTCGTCTTCTACACCAATCTCGAGAGCCGGAAATCGACGGAGCTGTTCGCCAAGCCCTACGCCGCGCTGTGCTTTCTGTGGAAGTCGATGAACCGGCAGGTTCGTGTCGAAGGTCCGGTCGAGCCGGTCGCGGACGACGAAGCCGACGCCTATTTCGCCAGCCGCCCGCGCGACAGCCAGATCGGCGCATGGGCCTCGGACCAGTCGCGCCCGCTCGAAAGCCGCGCCGAGCTCGAGCGGCGGGTTGAGGCGTATTCGCGCCGCTTTGGCGAGAGTACAATACCGCGCCCGGCATATTGGTCCGGCTTCCGGGTCATACCCGGGCGCGTAGAGTTCTGGCAGGAGCGGCCGTTTCGGCTGCATGATCGCTTGTTGTTTGTTCGCGAAGGCGAGGAATGGCGACGGGAACGGCTTTTTCCGTAATCCACGGAACGCCGGCCAACCGGTTGCGGCGGCTGGCGACCTACGCCTCGGTCGCGGTGGCGGCGGTGTTGATCTCTGTCAAGTTCGCAGCATGGCTCGAGACCGGGTCCGTCGCGCTGCTGTCGAGCCTTGTCGACTCGCTTCTCGACATTGTCGCCTCGCTGGTCAACCTGGTTGCGGTACGGCATGCGATGAGCCCTGCCGACCGCGAACATCGCTTTGGTCACGGCAAGGCCGAGCCGCTCGCGGTACTCGGCCAATCCGCCTTTATCATCGGCAGCGCGATGCTGCTCTTTGCCGAGGCGGTGCGCCGGCTGCTCTGGCCCGTCCCCGTCGGGAACCCACCGACCGGCGTCGCGGTCATGGTCTTCTCGATCGTCGTCACGCTCGGGCTCGTTTTCTATCAGCGCTATGTGGTGCGGCGCACCGGATCAATCGCGGTCACCGCCGACGAGCTGCACTATCGCAGCGATCTGGTCTTGAATATCGGGGTGATCGCCGCGCTCGTCCTCGGCAGTGCGCTCGATCAGCCGCTGCTCGATCCGTTGTTTGGCGCCGCGATCGGCGTCTGGATCGTCTACAGCGCCGTGCGGCTCGCCCGCTTGTCGCTGTTTCAGCTGATGGACCATGAGCTGGCCGACGACGAGCGCGAAAAGATTCGATCGATTGCGCAATCGCACCCCGAGGTGGCGGCCGCGCACGATCTGCGCACCCGGGTCGCCGGGCCGACCGCCTTCATTCAGCTCCACATCGAAATGGACGGAGCGATGAGCCTGATCCGCGCCCACGAGATCTCCGACGAGGTCGAAGCCAAGCTGCGCGCCGCTTATCCGCACGCCGAGATCATCATTCATCAGGATCCCGAGGGGATCGAGGAGCCGCGGGCGAATTTTCCCCGGCGGGTCGCCGCCCGATGAGCACTGGGCGCAAGGTCCTGCTGCTGACCGGCGCCAGCCGCGGGATCGGACACGCCACGGTCAAGCGCTTCAGCGACGCCGGGTGGCGGATCATCACCTGCTCGCGCGACGCCGTGCCGCCCGAGTGCAAGCGCGACCCTAACTGGACCCATCACATCACCGCCGACCTTGCCGAACCTGCCGATCTCGACCACCTCGTCGCCGAGGCGCGGGAATTTCTCGACGGCGCGCTGCACGCGCTCGTCAACAATGCCGGGGTCTCGCCCAAGGCTCCGACCCGCGAACGGCTCGGCTGCCTCAACGGCGAGATCGACGACTGGCACCGGGTGTTTCAACTCAATTTCTTCGTGCCGCTGATCCTGGCCCGCGCCTTTGCCCCGGCGCTGGAGCGCGGCAAGGGCGCGATCGTCAACATCACCTCGATCGCCGGCCATCACGTGCATCCGTTCGCCGGCTCGGCCTATTCGACCTCGAAGGCCGCATTATCGGCCTTGACGCGCGAGATGGCCGCCGACTTCGCCCGGATCGGCGTCCGCGTCAACGCGGTCGCCCCGGGCGAGATCGAGACCGCGATGCTGTCGCCCGAGACCGCCTCGCTGCTGCCGCGCATCCCGCTCCACCGGCTCGGGGTTCCGGCCGACGTTGCCGGCACGATCTTTTTCCTGTGCAGCGAAGACGCCGCCTATGTCACCGGGACCGAGATTTCCGTCAACGGCGGCCAGCATATCTATTGAGCGCTCCACCCCTTGATCTCCATGTCCTCGTAGGACGGGAACGGGCTCATCCAGACATCGGTGATCGTGTGTTTGGTGACGCGCGGGCCCACACCCATCAGCGCACGTAGATCCATCACCGGCGCAAACATCGCCCGGTCGATCGTTAATTGCTGGATCTTGTGCAGGATCGCCTCGCGCTTTTTGGCGTCCCGCTCGCCCGCCTGCTGGAAGAACATCTCGTCGATATCGGGATAGCCCCCAAAGGCGTAGGCGCCCTTCGAATAGATGAACGACTCGACCCGGCTGGCGGCATTTCCGGCGTTGCCGGCCCCGACCATCAACAACCCGTGCAGCTTCTTCTCCTGCCAGGTGGCGGTGAAGGTCGCGCGCTCCATCTGCCGCATACGGACGCGGATGCCGGCCTTGTTCAGGTCGTTCATGATCGCGTCCGCGACGGTCGGGAAGCCCGGGTTCGGGGTAAACTCGCCGGCGTCGAACCCCTTCGGGTAGCCGGCTTCGGTCAGCAGCTGCTTGACCTTCGGCAGATCTTGCGGCAGCGCCGGGACTTGCAGTGCGAAATCCATGACGCGCGGCACGATGACCCCGGCCGGCGGACAGAGGCTCAGGCAACCCGCCTCGTTGATCATCTGGCGGTCGAGCGCGTAATTGACCGCGAGCCGCAGCCGCTGATCGTGCCAGGGTGATTTGGGGTCCCACTGGTCGGGGAATTCGACCCAGAAGATCGAGGCGTGCTTCGACGGCACGACCTGCAGGCCCGGCGTGTTCTTGATGTCCTCGGCGTCCGGAGCGTCGAGCGCGTAGGCGATGTCCGCCTCGCCGGTCTTCAGCATTAAGGCGCGCGTCGTCGCTTCGGGGACGCTTCGCATGACCAGCGTCTTGACGCTCGGCACGCGGCGCCAATAGCCGGGAAAGGCCTCCAGCACGACTTCGATGCCCGGGTTGGTGCTGACGAATTTGTA
>Ga0210403_10002149_pt1 | contig 18143 bp, 18 predicted proteins | sample IncBWC19MmetaG_FD_150863 | JGI IMG/M metagenome (GOLD analysis project Ga0210403, IMG submission 150863) | Forest soil microbial communities from Barre Woods Harvard Forest LTER site, Petersham, Massachusetts, United States - Inc-BW-C-19-M | ecosystem: Environmental > Terrestrial > Soil >... | reverse complement strand
TTCCGTGCTGTGCCCGCAGTCGGTGCAAACCGGCATGACCATGCCGGGGCCGAGCGCCGCCCGGGTCGACGGTGTGCTGCAGCCGGGCGAAGTGGCACGCATGGTGATTGAGGCGATGGAGGAAGAACGCTTCATGATCCTGTCGCATCCGACGGTGCAGGGCTACATGCAGCGCAAGACGCAAGACCGTGACCGCTGGCTTTCAGGCATGCGCCGCCTGCGCGACAGGATTTATGGGCCGCGGGCTACCTCTTAGGCGATCGCCTCGGCCAAGTCCTTCATGGTCGGCACCAGGATATCCGGCTGATGCGGCGTCTCGCCGAAGGGGCGCGAGCGGCGGTCGATGAAGGCGGTGCGCATGCCCGCTGCTTTCGCGCCGATGCAGTCGAAGGCGTGGTTGGCGACGAACAGGATCTGATCCATCTTCAGGCCGAGCAGCTCGGCGGCCTTGGTGTAGGTCGCGACATGCGGCTTGAAGGAGCCGGCTTCGGCCACCGAGATGACGCGGTCGAACGGAATTTTGTGATACTGCTTTGCCGTCTCCAGCATGTCCGGGTCGCCATTGGAAAGCACGACCAGGCTGTATCTGGTATGCAGCTTCGCCAGCGCCGCCGGCACTTCCGGAAACGGCTTCAGCTTCTCGATCTCGCCGACGAGAGTGCGGACCTCGTCCCTTGTATAGCTGATGCCCGCGCGGTCCATCACATGCGCGACCGCGCGGTGGCCGATCTCGCGATAGGGCGTGTGCTCGCGATGCAGCAGCGCATCGATCATCGAATTCTCGAAATGGGTGCGCCGCCACCAGGTGACAAAGGAATTGGGATCGCCGCGCCAGCCCTTTGCCTGCAGGAACGGCGTCGCGATCGCCGTCAGTCCGCCCTGCATGTCGACCACGGTGCCGTACTGGTCGAACATGCAGACTTTCACGTTGTCCTTGATGAATTCGTAGCTCATCGCGTCGCCGTCAAAGCGCCTGCAAACCAAGGCGATCGAACAGCCTGCGATCGGCCGCGTCCTCCGGATTGCCGGCGGTCAGCAGGGTGTCGCCGATAAAGATCGAATTCGCACCGGCGAAGAAGCAGAGTGCCTGCATCTCGTCGGTCATCGCGGATCGGCCGGCGGAGAGCCGCACAAAGGAAGCGGGCATCATGATGCGCGCCAATGCTACGACGCGGACGAATTCGATCGGCCCGATCGGGTCGGATTTGGCGAGCGGCGTGCCGGGGATCGGGATCAGCATGTTGATCGGCACGCTCTCGGGCGGCTCCGGCAGATTGGCCAGCGCGACCAGCATGTCGACGCGATCCTGCTCGCTTTCACCCATGCCCAGAATGCCGCCACAGCAGACTTTCATCCCGGACTGCCGGACATGCTCCAGCGTCTCCAGACGATCGTCAAAACTGCGCGTCGAGATAACCTGCGGGTAATAGCGCTCCGACGTATCGATATTGTGGTTGTAGTAATCGAGGCCGGCGTCGCTGAGCCGATCCGCCTGCTCGCGTTCCAGCATGCCCAGCGTCATGCAGGTCTCGAGCCCAAGCGCCTTCACCGCGCCGACGATCTCGACGACGGCATCCATGTCGCGCGGCTTCGGGTTGCGCCATGCCGCTCCCATGCAGTAGCGCGTCGCGCCACTCTCCTTCGCCTTGCGTGCTTCCGCCACGATGGTCTCCACATCCATCAATTTCGAGGCGGCAAGGCCGGTCGCATGATGCGACGACTGGCTGCAATAGCCGCAATCCTCGGGGCAGCCGCCGGTCTTGATGTTGAGCAGACGGCTCAATTGCACGCGGTTCGGATCGAAATGCTGCCGGTGCACCGACTGCGCGCGGAACAAGAGATCATTGAACGGCGAGTGATAGACCGCCGCTGCCGTTTCGCTCGTCCATTGCGCTTGCGCCGCCGCCATCACGCAGGCCTCATCCCTCACATCAAGCATTCCAAACTCTCCGAAGATTTCATTCGCGGCCGGACCATTGCATGATCCGCTGATGGGCGCCAGCAAGGCACGTCATGCGATTCAGAAAGTTGATGCGCTCAGATACGCATGACGGCGATCCACGCGGCAAACGCGTCCAGCACCTCGATCATCACCTCGGCATCCTTGCGTCCCGAACGCGCCGGCACATGGAAGGAATGATCGGCGGCTTCGACCAGATGCAATGTCGCGCGCGACCCGAGCTTCTTCACCACGGGCTTCAGTAACTCGAGTTCCGCCAGCTTGTCGTTGGTCCCCTGCAGGAACAGCATCGGGATCTTCACGTCCGCGAGATGATCGCCGCGATCGCTGGAAGGCTTTCCGGCCGCATGCAAGGGAAAGCCGAAGAAAGCGAGGCCGACAACGCCCGCCAGCGGCGCTTTCGCCTGTGCCTGCGAGGTCATCCGCCCACCAAAGGATTTACCGCCCGCGATCAGCGGCAGCCCGGGACAATTTTGCGCGGCGGCCGCGACCGCGGCGCGCACGGCGGCATGCGCGATGCCCGGAGGGTCGGGGCGCTTGCTGGCCTTCTCCATATAGGGAAACTGGTAGCGCAGCGTCGCGACATGACGTTCCGCCAGCCCCGACGCCACCACGGCCATGAACGCATGCGTCATGCCGGCGCCCGCGCCATGGGCGAACACAAAGCAGGCGCGCGGTTGTGCTGGCAGCGTCAGCAATGCGGAGACCGCGCCCGCGCTTCCGACCTCGATCCCGAGCGGCTGCGCTTCCTTCATCGGCCTGGCGCCCTGGCGGTGGTCGGCCATAGATATTCCAGCACCTGGCGCAGGGTTGCCATGATCTCGCGCCGGCCACTGTCCGCATCGGCGTCGCCGAATTTTCCTTCAAGCGCCAGCTTGGCAAAGCCGTGCACCGTGGACCAAGCAACCGTCGCCGCGATCTTTGCCTGTTTCGGCGTCATGCCCGGCGTGTGCATGGCCAATTCGTCGATGACAATCTCGAACTCGAGATAAGCGGCCTTGATCGCCTTGCGCAATCGTTCATCGTCGGCGACCAGCCGCTTGTTGGAGAACATCATCTGGAAGCGCCCCGGATAGGTCAGCGCGAAGTCGACATAGGCCAGTCCCTGCGCGTGCAGCTTCTGGTGATCGGTGCCCTTCTTCGCCGCCGCCTGCTTCAGCGCGGCGCCGAGCGCGTCATAGCCGCGGATCGCTACTTCGGTGAGAAGCCCTGGCGCATTGCCGAAATGATGTGCGGGCGCGGCCGGCGACACGCCGGCGCGGCGCGCGGCTTCGCGCAGCGTGAAACCTTCCGCGCCCTGATCGGCCAGAATTTCCTCGCTCGCGGCGATCAACGCTTCCTGCAGGTCGCCATGATGATAGCCACCTTCCGGTTCGGCGGGGGCGCGGTTCCGCTTTTTACGCGCGAGAGTGGCTGCTTTCTTCGGCATTATTAACTTGACACTGTTTAGATTGAACCTATGGTTTGCTTAACACTGTTAAGATTGCCTCTGACCCAACGCATCAGGAGATTCGACATGTCGGACAATCAGGATAGCACTGCGCCGGCGGGCGTAAAGCGGCGCCATCTGGTCGGCGGCGCGGCGCTTGGCCTCGTGGCCGGCGCGATCGGCGGGCTTGCCGGCGGCGTGGCGCTCGGGCAGGCCGCGACGCTGCCGCAGCAGAAGCCGAGCGGCAAGCGCCGCTTCGAGAACAAGGTCGTTCTGGTGACCGGCGGCACCTCGGGGATCGGGCGCGCCGCGAGCCTGATGTTTGCCGCCGAAGGCGGCAGGGTCGCATTCTGCGGCCGCAATATCGAGCGCGGCAAGCAGGTGCAGGACCAGATCCGGGAGGCCGGCGGCAGCGGCATCTTCATCCGCGCCGACGTCCGCAACGAGAGCGACGTGAAGGCGCTGGTCGACCGCACCCTCGACACCTACGGGCAACTCGATGTGGCCTTCAACAATGCCGGCATTTCCGTCGAGAAGCCGCTGCACGAATATGCGGCAAGCGAATTCGACGACGTCATCAACACCGATCTGCGCGGCGTGTTCCTGTCGATGAAGTACGAGATTCCGCACATGCTCGAACGCGGCGGCTCGATCCTGGTGACGTCGTCGTCGAACGCGATCGCTACCACCGCGAACCGTTCGGCCTATTCCGCGGCGAAGCGCGGCCTGGTTGGCCTGGTGCAGGCGGCGGCGCTGGACTACGCGCAGCACAACATCCGCATCAACACGCTGATCCCCGGCACCACCGACACGCCGTTCATCCGCCACCTGTCCGGCATGGAGAACGCACCGGATGCCGCCTGGCATGTCGCGGTCTCGCAATGGGCCAAGACCCATGTGCCGGGCCAGCAGCGCGTCGCGACGGCTGAAGAAATTGCGGCGTTCGCGGTGACGCTCGCCTCCGACGATCATCCCTACACGACCGGCGGGCAGTTCGTGATCGACGGCGGCAAGACCGCGCACGCGGGCTAGCCCCGCGCTCGCGCGAGCGGCTAGCCAGATCAGGCCGCTCACGCCTGCGGCGCTGATGGCAGCGGCACGCTCTGGGCGTGACGGAACAGGTTTTCCGGATCGTATTGCTGCTTCACCGCCGTCAGCCGCGGAAGATTGTCACCCCAATAGGCGTTGGGATAGTCCGGCAGATCGATGTCGCAATAGTTGACATAGGATGCACCGGGCAGATAGGGCCGCATCGCCGCGTAGACTTTGGCGACGCTGGCGAGATGCGCTGATGTATCCGATGCGTGCATCCAGCTCGAATAATACTGGATGCAGAATTGCGTGCCGGCGCGCCGGGGAAAGGCGGTGTCGGCCGCCCCCACATCGGCGATCTTGCCGCCATAGCCGTCGCACAGCAGCGCGACGCTGCTGGCCGCCGATGCCGCCGACATCATCGCCGCGATCGCGTCCGCGCCAAGCGGCGTCAGCACATAATCGGACTTGGCCTTCATGTAGACCTGTTCGTAATCCAGCGGCCCCGCGAAATGCTTGACGGCATTGATGAAGCTCAGCGACTGGATCGACAGCGCCGAGGACGGCTTGTCCATGCTCACGAGCGGCTGCAATTGCGCCCGCAACTCGTTTTCGCTGCCGACGGATTGCCCGATGCAGCGGAGCGTGATCAAGCCGCTGCCGGCCGACTGCACCTTCATGATCGAGGTGATGTTGCTCGGTGCGTTCGGCGCCCAGGCCTGCCAGGCAGCGAACAGCCTTGCCGCCGCTGCTTGCGACAATTTCCAGGACACGCCAAACACCAGCGCGCTCTTGAGCGGGAACACATGCAGCCGAAACTCGGTGGCAATGCCAAAGCTGCCACCGCCGCCGCCCTTGCAGGCCCAGTAGAGATCGGGCTCCGAACTCGCATCGACGGTGAGGATGCGCGACTGGCTGTCGACAAGCGTGAGCTCAAGCAGGCTGTCGCAGGTCAAGCCATGCGAGCGGGCCAACAAGCCGTGGCCGCCGCCCAGGATATGGCCGGAGATGCCGACCGTCGGACAGCTTCCCGCCTGCAATGCCAGGCCACGGTCCGCGACCGCCTGATAGATCTGATACAGCGAGGCGCCGGAGCCGGCCGTGACCAGATTGGCATTGGTGTCGACGCCGATCGAGGCCATGCCGCGCAGGTCGATCACGACGTCGGTCGATTGCGAAAAGCCTTCATAGGAATGGCCGCCGCAGCGCACCGCAAAGGACAGGTGGTTGCTGCGCACCCAGTCGACCATCACCGAGACCGCGTGCGCGGTCTTGCAGACCGCGCGCAGCGCCGGGCTCAATCGCGTGCGGATGTTTGCCGCCGGCAAATAATCCCTATAGTGCGAATCCTGCGGCTTCAGGAACAGCACGTCGCTTGAAGGAAGATGGGGCAGCGGCGGCAACGGCGCCGCGCCGGCTGCGGCCACGGACGGCGGCGGTTCGGCGGTGACCGCCGGCGGCGTATCGGTGTGGGGCAGTTCCTCGACGCGAAGCGGATGTTCCATGGCAAGCCCCCACCCTTGCGGCGGGATCTTCCGCCACGGCCAAAGAGAGACTATCACCTGAAGTTGCCGTGATTATGTCTTGATGGTTTTACGTGCAGGGCGCGCCGGCCGGCTTGCTTTACAGCGCCGGCACACATGTCATCATGACCGTTCGATTCAGGGTCCAGCGAGGGCGACAAGATGGTTTCGCGTCATTGACGAATTCTCCGCCGCCGCTTTCCTGGCTCGGAATCGTCCGACTCGGCCTGGTGCAGACCGCACTCGGCTCGGTGACCGTGCTCACCATGGCGACGCTCAACCGCGTGATGGTGGTGGAGCTCGCGCTGCCTGCCATGCTGCCGGGCTTCCTGGTCGGCCTGCATTACGCGATGCAGGTGCTGCGCCCGCGCCTCGGCTATGGCTCCGACATCGGCGGCCGCCGTTCGCCATGGATCATCGGCGGCATGGCGCTGCATGCCACGGGCGGCGCGCTTGCCGCGGTCGCGACCGCCTGGATGGCGACGCACCTCTTCCTTGGCATTGCGCTTGCCGTCGTCGCTTTCGTCATGATCGGCGTCGGCGTCTCGGCGGCCGGCACATCGCTTCTGGTGCTGCTCGCCAAGCGCACCGAGCCGTCGCGGCGAAGTGCGGCCGCCTCGATCGCCTACATCATGATGGTGACGGGCTTTATCGCGACCAGCGCCGCGGCGGGCCAGGCCCTCGATCCCTTCTCCGGCACAAGGCTGGTCGTCGTCTCGTCCACGATCTCGGTGATCGCGATGATCTTCACGCTGATCGGCGTGTGGAACATCGAGGGCACCGGCGCGAACGGCAAGCGCGTGGTGGAAACGGAGCCGCCAAAATCAACCTTCCGCGAGGAGCTGATCGCAATCCTGCGCGAGCCGCAGGCCAGACGTTTTGCGATCTTCATCTTCATCTCGATGCTCGCCTACAGCTCGCAGGATCTGATCCTGGAGCCGTTTGCCGGCGCGGTGTTTTCCATGACGCCGGGACAGACCACAAAGCTCGCCGGCTTCCAGCACGCGGGCGCGCTGATCGGCATGACCCTGGTGCCGCTCCTCAACTGGCTGATCCCGGTGTGGCGGTTGCGCACGACGCCATGGATCGTCGGCGGCAGCGTCGCCTCCGCGTTTGCGCTGCTCAATATTGCAGCGGCAGCAATGGTCGGCCCCGGCTGGCCGCTGCGGGCCTCGATGATGCTGCTTGGAGTTACCAACGGCGTATTCGCCATCGCCGCAATCGGCGCGATGATGAATCTGGTCGGCGCCGGACATCGCAACCGCGAGGGCACGCGGATGGGAGTGTGGGGCGCGTCGCAGGCGGTCTCGTTCGGGATCGGCGGCTTCCTCGGCACGCTCGCGAGCGATGCGACGCGGCACCTCTTGCCGTCGCTATCTTTATCCTACGCGCTGGTTTTCGCAGCCGAGGCTGGGCTGTTCCTGGTTGCCGCCTCGCTTGCGCTATGGGTCGGAAAGCCTCTAGCCGGCAACACACCCACGGAACAAGCGGCGGTATTGCCTGCCAGCCAGAAAGCTTGATCGCGCCGCTCGGCGGAGAGTGTGCCCAGCAGCGCGAGAAAAATTGATGATCGTCAGCGCCATGGCAATGCCGTGATGCATTACCGCTGTAGCCGTTTTCCCTTCGCTGGAAGTCAACGCGTAACAACCATCCAAGCACCTTCCTCTGCCTAGTCGAGCAGCCGTCCGATCGAGCCGGCCATGCCTCTCGACAAACAGAGGACCGATCACATGAAAATTCTAATCGCTTCGACGCCGGCGACGGGTCATCTCAATCCGCTGCTTGCGATCACACGCATCCTGTCGGCCGAAGGCCACGAGATCGCCTTCCTGACGGGCTCCGCCTTTCGCTCCCTCATCGAATCCAGCGGCGCCAAATTCTTTTCGCTTCCCGCGGGCGCCGACTTCGATTTGCGGGAGATTCTCTCGGTGGTTCCCGAGCTGAAGGACATACCGCCGGGGTTCGAATGGCTGCGCGTCGCCTGCGAGCGCCTCTTCGTCGACGCCGTCCCGGCGCAGCACCAGGGCCTGCAGCAAGCCCTGCGGGCCTTTCCGGCCGACGTCATCGTCGCCGACGACATGTTCTTCGGCGTGCTGGCGATGCTGCGCGGGCCGCGTTCGAAGCGTCCTCCCATCGTTCTCTGCGGCACATCGTTTCTGCATTGGGCCCGCGAGGATGGCGCACCGAATTTTCTCGGCCTGCCGCCCGCAACGACGGCGGAACAGCGCGCCGAATACCCGGCCATTGCACGGACATACGATGAGGCGGTCGATCAGCCGGTACTCCTGCGCCTCAATCGGACGCTGAAGACCATGGGCGCTGGCCCGGTGTCGCTTCCGATGTTCCATTCGGTCGTGGAGCTCGCCGATGCCTACCTGCAATTGTCGGTGCCGGGTTTCGAATTTCCGCGCGAAATCCCGCCCACGGTGCATTTCGTCGGCACCCCTCCGATCATTCCCGGCCAGGTTCCGCCGCCTCCCTGGGCTCACGAACTCGACGGTTCTCGCAAGGTCGTGCTGGTCACGCAGGGAACGTTTGCCAATCACAATTTAGGTCTGCTGGTCGCCCCGACGCTGGCGGCACTGGCCAATGAGCCCGATGTGCTGGTGGTCGCCACGGCCGGCGGGCGGCCGGTCGATGCGATCCCCGGTGAGATTCCGTCCAACGCACGGGTCTCCAGCTTTTTGCCGTTCGAATGGCTGCTGCCCCGGGTCGACGTGCTCGTCACCAATGGTGGCTATGGCAGCGTCAACCAGGCCATGAGCTTTGGCATTCCGTTGGTCACCGCGGGACTGACCGAGGACAAGGCCGACGTCAACGCGCGCGTCGCGTGGTCCGGTGTAGGCGTCAACCTCGCAACCAACGAACCGACCAAGGAAGCATTGCGCGAAGCGGTGCGGACCGTGCTCGATCGGCCCGTTCACCGCCAGCGCGCGGCGCAAATGGCCGCGGAATTTGCCCGCATCAACACGCGATCCGAAATCCTCAGGATCATCGGCCAGGCCGTCGCCGACCAGGAAGCGACGTGGCGGACCGCCGCAAGGGCGGCCGGCTAGCGCGGCTGCCGCCGGCCGATCGTGTCTGTCGGCAAGGAAGGGGAAGTGACTTCCCCTTCCTCCCTCAGAGAAAATAGCTGAAATCATTTCGAACGCACGCGCCATGCAAATCAAGCCAGCCTCGTTTGCCTTCACGCTGCTGCTCGGCTTTCTCGCGGCCGTGCCGTATTCCGGCATCGACATCAATTTGCCGGCGCTGGCCTCGACCGGAGCCACGCTCGGCGCGAGCCCTTCGGATGTCAGCCTGACGATGAGCGCCTTCATGCTCAGCCTCGCTGCAGCGCCGCTCATCTACGGGCCCGTCTCCGATCGATTTGGACGAAAACCGGTGGTCGTGTTCGGCGTCGCACTATTTGTCATCGCGAGCCTCGCTTGCGCGGTCGCACAGTCATTGCTGATGCTGTTGATTTGTCGCTTCGTCCAGGGCGTCGGCGCCGCCAGCACGGCAATGACCATCGCCATCATTCGCGATCTTTTCGACGAAACGACCGCACGCGCCAAGATCGCCAATGTCGTGGTCGCCATCAATGTGGTAACCGTGATCGCGCCGACCGCGGGTGCTGAGCTGCTGACACTCGGCAGCTGGCGGCTGATTTACGCGACCCAGGCTGGAATCGGCGTCATCCTGCTGTCGGCCGTGGTGTTCGGATTTGTCGAGAGCGCAAGGATCGATTCTGCCGAACGCATGCTGCCGGCGGCCGTGGTCCGAAGCTATCTCCGCGTGCTGGCGCACCCACTCTCGCTCGCTTACATCATGGTCGGCGCCGCCGGCGGTGCGACGGTGTTTGCCTATGTGACGGGATCCGCGCTGTTCTTCATCAGTGTCCAGGGATTGCGGCCGGGCCAGTACGGGTTGATCTTCAGTGCCTGCTCGGCGGCGGTGATGAGCGGCGCCCTCCTCGATAGCCGCATCGGCCGAAGCGGGATAGCGCCGGCCCAGGTGCTGGTGATTGGGTTTGCGCTGATGGCGGCCGCCTCGACCGCACTGCTTGCGATAACACTGGCCGGCTGGACGCCGCCGTCTCTGGTCGCCGCGCTCCTGATGGCGGTGGCGTTTGCCTTTGGCATGACCATGCCGAATGTCATGAACGCAACCATGCGGCCGTTGCCGGACATCGCCGGCACCGTCGGCGCCACGGCCGGGAGCATTCAATTGACGGCCGGCGCAGTGGCAAGCGGACTGGTCTCGGTGTGGTTCGATGGAAAGTCCGCGCTTTCCATGGCGGCGGTGATGGCCGCCTGTTCGCTGCTCGGGCTGGTCGCATATTGGCTGCTCGCCCGTCCCGCCGAGCGTCGCATCCATTCGCAGGAGGCGGAGGTACCCACAGCGATTGAAGCGAGATGAACGATGAACGCGATCGCGCTTCCCGGCGTGCGAGGCATTCGTGGGTTTGGGGGCATCGGACCCCCGCAGACAAATCGCTGCCGATTCGTGGCGGGCTGAAGGCGGCCAACATGCCTGATCGCGCCGATGCCAAAGCGCATTAGCCGGTCACTCGACGATCGTCGAACGCCACGCCCTCCGGATCGTGCTCAAAAGCGCGATGACGATTCAACCCAATCTCATCGCGCTTTAGCACTTCCCGATGTAGAGGCGCTGGTAAACAAGCCGACTCGGCAAGAAATCGAGCGCGAGATGGCTTCCAGGTAGACGAACGAATAGCCCAACAGCAATCCGTGAAACCGCGTTGGGTCGATAGGGACTCACGTTGTGAAATTCCTGGACGGCTATTCCGTGCGCGGCCAGCTTTGCCATCAATCCATTGTGGGTAAAGTAACTGCCGTGCTCGACATCCCCAATAATCGGACAGGACAAAATGAAGAGCCCCCGGTGCTGGCGCGCCAATTTTGCGAGCAACAAATCCTGCTCGGAATCGGGCAGGTAGTAGAGGCACTCGATCGCGGCGATGACGTCGAAGCCCGCCAAAGATACATCAAGAAAATCCGCCGCGACGAAGCTTGCGTAGGGCAGATGTCGGGCTTTGGCTCGTTCGATCGCGATCTGGCTTATGTCAACACCCACTACTGATCGGGCGCCACAAAGGACCGTCTCGGTGAGGTGACCTTCGCCACATCCGAGCTCGAAAACTGACCTTCCGTCGATCAAGGGCGCAATGCAACGCCGCAGGGCATTGTCCCGATACCAAGCGCCGGTAATGCGCCAAGGATCTGGTTTTGAATAGTACTCGTTGAATTCGCTGGCGGTTCGCATGCGGGGCGTATATTGCCGCCCCCCTGACCCGCCGCGATTCAAGCACCGCCACTGGGCGAAATAAGGGCGACACCGCAAGCCGCCCGTGACGGCTTGGGTGCGCACGCGAAGATCGGAAACTCGAACGCCACGCCTTCAGGATCGTTTTCCTTGAACCGCGCAATCGATCACCACCACAGTGCCCTCTCGAAGGCAACGAGGATTATGAAAACGAGTGAAGTGACTCCGATGAAGGTGATGGCACTGTAAACGTAGCGCATGGCGTCCCTCGCAGAGCTGCAGGTGACGGCGTCTCGGCACGCATGATTCCGCCGATTTGGCGCGTGCGCAAATTATCAATCCCTTGGGGCGTGGAACGGCGACTAGCTACAGCGCGTCGTGGGTGTGAGAAAGAGGCCGCGAACTGAGGCGGCCTTACTCATAGGTCTATTCAGGTGGACGGAGCCCGGGGGGATGCAAGCCACTCGTTTATACGAAAGCCGATTTTGGCCTGCCTGGCTTTGCGGATCATCTCATTGCGTACCGCGCCAGGTGGAAGCATTTGGCTTCAGCGCGGAGGCGCTTCACCGCCGCGCAAAAGCCGCCCGTGAGGGCTTGGCTACTCGAGTTGGTTCGTCAGGTATTTCAGCGTGGCCTCGCAGGCTTCTTCGGCCTCAGCGAGCGTTCTGAAGGGCGAGCCGCCGATCTTGATGGCGCTCCTGTTCCGATCGATCGGACGCCACGACGCCACGAACCCGGGGTGTCCGTGAAGGCCGGGACCGCTGCGGCTCTCATAGCTGATCACGAACGAAAGGCCGTCGCTGCTCGCGGACCATATTTCCATGTCCTTGACGGGGCTAATGACGCGGGTGAACTCCATGGCCATTTCCACGACCTACGCCATTGCTGGAAATCTCGAATTGGGTGAAGGGCGCCGCGCGTGCGCATGCATCACCACACGGAACTGCCGGTCACGCCGGCGGGTTCAGAGTTTAATCCAGCGGCGCGTTTCGGTCTGGCATCGCGGACAGCGATATAGGGCTTCGCTGAGCTGATTTTCTTCGTCCGCGGCCTTGAGCGAGATGCGGGGCATCTCGACCCGGCAGTTCGGGCACGTCACCAATCCCAGTGAGCGTCTAATCGGACCGTCGATGCGCTGAACCGGTTCCGCGAGCGGCATGCCATCCTCCGAACTCTGACGACAATGCAGGGGTCGAGCTATTGTTCCCGACGGTTCCGCCGCAGACCCGCACGCCGCGGCAACTTTTAGTTAACCATCTGCACCGATGCTTTCGCTCACGAATCGGCGAGCCGGACGTCGAGCCAGCAGCTCGCTTGGCAATACCGGCGTCATAGCGCCGCCGGGTTTTCTCACGTCGGGGCGGGGGCCTTGAACGGAGAATTTGAGATGCAGGATCTTGAACAGGCAATCCGCGAACGCGCTTATCAGCTTTGGGCGGAAGGCGGCTGCCGAGAAGGGCATGCCGAAAGTCACTGGCTCGCGGCGCAACGGGACATTCTGGGCGCGTCGCTCGGCGAACTCGACCGCGTTACCCTCGGTGAAGCTACCGCGGTCGCTGCCAAGCAGAAGGCGAAGGCGTCTCGAAAGAAGCAGCGAGCCGCGTAAGCCTGCGGCGCCAGCGGGCCGCCGGTGCGCGGTGGCGGCGGCATGCCCCAGCGCATCAAGACCATAACTTCGGCTTCGCCGGCGGCGGGCACTGGCCGAAATAGGCACCGCTCTTCACGCGGAATTTAATGGGGATCGGTCGCCCGCGACCCTACATCATGGCTGTGCCGGTCCATCGCCCCCCGGTCCGGCACTTTTCTACGCGGCCCCAGCTTTCACCCCCAGGCTGGGGCCGTCTCCTTTCGGCATTCGCAGATGCGGTCACACCTCACCTCATGAGCTTGTGTAGACAAGTGAGCACAAACGCACGATCGACTGGGATAGGCTCAGATCATCACCGCTTGCTCCAGGGAGCATCACAGTGTTTCGTCCCGATGCCGTCGAGCCATCGCTTATCCCGGTGGAGGGACCACGCTGCCGGAGGTGCCAAGCTCGCTTGACACTGGCTGGTGTCGAACCCGGCCCGACGGGCTCCGTTCTGCGGACATTCCAATGTCCCGGGTGCGAACGCGTTCAAAAGGTATTCTCTGAGCGGTCAATTAAATCGGACATGAGGGACTGGCTGAACAGCGGGCTAAGACCGCCCGAGTAGATGACCAAATTTTTCTTGGCACTTATCGCAATGGGCATTGCCACCTTGATCGGAGCAGTCGTCATTGCTGCCTTCAGACCGCACAATCCGCTCCTGCATAGGCGCCAAACTTCGGGCGAGGCCCCTTCGCACGAGCGGACCCTGACTCCGCCGCCAGAGAGCGGTGAATCGCCGGGCTCACCAGTGGGGCGTTTCTGGCCGGGCTTGGACTATCCTCCGATTTCGGCCAATCACGCTGATGGTCGGCGGCCTCTCTCTTTCAAGCTCCACTCAGATTCGGCGACCCGGTGTGGCGCCTAAGCGCGACGCATCGGATCGGTTCGTCGATCTCTACAATCGGCTCGACAAGTTTGACGCTCCTGCGCAGCGTGGAACCACCGCTGGGATGTTCGATGACTTGATCCCGAAACAGGCCGGCGCGCGTACCTCGTCTGTTTCCCGGGGGTCCCGATCGGACCGGATACGCAAAAACCTATAGTTTATTGGGCAAAACTGGCGATCCCGGGATGACTCGAACATCCGACCTACGGTTTAGGAAACCGCCGCTCTATCCGGCTGAGCTACGGGACCGAACGCCTTCGACGCGTTGCGGACCTCCATAGCAGAGCGCTCGCGCCACCGGAAGCCTCCGGCGGCGCAGAAAAGGGCAGGCGATTAACCGTCTATTTCTGGTCGGCGACGTGCTTCAGCACGAGGCAAGAGAGCTGGGTTACCAGCGCCCGCAGACGGGCATTCTCCTGCAACAGCCGGATGACGTCGGGATCGAACTCCGAATCAAAACCGTCATCATCCAAAAATCGCGATGGGGGAGTATGACTGCCCTTCTTCGCCGGCGGGAACGCGATTGCCATGACCAAACTCCTAACAAAGGGACTCCGCCGAGTCCGAATCAACTGAGCTTCAGGGTGCAGGAATCCCGCGTCGAAATTTCGGCCGTTCGATGGGGAAATTGGAGCGAGCGCGCCGGCATGCTATCCTAGCGCCACAGGCCGCCCCGATTTCTCCTTGCATGGCAGCAGGATGTCCAGTTCAGACGGTGAGACCGGCGCAAGCGAGCTTCGCGGCCGGAGACAAAAGGGTTCCCCGCTTCTGGTGCTCGCCGCCGGCCTGCTGATGTTTGCGGCGATCGTCGTCGCGGCCTTCATCCTGCTCCGGCCGACCACCTTGCGGATCGCCGTCGGCCCGTCGGGAAGCAGCGACCAGCAATTGATCCAGGGCCTGGCGCAGCATTTCGCGCAGGAGAACAGCACGGTGCGGCTTTCCGTGATCACGACCGCGGGCCCGGTGGATTCGATCGCGGTGCTCGCCGCCGGCAATGCCGATCTTGCGGTCGCTCGCGCGGACGAGGAGATGCCTGATGGCACCGAGTCGGTCGCCATCCTGCGCAAGAATGTCGTCGTGCTCTGGGCTGCGAGCAGCCCTCCGCCGAAGGCGCCGCGCAAGCCGGCCAAATCGAAGATCAAGGCGATCAGCGACCTGCCGGGCCATCGCGTCGGGGTGATCGGACGGACCAAGGTGAACGAGACGCTGCTGCGCGTGATCCTCAAGGAATCCGGCGTCGATCCGGACAAGGTCGAGGTGACGCAGTTCAACAAGGACCAGGTCGGCGACATGGTCAAGGACGCCACGATCGACGCGTTCATGCTGGTCGGGCCGGTCGACAGCAAGCTCATTTCGGAGGCGATCACCACGTCCGCCCGCGTCCGCGGCGAGCCGGTGTTCCTGCCGGTTGATGTGTCCGAGGCGATCGCCGCGCGCCACCCGGCATATGAATCCGAGGAAATTCCGGGCAGCTCGTTCACGACCTCGCCCGCGCGGCCCGACGACAAGATCGAGACCGTCGGCGTCAACCACCTCATCGTTGCGCCAAAATCGCTGGCGGAGACCACGGTCGGAACCCTGACCCGGCAGATCTTCGCGACCAAACCGTCGCTTGCCCGCGAAATCCCGAGCGCATCGAAGATCGAGAAGCCCGACACCGACAAGGACGCCGCGCTGCCGGCGCATCCCGGCGCCGCCGCCTATATCGACGGCACCGAACGCACCTTCATGGACAAATACAGCGACTACATCTGGGGCGTGGTGCTGTTGTTCTCGGTGGTGGGCTCGGCGACCGCGGCATTCCGCCATTTCATCCGCCGCGACGAGCGCAAGCTGAACGTGCTGCATCGCGACCGGCTGGTAGAGACCATCGCACGGGTACGCAAGATCAATTCGCTCGAAGAGCTCGATGCCGTGCAACATGAGGCCGACGAGATCCTGCGCGAGACGCTGGAATGCTACGACGACGGCGCGATCGAGGAAACGGATCTGGCAGCCTATCATCTGGTGCTGGAGCAATTTCATCACGCGGTCGTCGACCGGCGCGCCGCGCTTGGCGGCGCGCCGGCCAACCTCGGCCGCATGCGCGCGAGTTGATCAAGGCAACGCGTCGGGTCAGCCGGCGCGGACGGTCAGCAGGAACTGTTCGACTTCGCTCTTCAGGCGGTTGCTTTCGGTCGACAGCGCGCGCGCCGAGCTGTGCACCTGGCCGGCGGAAGCGCCGGTGTCGGAGGCGCCGCGATTGACCTCGCCGATATTGCTGGTCACTTGCGCGGCACCTTGCGCCGCCTGCTGCACGTTGCGGGCGATCTCCTGGGTCGCGGCACCCTGCGCTTCGACGGACGCGGCAACGGTCGAGGAGATTTCCGAGATCATGCGGATGGTGGCGCTGATCTCCTTGATGGTGCCGACCGATTGCTCGGTGGCCGATTGCATCTGCGCAATCTGGCTGCCGATCTCTTCCGTCGCCTTCGCCGTCTGGCTCGCCAAGGCCTTGACCTCGGAAGCGACGACCGCAAATCCGCGCCCTGCCTCGCCGGCGCGCGCGGCCTCGATGGTCGCATTCAGCGCCAGCAGGTTGGTCTGCTCGGCCACCGCCGAGATCATCTTGACGACCTCGCCGATGCGCCCCGCCGATTGCGACAGCTCCGACATCCGCGCATTGGTCTGCTCGGCCTGGGCGACGGCCGAGGTCGCGACCCGCTGCGATTCCTGCACCTGGCGGGAGATTTCCGACACCGACGACACCATCTCTTCGGACGCGGACGCCGCCGACTGCACGCTCGCGGAAGATTGCTCGGAAGCAGCGGCGACATTTGCCGACAGCGAATGCGTCGCTTCCGCGGTCCGGTTTAGCCCTTCGGCTGCGATCTCGATTTCGGAGGAGGCGCTGGACACGTTTTCGACGATCTGGCCGATGCTGCGCTCGAACCCGTCCGCCATCTCGAGCATCGCCTGGCGGCGCTCGACCTCGGCCTCTCGCTTCGCCTGTTCCTGGTCGGCGGCGAGTTTCCGGTTCTCGCGCAGCTTGTCGCGAAAGATCGCGAGCGCCTCGGAAATCTTGCCGATCTCGTCGCGGCGATCGACCTTCGCCACCTCGCGATCGAGGTCGCCCTGCGCCAGATGCTCCATCGCCGTGACCATCTTGGTCAGCGGCGCGGTCATCCGCCGGCCGAACCACAAGGCGGCCGCGATCACCACCGCAACCGTGATCCAGATCGACCAGAACACATAATTGCGCACCTGCTCGAGCTCGGCCTTGACCGCGGCGAGCCGCTCGTCGGCGGCCTTGCGCACCGCATTCAAGGTCGGCCGCAGCCGGTCGTAGATCTGCGCGAGATCGGTGGTCTCGTCAATCAGCGTGCTCTGCCCGGCCATATAGGCGAGGAAGCTCGTCTTGTAGGTCTCGATCAGCTTGCCGATCTCGGCCTTTTCGTTATCGGGCAAATCCGCTTTCGCCAGCGCCGTCTTGAACTCGCTCGCCCGCGTCGTCAGCTCGTCGCCATATTTCTCGTCGCCGCGCAGCATGAAATCCTTCTCATGCCGGCGCATCATCAGCATCAGCACCGCAAGCCGCGGCTGGTCGAAGGTCTTGAGCTTGGACTCCACCGAATGCACGGCAGCGCGGAGCTTGCCCTGCAATCCGTCATTCTCGTTGAAGCCGATCAGCTTCTGCGCCGAGACCACATTGTTGAAGCGCGTGGTGTAGCTTTTGATCACCGGGCGAAAGGAAAGCGCCTGCCGCAGCGGATCGCCGTCCGGCAATTTCTCGGCGATGGCCTCGATCGAAGCGAGGCGCTCGATCGCCGCCTTCACCGTCTCGTCGTGGGTGGCGACTTTCTTGTCGTTCGGCTTCTGCAGGAATTGCGTCGCGATCTCGCGCGCCTGCAGCAGGTTTTCCGAGACCTTGGCCGTCAGCCCTTCCAATGCGCCGAAGCGCTCGGCCTCGCGCTGGCTCCGCTGCTCGACCTGCAGGCCGGCAAGATAGATGGCGCCGACGACCACGACGCCGGCAACCCCGAGCAGCAGGATTTGCCCGCGCAGGCCGAGATGCAGCCGGCCGGCGACCTTGCCGCAGGCCTTGACGGCCTTGCCAACGAATTTCAAGCGCAATGGGGTTCCCCGGCGGATCGGCGAAATCGAGCAAAAAAACGATATGTCCGATCGTACCGCGGTAACCCTGCTAATTTCCTAAGCACGGCACCGGGCACGTCGGGGCTGCCCGAGTTTCGCGCGTCATTTCTTCCGTAGTACTACCCGACGTGGCTACGCTGCAGTGCGAAAGACTAGAGCATGATCCGGAAAAGTGTGTAGCGGTTTTCCCTCGCGACAAACGCGTAGCGTTTGCGCGGAGATCATGCTCAATCAAAAAGCTAAAGCGCGATGACGATTCAACCTAATCTCATCGCGCT
>Ga0210403_10002148_pt1 | contig 18145 bp, 16 predicted proteins | sample IncBWC19MmetaG_FD_150863 | JGI IMG/M metagenome (GOLD analysis project Ga0210403, IMG submission 150863) | Forest soil microbial communities from Barre Woods Harvard Forest LTER site, Petersham, Massachusetts, United States - Inc-BW-C-19-M | ecosystem: Environmental > Terrestrial > Soil >... | reverse complement strand
TAATGTCAAGCTACGCAGCTTAAAAATGGCGTGTACTGGTCGGACAACAACCAAAAAAGAAAAAACACCTGTAAAATTAAGTTTTTACAGGTGTTTTTTCTTTTATAGATAGGGATTAATTTATCTCCAGCCGCCACCTAAAGCCTGGTAAATATTTACCATAGCATTCATTTGCTGTTTTTTGGTTTCAATAAGTTCAAACTTCGATTCTAAAGCGTCGCGTTGAGTTAATAGTACCTCCATATAATCTGCTCTGGCAGATTTGAAAAGATTCATAGAAATAGTTGTTGATTGGGTAAGTGCCTGTACTTGCAGTGTTTTTAAATCATAACTTTTTTTCAAATTACTAATGTTTGATAATTGATTAGCGACTTCAATATGAGCTTTTAAAATAGCACGCTCGTAATTATAAACGGCTTGTATTTGTTTTGAATTAGCCGAATAGTAATTTGCTTTTATTGCATTTCTATTTATTAACGGCGCAACTAAAGAGCCTGCTAAATTATATAGTAAGGATTGAGGTGTGGTTATTAAATACTGCGGATTAAATGCCGCGTAACCTATACCTCCCATAATTGTTAAACCAGGATAAAACTCAGCTTTGGTTGCTTTTACATCTAACTTGGCTGCAGCCAGTTGCTGCTCGGCTTGTTTAACATCAGGGCGATTTTCTAAAAGCTGTGATGGAATGCCTGCGTGAATAGTAGAATCGGGTACTAAATCGGTAAAGGTTTGAGAATTTCTCGAAACAGGCTGAGGAAATCTACCCACTAAAAAATTAATTCTGTTTTCAGTTTCTACTATTTGCTGCATAATGTAAAACTGACGACTTTGGTTTTTTAGTACTTCTGCTTCAAATTTACGTACGGCTAACTCAGTAACCTTGGCAGCTATTTTTTCCAGCTTTACCATTTCTAAGGCATTTTGTTGAACTTCAATGTTCTTTTTTAGAATTTCCAACTGGTTATCTAATGCCATTAATTCGTAATAAGAGTTGGCAATTTCAGAAATAAGATGAGTAACCATAAAATTTCTGCCTGCAACACTGGAAAGATACCTGTATGCGGCTGCGTTTTTAGAGTTGCGTAGCTTTTTCCATATATCCACTTCCCACGAAACATTAAGGCCTAAAACATAATTTGGTAAAACTGTAGGGATTGCTTGCCCCGGCATAATAGGAAGGTTAGCATCAACAGCTCCATCTCTGGTATATGCTGCTGACTTATCAAAACCTGCACCAACTCCTATGCCTGCATAAGGTAAATAGGCCCCTTTTCTTCCTCTTACTTCGTTTTTAGCAATATTAATTTCTTGCAAAACAATATTTAGTTCCTGGTTTTTATTGAGTGCTGTATCAATAAGAGCAACTAAATTTGGATCGGTGAAAAAGTCTTTCCATTTTGTTTTTGCTGCATTATTGGCAGAGTCTTTCGTGTTATTAAAACTCGAAGGAACTGTTTTGCTCTCTGTTTTACGACCAAAGTTTGGTGTGCTACAAGCCGTTATTAGGGCAACAAGCGTTATCCCAAAGTAACTTACTATTCTTTTAATGCCCATCGTGTTCAGTTTCTGTGGTTTGAGGAAAATCATCTATTGTATGAACAAATCCTTCTGTTAAAGAACTGTCTTCTTCATCTCTAATCATTTTTCTGCCTTCAGCCAATGAGCCAAAAATGTAGTATAAACCAGGAACAATGATTACTCCGAAAATTGTTCCGAATAACATACCGCCCAATGCAGATGAACCTATGGTGCGGTTACCTATAGCTCCGGCACCGTGTGCAAAAACTAACGGAATTAAACCTGCAATAAAGGCAAACGAAGTCATTAAGATAGGACGGAAACGTACTTTAGCACCTTCAATAGCTGCTTCGAGTACGGTAGCCCCTGCTTTTTGTTTATGAACAGCAAACTCCACAATTAACACGGCGTTTTTACCCAATAAACCAACAAGCATCACCAATCCTACCTGAGCATATATATCATTTGCAAGACCCATTACTTTAAGCATCATAAACGAACCAAACACACCCGCCGGCAGCGAAAAAATAACTGCCAGTGGTATGATAAAGCTTTCGTACTGCGCTGCAAGAACGAAGTATACAAATATCAATACGATAATAAAAATATATACAGCTTCATTTCCACGGCGAGTTTCATCATACGAAAGTGCAGCCCAATCTATATCAAACCCGTGTGGTAGTGTTTTTGCGGCTACTTCTTGTACCGCTTTGATAGCTTCACCACTGCTGTATCCTTTCGCCGGCCCACCCCTGATGGCAGCCGTGTTATACATGTTGTAACGGTTAATTTCGTTAGCCCCTTGTTTCTTAGTAATTTTCATAAAAGCTGAGAAAGGAACCATTTCACCACGATCGCTTTTTACATATAGATTCATAATATCAGAAGGAAGCCTTCTGTATTCGGGTGCAGCTTGCACAAACACCTTAAAGAAACGTTGGAACTTGATGAAACCTAACTCATACGTACTTCCTATAAAAATAGATAAGGTGTTCATGGCATTACCAATAGTAACTCCTTTTTGCATGGCTAATTGGTTATCAAACTCAATTTCGTATTGCGGGTAGTTGGCACTAAAAAAGGTAAATAAACCCATTAGCTCCTTGCGTTTGCCTAACTCCTTCATAAAATCTCTTGTCACTCTGTCTAGCTGGTTGTAATCTCCAGAGTTAGTTTTATCTAACAACTGTAAGGCAAAACCACCCGCAGCTCCAAAGCCGGGTACCGCCGGTGGATCAAAAAATTCGATCGTTGCTCCGGGAATTTCTTTTGATTTTTCCTCCAGTTCAAGAATGATTTCGCTAACGGTATGTTTTCTTTCATTCCAAGGTTTTAAGTTGATAAGGCAAGTTCCTGCATTAGAACCCCTTCCTTCGGTAAGAACCTCATAACCTGCTATCGATGAAACTGATTTTACTCCATCTACTTTCTCAATAATTTCTTCCAGTTTGTTAGATAAGTCATTCGTTCTTTCAAGTGTTGAACCGGGAGGCGTTTGAATAATGGCATACAGCATCCCTTGGTCTTCACTTGGAATAAAACCTGAAGGAAGATTATTAGTTATAATAAATATACCAACGCCAAATACTGCAAATAAACCTATGGTAACTAATCTACGATGTGCAATTAATTTTAAAACCCAAACATAGCCTCCGGTAAGCTTTTCAAAACCTCTGTTAAAGCTATCGATAAAACGATTCAGTAAATGTTTTTTGCGGGGTTTTCCATGTGTATTTTTCAATATCATGGCACAAAGCACAGGTGTAACCGTAAGGGCCACAATACCGGAAAGTACAATGGAAGATGCCATAGTAATAGAGAACTGTCTGTAAAATGTACCTACAGGACCTGACATAAATGATACCGGAACGAATACCGATACCATTAATAATGTAATAGCGATTACGGCACCACTAATTTCACCAATAACTTTTCGCACTGCATTATACGGAGACGAATGGTCTTCTTCCATTTTAGCGTGTACGGCCTCTACAACAACGATGGCATCATCGACCACGATACCTATGGCGAGTACGAGTGCGAATAAAGTGATCATGTTGATGGTAAGTCCGAAAGCCTGAATAAATATAAATGCCCCAATTAGTGATATAGGAACAGCGAGTGTTGGAATAAGCGTAGAACGCCAGTCGCCAAGGAAAATAAACACAACTAATGCCACCAATATAAAGGCATCTCGTAGTGTGTGAATTACGTTTTCAATAGAGGCATCAAGGAAATTAGAAACGTCGTAACTGATTTCATAATCCATTCCCGGAGGGAATGATTTTTTCAAATCTTCTAACTTATCTTTTACTTTTTCAATAACCGCGCTGGCATTACTACCATACGTTTGCTTCAGCATTAAGGCTGCTGAAGGATGCCCATTCATGTTGGAATAAATATCATAATATTCACTTCCTAACACCACCTTTGCTACATCCTTTAAACGAAGGATTTCGCCATCGGGATTAGCTTTAATAATAACGTTTTCATATTGTTTTGGGTCGTTAAACCTATCTGAATATGCTAACACATATTCAAGCGCTTCAGCTTGTTTGCTATCACCTCTTCCTATCCTTCCTGCTTTACCAATGATACTTTGGTCGCTAAGCGCTGCCATAACTTCATCGGGCGATATTTTATAAGCACGCATTCTGTCTGGGTTTAACCAAACACGCATAGCATACTGTCTACTACCTAATATCCTAACTTGTCCAATACCATTGATACGCTGAATTTCAGGTACCATGTTAACACCTGCATAGTTGAACAGGAATTTCATGTTTGCATCCTTATCCCTGCTATATAAGTTAACGTACATAAGCATACTTGGAATTACGGGCGTAATAATTACCCCTTCCCTTTGTACCAGTATGGGTAACCTATTTGTTACCTGTTGAACACGGTTAGAAACCTGCACTAATGCCTGATTAATATCGGTACCCGGATTGAATATAACCTGAATATTTGCCTCACCTGCACTGGTAGCATCGGAGGTCATGTAACGCATTCCCCAGGCACCGTTGATAGATTGTTCTAATGGAATAATAACTGATTCTGCCAGCGATTTGGCACTTGCCCCTGGGTACGATGCACTTACCATTACCACTGGAGGTGCAACCTCAGGGAATTGTGATGTGGGTAATGTTTTAATAGCCAGTGCGCCCAGAAAGAGAATAACAAGCGATATTACGATGGCGAGTACTGGCCTTTTAATGAATTTATTAAACATGTTCTATTTTTTTAAATGCTTATGTTATTCAACATATACTTTTAAACGGGGGATTACCGTTTTTGGGTCTTCGTATTTGAATTGTATTTTGTCACCATCTTTAACCTTACGTATACCCTCAAGAACTATTTTTTCATTATCGGTTAAACCTGATTTGATTACGTATAAATCGGGCATTTCAGATGCAATTCCAATTTCTCTTGAATGCACCACGTTATCTTTATCTACTACATAAACATATTTCTTTTCAAGAATTTCGAAGGTTGATTTTTGAGGAATGATAATTGCATCTTTAAGCGGAATAGTCATTTGTATATTACCTGTTTCGCCATGTCTTAACAGTCCATTCGGGTTAGGAAATGTTGCTCTGAACGCAATATTACCTGTTTCATTATTAAAGTCGGCTTCAATTGTTATAACTACACCGGGATGTGGAAACAGTTGGTCGTTTGCCATTAATAAGTTTACCTGTAAATTTTCTGCTTGTGTATTGGTTTTATAATTTAGATACTCAGCTTCGGGAACATTAAAATAAACCCACATTTCGTGATTGTCTGACAGGGTTGTAAGCAAATCCCCTTCATCAAGAAGGCTTCCCAGCCTTACATGGAAGTGATCCATTATGCCATCAAAAGGAGCTTTAATTTCGGTAAACCCTAGGTGAACTTGTGCCAATGCTAATTCAGCTTTTGCCTTGTCGTATTTAGCTTTGGTCATCGCTAATTCGTTTGGCGATACTACATTGCTATCAGCTAATTTTTTTGTGTTTTGATATTCAATTTCAGCAAAATTGGCTTCAGCCTGTGCTTTTTGAAGTTCGGCCTGATACATTAAGGGCATAATTTGAAACATCATTTGCCCTTCTTTTACAGATTGCCCTTCATCTACATAAATTTTTTGTAGATAACCTCTTTCCAGCGCTCGTAATTCAATATGACTTATAGCACGTATTTGACATACATACTGTCTGGTAACTACGGTATCTTTTTTTAAGGGGCTGGTAACCGTAAACTGGGTTTCTTCTTCCTTTTCTTCCTTTCCTGATTTACAACTTGTAAAACACAACAGGGTACACAAGCTAATGAACGTGAGAATTTTCCTCATAATAATTTTACTCTTTTAACGATCCGTTTTTTTTGTTGATATTTTTTTAGATTAACATTAATGAAAGAAACCCCGGCAATTAAAACAACCTTATGAAAGTTTAGGTAATTTTAATTTGCACACTTATATTTTTTCAAATCATATTTTAAATACTTGGAATATGATATGTCGATAAGATGCAGGATAAGAAAAGCACTTATAGAAAAGCAGAATGTTTTTGTTGTGGTTAAAAAAATCTTCAGGCATTTGAAAAGAAGTAGAGCAATTACCAATCTCTAAATTTTTTTTAAAAGAAACTAATTCGTCATCATCATCGTCATAGGCAACTAAAACTTCATCATCACCTTCCTTTTCTTTACCAGATGATACAGATTTAATTGTTAAGGTAGGGGTATTTTGCTGAGCGCTAAACCCAGAATTTGCTGAGCTTTGTAGCGTTTTTAGTAAAGAAATGTGAGTATAAGTTTGATTTGTATAACCGTACACGAAATTATGAGCACTCAATAGGAATATGCAAGCAGATAAAAAATATTTAATAAACCCCTTTGCCATCGAGGGGCGAAATTACATTAAGTTGATTATACAGACTATTAGTTTTTTGTTAAATATTTACAAAAAGCAACTGTTGAAGATTATGTACTAATAAAAAAAACCCCTCATTGCTGAAGGGTTTCTCGTACCCAGTGCCGGAGTCGAACCGGCACGGTTTCCCACTGGTGTTTGAGACCAGCGCGTCTACCAATTCCGCCAACTGGGCATTGCTAAAAATAGCGGGTTGCGAAAGTACTTTTTATTTTTTACTCTATCAAACAAAATAAAGTATGGTTAAGAAATTGCATGTGGGAAACCCCGTAGGCTTTATTTGCAGGTTTAAAATCAGTTTCTTTGGAGAAGAATAAAACGTAAACAATAGGTTTGTGTTAAACCATTAAAGGTTAAAAATATTTAATTGAATTGTTAAGTAATTATAATTAGCATGTTCTGTTTATTCTTTAAAATAGTTTTGCTCTACTATAAACCCTTAAAATAAAACAGGAATGAAATCATTAAAAACAGGAATGCTTGCCTTACTTATGTTAGTTGGCAACTTTGTATGGGCTCAGCAAAAAGAAAGTAAAACGCCCGAACAAAGAGCAACTGAACATAGTCAAAAACTGACCCAACAACTTGGATTAAGTGCTGACCAACAAAAAACCGTGTATGCGGCTTGCCTACAGCGCGCTCAACAAATGGAAGCTGATAGAGCTAAAAACCAAGGAGACAGAGCAGCTATGAAAGCTGCCCGCGAGCAAAGTAACCAAACTTTTGATGCGAGTATGGATAAAATACTAACTGCCGACCAAAAAACAAAATATGAGCAGATTAAACAGGACGAACAAGCTAAACGCCAACAAGGCGGCGGACATAGAGGTGGAGAATAAACAGGAGATGTAAAAACTTTTTGAACAAAAAGCCCGAAGCAATTCGGGTTTTTTTATTGATAAAAAATTATCAAGAAACTTGCAGAACAAAAATAGTTTCCTTAGTTTTGGACAATATTTAAAATAGGTTTAAATTTTGTAAACTTGTTATGCGCACCATTGTTTGTTTACTACTTTGTTCGTTTTGCTTTTCTCAAAGCAATAACAATTGGCAGTTATATAAAAGTGAAAATGGGATATTAGTATACTCTCGTAAAGCTGAAAATACGAATATTAAAGAACTAAAAACGATTGTCTATCTTAAAACATCTCTAAACAGTATAGTTGCTTTATTGAATGATTGGGATTCATATCCGCAATGGAATTACAAATGTGTGGAATCTAAAACATTAAAAGTAATAAGCGAAACAGAATTAATACATTACCAAATGGTGAAAATTCCCTGGCCGGCAGACAACCAGGATTTTATAATAAATGTTAAGCTCTCTCAGGAAGCGAAAACAAAAGTAATTACCATTAAATCTACTAATAACGCAAACTATATCCCTCCATTTCCTGATCGCACACGTATTAGAGAGTTAGAAGCCAAATGGACGTTAACCCCTTTAAAAGACGGAACCGTTGAAGCGGTATATGAGTTTTTTGTAAACCCCGGAGGGCTTATACCTGCGTGGATATTAAATACAGCGGTAGCATACGGCCCTTATGAAACCATGCTTAATTTTAAAGAGTGGGTAAAAAAAGATAAGTATCAAAAAGCAAAAAACCCACTGGTTAAAGAACTAAACGAATGATTTCACAACAGCTTATTAAGCTATTGTGAGCTGCATATTTTTACATGAGGTTTTATGAACACAATAGTTATATTTACATAAACAATATTTAAAATGAAAACACTTTGCATTTCTTTTCTGATACTAATATCTTTTTTGTCTTGTGCTCAGGAAACAAAAAGTATAACCATAAGCGAAGAATCTAAAAAAGAAGCAAAAGAAAAAATAGAAGGTTATCGCCAACAAGTACTTAAAGGGGAAAGCATGAGTACTATAGCTGCGCTTTATAGCGATGACCCGGGGTCAAAAAAAACAGGCGGTGCTTATTATAACATTGCCCGCGGGCAGTTTGTACCGGAATTTGAAACAGTTGCTTTTAATTTACAGCCGGGAGAAATTTCGGAAGTTTTTGAAACCCAATATGGGTTTCATTTTGTGCAATTAATTGCCCGCCGAGGAGATGTAATTGATGTAAGGCATGTACTTGTTGTGCCTAAATAAACTAGTTTACACTTTTTACAATAACTAATTTTTTATTTATCGTTCCTTCATTACTTATAAAGCTTAGGTTATACACACCGTTGGCTATATTGCTAATATCAATTTTAGTTTTATTATTTATGCTTTGTGTTAAAATAAGATTACCATTTATATCATAAATCTGTAAGGTTTGTTCATTGGTGTTTTTTAAGTCTACTACAAAATAACTCACGCACGGGTTTGGGTAAATATTTATTTCTTTATCGGCATCGGATAATAATTTTATGTTTGTTGTAGTACCAGCATTACTTATCATACGTATGCGGCTATTTCCATTGTCAACAATATATAAATTGCCTAAAGAATCTAAAGCTACTCCACCCGGAGAGGATAAAACTGCATTAATTGCTGGTCCACCGTCACCGCTAAAACCTTGTGTTCCGTTTCCGGCAATAGTTGTAATAATTCCCAATGTACTAACTTTCCTTACACGATTATTATAGCTATCAGCAAAGAATAAATTACCAACCTTGTCGACGGCAATTCTGCCTGTTGGAAAATCTAACTCAGCAGATGTTGCTTGTCCACCATCGCCACTAAAACCACCTTGACCTGTTGACGCATCGAAACCATTACCTACTACGGTTGTAATAATATTTGATGTGCTTATTTTTCGAATAACATTATTTTCGCTATCAGAAATATAGAGATTACCTAACGCATCAAAAGCTACGGCGGTAGGTTCACTTAACAGAGCAGCAGTTGCTAAGCCTCCGTCGCCACTATAACCTACGTTTGCATTTATAGCCCCTGCAAAAACATTTATAATACCAGCATTATTTACGTTATAAATATTATTATTAAAATAATCAGCAACAAATAAATTACCATTTGCATCAAGCGCTACACCCTCGGGTAAACTAATATAAGCAGCTGTAGCTTGCCCACCCGCACCTACTATACCCACCGTTGAATTACTGCCCGCACCTACAACTGTATTTATAAGGCCAGTGCTGTTTACCATACGCACTCGATGGTTTCCAAAATCGGCAATATATAAATTGCCTGCTGCATCAATGGCTATACTTTGTGGCGTAGAAAATTCTGCACCAGTGGCTTGCCCACCATCGCCACTAAAAGCCAATGTTCCATTTCCGGCAACACTTGTTATAGTACCCAAGGTGTTTACTTTTCTTATGCGGTTATTACCGGCATCAGCAATATACATGTTGCCTTTAGTATCAAAATTAACATCAAACGGACCATTTAAACTGGCTGCAATAGCCGAACCCCCATCACCTAAACCATTTGTTCCGCCACCAACAACTGTAGTTATAATTTGTGCTTTTATTAAAGTAAAAGACATAAAAACACTAATAAATATTAACTTACTATTCATAAAATTTAAATTTCTCAATAATAATACTTTAAAAACATAAAGGGAATAAATTTTTTAAACGGTTAGTTTTTTTAAATAAGTGGTCGCTTTTTACAATTTAACGGTTAATTTATATTAGTCAGAAAAAACAATTTTGCCAAAGTAAAATACCACTAACGGAAAAATAAGTTAATATTATGAGATTAAAATGCTAATTTTAGGTTAATAATGAATATTTTATGTAACCCAAAAGCCATACTGTTTGCGCAACTAATAAAGGTTACATTAATTTAAATACAAAAATATTGACAAAAATGAAGAACTTATTAAAAACCAAGATTGGGCAATTGAGAATTGTTGCTTTTCTTGAAGGGGTTTCATTATTAATTTTAGTGTTTGTTGGTATGCCATTTAAATATTGGTTAAACAATCCTGCTTTGGTAAAAACTTTGGGGCCAATTCACGGCATTTTATTTCTACTTTTTGTAGTTAACACTATAGGAGTGGGAGTTGAACAAAGCTGGAAGTTTAAAACTACTACATGGAAAGTGTTGTTATCTTCCTTTATTCCTTTTGGAACTTTTTATATTGATAAAAAAATATTGAGAGAACAGAAATAAAATGAAAACAATATAAATTGTTTTATGAATCGTATAGATAGGCTTACTGCTATTTTAATTCAACTACAATCTAAACGAGTTGTAAAAGCACAAGACATTGCTGAGCGTTTTTCAATTAGTTTGCGTACTGTTTATCGCGATATAAGAACCTTAGAAGAAGCTGGAGTTCCTTTACTTGGTGAGGTTGGTGTTGGTTATTCTATTATGGAAGGTTATCGATTGCCTCCGGTAATGTTTACCAAAGAAGAGGCTACTGCTTTTCTTACGGCTGAAAAACTGATAGAAAAACTAACAGATGCTTCAACTGAAGAATTTTATAAATCGGCGATGTATAAAATAAAAGCCGTATTACGAACTACTGAAAAAGACTATTTAGAAAACTTAGATAGTTATATTGAGGTGGTTGACAACCCGTATTTACCAAAAGATAAAACCCCATCTAATCCCTTACAAGTTATTTTAAAAAGTATTTCTGAAAAAAATATACTGGTTATTGATTACTTCGCTAATCATAGTCAGGAAAAAACAAAAAGAAACATTGAACCCGTTGGCATTTTCTTTATGGGCAATTACTGGCATTTAGTTGCCTTTTGTCAGTTACGAAACGATTATCGAAATTTTAGAACGGATCGTATATCGCATATATCTCCCACAAATAAGTTTTTTAAAAAAGAACACCCGTCTTTAAAAACATTTTTAAAACAAATTTCGAAAGAAAAGGAATTGTATACCGTAGTTATGCAAATAAATAAAGATGTGGTAAAATATATCGGCGATCAGAAATTTTACAATGGATTTGTTTCGCAAAAAACAGTGAAAGATAAAATAGAAATGACCTTTTTAACCTCAGCTATAGAAGGTTTTGCGCGTTGGTATATGATGTTTGGCGATAGAGCAGAAATTATTAGCCCTGATGAAGTGAAGGTTAGGGTGAAGCAAATAGCCTCGGATATTTCGAGAAAAGTAAAATAATTTTTTACTACTGACATAAGGTTGTCACTTAGTGGTTGTTAGTTTGTGTAAACTTTAAAACTAAACACTATGAAAACAATGATTGAAATGTTTCTGAAAGAATTGGAACAAGAAGCTAAAACAACACGTAAAATGTTAGCTATTGTCCCCGAAGACAAGTATGATTGGAAGCCGCACGAAAAAAGTATGATTATGCAACGTTTAGCTACTCATATTGCTGAATTACCTGGTTGGATAAGCATGGCAATAAATACAGATGAACTTGATTTTGAGAATAATAACTACGCACCAAAAACCATAAAAAACAACAAAGAGTTACTCAACTATTTTGAGGAATTAATGGTAGCTGCCAAAGCAGATTTAGAAAAAACGAAAGATGAACTTTTATCGAAAAAGTGGGTGTTGCGAAGCGGAAAAACTATTTACAACACATCAACCAAAGGCGAAACAATTCGTGTGGCAATTTCGCAAACTATACACCATCGTGCACAATTGGGTGTTTATTTACGCTTACTAAATATACCTATACCTGGCAGCTACGGACCAAGCGCCGACGACCAAAGTTTTTAAATAAAACCCATGTATTGCATGTGCACTATTTAGTGGTATAAAATTTCGTTTTATTTTAAATTGTATCTTAGTATACAATAAAGGTTCATAAAATGAAATCAATAAACCAATGGTTAAGTGAGTACGGTGAAAGCCATCAAAACGCTACAAATAAAATAATACATTTTGTTTGCGTACCACTTATCTTTTTTTCGGTAGTTGGGTTATTGTATTGTGTAAAGCTAACGTGCGTTTTTGGTGTTGAAATTACTTTAGCTCAAGTAATGTTATTGGGTGTGGCTATATATTATTTTTTTCTATCGGTACCCATTGCGATTGGAATGATTCTGTATGCTGCACTTTGTATTGGTTTATGTTATGTAATAGAGCAAAGTATGGGACATTTATTTATAGTATCTGTTTTAATTTTTGTAGTAGCATGGATAGGGCAGTTTTATGGCCATAACATAGAAGGCAAAAAACCATCATTTTTGAAAGACTTACAATTTCTACTCATAGGTCCAGCATGGATTATGAGTTTTTTATTTAATAAAGTGGGAATTTCTATATAACAATAACTCTATTTATTGTGCGTTAAGCTGTTAATAGAATGTGATTAAAAACACCAACTTATAAAAGTGCGCGGTTAAATTAATTTGTAAATTAGGTATAAGCAAAACATAAATAGAAGTTTAATTTTAAAAAAATTGGATATGAAAACATTTAATGTTTGCACAGATTGTTTCGAACCGCATAGCTGGAGAGAAATAGATTACGATAACGTGCTTTACGTTAGTTTAGAGAATGCTATATGCCTTACGCTTTGCCCAAAATGTGTAAATAAATTTACAGAAGGTTCAAAAAACAGTGCGACCCTTATTAAATACAAACAAAAAATAAATAGCGTTTTAGCCGGTAAATCAAAATATGTTATTGAAAGTAAAAAACAGAATGCCGCTTCTTTAAATTGGGGTTTGTTTTTTTAATCTACGGAATTATTTTACAGATACAGATATTTCTAAGTTTTCCCATATCAGCGAAAAACCGTAACTATTTATTTTATAAACCAAACGTTCGCTCAAAGCAGATAGTATTTTAGGTTTTACCTCAACACGTAAAACATCGGCGCTCTTATCATAATCGTAGGCACCCCATTGGTCATATATTCTATTGAAAATTACAATCCACGCTGTTTCACCCGGAATTAAAAAAAAGCCATATTTTCCGGCAGGCAATAATTTACCTTCAACCTGTATATTTTGATCGGTTGTAAAAGTAGTAGCTTCATTAGCACCCGCCCTCCAAACTTTATTATAAGGAACAAGACCACCCCAAATTTTGCGCCCCCTAACCGACGGACTACAATAATTAATAGCTATGGTAGCTTTACCTATTTTTCCGCTTGAACTATCAGCAGGGCTTTCTTTCTTTTTCTGCCCATAGCAAGTAACAGATAGTATAAGTGAAAATACAACTAACAGCATTTTATTTTTTAAAAGAAAACTTTTCATGTTTTTTATTTTACATTAAAGGTAGTTTTAATTTATTACCCAGGTTGACTTATACGTGTTATTTTATTTGTTTTTTAAAAGTGCTAATTGCCCCAAATGGTATGCTAAATGACCTGTGCGACCAAGTACTACGGTTAATCTGTTTCTATGAGGTTCTTTTGCAAAATCTTCGTTTGAAACCGAATTGTGTTTTAAAAACCAGTCATCAGTTTGTACATTATTAAAATGCGTTGCTAATTTTGAATTTGTACTTTTCCAATAAGCTCTCAAATCTTTTGCAGAAGGCATTTCCGAAACAGCTTTATCTGGCTTGGCTAAAAAAGTATCATCTAAGTTTGTATATTGTTGATCCTCAAAATTAAGCAGAGGCAGCATTTTATCATGCACAGCCGTAAGATGGCCTAATAAATAAATTCCACGATTTTTATTAGGTGAAATTTCTTTTTGTAATTGCTCGTCGGTTAAATTATCAAGTAAGTTATCTGCTTCTTTTATTCTCGCATGCCATGAGTCGAGAACTGATTTTACGATTGCTTTTTTTGTGGTTTCCATTTTTAGGCTATTTAAATTATTGTTTAGATTGAACTATAGTTTGGCAAATGTAATATATTAAACTTGCAAAATGCAAGTTTATTGTGTTATCTTTACTTAACTTTGCATACATATGAATAAGAGAGATAAAAAAAATGTCGGAAAACGATCGGCCTGTCCTCTCTCTTGTAGTTTAGATTTGGTTGGTGATAAGTGGTCGTTGCTTATTATAAGAGATATGATGTTTTTTGAAAAAAGCACTTATAACGAATTTTTAGATTCAAGCGAGAGCATATCAACTAATATTCTTAGTGATAGGTTATTAAAACTTACTGAAGTTGGCTTAATTACGTTTTCGGGTACCGCGAAGCGCAAAAAATATGCACTTACTAAAATGGGATTAGATGTGAAGCCTATTTTGGAGTCTTTTGGCATATTTGGAATGAAACATTTTAAAGGGAGTAAAAATCACTTGGAGGAGAAAATAAAACATTTTAAGTAGGTAAACTACAAAATGCTGCTAAAAAGAGATTAAACCAAACATCAAAGTCTTCAGAAAAAACACATCTTTTTTAATCAAAAAATGAACATAATATTAACTTTTTAGTTAATATTTAATAAAGATTTCGTAACTTGGTTCTATCAATTACATTAATTAAATCTAAAAGTTAGATGCCGGATACTGTTTTTTTATTGCAATTAGAAACGCTTGTTTTGAGTAATAAGGCGGCGAAAGCAATGATTGTAATTGGTAAAAAATCTCATGAAAAAAATATGTACAAATACCAAAACCAAAAAAGAAGTATGTAGAAGGCTATTTCGGCTAAAAAATAAACACGTATACTTTTTTTTATTTTTATTGCTTTTTGCTTTTTGCAAGGATGCGAACGCGCAGACATGTGTGACTAATCCTGGCGCCACTTGGACTGTACCAGCAGGTGTAACCACTGCCACAGTTTATTGTTGGGGTGGCGGTGGCGGTGGTGGCGGTAGCCAAACCGGAGCTGAGTTTGCTAATGGCGGCGGCGGCGGCGGCGGTGCTTGTGCTATAAGTGTTTTAACAGTTGTTGCCGGACAAGTTTATACTATTACCCAAGGTGCAGGCGGTGCAGGTGGAAATAATTCAGGCGGTAATGGTGGCAGTGGCGGTACTACAACCTTTACAGGTGCCGGTGGTACTGTGAGTGCTGCCGGTGGTTCAGGGGGCATTGGTTCTATTGGTAGCGGCGGTGCAAATGCGGGTGGTGCCGGCGGAAGTACAGGTACGGGTACAACAATATATTCAGGAGCACATGGAAGTTCTGGCAATGACGGTACGAGTAGTACTACCGGTATAACGGGGACAGGTGGTGGTGGTGCAGGTTCGGGCAGTAGTGCAACAAATCCCCCTTCAACTTGTGCCGCAACAGGTACAGGTGGTACAGGAACTTATGCGGGTGGTACTGGCGGAGTTAATCCGGATTGTAATACGACAAATGATTTAGCCGGTGTTGCTGGTTCTGCGGCAGGCGGCGGCGGTAGCGGAGCTAATAGCTGGACTCAGTCACTTACTGGCGGTGTTGGTGGTGCCGGACAAGTGGTAATATGTTATAACGGAGCCACATCTTCAGGGCCTACATGTGTAACTAATCCTGGTGCTACTTGGACTGTACCGGCAGGTATAACCACAGCTACAGTTTATTGCTGGGGCGGTGGTGGCGGTGGCGGTGGTAGCACAACCGGAGCTGAGTTTGCTAATGGCGGCGGCGGCGGCGGTGGTGCTTGTGCTATAAGTGTTTTAACAGTTGTTGCCGGACAAGTTTATTCAATTACTACAGGTGCAGGTGGCACAGCGGGGAACACTTCAGGCGGTAATGGCGGCAATGGTGGCAGTACAACAGTTACCGGTGCGGGCGGCACGGTAGTTGCTAATGGTGGTGCGGGTGGTACTGGTTCTATCGGTAGTGGCGGTGCAAATGCGGGTGGTGCCGGCGGAAGTACAGGTACGGGTACAACAATATATTCGGGAGGAAATGGAAGTGCCGGAAATGATGGTACGAGTAGTACTACGGGTATAACGGGGACAGGTGGTGGCGGTGCAGGTTCTGGCGGTAATGGAACAAACCCTCCTTCAACTTGTGCCGCAACAGGTACAGGTGGTACAGGAACTTATACGGGCGGCGCCGGTGGAGATGATCCGGATTGTGGTACGACAAATAATTCGGCAGGTGTTGCCGGCTCTAGTCCTGGCGGCGGTGGTAGTGGAGCTAATTGCTGGACTGGTTCATATACAGGAGGTGCAGGAGGTGCGGGGCAAGTAGTAATTTGTTATGATAATAGTGCGCCAGTTGCAACATCAAGCTGTGTAACTAATCCGGGTGCTTCTTGGACTGTGCCTTCGGGCGTTACTTCAGCTACTGTGCAATGCTGGGGCGGCGGCGGTGGTAGTGGCGGTAGTAATAACGCTTCGGGTGGAAATGGTCAAGCTGCAGGTGGTGGTGGTGGTGGTGCGTGTGCTATAAGTGTTTTAACAGTTTCATCTGGTCAAGTTTATACAATTACTCAAGGTGCAGGTGGTACGGCCGGAACATCAGGCGGTGGTAATGGTGGTAATGGCGGTACTACAACAGTTACCGGTGCAGGTGGCACGGTAGTTGCCAATGGCGGCGGCGGCGGCGGCGGTTCTTCTAATGGAACGGCCGGAACAGCCGGAGCCGGGGCTACAACAGGAACAGGTACTACAATTAATAATGGTGGAAATGGAACTGTTGGAGTAAGAAACTCTTCGTTAGAAGTTGGTGGTGCCGGCGGCGGCGGCGGCGGGACTACCAGTGCAGGTGCTAATGGAACAGCTGGTACTACGGGAGGTGCAAATTCAACAGGCGGTGCAGGTGGTACAGGAACTTACGCAGGTGGTGCAGGTGCAGGTGCAACTAATTCAACCGGTACTCTTCCGGGGGTTGCTGGTAATGCACCAGGTGGTGGCGCTGCTGGTTCTTGTTCGTATGGTTCAAATGCTGCTGGTGCTGTAGGTGGTGCAGGACAAGTAGTTATATGTTATAATACTTGCAGTTCACCTACCATTACAACGGCAGCAGCACCTACAACACAAACCATATGTCAAAATGCTACGCCAACTAATATAACTTTAAGTGCTTCAGGTACAAGTTTAACGTATCAATGGTACTCAAATACATTAAATTTAACTATTGGTGGTACCAGTGTTGGTGCCGGTAATGGTGGTCAAACAAATACCTATACCCCACCAACTACAGCGGCAGGTACTTTGTACTATTATTGTATTGTTAGTGGGGCTTGTGCGCCTACAGCTACATCAACAGCAGTAAAAGTTGTGGTAACAGCTTCTCCTACTGTTGCAGCAATTGCAGGTGGTGCCAGTACAGTATGCGTTGGAAACCCATCACCAGCCTTTACAGATGCTACAGCGGGCGGTACATGGTCTATAACAAATGGTACAGGTTCTGCAGCTACATCAACTGTTGGTGTTGTAACAGGTATATCGGTGGGAACTGTAACACTTAGTTATGCCGTAACAAGTAGTGGTTGTACAACTACTGTAACAGATGCACTTACCGTAAGCGATGTGTTGTTTGTTGCAGCAATTGGCGGAGGTGCACCTACTGTTTGCGTTGGCAATTCAACACCAGCCTTTACAGATGCTACAGCAGGAGGCACATGGTCTATAATAAATGGTACAGGTTCTGCAACAATAACAGCAGGTGGTGTTTTAACAGGTGTTTCAGCTGGATTGGTAACGGTTAATTATGCAGTAACAAATGTTTGCGGTACAGTTAACGTAACATACGCGGTTACCATAACAACCGGATGCTCAGGAATTCCAACAGCCGGAACAGCTATAGCTTCTCAATCAAGCGGTTGTGGTTCAGTTTACACATCAACAATAAGTTTAACAGGTAGCACAGTTGGTTGCGGAATTTCTTACCAATGGTACTCGTCAACAAACGGAACAACCTGGACTGCCATTGGTGGAGCAACTTCATCAAGTTATCCGGCAACAGTTAGTGCAAATACATATTACGAATGTATACTTAC
>Ga0210403_10002144_pt1 | contig 18155 bp, 16 predicted proteins | sample IncBWC19MmetaG_FD_150863 | JGI IMG/M metagenome (GOLD analysis project Ga0210403, IMG submission 150863) | Forest soil microbial communities from Barre Woods Harvard Forest LTER site, Petersham, Massachusetts, United States - Inc-BW-C-19-M | ecosystem: Environmental > Terrestrial > Soil >... | reverse complement strand
CTGATCGTCCGCCCGCACATCGTACTTGTCGTAGTCAAAGTGAATGTCATGAACACCCTGGCTGAAAATCTCGTCATCCGACGGCTGGTGCGGCGGCGGTGGCGGCGGCGGTGGCGGCGGCGGTGCGGTCACCGTGAGCCTTGCAGTGTTGGTGGCTTCCGGCGTTCCCGGATCACCCTGGGCGGCCACTTGGTAATCGGTGGATTGCGTGGGGGAGACGGTTTGTGTGCCGCTGGCCGCTACCGTCACGCCTTGTACGGTCACAGTCTTGGCATTTTCCGTGCTCCAGGTAAGCGTTGCCGACTGGCCGGGCTGGATAGAGCTCGGGCTAACGGAAATAGTGGCAGTTGCAGCTTTCGCCGGTGGCGGCGGCGGTGGCGGTGGAGGCTCCACCTTCTTCTTGCAGCCAGCGACGGCCATGGCCAACAGCAGTGTTATAAGAACAAATCTCCAGGTTTGCTTGCGATAATTCACCGAATGTCCTCCCAAGATGCGAGCTTACGCCCGCCAAAGTCAACAACGTCGGTCTACTTAAAACCCCAATTCGGCATCGAGTTCTTGCCGTCGCGCGTGATCTGTTGCTGGTGCGTGCCATCCGCCAGCATACTCCAAATCTGCTCTGTGCCCGCGCGGTTCGATTGGAAAACCAGGTGCCGTCCATCAGGCGACCAGGAAGGAAAATCGTTCCTGCCCGCGCCGTGCGTCAATTGTACAAATTGTCGTGATGCGATATCCATAATGTAAATGTCTTGCGCTCCCGGGGCGCCGGGGCCGTACTTCCGGAACCAGGCGAACGCCAGCAGCATGCCGTTGGGCGACCACGACGGCGATACAGCATACCCCTGATCGGTAATTTGCTGAACGTTACTGCCGTCCGCGTCCATGATGTAAATCTGCGGCAGTCCGGTGCGCCCGCTGACCCAGGCGATCTGCCCATTGGTACGGGGATTAAACACGGGGGAAGAGTCGGTGCCCTTATGGGTGGTCAGGCGTTTAACGCCGTTGCCGGAAGCGTCGGTCATATAGATTTCCGGATCGCCTTCCCGCATGGTGGAAGAGAAAGAGAACTTCGTCCCGTCGGAAGACCATGCAGGCGAGAAGTTGTCGCCGCCAAGGAACGGGAAGGAAACCAGCCGTCCCAGATCCACGGAATACATCATGATCTGCCAGGAATCCCGGGTCACGGCCGAGAACGCGACGCGTGAGTTGTCGGGGGAAACACGGGGCGACAGCGCGATGGAATTCAGGTGGGAAATTTGTTTTTGGCCGGCGCCGTCATAATCCATGCCCCAGACTTCCTTGTGGCCGCTGCGGCTGCTGATGAAATAAATCTTGGTTTCAGCGATGCCGGGAATGCCGCCGCCCAGGCGGAAGATGATTTCATCGGCGAAGCGGTGCGCGATCAGCCGGGCGTTATCGGGTGTGGCGTCTTCGCTGTATTGCTTGCCCAGAATCTGCGGTGTCGAAGCATTTTTAGCGTCAAACAGCCAGCCCAGCACCGTTAATTTGCCGTTGGCCACGCCCAGATTGCCGAAGGCCAGCATGGCCGCATCCGGCGGCGGAGTACCCCACGCATCGAGCTTCAGCTCGCCCGGCGCGCCCGGTATCTGCAGCGGATAAAAACTCTTGGACACCATTTCAAATACGCCGGAGTTATCAAGATCGTTCCACAGCGTCAGGTTGAAAACCGCATTGAGGGGCGCCGTCTGCGGATCGCCGGTCGAAGGTTTGAAGTCAGGCACCGCCAGCCGGATGGGTGCGCCGCGATTGGTGCCGGTACGTATCCAGTCTTGAGCGGCGGCCTGCAGGCCGCCCAGCGCCAGCAGAATAGAGAGCGCGACAATGGGTCTTGATGTTTTCAGCATTCGGTGACTCTACCTCTGATAATCAAACCAGAATTCCACGGAAACTTTACTGCCGGAGTACCCTTCTGGTAACGGGCCGAAAGTGTCGATGCGCTGCAGCGCCCTGATTGCGGACTGGTCCAGTGAGGGAATTCCGCTGGGCTGGCTCATGCGAATATTGGCCGGCGTACCATCTCGCATAATGTCAAATACGATATAAACCCGCCGGACGCTGGTCACGCTCGGATCGACTTCGGTGCGATACCAGTGACTCGAAACCGTCCGGTTGACCAGTTGCACGTACCACGCAAAGCGTGAGCCGAAATCGCCGCCCTGGAAATTGAAGCCACCCTTGGCATTCGCGGTGGTAAAGGACCCAAATGGCCCGCTCACCGGACCACCCTGGCCATAAGGCACCACGTTGTCTTTGGGCGGAGCCACCGGCGGGCTGACATTGGCGTTGGTGACGGCGGCGCGGTCAGGCTTCCTTTTGGCCTGGCGATCAGGAATGGGAATGGCGTCGGGCGGCTGCACTGCGGTTTGCGGCTGGGTCTCCGTCAGCCCTTTCGACGTGTTAGCGAGAATGTTGTCGGTAGGCTGCTGGGGGGCGGGTAGCGGCACCGCGCTGACCAAGCTGGCATTTACGGCTTCGCCGGTGGAAGTGCCTCCCCAGGTATCACCCCTGGGTGTGCCCAGCCATGCGACCACGAAGATGCTGATGGCCAGAAGGCCATGAAGCCCGGCGGAGAGCAGCACTGCTCCGGACCATCTTTCCCGTTCTTCAAAGATGCCGCCCTGCATCGCCGTCGTTTTGAAATCTCCTCTACCTATTTTTCTTGCCCTGTTGCAGCGGCTCAGTCACGATACTCACGTTGCTGATTCCGGAGCCCTTCACCGCGTCCATGACCGTGGCAAACACCCCGAAAGGCACGCTCTCATCGGCGCGCACATAGATCGGCTGGGCCTGGGGGTCGCGGACTTTTTCCCGCAGACGGGCGGCGAGGTCATTGATGTTCACCGCTTCGCTACCGACAAAGATTTCCTGCTTGCTGGTGATGCTCACCACCAGGCGTTCTTCGGAAATCGCCCGCACCGTCTTGGTCTTGGGCACTGAAACCTCGATTCCCGATTGCAATACCGGGGCGGTCAGCATGAATATGATGAGCAAGACCAGGACCACGTCCACCAGGGGCGTCACGTTGATCTCTGATAGAGAAGTCTGCGTGCGGCCGCGGGCGTTGGTGAAGGCCATCAGCGGCCCTCCGCCTGGTTTCGTTCGAGCACGTTCATCATCTCCATGGAAAAATCGTCCATACGCGCCCCGAATTCTCTCATGCTGTGGGTGAAGATGTTGTAGGCGATCACCGCGGGAATGGCGGCGAACAGGCCGGCGGCCGTGGTAATCAGGGCCTCGGAAATTCCGGGGGCCACGGCGCGCAGGGTGGCTGCGCCCGCATTGCCCAGTCCCTGAAAAGCGTCAATGATGCCCCACACCGTGCCGAACAGCCCGATGAATGGGGCCACGGCGCCGGTGGTTGCCAGCCACGGCAGGCGGCGTTCCAGCCGTGTCAACTCTTCCGAGGATGCAATCTGCGTGGCCCGCTGGATTCCGGTGATGTTGAAGCCCGAGCCCTGGCGGCGCAGTTCCAGCATCCCGCCTTCCAAGACAGGCACTAGCGGACTGGGCTTGAACTGGTCCGACACCGTGACCAGGTCCTGCAGCCGCGCCGCTTTGCGGAAGGCCCGCAGGAACCGCCCGCTCTGCACCCGCGCCCGCCGCAGCGAAGACCACTTGGAAAGGATGATGGACCAGGAAACCACGCTGGCGATCAAGAGTATGACGAGTACCGTCTTGGCCACGATGCCGCTCTGCAGCACCATGTTCACCATCTCCCCGCCGATGAAGAAGGAGGACAAAAAAGGAATGATCATCATCGCAAATTAGTCATCATCATTATGAATCATTTCAGACTGCAAATCCACCACGGAGACATGTCAAAGCTCGTTAGAAATGTCCCCATCTACGGAGGCAAGCGCAGCCGGGCCGCAACCCAAAGAGGCAAGCAGCCATTCAGTTGGTGCGGCAAACAACGGCGGTCAGTTGCTGGTGGAAATAGCAGCAGCGGGCTGATTGAGATACCCTGCATGGTCCGTGGCCTGTCCGGGAGCGCCTTCCTGCAGGTCGGAGCGAAGGTCCGGCGGTATGGGCGTCTTGGTCAGCTTGTGCTGCTGCACCAGCACGTAAACTGTTTCCGCGGTCGCGATCACGCGGTCCTGCCCGGCGATACGAAACTCAGCAGCCAGCGTAAAAGAGGTGTTGCCCAGACTCTTCGCGTAGACGCTCACTTCCAGGACCTGATCGAAGCGCGCTGGAGCTTTCCATTCCAGTGTCTGCTTTACCAGTTGAAAGTCGAGTTCGCCGCTGAAGAGTTCTTCACCATAGCCCAGCGCGCGCAGAAATTCCGTTGTCGCCAGGTCCACGTACTCGGCATAGCGCGCATTGAAAACAACTTTCTGGGCGTCACACTCTCCGTAACGGACCCGCAGATAATAATGAAAGGGCAAGGACATGTTTACGTCATCTCTGGCAGTGCAATGTGTAAGGGAACGTTGCCCATCACAATGGCGAATTTCGAGCGCCATTTTAGCAGAGCGTGACAGGGCTTGGGGCAACTGTGCCCGATACGGGAAGAAGAAAACGAAGAAAGGCGGCCATGTCGGCGCCAGGCAGGAAGGCCGCTGTTTTCCGGCAGCCTGGGAGATGCAGTTCGTTTGCGATGAGCTGCATCTCCCGTGGTGTTAAGCTACCTGTAGTTTTCCGCAACAAGCTTTTGGCGGGCCGCCGACCGGCCGAATATGCTAGACTGCGCTCAATTCTGCTGAGGACATATCCCGGTGTTACTCGAATTGCGGGTTGAAAACTACGCGGTGATTGACAGCCTGGCGGTTGAATTTGACCGTGGCCTCAATCTGTTGACCGGCGAGACCGGCGCCGGCAAGTCCATTCTGATCGATGCCCTGGCTTTGCTGCTGGGCAACAAGGCGTTCGCGGAATCCATCCGCCATGGCGCGGAAAAGGCGGTCGTCAGCGGCGTCTTTGAGGCCGATCATGCTGCTCTCAAGTCCCTGCTGGAAGCCAACGGACTTGAATCGGGCGAAGGCCAGGCTGACACCGGCCATATTATCGTAAAGCGCGAAGTGGCGGCCGGAGGCAAAGGACGTGTGTTCATCAACAACCAGCCGGCCACGGTGGCCATGCTCCGGCAACTGGCGCCGTTTCTGGCTTCGGTGCATGCGCAGAACGAAAACCTGCTGGCTTTTGACGCCACTGCGCGCCTGGGTCTGCTCGATTCCTACGCCGGCATCAACCTGGAGGAACTGGAAGCCCGCTACCGTGAATGGGCTTCCATCGGGCGGCGGATGGCGGAGCTGGAGCGCGATGAAAAAGACCGCCTGCGCATGGTCGATCTATGGAGCTTCCAGAAGAAAGAGATTGAGGCCGCCCAGTTGCTGCCCGGCGAAGACCAGAAGCTGGAAACCGAAAAGCGCGTCCTCGGCAGCGCGGAGAAGCTGCATGCCGCGGCCCTGGCGGTCTACGACTTGCTCTACGACTCTGAGAACTCCGTGGAAGCCAATCTGGCCGCCGCCCGCCGCCACCTGGAAGAGCTGGAGCGCTTCGATCCTAAATTCCAGGAATCCCTAACCGCCCTGCAAAGCGCCAGAGTCGCGGTGGAAGATGTCAGCGCTACCGTGCGTGATTACGCCCAGGGCATCGATGCTTCGCCCGAGAGGCTGGCCCAGGTCGAAGACCGGCTGGCCGTATTCGACAAATTGAAACGCAAGTATGGCGCGCGAGTCGATGACGTGATCGCCTATGGCGAAGAAGTGGCGCGTAAGCTCAATGAAGTCGAGAACCGCGAGGAAGTTGTGGCGGGGCTGAAAAAACAATTGGAGGCCGCCGCCGAAGCCTATCTGGCCGTGGCCCGCGCAGTTTCCAAGAAGCGCCATACTTCGGCCCGCGAGCTGCAGAAGCTGGTCGAAGCCGAGATCAACCAGTTGGCCATGAAGTCGCAATTCAAAATTGAAGTGACCGGCGCAGAAACGTCTTCCTCATGGACTGCCTCTGGTTTCGATACCGTGGCCTATTTGATTTCCACCAATGCCGGTGAGCCGCTCAAGCCAGTGGAACTGATCGCTTCCGGGGGCGAGCTTTCGCGGGTCATGCTGGCTCTGAAGGCGACCATTGAAACCGGCAGGAAATCAAAATCGAACCTGCAGAAGACCCTGGTCTTTGACGAAGTGGATGCCGGCATCGGCGGACGGGCGGCCGAAGCGGTCGGCAAAAAACTGAAGATGCTCGCCCGCACTTGCCAGGTCCTGTGCATCACACACCTGCCCCAGATCGCCTCTTTTGCCGACCATCATTTTCTGATCGAAAAGCGGGAAGCCGGAGGACGCACCAGTACGTCCGTCAGGCTGCTGAATAACGGCGAGCGGACCGAGGAAGTAGCCCGAATGCTCAGCGGGGCCCATCTGACAGAATCCTCCCGCCAGCACGCCGAACAGTTGTTGAAAACCAACGCTTGACAACGAAAACCTATGAAATACAGCGTGACGTAGTCACAACCAAAACCTTTGAAACACAGAGGAACAGAGGAAGCAGAGGATTTGGGGGTTGTGAGGCGGGCGCAGAAACTATCGTACCCCGGCGATGGATCAGTATTGCTGTCGGCAATTATCTACTTGGTCTGCGATAATTCTTTGGACTCGCCTCACAACCCAAAAATCCTCTGCTTCGTCTGTATTACTATCCATCAGAATCTTCGCGGCTTGCGACGATTTTTCCGCTGCCTCACAACCCCAAAAACCTCTGTTGCCTCTGTTCCTCTGTGTTTCAAAGGTTTTCGTTGCAACTCGTCACGCTGTGTTTCAAGGTTTTGCTGGTGGCCTCGTTGCGACGTGGCTTGGTGACGGGTCTGGCCCAGGAACCCCATTCGCCACCGGATTCCGCCAGATCAATGCTAAATATCCCGATTTCAATGGGTTACGGTGCTCCTAAAGCTGCTTAATTTGTTATCCTTAAGTTTGAATCCACTTTCCAAAAGGTATAATCAATACCCAGCATGACATCTTCGAACTCTAAGACTTTGTTGCTGTTGAAGCCTCGTGGCTTTTGCGCCGGAGTGGTGCGGGCCATTGATATTGTGCGCATTGCTCTGGATGCCTTTGGGCCCCCGATCTACGTCCGCAAAGAGATCGTGCATAACCGCTATGTGGTCGAGGAACTGCAAGCCAAGGGCGCGATCTTTGTGGATGAGGTCGATGAAGTGCCTGACGGCCAACGGCTGATCTATAGCGCCCATGGAGTTTCACCCACCGTGCGCGAGGCCAGCAAGCTGCGCAACCTGCGTGTGGTCGACGCCACCTGTCCCCTGGTCACCAAGGTGCATGTGGAAGCGGTGAAATATGCATCCGGCGATTACAGCATCATCCTGATCGGCCATCGCGATCACGATGAAGTGATTGGCACGCTGGGCGAGGCCCCCGATGTTACCCAGGTGGTCGGCAGCGTGGCCGAAGTGGAGCACCTGAAGGTGCCCGATCCCACGCGTATCGCCTACATCACGCAGACCACGCTGAGCCTCGACGAGACACGGGAGATCATCGATGCGTTGCGCATCAAGTTCCCCCTCATTCAGGGCCCGCACGCCCAAGACATTTGTTACGCCACGCAGAACCGCCAGACTGCGGTCAAAGACGTGGCCCACCAGGCGGACCTGCTCTTGGTGGTAGGTTCCGAAAACAGTTCGAACTCCAACCGGTTGGTGGAAGTCTCCACCAATCTGGGAACTCCGTCGTACCTGATTGACACCAGTTCCGACATTAAGCAGGAATGGCTCTCCGGCGTGAAGACCGTGGCCCTCACCGCGGGCGCGTCTGCCCCTGAAGTGCTAGTGGAGCAGGCCGTTGATTTTCTGAAGAGCCAGGGCTTTACCAATATCCAGGAAGTGGAGGTCATGCCTGAAAACGTCCGTTTTGGCCTGCCTCCGGAAATTGTGGAAGCCATTGAGGCCGCTCCGGCCGCCGTGGAGTAAAAGTTGCCGTGGAGTAAAAGTTAAAGATGAGCGATTCCCCCGCAAGAATGTTATTCGGCAGAATCGACGACATGCTGGGCCGTGTGGCCCGCGGCATGGCGGCGGCGCGCGAGCATCTTTTTTCGCTTCAGCATCCTGATGGCTACTGGTGTGGCGAACTCGAAGCCGACACCACACTCGAATCCGATTACATCGCCATCCACACGCTGCTGGGTACAGGCAACCGCCACCGCATGGAACTCGCGGTGCCTGAAATCATCCGTCATCAGAACCAGGACGGCGGTTGGCCGATTTATGCCGGTGGCCCGTCGAATATCAGCGCGTCGGTCAAAGCGTATTTCGCCCTGAAACTCATGGGGCACTCCGTCAACCATCCGGTGATGGAGCGCGCCCGCGCCAGGATTCTGGCCTTGGGCGGTGTGACCGAATGCAACACTTTCACCAAGATTTATCTCTGCTTCCTGGGGCAGTATGACTGGGAAGCCGTGCCGGCCGTACCGCCGGAAATCGTCCTGTTTCCCAACTGGTTTTGGTTCAACATCTACGAGATTTCCTCATGGTCGCGCGCTATCCTGGTCCCGCTCTCGGTCTGTTACGCCAAGAAGCCGTTCAAGAAAATCTCCCCGGAAATAGGTATCGACGAGTTATTCGTGGGCGGGCGCCACGGACGCCACTTGCATCTCAAGTGGGACCAGAAGATGCTGTCCTGGCGAAACTTCTTTTTGGTCATGAACCAGGTGGTCCATTTCTGCGAGAAGTTTCACATTCGTCCCTTGCGCAAGCTCGCGCTTCGCAAGGCCAAAGAGTGGATGCTCGCCCGTTTCGAGATGTCCGATGGCCTGGGCGCGATCTATCCCGGCATTCTCAATTCGATCATCGCCCTGCGCTGTCTGGGCTACTCCACCGACGATCCGCAGGTGATCCGGGCGCTCGATGAATTTGAAAAGCTGGGTATTGAAGAACCGGGAATTCCTGACCACTCAGAGCCGACCTTCCGCATGCAGCCTTGCATGTCGCCCGTTTGGGACACCGCCTATGCGATGTTTGCCCTGGGCGAGTGCGGTGTATCGAAACGCGATCCGCGTCTCTTGAAAGCTGCCGATTGGATTCTCACCAAGGAAGTCCGCACCAAAGGGGATTGGTCGGTGAAGGTCCCCAATGTGCCGCCCGGCGGCTGGTACTTCGAGTTCAATAACGAGTTCTATCCCGATGTGGATGATTCCGCCATGGTCCTGTTGGGGCTTGATAAAGCCGAGAATCCCCGGGAGCGTTACCAGTACAACGTCGCCCGCCGCGCCATCGATTGGATTTTCGCCATGCAGTGCAAGAACGGCGGCTGGGCATCGTTTGACAAAGACAACACCCGCATGGTGTTCCAATACATTCCCTTTGCCGACCACAACGCCATGCTCGATCCGCCCACCGTCGATATCACCGGGCGGGTGCTGGAAATGCTGGCCGCCTACGGCTTCACGAAAGACGATGCGCGCGTGCAGAAGGCCGTCCGCTTTATCGTCAGCGAACAGGAGCCTGACGGATCGTGGTTTGGACGCTGGGGCGTGAACTACATCTACGGCACCATGCAGGTGCTGCGCGGTCTGCAGGCCATCGGTGTCGATCTGCACGAACCCTGCGTTCAGCAGGCGGCGGAGTGGTTGCGCATGGTGCAGAATGCCGACGGAGGCTGGGGTGAGACCTGCGGTTCCTACGACGATCCGGCCACCCGCGGCATCGGCCCCAGCACGCCCTCGCAGACCGCCTGGGCGGTCATGGGATTGCTGGCCGCCGGCGATACCCGCAGCGATTCCGCGCAGCGCGGAATCCTGTATCTGCTGCAGACCCAGCGGCCCGATGGCTCCTGGGCGGAAGAAAGCTATACGGGCACGGGATTCCCGAGGGTCTTTTATCTCGCGTATCACCTTTACCGTGACTATTTCCCGCTCATCGCACTCTCCGCCTATTCAAGGGAGTTTACGGCCCTGTTCAAAGAAGGCGGAGTTGGGTATGCGAGAGGCTGAGGACGTCGAAGATTTGGTAATTGCGTAATTTGGTAATTTTGTAATTGAGGAAATTTGGTGATTGGTAATCTGCTGGGTGGGTAATTGCGAAACGGCGTGGCCGGTTTTCAATTACAAAATTACCAGATTACCCAATTACCAAATCCCCAACACGGCAATTCAAGACGGGAGAGACAAATTTGGCAGTCCCAATCTCACAAATGTGGACGGTTACCAGCTACGTGCTGAAGCAAAAGCTCGCGGGCCGCAAGCGCTATCCGTTGGTGCTGATGCTGGAGCCGCTGTTTCGCTGCAATCTCGCTTGCGCGGGCTGCGGCAAAATCCAGTACCCCGCGCACATTCTGAAGAAAGAGCTTTCTCCGGAAGAGTGTTTCCGCGCCGTGGAAGAGTGCGGCGCTCCCATGGTGAGCATCCCCGGCGGCGAACCGCTGATGCATTCCCAGATCGCGGAAATTGTGGAAGGGCTGGTGGCCCGGCGCAAGTACATCTATCTGTGTACCAATGCGCTGCTGCTGAAGGAAAAGATCGACCTCTTCAAGCCCAGCAAGTACCTCACCTTCTCCGTTCATCTTGATGGACGCCGCGACCACCATGATTTTTCGGTGTGCCGCGAGGGCGGTTACGATGTCGCGCTCGAAGGCATGAAAGAAGCCCTGCGGCGGGGCTTCCGCGTCACCACCAATACCACACTGTTTGACGGCGTCGATCCGGCCAGTGTGCGCGAGTTCTTTGACGAGATGATGGCCCTGGGCGTGGAAGGCATGATGCTTTCTCCCGGGTACTCTTATGACAAGGCCCCGGACCAGAGTCATTTCCTGGGTAAGGCCCGGACCAGGCGCCTGTTCCGCGCCATTCTTTCCAATCGCCGGCCCGAGTGGCGATTCAACCTCTCGCCCCTGTTTCTGGAGTTCCTGATGGGCAAGCGCGATTTCTCCTGTACCCCCTGGGGCATGCCTACTTTCAATCTCTTTGGCTGGCAGAAGCCCTGCTACCTGCTGCAGGATGGGTACGCCGACACCTTTGCTGAACTGATGGCGGCCACGGAATGGGAAAAATACGGCACCGAATCGGGCAATCCCAAGTGCGCCAATTGCATGGTCCATAGCGGCTACGAGGCTTCGGCCGTCCATGCCACGTTCAGTTCGCTCCGTGGGTTCCTGGCCACCGTGCGCGCCACGCTCTCGACTTCCTATCGAGACGAGGACGCGCTGAAGATGCTCAATGAACCGGCTTTGCAGGAACACCCATTAGTGCAGATTGGTGAGACCCCGGCGCAGTTCGAGGAGACACGCGTATGAGCCAGCCGGAAGTGACTGTTGGGTCTTCCCCTTCTGTGGCCGTGGTCAAGGACCCGGATGTGTTGGAAATAGCTCCCGGCACGAAGCATGAGCAACTCGAAGGCTGGGTCCCGGAGTTGGCTGGGGAAGAAGAAATCCGGGTGGCGCTGGAAAAGGCCTTTGACTACCGCGGCGATGTGACCATCACGCGCAAAGACGGCGCCAAAGTCGAAGGTTATATTTTTGACCGGCGGCCGGGCAAGTCCCTGGTCGACTCGGTCGTGCGCATGTTGCCCAAAGACGCAAACCAGAAAATCACGGTTCCTTACGTGGATATCGCCGCGCTGGCTTTCACCGGACGGGACACCGCCGCCGGGAAAAGCTGGGAAGCCTGGGTCAGAAAGTATCGGGAAAAGAAAGCCGCCGGCGAGAAAGACATTCAGTTGAAACCCGAGTCGCTGGATTGAACATGGAAATTCACCCGTCATCTCAGTGGATCGTATCTCCGCCCGGCAAAGGACCGCGCAGGAACTCTCGATGAAGGTGCTGGTAACAGGAGCTACCGGGTTTATTGGCAGTCACGTTGCGCAGTTGCTGGCTGCGCAGGGCGCCGGCCTGCGTCTTCTGGTGCGTTCTTCCAGCAACCTCGACAACATCGCCGGACTCAAGGCCGAGACGATCATTGGCGATCTGCAGGATGCCGCTTCGTTAAAGAAGGCCATGCAAGGCTGCGAATATGTTTTTCACGTGGCCGCCGACTACCGGCTGTGGGTGCGCGATCCCCAACAGATGTACCGCTCGAACGTGGAGGGGACCCGCAATATCATCCGCGCGGCCCAGGAAACCGGCGTGCGGCGGGTGATCTACACCAGCTCTGTGGCGACCATGGGTTTCGGGCGTTCGGGCGAAGTCGTGGATGAATCGTCGCCGGTGGCATTGAAAGACATGATCGGCCACTATAAGCGTTCGAAATTCATGGCCGAACAGATTGCGCTCGAAGCCGGGACGCAAGGGGCCAACGTGGTGGTCGTGAACCCTACCACGCCCGTGGGCGAGCAGGACATTAAACCCACACCCACCGGACGCATCATCGTGGATTTCCTGGACCGGAAGTTTCCCGCGTATGTCGATACCGGCTTGAATCTCGCCGACGTCAGGGAAGTGGCCCGCGGACATCTTCTGGCCATGGAAAAAGCGGCGCCCGCAAGGCGCTACATCTTGGGTGGCGAAGACCTCACACTCAAAGCGATACTGGACCGCCTTGCGTTGCTGACCGGGCTGCCTTCGCCTACGATGAAGGTACCGCATACCGTGGCCTTGGGGTTTGCGGCCTTCGACCAGTTCTTCACGGGAATGGTCCTGGGCAAAGAGCCCAGGGCAACGATCGACGCGGTGCGGATGGGGCGCAAGAAGATGTTTGCCTCGTCGGCGCGCGCCGAGCGGGAACTCGGCTACCGGGTAGTGCCCGTAGAGGATGCCCTGCAGCGTGCAGTCCGGTGGTTCCAGGCGCACGGCCATGTCGAAGTAACCGGCAGGATGGCCACCGCGGGAGCGTAAGGGGGCTGGAGCGGATTTTGACAGACAGATCCGGCAAATCGCTAACCGGAAGCGCTGCTGGCAACCGTAGAAGAGCATGTCCCGGCAGTCTTAGGAAAACGGTTGGAACAACTGTCAAAGAGCGCGGCTTCAGCCGTGCGTTGAGCGGCACGGACCGATCTGCGGCTTCAGCCGCGGTTTTACGGTGTCGGGTCGCAGCAGCCAGGAAGGACGCTCGATGGTGATTTTTTGGTGGGCGGGTCTCAAACTGCGGCTAAAGCCGCGCTAGGTTCCGTTGCCTGACGCACGGCTGAAGCCGTGCTCTTTGACGGTTGTGCAGGCAGTTTGTAAGCTTGCTGTTTGGCCTCGGCCGGGCACTTAGTGCCCAGCTTGAAAGCTGGAAATTTGGACACTGTACAACTAGCGATCATTGCCGCTCTGGAGCGCGAAATACAGCCGTTGGTGCGAAACTGGCAACGGACGCAGGTCGTCCACGATGGGCGAAGTTTCACCTGCTATCGGCATGAAGAGCTGCTGGTGCTGGCGGGCGGTATCGGTTGTGAGGCGGCCAAACGGGCGGCCCGTGCGATGGTGGCCCGGCATCGGCCGCGCATGCTGGTTTCGGCCGGTTTCGCCGGTGCGCTGATTCTCAGCCTGAAGGTGGGAAGCGTGATCGTTCCCAATGTGATCGTCGATGGTGCTACCGGGGCTGAATACCGTTGTAATCTTGGCGAAGGAGTGCTGGGAGGCGGTATTCTGGTAAGTGCCGGCCAGGTCGCAGGCAGCGCGTCAAAGACCGAGCTGGTGAAAAGGTTTCATGCCCTGGCGGTGGATATGGAGGCCGCGGGCGTGGCCGAGGTGGCAAGGGAAGAGCAGATCGGCTTTCGCTGTGTGAAGGCGATCTCCGATGAATCGGACTTCCCCATGCCGCCGGTGAACAGGTTTATTGACGGCCAGGGGACTTTCGAGACCGCGCGATTTGCGCGCTGGCTGGCTTTGCGCCCGGCGATTTGGCCTTCAGCCATTGCCCTGGCGCGCAATAGCAACCGCGCGGCCCAGGCCCTGTGTGACTGGCTGCGTGAGAAGATTGCCAGCGGCCTTCAGCCGGCCACCGTCATAAAGCTGGCGGCCCCGGAGTTGTTGGAAGTGAAGAATTAGATGCAGACAGCAACTACAACCAGCAGGGAACCAAGGCGATCGGCGATTCCCAGCTCGATGCAGGCGGCCGTCTATTACGGCAAAGAGGATGTGCGCCTGGAGACCGTGCCCGTGCCGGCCATCGGCCCCGGTGAGCTCCTCGTGCGAGTGCATACCTGTGGCATCTGCGGCACCGATCTCAAAAAGATTGCTACCGGCTCGCATTCCGCACCCCGCATTTTCGGCCATGAAACCGCCGGCGAGGTCGTGGCCCGGGGCGCGGGCGTTGAAAATTTTCAACTGGGCGACCGGGTCATGGTGTTCCATCACATCCCCTGCGGGGAGTGTTATTACTGCCGCCATAAGGTCTTTGCCCAGTGCCCGGTTTATAAGAAAGTGGGGGCAACCGCGGGCTTCGAGCCCAGCGGAGGGGGCTTCGCTGAATACGTCCGGGTGATGGATTGGATCGTGCGCCGGGGCGTGGTCCGGCTCCCCCAGAAGGTTTCCTACGAGCAGGGATCGTTTATCGAGCCGGTCAATACCTGCATGAAAGGCATCGAAACCCTCGATATCCGGCCTGGGGACACGATTCTGGTGATCGGACAGGGGCCTATCGGCATCATACTGGCTGTGCTGGCGAAACGCCGGGGTGCAACTGTGGTAACTTCCGATTTATATCCCCAACGCCTTACAATAAGTAGAAGTTATCAGCTTGAACATAATGTGGAGGCTTCCACCACGGACCCGGTCGCCAGGGTGCGTGAGTTGACCGGGGGACGTGGTGCAGACGCAGTGGTTCTGGCAGTGGCGGGCAATGGCCTGATTCGTCCAGCGATGGATGCAGCGCGGCCGGGCGGGAAGGTATTGTTGTTCGCCCAGACCCAGCGTGGCGAGGCCCTGATCGATCCGGCCTCCATCTGTGTCGACGAAAAGATGCTGGTGGGTTCTTATAGCGCTTCCGTCGACTTGCAGGATGAGAACGTTGAGTTGGTGCTGAGCGGGGAGATTGACCTGGCACGGCTGATTACGCACCGGTTTTCGCTCGACCAGGCCCTGGAAGCGTTGCACCTGGCGGCCCATCCGGCGCCCGATTCGATGAAGATTGTGATTCAACCTGGAATGCAGTGGGAGAAAGATTAGTGAAGAGACAAATGACCGCGGCTGTCCTCTACGGCAAAGAGGACGTAAAAATTGAAAAAGTGCCGATACCCCCCCTGGAACGCGGCGAAGTTCTGGTGAAGGTCAACGTTGCCCTGACTTGTGGCACCGACGTGAAAGTTTTCCGCCGTGGCTACCATGCCCGCATGATCGTGCCCCCGGCGTTGTTTGGACATGAGCTTTCCGGCGTGATTGAAGAGGTCGGAACGGGTGTGCGTGATTTCCGGCGGGGCATGAAGGTGGTTGCTCTGAATTCGGCCCCCTGCGGTTCGTGCTTCTACTGCATGAAGCACCAGGAAAACCTCTGCGAAGACCTGCTTTTTAACAACGGCGCCTATGCTGAATACATTAAGATCCCCCGCCGCATTGTTGAATCGAATATGCTGGCCCTGCCCGATGACGTAAGCTTCGAAGCTGCGGCCATGACCGAACCGCTGGCTTGCGCGCTGCGCGGATTGCAGGAAACGGGCGCCGACATCGGCGACACCGTCACCGTAATCGGCGCGGGCCCTCTCGGCCTCATGCTGGTGCAGGTGGCCAAATTGAGCGGCTGCAACGTGATTGCCGTGGTCAAACGTGACGAACAGAAACAGGCGGCCATCCGTTTCGGCGCCGATGATGTGGTGCAGGTTGACAAAGACCGCGACCCCATCAAGGAAGTCATCCACCTGACCGAAGGCCGGGGTTCCGACGTGGTGATTGAGGCCGTGGGGCGTCCCCAGGCATGGCAGTGGACCGTGGATATGGTGCGCCGTGGCGGTACCGTGAATTTCTTCGGCGGTTGCGCCAACGGCACACGGGTGGAGCTCGATACCAACCGGCTGCATTACTCTGAGTTGACATTGAAAGCCACCTTCCACCATACGCCCGAAACCGTGCGCAAGGCTTTTTCGCTGATCACGGAAAAGAAGATCAAGAGCACCGATTACGTGACCGGGGAAGCGCCGCTCTCGAAGCTCAAACAGGTGTTGCAGCAGATGCTTGACCGGGGCAGCCAGATTAAGACTGCCATCATACCCGGCCACTGATGGCGATGCCGCTTTCGCACACAGGTAGCTCCCCGGTTCCCATGCCCTCGACCGGCTGGAATGCGCTGCCCGGCTTCTACCGTATCCCCGAGACTGCGCCTTCGCCGGCCGAGGCCCGCGCTTATTGCGAACGGCTGGCGAAGTCCCATTACGAAAATTTTTCCGTCGCCACATGGTTTCTTCCCGCGCGCCTGCGCCAGCATTTCTATAACGTCTATTCCTACTGCCGCATCTCCGACGACCTGGGGGATGAAGCCGGCGGTCCGCAGGAATCCCTGAAGCTGCTCGACCAGTGGGAAGAAGAGCTGAAAGCCTGCTACGCGGGTTCGCCCCGGCATCCGGTTTTTGTTGCGCTGACGGAAACCGTGCGCCAGTTCGAAATTCCCGAACATGAATTCTCTGATCTGCTGGTGGCTTTCCGCCGCGACCAGGCCGTCACCCGCTTTGAGACCTTTGACGACGTTCTGGGCTACTGCCGCTATTCCGCCAATCCCGTGGGGCATCTGGTGCTCTACCTCGGCGGATACAACGATGCCCATAGGCAGCAGCTTTCCGATAGCACCTGCACCGCCCTGCAACTGGCGAATTTCTGGCAAGATGTGATCGTCGATTGGGAAAAAGGCCGCGTCTACCTGCCGCTCGAAGACCTGCGCAGCTTCGGCGTCGCGGAGGAAGACCTCGCCGCCCGGCGCGCCACACCCCAGTTTCTGAAGATGATGAAGTTTGAAGTGGAGCGGGCGCGCGACTGGTTCGCGCGTGGCCTGCCGCTCATCAAGATGGTCAGCCGCGAACTGGCCATCGATCTGGAACTCTTCAGCCGCGGCGGCCAGGAGATTCTGAACGCCATTGAACGCCAGGGATTTGATGTCCTGAAGCAGAGACCCGTGATTTCCAAACCGCGCAAGCTGTGGCTGGTGGCCCGCGCGGCGGCGGGCAAGCTTCTGTGAGCTCGCAGCTCACGCACGCCTACGCCGTCTGCCGGGGCATCGCCCGGCGGGCCGCGCGCAATTTTTATTACGGTTTTCTGGTGCTGCCTTCGGCCAAACGCAACGCCCTGTGCGCCGTGTATGCCTTTATGCGCCACGCCGACGATATCTCCGATGACCCGGCGGCCGGCTACGAGCAGAAACGGCAAAAGCTCAATGAGTGGATCGATGCCGCCAAAGCGGTCTTCGATGGCAAGCCCACCGATGATCCGGTGCTCATGGCGCTGGCCGATGCCCAGTCACGCTTCAAGATTCCCGCGGTGCTGTTTGAAAAACTGGTGTACGGCACCAGCCTCGACCTGGAGATCGCCGCCGGGGCCGACGGCCCCGCAGTCGTCTGCCGGACGTTTGAAGAGTTGCGGCGCTACTGCTATTTCGTCGCGTCGGTGGTGGGCTTGGTGTGTATACGCATCTTTGGATACTCCGACGCCAAGGCCGAACTTCTGGCTGAAGACTGCGGCTTGGCCTTTCAGCTCACCAACATCATCCGCGACGTAAAAGAAGACGCTGGCCTGGGAAGGATCTATCTGCCGGAAGAGGACCTGGTCCGTTTCGGAGTGTCGCACGAGCAGCTATCGCCGCAGGCCCTGGCGGCCAATCCGCCTTCCGGCGACCTGAGGCCGGTGCTGGAATTTGAAGCCGGGCGCGCCCTCCGCTACTACGAATCGGCCCAATGGCTCATGGAGCTGGTGGAAGAAGACAGCCGCGCTGCCCTGTGGGTGCTGGTGGAAATCTATAGCCGCCTCCTGAAAAAAATCGCCGGACGCGATTACGATGTGTTCACACAGAGGGTACAGTTGAGCGTCTGGGAAAAGCTGGTGGTGCTGTCGCGAGGGTTCCTGCTCAAGATTGCGTAAGGGCTTAACCACAGCGCGACGTGGCCACAACCAAAACCTTTGAAACACAGCGCAACCAGTTGCAACGAAAACCTTTGAAACACAGAGGAACAGAGGCAGCAGAGGACTCACAGAGGAAATCAAATAAATGATGTAATTTTGCACAGGCGTACGCGTTTCTTGCGGCATGTTTGTGTCCGATGTTGCGAAGATCTTGGCTCCGCCTCACAACCCCAAAAT
>Ga0210403_10002143_pt1 | contig 18167 bp, 14 predicted proteins | sample IncBWC19MmetaG_FD_150863 | JGI IMG/M metagenome (GOLD analysis project Ga0210403, IMG submission 150863) | Forest soil microbial communities from Barre Woods Harvard Forest LTER site, Petersham, Massachusetts, United States - Inc-BW-C-19-M | ecosystem: Environmental > Terrestrial > Soil >... | reverse complement strand
ATCATCACCATCGAAGATCCCATCGAGTTTCTGCATAATCACAAGTCCTCGACGATTCACCAGCGGGAATTGCACAGCGATACCCCGAGTTTTGCTCACGCGCTTCGTTCCGCCATGCGGCAGGCGCCGAAGGTGATTCTAGTTGGGGAGATGAGGGATCGGGAGACCATTGAGATTGTGCTCGAGGCGGCGGAAACCGGGCACCTCGTGTTCTCCAGCCTCAATACCATGGATGCCGTCAAAACGGTGGAGCGCATCGTGACCTCGTTCTCGCCCGCCGAGCAGCAGTCGGTGCGCGAGCGTTTCGCCAAGTCGTTCCGCTACATCATTTGCCAGCGGCTGATGTCGAAGCACGATCGCAGCGGGCGTGTGGCCGCGTTTGAGATCCTCAAAGCCAATGCGCGCACTCGCGAGTGCGTCGAAAAAGGAGAGCGCGAAAACAAGAGTCTGCTCGACGCCATGAAAGCCGGGGCATCCGAGGGCATGCAGCATTTCGACGGCGAAATCGCCCAACTGGTGCAGGACCGCGTGGTCGATCTCGAAACCGGCCTGTCGTTTGCCAGCAACGCCGCGGCTCTCGGGCAGGAATTGGCGCGCTAGAATTCTCCGAACTGCAACCTGTCGTATCATTTCCTCATGTCCGCTCCGCCCGCCAGTTCTACCGTTCTCAGCTTTGAAGACGCTTGCCGGGTTGTCGAGGAACAAGCGGCGCTGATCCGAGCGGGCGCCCTGGCGGACGCTACCGAATCTGTGGACCTGCTCTGGGCTGCGGGCCGCGTCCTAGCCCAGTCGGTGTCGGCGGACCGCGATTTCCCTCCGTTTCCGCGATCGACCCGCGACGGCTATGCCGTGCGAGCGGCTGACCTGGTGCAGCTTCCAGCCACGCTCGGCGTGATCGGCGAAATCAAGGCGGGCGAGAGTCTCGACAAAGTTCCGTCCCTCATCGGCAGCGGACAAGCCGTGGCCATCATGACCGGAGCCCCCGTCCCAGCGGGTGCGGATGCGGTTGTGATGGTGGAGTACACCTCTCAGCTCCAGCATCAGGTCGAAATAATGCGAGGTGTTTCGGCTGGAGAAAACGTCGTTCCTCGTGGGGCCGAGGCCCGCGCGGGCGCGCTTTTACTCGATCGCGGTCTGCGCCTGGATGCGGCCGCCATCGCCCTGGCCGCATCGGTCGGCAAGTCGCGGCTCCAGGTCCGCAAGAGACCTCTTGTGGCCGTGTTGACCACTGGGGACGAGATCGTAGGCGTCGACGCCACTCCCGGTCCGACGCAGATTCGCAATTCAAACAGCTATTCCCTGGCAGCGCAGATTCGGCGGGCAGGCGGCGAACCGGTGCTGCTCCAGGTTGCGCCCGACGAAGTGCAAGCCCTGCGTCGCCTGATCGAAGATGGTCTGCAGTGCGATCTGCTTCTCATCACCGGCGGCGTATCAATGGGGCGTTACGATCTAGTCGAGCAAGCGCTCTCGGAACTGCACGCTGAATTCTTTTTCACTGGCGCGAAAATCCAGCCTGGACGTCCCGTCGTGTTCGGCAAATGTGGCAACGGTTATTTCTTCGGCTTGCCCGGTAACCCGGTTTCGACCATGGTCACCTTCGAACTCTTCGCGCGCCCCATGCTGGAGGCGCTGTCCGGACAATCTCCGCGCCCGCGGACATTCCTCCACGCGCGTCTGAAGAAAGAAGTCAGCGTTGAGACCGGCCTCAAACGCTTTCTGCCGGCCATCCTTTCCGGCGCATTCGAGCATGCTGAGGTCGAGTTGGTCCCATGGCAAGGATCGGGCGACGTCGCCGCCATCGCGCGCGCAAACTGCTACATCGTCATCCCTGCGGACCGTGAGCGGCTTTCCGCCGGTGAGTGGGTGGCGGTGATGAAACCGATTGGTGATTGCTGATTGAAAATTTCAAGGGCCTTGCATGGGATTCTCAATCAACAATCAGCAATTTCGGATAGCGGCTCAATTTGAATTTCTCTGCGAACTCTGCGGCTTTTCTCCGCGTGCTCGGCGGTTAAAGTGTCTTGATCTGCCGGAAGAGGAAAAGCCTTTAACCGCCGAGAACGCGGAAAACCCGCGCAGAGTTCGCAGAGAACTTCAAATCGGCCACTACCCGATTTCGGAGCAGCCACTCCAAGCTGGTGGCCGATGTTCGTGGCCCATGTAAGATAGAGCCATCGGAATGCCGAAGAAACTATCCCATTACGACGGGGCTGGACGGGCGCGGATGGTGGATGTTTCCCGCAAATCTGCGACGAAGCGAGAGGCCGAGGCCAGCGCGTTCGTGGCGATGAAGCCTGCGGTGCTGGCGGCTCTGCCGAAGAATCCCAAGGGCGATCCGCTCGAAGTGGCCCGTATCGCGGGGATCATGGCCGCTAAGCGCACCGCCGAACTGATCCCGATGTGTCATCCGCTGCCGCTCGCTCGCGTTGATGTCGATCTGCGGCTGTGCGAGAATGGCGTCGCTATTACCTCCAAAGTTACGACTACCGCCGAAACCGGTGTCGAAATGGAGGCCCTGGTCGCGGCCAGCATCTCCGCCTTGACGGTCTACGATATGTGCAAGGGCGTGGACAAGGGGATTGAAATTCAGGAGATTGTGCTGGAGCGCAAGAGCGGCGGCAAGAGCGGGGACTATCGGCGGGCGCGGTAGAGAATGTTGCAGTAACCAACTCAAAGTTCATGGCGAACAACGTCAAACTGCTGGTGGTGGACGACAATCCGATGGTGCTGGCGATGCTGCAGCAGGCGCTGACTCCGCTGGCGCTGGTGACGACCGCGACCGACGCGGCGGACGCGCTTTTGAAAGCAGTGGATGACGCTCCCGATCTGCTGGTTTGCGACTACAAGATGCCGGGGATGGATGGACGGCAGTTGGTGGAGAAACTGAAGAGTCGCCCGGCGACCGCGAATTTTTCCACGGTGTTGATGGCGAGTAAGGCGGACATCGCGGAACGGCTGTCGCCGGTTGATGCCGCGGATGATTATCTGGAGAAGCCGTTCTTTCTGAAGGACGCCACGCGGCGCATCAAGCGCACCATCGACCGGATTGCTCTCGAAAAGATGGCGAAGACCGCGCCCAAGGACGGAGTGGTGCGCGGCAGCCTGGCCCAGATGAATGTGATCGACCTGATGCAGTCGCTGGAGATGGGGCGGAAGAGTTGCCAGCTCTCGCTGAGCAACGAAGGCGATAAGTGCGAAGTGTTTTTTGCCGAAGGCCAGGTGAAGCACGCGACCTATGGAGACCTGGTGGGCGATCCGGCTGTGTTCAAAGTGCTGCGCTGGACTGGGGGAAATTTCCAGCTTGATTTCGAAGGCAAGACGGACAAAGAGACCACGCAACTCAACACCCAGGGTCTGTTGATGGAAGGCTTGCGGTTGCTTGACGAAGCCTCGCGCGAGGGCGGGGGCGAACCGGAGCCGGAGCCGGCCGCCGCGGCGCCTGCGGCTGCGACTGCGCCTCCCAGCGCTGCGGGCCGGGCGCGCGGGGTAGAAGAGGAAGATGACCTCCTCGATGGCTGAGTTCAATCGGTTAATCGCGATGGCTGAACTCGATGGCTAAGCCGCTGGAACTCACGGCTGCGGTAGTGACGGTCAGCGATTCCTGCTCTCGCGGGGAACGCGAGGATCTTTCGGGTCCGGCAGTTGCGCAATTTCTCGAGAAAATTCACTTCTCGGTGACCGTGCGCGAAGTTGTTCTGGATGATTCCATTCCAATTCAAAATTTGCTGATTCGATTGGCGCGGGAAGTGCGCTTGGTGGTGACGACCGGCGGCACCGGGATTGCCGCGCGGGACGTGACGCCGGAAGCGACTATGGCTGTGTGCGATCGCCTGCTGGATGGCGTGGCGGAGCGCATGCGGAGTGAGGGTAGCAAAAAGACTCCTTATGCGGCGCTCAGCCGGGGAGTGTGCGGGGTGCGGGGGAAGGCGCTGATTCTGAATTTGCCGGGGAGTCCGGCGGGGGCGGTGGAGTCGCTGGAGGCGGTGGCTGGATTGATTCCGCATGCGATTGAGTTGCTCAGCGGGAAGACGGAGCATAGGTAGCCTTCGCGAAAGGCGCTGCCGCGACTGAAACTCGCGCGCCCTCGACGGCGAGGGGCCCGTCCTCACTTGAGCATCTTTGCTATTCGCCTTTTTTTTCTTTTTTCTGGGCCTCGCATGGGGCAGCCGGGGAAGATGTCTGGGGTGAGTTTGCTTTCGTCGATTAGCACCGTTCCTGCGACCAACAAATAACGAACACCCACGCTGGGCTCCATCGGCTTCTCGAAGGTCGAGCGGTCGGCGATGGTTTGCGGATCGAAGATCACGATGTCGGCGTCAGCGCCTTCCTGCAGGCGCCCCTTTTGGCGCGCGGCGGGAGTGGAACGCTCCAGCATCTGGGCGGGCATGAGAGTCATTTTTCGGAGAGCTTCCATCAGAGTCAGCGTCTTTTTCCCGCGCACATATTGGGCGAGGACGCGGGCGTAGGTGCCGGCGTTGCGGGGATGGCCTTCCGCGCCGTCGCTGGCGATCATGACCAGCGGGTTGGGGATGACCGCATCGATGATCTCCTGAGTGTTGGCGAAGATGAGTACCCACTGCTGTTTGGCGGAATTGTGCAGCTCATCGAAGCGCTCCTTGGTGAGGTGCTCGCCGGTGTCGGGAATTACGAGATTGTTGTAGTCGATGCCCTGTCTTTCGCGCCATCCGGGATTGAAAACAGCGGAATTGATGGCGGTCATGCCGGCGATGTAGGGATAAGCCTCAGTGGTCACGTCGAGGCCGCGGGTGCGCGCGCCTTCGATGAGCGAGATGCATTCGAGCGAATCGCGCAGGCAAGTGCTGTTGATGTGAACGATGTGCAGCGAGGCGCCGGTGATGGCGGCAGCGCCGATGACTTCCTCCACCGATTCGATGGCTGAGCCGGGTTCGATGCGTCCCCCGCTGCGCATATGGGTGTAGACCGGCAGCTTGCGTTCAGCGGCCACGCGAAACATGTCGATTACTTCGAGGCGAGTTGCGCCCGGAGTGTACTGAATGCCCATGCCGACGCCGAGAGCGCCGGCGTCGAGTTCGTCGCGGAGGCGCTGCTGCATGCGCACAATCTGCTCGGGGGTGGCGGGTTGCTCGGTAGCGGGGCCGCTCTTGGGCAGGATGGTTCCGTCGGGCAGGGGAGCGCCGAAAATCAGGGAACGCGCGGCCACGTGGCTGGCGGTGCTGCCGTAGTGGATGAGTGAATGGCCTTGCTTCGAGTCAAGAAACTGTTTGACGTCGGGAGCGCCGATTTCCATTTCGAGAGCGGTGGTGACGCCGTCGAAAGCTTTGACGCGCTGGCTGGCGATGTCCTGCCCATGCTGGTGCAGGTCGATGAAGCCAGGGGCGACGACGAGGCCGGCGGCGTGGATGACGCGGCGTCCGCTGAGCGGGGCGGAGGAGATGCGGGCGATTTTTCCGTCGCGGATGCCGACGTTGCGGACGGCGTCGAGGGAGGTTTCGGGGTCGATGACGCGGCCGGCTTCGAGGACGATGTCGTATTGTTCTCCGGCTTGTTGGGCGGGGAGGAAGCTGGGAACGAGTGCGAGAGCTAGACCGAGGAGAGCTTTGCGCATAGGTGGGTCCGAAGTTGCGATGATAGCAGGGGCGGAGGGTTGCGGCCGCGACGGAAGGCGTCGCGGCATGAACGGGCGAAGGCGCCCGTTCCCACACAATCAAAATCAAAGGCGGCGCATGTCCTCGATCACGTTACACTAGCTGTTTCTCTTGAAAAATATTGGACACATCTTGGCGCGCTATACGGCGTGGATTCTGGGGCTGATGAAGCTGTTCGGGATCTGGGGCGTGTTTGTGATTGCGTTTGCCGATAGCGCGCTGTTGGGCATGCCCGTGGATTTTTTGGTCGCGACCTATGTGTATCGCGACCGCGGACGACTTCTGCTTTACGTGGCCATGGCGTCGCTGGGGTCGGCGCTGGGCAGCATTCCGCTCTACATCATTGGATATCTGGGCGGGGAAAAGGTGCTGCGCAAGCGAATTTCAGAGGAGCGCTTCCTGAAAATTCATCGCTCATTCGAGCAACATGAATTCTGGGCGCTGATGTTCCCGGGGATGCTACCGCCGCCAATGCCCTTCAAGATTTTTGTGCTGGGCGCGGCTGTGTTTGAAATGCGGTTCCGCGACTTTCTGGTCGCGATTTTTCTGGGAAGGTTTGTTCGGTTCTTGCTGCTGTCGGTGCTGGTGCTGTGGTTTGGTCCAGAGATTGTGGAACTGTTCGGGGGCGTGGTGAAGCAGCATTGGGGCTGGGTGTTGGCGGCTATTCTCGCCGGGGTTTGCGGTTGGGTGGTGCTGCGGTTGCGGGGGAAAGCAGGCGAGGCGGTGGGCAGCGACAGCGAGCAGTAAAGACAGTGCGCTGGCGGGACAAAAACCGTCGCGGCCTGGACGGGCGACGGCGCCCGTCCCCACATGAGTCGATTTTTACGCGGCGGCGGTGTGGTCGCCGGACTTGTTGAGCAATCCGGCCAGGGCGTGCATCAGGACCGGAGTGCCGAACATCGCCAGTGAGAAGAATAGGTCGCTCACGGCGGTGTTGCGGTAGAACGGGACTCCGGCGGTGTAGGACATCATCAGGCCGGCGAAAGTTCTGGGGTACATTTCCGGAGAAGCGGCCCATACGGCGAAGTTACTGATCAGGAAGAACGAAACTGAACTGGTCACAGCCGCGCCCACGACCCGCCAGAAGCCTGACTTTTCGCGCAAGAACGTGGCGCCCAACAAAAGAATCGCACCATACCAGGCCCAGGTAACCAACTGATCCCACTGGACAGGATAGTGATACATGTACTTGGTCAGAACCACGTCGGTGGCTGCGAGCAACACCAGCGGAATCCAGAGTTGGCGTCGCGAACCGCGGGCTCCGAAAAACAGCAGCGACGCTGCCAGTGGCGTGAAGTGCCAGGCGTGGGGAAGAACGTTCAGGGGGCCGGCAAAGGGCAGGAAGCGGATCGCGATGGCCACGAGCACGAATAGATAGGGCAGCATAAATCACCTCGAATGAATTCTTATTCTGGGCGTTGGCGAGGCTGGCGTCAAGAGAGGATCGTTGGCGGCGCGAATTTTTGCTGATGCGAACGAGTAAGAAGCTGGCTAGGGCTGGCCTGGTTCGGGCACGACTACTTGGCCCTTTGCAGTTTGAAAAACGTCGCCGACCACATGCAGGTTCTTGTCGATCTCTACCGTTTTGCTCAGACCGCCGCGACCTGGGCGGCTGGTGAAAGTTTTGAGGACCCCGGAATAGCGCAGATCCTGAAAAAGAACGATCCAACCTTGTTGTGGAGGCTGGAGGGTTTCGGTTTCAGCGATGGGATATTGCGCCCAGTCGAGGAAGCGGCGTCCCACGTAGGAATTCTTGGCGGCCAGAGTGATCGGCGTTTCTTCCGGCTTATAGCGGATTTCGAGGTGGCCTGCGGGATCGACCTCGGGTGTGAGGGAATTTACCGGAGCGAGGGCGAAGAATGCGGGCGTTTCGACCACGCCGTCCCAGTGAAAGGGATCGATGTACTTGGGATAGGCCGAGGCTCTGACGGGGTCGACACCGTTGTAGGTGCGCGATTCGAGAGCGTTGATGGCGCGGCGGTGCTCGTAATCGCGCAGGCCCCACAGCAAGACGGTTCCGAGAAGCGCGAGAGTGGCGGCGACGCGGCCGCGGGGGCCGCGACGGCTTGCGCCGATTTCACTGTCGATGAGCCCGAAGAAAGTTGGGACTACGAGTCCGAGAATCAAGAGCGCCCACATCACCGGTTCGGCGATGAAAACGATATCCCAGGAATACCATTTCTCGGAAAACGGCCAGAAGGGGCGGACGCCGTAGTTGTTGGTGAAGTCGAGCAGAATGTGGCTGAGTCCGGCAAGGCAGGCGTAGAGAAACAGCAGTCCCCAGCGCGGAGGGAGTTTGGGATCTTTCAGTTTGCGCCCGCGGATGCGCCAGATTAAATACACGAAGCCGACTACGGCCAGGGCATCGAGCGGAACGCCGACGAAGGAGTGGGTGAATCCGCGATGATGGGCGAAGCCGAAGGCCGAACCGCGAATGCTGCCGAACACGTCGAGGTCCGGAGCTTCGGCAGCGAGCGTGAGCGTGAGCGTGGCCAGGGCGGTCTTGCGGTTGAGTCCGGCGCGTCCCATGCAGGCGCCGGTCAGGAAGTGGGTGATGGGTTCCAATTCGTTCGAGGAATTCTATCGTAAAGCACTTCAGCCGCGTGAAATGCGGCTCACCGCGGCGGCGCCAGCAGAGTCAAGGCATCCGGGACTACTGTGATTTCTGCGGGGAGCGTGCCCAGGAGTTCGCCGTCGGCTTCGATATATATTTTGCGCTGGGCGTCGTTTGTGGTCGATGGGGACCGGTAATCGCAGGCGACGCGTGTGCTATGGGCGAGGTCGATGCCCGGGATCCTCCAGCGCGCCCGCAGCAGGCCACGCGTCACATACGCGAGATAGGCCATACCGCTGGCGGTGCGGCAGCAGACCAGTCGCATATCGTCCCGGTCGAGAGAGGCTCCGGGGGCGAGTTCCTGCACGACTCCTCCGAACTGGCGGATGCGCACTGCCAGCAGTTCGGTGGCTTCGGCGCGATGGGTCGCATTCGAGTCTGTTTCAACATATTCCGCCACGAAGCGCGGCATGGAATAGGTAAACCACAGATTCCAGGCTTTGGCGTAGTAAGCGGCCATGCCCATGCGCTGCTTGATTCCGGTATGAAGTTTGTAGAACAGATGAGCGTCGACTCCGATGCCGGCGGCGACCACAAAATAACGCGTGCCGGGATTGCCGTGAAGGTCGGAGTACGCGACGCGGCCGAGCGCGATGCGGCGGGGCGCGGCGTGCAGCGATGCCTTCGCCGCTTCGGTCACGTTCAGTGGAATGCGAATATCGTGCGCCAATGCGTTGGCGGTTCCCAGGGGCAGAATGGCCAGCGCGATTGGCGAGTTTGCCAGGACTTGCGCGATATTGTTGATGGTGCCGTCGCCGCCGCAGGCGAAGATGGTGTCGCACCCGGAGTCGATCGCCTTGCGGGCTTCGTCCCCGGCATGATCGGGGGATTGCGTGTCAACCAGATCGGCTTCAACCCCTCCGGCCCGGAGCACTGCGAGAGCGGATTCCAATTCCCGCTGCCGTTGCTGGCTGCCGCCGGAATCCGGGTTGTAGAGCAACGCGGCCTTGCGCATAGGGGTGGGTCGAAGCTGGATTGTACCTGAGGGAAATGCAGCGGAGGTCTTCAGCGGAAGTCGGGGGAGCTCGGGCAGGGTTGACTTGTGAAAGACTTGGCAAGAAATTCAATTTGGCATAAGCTTGGCCGCACTGGCAAGGGGCGTTTTTCCACTACCGTTTCTGGTCGTTTTGGGGCTCGAATTTCAAAACTGAATTCAGGAGGACTCCAGATGAAAATTCTGGCGCAATTGGTGTGCGGAGCTTTGCTGTGCGGCGTTTTGCTGTGCCTGCCCGCGACGGCGCAAAATAATGCCCATGCCGCCCACATGCAGACCCATCCGGTCACGCTGGTGGAGGGATTGGGCGATCTCCATCACCCTGTTTCCACTCACAATCCCGAGGCGCAGCAATTTTTTGATCAGGGACTGCGTTTTATTTATTGCTTTAACCACGACGAGGCGGCGCGGTCGTTCCAACACGCTGCGGAACTCGATCCCAAACTCGCGATGGCGTATTGGGGCGTGGCCGAGGCCGTCGGACCGAACTACAACGATCCCGCCGATCCGGATCGTTACGTGCATGCCCACGATGCGGTGCAGAAGGCCGTCGATCTGTCGGCTGCCGCCCTGCCCGCCGAGCAGGCTTACATCCAGGCACTGGCCAAGCGGTTTCCGGCGGATCCAAAATCCGATTTAAAGAAAGCGGCGGAGGATTATCACGACGCCATGCGGCAAGTTGCAGCCGATTTCCCTGACGATCTCGACGCGGCCACACTGTTTGCAGAGTCGGCGATGAACCTGCATCCCTGGGGACTCTGGCATCAGGACGGCACGCCCGAGGCCGGCACCGAGGAAATCGTTGCCACGCTGGAGTCGGTGATAAAGCGCGATCCCAACCATCTGGGCGCGATCCACTATTACATCCACACCGTGGAGGCTTCGAATAATCCGGAGCGCGCGCTGGCGGGAGCGAACAAACTCGCCGCCCTCGCGCCCGGCGCGGGACACATCGTTCACATGCCGGCACACGTCTACATTCGCACCGGCGATTACGAGGCTGCGGTCAAGACCAACGAACAGGCTGCGGAAGTCGATCGGGCTTACATCAAGGCGACCGGTGCGCAGGGCATTTACCCGATGATGTATTACAGCCACAACCTGCACTTCGTTGCCATGTGCGGAGCCATGAACGGACATTACGCCGAAGCCCGCAAGAATGCGGACTTGCTCGCCGCGAACGTGGGGCCGCACGTGAAAGAGATGCCGCCGCTCGAGGGCTTTATGACGATCCCCATGGCGGTTGAGGTTCGCTTCCATCATTGGAACGAAATTCTGAAGATGCCGGCGCCGGATCCTGCCATGAAGACGGCCACCGTGTTCTGGCATTTCGGCCGTGGTCTCGCGTTGGCCGGAACCGGCAAAGTCGCGGACGCCGAAGCGGAGTACAAGATCGTCTCTGAAGCGGAAGCTGCCACGCCGCCCGACGTCATCTTCCAGATGCCGATCAACAACAAGGCTAAAGACATTATGAAGATCGCGGAAGATGTTCTGGGTGCGAAGATCGCGGTGGCGAAAAAAGATAACGCCGCGGCGATCGTCCGGTTACAGGATGCTGTCGCGATCCAGGACACGCTCAAATATGGCGAGCCGCCCGACTGGTTCTTTCCGGTGCGCGAATCGCTGGGCGCAGCGCTACTTTTGAACGGCGATGCCGCGGGCGCGGAGAAAGTATTCCGCGCAGATCTCGATCGAAATCTGCGGAATCCGCGTTCGCTGTGGGGATTACGCCAGGCCCTGCTGCAGCAGAAACGCGACTACGACGCCGGCTTCGTTCAGAAACAGTTTGATGCCGCATGGAAGGGCGGCACTCAAGCGTTGAAGCTGGATGATTTGGTGTAGGCGGCGTCAGAGGCCGGACGAGCTTGGTTTTAGGTGGGGACAGCCGCCCCTTCGACTTCGCTCAGGGCAAGCTTTCGGCTGGCCCGCCGAGCGCAGCGAGGCGGCCGTGCCACGTTATTCAGAACGCCGTTCGCGAGGGTGCTTACCTGGATTGCGTCGCTCCGGGATTCAAACTGGGGCCGTTGCCTGGATTCTTTTGCATATAATCTTCCTGCGATGCCTGCCCCGAAAGACGTCGAAAAGAAGATAGAGGCTCTGCGCGAGAAGATTCGCCACCACGAGCATCTCTACTACGTCCTCGATGATCCCGAAATCAGCGACGGGGATTTCGACAAGCTGATGCAGCAATTGAAAAATCTGGAAAGCGAGCATCCCGCGCTCGTGACTCCGGATTCGCCTTCGCAGCGCGTCGGCGGCAAGCCCCGCGAGGGATTCGTCAAGGTGGCCCATTCCTCGCCCATGCTGTCACTGGATAACACTTACAACGAAGAGGAACTGCGTGACTGGGAGCGGCGCGTCCACGAACTCACCGGCCGCAGCGACGTGGATTACGTCTGCGAACTGAAGCTCGATGGCATGTCGCTGGCGCTGATTTATGAAGACGGCAAGCTGGTGCGGGGCGTGACTCGCGGTGACGGCTCGGTCGGCGAAGACGTCACGCTGAACGTGCGGACGGTGCGTTCCATTCCGCTGTCAATTCCGAAGGAGCGGCTGAAGAAAGCCGGAATTCCGGTGAATTTCGAAGTGCGCGGCGAATTGCTCATGCCCACGGCTTCGTTCAAAAAGATCAACGAGGAGCGCGAACGAGCCGGCCTGCCGACATTTGCCAACCCGCGCAATTTCACTGCCGGCACGGTGCGGCAGCTTGACGCCAACATCACCGCCGAGCGCCGCATGGATTATTTTCCTTACATTCTGCTACAAAACGGCCGCACCTATTTGGATCATCATTCGAAAACTCTTGCGGCTCTTGAGACCGCAGGATTCAAAGTCAATCCCAACCACAAGCTCGTGCGATCGATGGACGAGGTGTGGGCATTTATTCAGCAGTGGGAAGAAAAGCGCGATTCTCTGCCGTACGAGATCGACGGCATTGTGGTGAAGGTCGACCGCGTCGGCCTGCAGGATGAACTGGGCTTCACCGGCAAAGCTCCGCGCTGGGCCATTGCCTACAAGTACGCGGCGCGCGGCGGAGTCACGAAACTGCAAAACGTTCGCTGGCAGACGGGCCGGACCGGCAAACTGACGCCCGTCGCGGAACTCGTGCCAATTCCGATCGGCGGGACGACCGTCCGCAACGCGACCCTTCATAACATGGATGAAATCCACCGCCTAGGCGCGAAGATCGGCGACTGGGTGCGAGTCGAGCGTGGTGGCGACGTGATCCCAAAGGTCGTTGAGGTCGATAAAGATCATCCCCGCGGAAACATTGAAATTGAAGTCCCGGACAAGTGCCCGGTCTGCGGAACCAAGGTTGTCCGCACCGAAGGCGAGGTTGACTACCGCTGCGTGAACGCGAATTGTCCAGCGAAGTTGTTGGGAACGATCCTGCACTTCGCCTCGCGCGGCGTGATGAACATTGACGGCATGGGTGACGTCCTGGTCACGCGACTCACCGAACGCGGCCTGGTGAAGAACGTCGCCGACATTTACAAGCTGACCAAAGATGACCTGCTCAGCCTGGAGCGCATGGGCGATAAGTCGGCGCAGAACATTCTCGACGAAATCCAGAATTCAAAGAAGCTACCGCTGGACCGAGTGATCTACGGCCTCGGCATTCGCATGGTCGGCGAGCGCACCGCGCAATTCCTGGCCGAGCATTTCGGTTCGATGGAGGCGCTGGAGCAGGCTGGCGTTGAAGAATTGCAGAACGTGGACGAGGTCGGCCCGCGCATCGCCGAGAGCATCGTGGAATACTTCAGCATCCCCGCGAACCGCAAACTGGTCGAGCGCCTGGGCGAGGCCGGACTTGCCTTCAAGGGCAAGAAGAAAGAACGCGGCACGAAACTCGCCGGCAAGACTTTCGTCCTCACTGGAACGCTGGCCAAACACACGCGCGACGAAGCCAAACAAATGATCGAAGACGCGGGCGGAAAAGTCACTGGCTCAGTCAGCAAGAAGACAGACTACGTGGTGGCGGGAGCCGATGCGGGGTCAAAGCTGGACAAGGCAAAGGAACTGGGCGTGGCGGTGATCGACGAGAAAGAGTTAGAGGGGCTTGTGAAGTAGCCCGCGTGCGCGGTTTCCCGGTCAAAGTCTGGTGTTTTTACGCGAACAACCATCACTTTTGTACCATGAATATCCCGGTCCTGTCGCGGGATATTCATGGTACGATATAAACGTGATTGAGCGTACGCTTGATATCGAGTTGGTGCGCCATGCTCTGCGGCGCAGTCCGGTGGTTGCCTTGCTGGGGCCTCGGCAGTGCGGCAAGACCACGCTGGCCCGTCAGTTCGTCGCTCCGGATTCGCTGAACTATTTCGACCTGGAGGATCCCGCAGGCCTGGCGCGGCTGGATGAGCCGGACACAGCTCTGCGATCCCTGAAAAAGCTGGTGGTCGTCGACGAGGTACAGCGCCGCCCGGAGCTCTTTCCGGTGCTGCGAGTTCTGGCCGACCGCCGTCCGCTGCCGGTGCGGTTTCTTATCCTGGGCAGTGTGTCGCCCGATCTGCTGCGGCAGTCTTCCGAGTCCCTGGCCGGACGCCTTGAGACTCTGTCGCTGGAGGGCTTCCGCCTCGCCGACCTGGGCTCGTTCGCGCAGGAGCGGCATTGGCTGCGGGGCGGATTTCCTCGGGCGTACACGCCTCGCCTAGAGATCGATTCGCTTTCCTGGCGCCGCCAGTTTCTGCAGACTTTTATTGAGCGCGACCTCCCGCAGTTGGGCATTCGGATTCCAGCAGTCGCCGTTAGGCGCTTCTGGAACATGCTGGCGCACTATCACGGTCAGACATGGAACGCCGCGGAGTTGGCGCGGGCACTCTCGGTCAACGAGTCCACGGTGCGTCATTATCTCGATCTTCTCACCGGCGTCTTCATGGTCCGGCAGTTGCAGCCGTGGCACGAGAATCTCGGCAAGCGGCAGGTGAAGGCGCCGAAAGTCTATGTGCGTGACTCCGGCCTGCTGCATACGCTCCTGGGGATCGCGAACCGGCGCGACCTTGAGTATCACCCGAAAGTCGGTGCATCCTGGGAGGGCTACGCGGTTGAGGAGATCCTCAAAGCTCTGCAGCCCGATGAGGCCTTCTACTGGGCGACCTATAACCGCGCCGAGCTCGATTTGCTGCTCTTCAAGAAAGGACGCCGCATCGGGGTTGAGTGCAAGCGAACGGATGCGCCCACGCTCACTCCATCCATGCGGATCGCCATGTCCGACCTGAAACTGGATCATCTTTACGTTGCTTATCCAGGGACCAAGGCTTACAAATTGGCCAGGAATGTTGAGGTCGTGCCGCTGCCGAAATTGATTGGAGCGGGGTAGGGCTGTGCTGCAGGAGCGATGGTTGAGATCCGCAAGCGTTCTTTAATTACCATGAATATCCCGCGTCAGCAGCGGGATATTCATGGCACAGTTCGGCTGACCGCGCAGGGGCTGGGTGCCGGCCGGGAAGTTACCAGCCCTGCTTCGTGATCGCCTCCCGCATCCTCCCCCACGTCACATCCAGCGTCTCCGGCAAAATCCGCGTCTCCCCAACTACCGACACGAAGTTCGCATCCGCCACCCAGCGCGGCAGAACGTGCATGTGAATATGCCCCGCAATCCCCGCCCCTGCGGCCTTGCCGATGTTCATGCCTAGATTGATGCCGTCCGGGCGGTAGAGTTCGCGCAACACCGTTTCCATGCGCTGCGAAAGCGTCATCATCTCGTGAGCCGCTTCCACCGGGAGTTTTTGCAGCTCATCCAAGTGCTGGTAGGGAACGATCATGACGTGGCCGGGAGTATAAGGGTAGGCGTTCAGAATCACGAAGCAATGCTGGCCTCGATAAACGATGAGTGTCTTGGCGTCATCTTTTCCTTTGGGGGCATCGCAGAAGACGCAGCCAGCGGTCTTCTCCATGGAAGAGACGTAGGCGTAGCGCCACGGGGTCCAGAGGTAATCCATAGCAGGGGAGGTTAGCAGATGCGCGGTGCGGGACAAAACTGCGCTGGCCTTTGGTGCGGTTGAGGCCGAGGGCGAGACGCTCTCGCGACAGCCGGCGGGATTCCGGCGCTACGCAATGCAACCTTCCTGTAACATTTGCCGATTTGCGTTTGACACTGTTCGCGCGCGATTGCTATAGTCGAAGAGTTCCCATTGGACGCGGGTTCTCTGTATAACGTCCGACCGCTGGGATTGTCCAAGCTCACTCGCCAGGGTGGGCCCACCACAACCAAACGACTCGTCCAGCAGTCCGCAAAGCAGGCCCCGCATCCCGTCATCAGAGAGGCATAACCTTGTTCGACGAGACCACCGCCCACAACTCCGAATCCAACTCCGCTGTCGCAACCGAAGCTGAACCGACGACAGAGCAGCAACACCAGCCTCAGCAACCACAGGCTGCCGCCGCCACCGAGCACTCTACCGACGCCCACGCCACTGACACGCATGCAGCCGAAACTCATGCCGATGCCGCCGACGACAAGTCGGCAGCCGGCGAGGATTTCGCCTCCGTGCTGGAGAATTTCACCACCGAGGCCGAAGAAGCGGTCAGTGAAGACCGGGTCATCAAGGGCACGGTGCTGAAGCTGACGGCCACGCACGTGGTGGTCGATATCGGTGCCAAGTCGGAAGGCATGCTGCCGCTGGCGGAAGTGCTCGATCACGAGGGCAAGCCCAAGTTCAAGCCCGGCGACGAGATTGACGTGATGCGTGACAAGGGCCCGGCGGAGGAAGGCTACATCAATCTTTCGCACCAGAAAGCCCAGCGCATTCATGCCTGGGAAGAAATCGAAAAGGCGTACAACGAGAAGAAGCCGATCCAAGCCGTGGTGGTGGACCGAATCAAGGGCGGGCTGACTGTCGACATTCTCGGCGCGCATGCTTTTCTGCCCGGCTCGCAGGTCGACCTGCGGCCGATCCGCAATCTGGATGGCATGAAGGGCCAGACACTTGAAGTCGCCGTCATCAAGCTGAACAAGAAGCGCGGCAACATCGTGGTCTCGCGCAAAGATTTGCTCGAGGGCGAACAGAACGAAAAGCGTTCCAAGACTCTCGAGCATCTGGAAGAGGGATCGATCCTCACCGGCGTGGTCAAGAACCTGACCGAATACGGTGCGTTCGTTGACCTGGGGGGGCTCGACGGCCTGCTCCACATCACCGACATGTCGTGGGGACGCCTGACTCACCCGAAAGATCTGGTCAACGTCGGCGATCAGATTCAGGTGAAGGTGCTGAAGTACGACAAAGAGAAGCAGCGCGTTTCGCTGGGATTCAAGCAGCTCACGCCTGATCCGTGGCTCGATGCCGAGCATCGTTATCCCGAGGGCGCGCACGTTGGCGGACGCGTGATCAGCGTCACCGACTACGGCGCGTTCGTGGAACTGGAGCAGGGAATCGAAGGCCTGGTTCACGTCAGCGAGATGACTTGGTCGAAGCGCATGAAGCACCCGTCAAAGCTGGTCAACGTGGGCGATCAGGTGGAATGCGTCGTTCTGAACGTGAATCCAACCGAGCGCCGCATTTCGCTCGGCATGCGTCAACTGGCGTCGAATCCGTGGGATTCGCTGCATGAAAAATTCCCGGTCGGCATGACGGTCGAAGGACGCGTCCGCAATCTGACCGACTTTGGCGCGTTCATTGAAATTGAAGACGGCATCGACGGCCTGGTCCACGTCAGCAATCTGAGCTGGACCAAGCGCGTGAAGCATCCTTCCGAAGTGTTGAAGAAGGGCGACCGCGTGAAAGCGGTTGTTCTCGCCATCGAGCCGGACAAGCGCCGCTTGTCGCTCGGCGTGAAACAACTTCAACCGGATGTCTGGGAGTCATTCTTCCAGACGCATCACGTGGGCGACGTGGTTCACGGCAAAGTCCTGCGTGTAGCCGCGTTTGGCGCGTTCGTCGAAATTGCCGAGGGCGTCGAAGGTCTGTGCCACAAATCAGAAGCCGCCGACGAACACGGCCAGCCGCTGGCTCTGGAGCCGGGCCTGGAGCACGACTTCAAGATCATCAAAATGAATCCGGAAGAAAAGAAAGTGGGCCTCAGCATCCGCGCCGTGGGCGAAGAAGCCTCGCGCTCGGAAGTGGAAGCCTACAAACAGCCGGTTTCGAGCACCAGCTCCACGATCGGTGAGTTGATTTCCTGGAAGCGCGCCAGCAACGAAAACAACTAAGCAAAGTGTATGCTCTTCTCGGAAGCCGCCTGAAAAAGGCGGCTTTTTCAATGGACCCCATATTCTCCTCTGTGTCCCCCTGTGCCCTCTGTGGTTAAGGTTTTTGGTCTTTGCACGTTTGGCCGCTTCCGTGCCCCTGTTCTAGAATCATTCGTTTGCCCATAGTCATCTATTCCTATTGATAGTCGAGGACGATTCCTTTGCCAGAAACCACTTACGACCTTGCCATCATCGGCAGCGGCCCCGCTGGATACACCGCCGCAATCCGCGCCGGCCAATACGGCTTGAAAACCGCACTCATCGAAAAAGACGGATTCCTCGGCGGCACCTGCCTGCACGTCGGCTGCATCCCCACCAAGGCGCTACTGTTCAACGCGGAACTCTGGGACTATCTGAAAGACGCGAAGGAATTCGGCATCGAAGGCGTGGATGCACGAAAGCTCAACTGGCCCGCAATCCAGGAACGCAAATCAAAAATCGTCGCCAAGCACGCCAAGGGCCTCGAATTCCTGATGAAGAAAAATAAGGTCGAGACCGTGAACGGCTACGGCAAACTCACCGGCCCCGCGCAGAACGGAGTCTTCACGGTCGAGGTGGTGAACGACAACAAGGCCAGCCACATCAAAGCCAAGAACATAATTCTCGCCACCGGCTCCGAAGCGCGAATGATTCCCGGCCTCGAAGCCAGCGACCGCATCCTCACCAACATCGAAATTCTCAGCCTGAAGGAGATTCCGAAATCGCTGGTGATCGTCGGCGCGGGTGCGGTCGGAGTCGAGTTCG
>Ga0210403_10002142_pt1 | contig 18171 bp, 10 predicted proteins | sample IncBWC19MmetaG_FD_150863 | JGI IMG/M metagenome (GOLD analysis project Ga0210403, IMG submission 150863) | Forest soil microbial communities from Barre Woods Harvard Forest LTER site, Petersham, Massachusetts, United States - Inc-BW-C-19-M | ecosystem: Environmental > Terrestrial > Soil >... | reverse complement strand
TTCAGTAAGGAAAGAAAATTGTTCGTGAATGAACAGCGTAGCGATTATCAACATGGTTGCCAGTGAAAATTGGACGACCACGAGACCTTTCGCCAAATAATTCTTGCCTTCAGAACTTGTTCTACTATACAAACTCTTTATCGGACTAAAACCCGAAAGTACTAGGGCGGGATAAAATCCGGAAATAACACTTGTTGCAAATAACAAAAGGCATAGTCCTATGACGAGGTTTGCATCCCACAAGTAAGAAAGACTAAGCTGTTTGTTAGCCAGGTCATTGAAAATTGGCAAGGACAGCTGTGCAATGACAAATGCAATGACAAATGAAATGAGGCACAACAAAAATGATTCTCCTAAAAATTGTTCGACAAGTTGAATTCGCTGACTTCCAATGACCTTTCGGACTCCAATTTCCTTGCTTCTGCTTAATGATTGAGCAATGGCGATATTTATGAAATTTATACAGGCTATCAATAAAATGAACAGTGCAATCCCCAATAAAACGTAGGAGTAAATTGGGTCACTGGCATCGGGTACACCTTCATATTCAGTATTCAGGTGCATGCCCACGAAAGGTTGAAGCCCCCAGATGAACTTATCTCCGTAACCCACACTTCTCATTTCGTCAATCTCGGTCTTAGCTTGCGTTTCATAAACCTTAGACATCTTAAGTTTAATGCCGTCTAGATTAGCTCCGGGATGTAACAAGAAGTAAGTTTGGAATGAGACCCAATGCCAACCATTGTCAGGATGTATTTCCTCCAGATACTTGAATGGTAAAATTACCCTGAATTTTACCGTCGAATTTTCAGGTGATTGCTTTGCAATCCCACTGACAATAAAAGTTTCAAAATCACCGTCTACTTGAATCTCAAGAGATTTGCCAATAGGATCCTCGCTGCCAAAATACTTCTCTGCAACCTCCGGGGTTATCACCATGGAATGCATATCTGAGAACACCGTCTTTGGATTGCCAGCAATCAGTGGAAATGAGAAGAAGGAGAAAAAAATGTCATCAGCCCATAGGATGTAGTCATTGAAAATCTCTTCCCCCTTCTTAATGGTGGCAGGTTGACCTTTTGTCCTTACCAGAGATTGAATTTCGGGAATTTCTTTTGCAAAGGCTGGGCCCTGCACCATGGCCGCGATGGCAAACTTCTTTGAGTGTCCGCTTGTCTCTACCCGATCACAAGTGAGCTGATAAATGTTCTTTCCCTTTTCATGGAAGTGGTCATAACTCACTTCATCTTTTGTATAAAGTATAATCAACATGCAACACGCCAATCCAATACTAAGCCCAGTGATGTTAATAAAGGAATACCCCTTATTTCTTAACAAGGTTCGCAGGGTAATTTTAAAATAGCTCCTGATCATAGCATAATTGATTGAGGTAGTTGAATAAGGATGATACTCAGATCTTAACTTCCTTTTCTTTACAGCATATGAAAACATTAAGGATGCTACCTGCTGCCAATATTTTAGTTTAGCCTTCCATGGGGACATCACTTGAAGATTTGCGGAAAACAATTCTTCTACATCTCCATGAAGGTCTTCTATTGAGGCATTTTCGCAATACCATTCGAAAAGTCTGTCTGCCAACCTTGGCGGTTGGATGTTGCCTTTGGGTTTCATTTTGCGAGTGAAAGGTTAGCTTTAGAAAGTTTCCAGAGCTCGTCACGCAAATCCTTTACATGATGAAGAGCCACCTTGCCTTGCTGGGTCAACTCATAAAATCGTTTCCGTCTTCCCCCTCGTTCTTGCGTGGGTTCGCCCAACCAGGATTTTAGGTAATTCTTTTCTTCAAGCCTTGTTATAGTTGAATGAAGGGCTCCTATGCTAATAGTCCTGTCACTTCGCCTCTCAATGTCTCCCTTTATGGCGACTCCATAAGCTTCCTCGCCTAAACTGGCAACGGTAAGCAAAACCAGCTCTTCAAATTCGCCGATGTATCCTTTCATATTCGATTTCTCAAATCCCTATACGTCAAATCTAAGATATATGTTTCTATTATTCAGATGTAATGCAACAAAATTTCTCACCATTTTTCCGAAGAATTGACGTTTATCGAAAATCTTGGGCTCACTTCCTTACCAAACACTGCCGCTCGATTTCGAACATCGACTCTTTTAATAGCCTTCAATTCTATTAAAAAAAGCCGATCCGTTTATTCAGAAAGCCACGATTGGATAGGGAGCAGAGACGGGTTTGTTTACTTAACAAAAGTGAAACTAATTTATTATATTCACGTTTGTTAAGTAAATTGCTATGATACAACACACACTTGGAGAATTTGAAGAACTGGTGCTTCTCATGGTTGCAGCCAACCATGATGAGGCCTATGGGGTTATTATCCTTGAAGGTCTGGAGGAAAATTTGAAAAAGAAAGTCAATATCAGTGCCGTTCACGTGGCTCTAAAAAGATTGACCGACAAAGGATTTGTGAAATCGAGATATGGGGGGATCACGACGGATCGAGGAGGGAGAAGGAAGAAGTATTATTCGATTACAGCATTAGGCAAGAAAATGCTGGACAATCAGTATTCATTGAGAACCAGCATCTATAAACAGATTCCTAAAATTTCATTCGGCTAATGAAAGTGTACCCACCCAAATTTGCTGTTAAGTTCCTTCGCTGGTTTTGCCGGGAGGAATACGTGGAAGAGATCGAAGGAGACTTAACCGAGATTTTTGAAAATCAATATATTAGTTCTCCACGCAAAGCAAAATGGAAATTTTCTTGGAGTGTTATCAAATACTTCAGACCTGAGTTTATCAAGTCGTTAAAAAATTATCAACCTAATGCGATTGGTATGTACAAAAGTTACTTCAAAATCGGTTGGAGAAATTTGATCAAAAGCAAAGTGTACTCTTTGATCAACATTTCAGGGCTGGCCATCGGCCTGGCCTGCGCATTGGCCATCGGTCTTTTCATTCAGGACGAATTCAGCTACGACCGGTTCCATCGCAATGCAAGTGATATCTATCGCGTAGTTCAGCAGCAAAACCAGGCGGGAGAACTTTATCAAGTAGCTTCCAGCCCCGGACCAATGGGCGAAGCATTAAAAGCGGATTTCCCCGAAGTAGTTAAGTCGTGTCTCCTGGGATACCAACGTTCCGGAGTACTGCAACAGGGGACTGTCACAGTTGAATCGTCTGCTATCACTATGGCCGATGCTGGATTTCTAAAAATGTTCGACTTTCCCTTGATATTGGGTAATCCTGACAAAGTCTTTACGGAACCAAATCAGGTAGTGATCACTGACCGGATAGCCGCCAATTTATTTGGAAGAGACTGGATGTCAAATGGTCACCTATTGGGCAAAACAATTTCATACAATAGTAGGGAAGGTGAAAGAACTTTGACAGGTGAACTAACTCTGGCAGGCGTAGTCAAAGAGCCTCCAACCAATTCCCACCTACAGTTTGAGGTTATACTCACATTTAATCCAAATGGAGACAATAACAAGAACTGGATGAGTAATAACTATCTCACCTATATTCAACTGGCACACGGTTCAAATCCTGCAGACCTCAACCGGAAGCTTGATGGTTACATCAAGAAGTTTGTCTCTCCAGACGATGCCAATTTCACCAAACCTATTTTCTATCTGCAACCGCTCACGGACATTTATCTTCACTCAGATTTCGACTTTCACACCGACTGGACGAAGACCAGCAACATTGTTAATGTTCGTATCTTTTTAGCTGTGGGAATGATAGTGTTGTTGATTGCTATATTCAATTTCATCAACCTGTCGACAGCGCGTGCGATGCGTAGGGCAAAAGAAGTGGGCATTCGTAAAACGATTGGTGCTTATCAAAGTCAGCTGATGACCCAATTTTTGTCGGAATCTTTTTTGATTACAGGCATTTCAGTAATTCTTGCGTTGGCCCTGGTGAGTCTTGAACTGCCCTTTCTCAATGCGCTTACTTCCAAGTCGCTGACACTACCAGTCACCGAGTTTAACTTTGCTGTGGCTCTATTGCTATTCATAACCATTGTCAGCCTGATGGCCGGTTTTTATCCTTCCATTTACTTATCTGGCTTTCAGCCGAGCAAAGTGTTCAAGGGCGTGTTCGACATTCACTCCGGTCGAAGATTTCGGCAGGTTCTTGTCGTCACACAGTTTACTTTCACGGTCATCCTGGTTGTAGGTTCAATCGTTATTTACAAACAACTTGCCTTCTTGAGTGACAAAAACCTTGGTTTTGACAAATCGCAATTGATCTATGTAGAAACTGATAACCTTTCGAAAGAACATGCTCAGTTGCTGAAGCTGGATCTTCAAAAACAGAGTGCGATCATCGGTGCCACTTCAACATCCAACAGCTTGATCGATGTCATCAATTCAACCTTAGGTTTCGAATGGGAAGGGAAATTACCGGAAGATAAATTTGTTATCACACAACTTAACGTAGACCCGTGGTATTTATCAACAACAGGGATGAAACTTATCAGTGGAAGAAATTTCAATATTGAGATACTGACCGACACCACTGCTTATATAATTAACGAGAGCGCGGCAAGACGTATGGGTTGGACTCCTGTTGAAGCGCTGGAGAAAAGTTGCACACTGCATGATGCCAAGGGACCGATCATTGGGGTGGTCGAAGATTTTCACTTCAGGCCCATGACAGCGGCCATTGAGCCGTTAATTTTCAGCTATATGCCTAGTCGCTATTATTCCGGCATCATGGTAAAGGCAGGTCCAAATCAGGTTAGGGAGTCAATTGCCCTGATCGAACAACTTCATAAGAAGTATGAGGTGATTGCACCGGTACATTACACCTTCGTTGACGAGCAGTTGGAAAATCAATATCGGTTCGAGCAAAGGACTGGCAAAGTAGTATTCCTTTTTTCGATGCTGGCGATCTTTGTCGCGTGCTTGGGCCTTTATGGTTTGGCCACATTTAATGCTGAAAGACGAACGAAGGAAATCGGAATTAGAAAAGTGATGGGTGCTTCGGTGATGAACGTTGGCGCGTTGCTTTCGAGGGATTTCATCTACCTCATTGTACTCAGCATTATCATCGCCTCCCCGCTAGGTTATATGCTGATGCGCACCTGGCTGGAGGGATTTGTTTACCGGATTGAATTGGACTGGCGTTTTTTTGTAGCTGCTGGTTCGCTTCCTTTGTCGGTGGCGATCCTTACTGTATTCTACCAGGCTGTTACCGCCGCGCGAATGGATCCTGTGAAAAGTCTTCGCTCAGAATGAGTTTAAACCATCGAAGAAAGTTTCGTGAATATAATGATGAAAGCCTCTCCTCCCAAAAAAGCCGTGCAATTCCTTCGGTGGTTTTGCAGGGAAGATTATGTAGAAGAAATAGAAGGAGACCTTACAGAGATTTTTGAAAAGGAATATGAACAATCACCTGGAGCGGCAAATCGGAAATTCGCTTGGCGAGTTGTAAAATATTTCCGGCCTGGATTCATGAAATCATTTAAGAGTAATCACCAAACAAATCATCAAGCCATGTTGCGACATAATCTTTTGCTGACATTCCGAAACTTTAAACGCTACAAAAGTTCGTTTCTCATTAATCTTATCGGGCTATCCACCGGGCTGGCTTGTACATTCCTAATTTATCTGTGGGTAAGCGATGAATTGAGTGTAGATCAATTCAACAAGAAGGGTAACCGGCTTTTTCGTGCGATGGAACATCGGGTAAGGGCCACGGGAATCTGGACTTCACCAACAACGCCGGGACCGCTGGCCGAAGCGCTGGTCAGTGATTTGCCGGAAGTGGAATATGCCATCCCTACCTCCTGGCCGCAACCCACAACCCTTTCGCTGAATGACAAAAACATCACCGCCCTTGGCCGATTTGCAGGAAAGGATTTTTTCAACATGTTTTCCTATGAACTTATCGCGGGTGATGCGAACCAGGTTCTTAAAGACGAAAACTCTGTCGTGATTAGCGATGTGCTGGCGCGCAAACTGTTTAATACAACTGAAAACGTAGTTGGAAAATCGATCGACTATCAGCACGAGTCTCAGTTAATGATTTCAGGTATTTTCAAAAGTATGTCAGTCAACGCTTCGGACCAGTTTGAATTTGTTGGGTCATTTGAGAAATATAAAAAAGGACAAGATTGGCTCCTTTCATGGGGCAACACGGGCACACAAACGCTAGTGCTATTGAAGACGGGCGTCAATGTCGACGAGTTCAATAAAAAGATTGCCGACTATATTAAAGTCAAGACTAAAAATGAAATTACATACAGGACTCTTTTTTTAAAGGGATATGCGGATAATTATTTGTATGGTAAGTATGAAAACGGAGTACTTACAGGAGGCCGCATTACCTATGTTAGGTTGTTTTCCATCATTGCCGTTTTTATCCTGCTGATAGCTTGCATCAACTTCATGAATTTATCCACCGCACGTGCATCGAGGAGAGTAAAGGAAGTGGGGATAAAAAAAGCAATTGGTGCTGCGCGTAAAGCCCTCGTGGCTCAATACCTCAGTGAATCTCTCTTGATGAGCTTCCTTTCGCTTTTTGTGGCGATGTTCCTTGTGTACATTTCACTTTCACAATTCAATGTTATAACGGGCAAACATCTGGTATTTGAACTGGATAGCGACCGGGTTGTCCTCTTTTTGGGAGTCACGGTGTTCACGGGTCTTGTCGCGGGAAGCTACCCGGCCCTTTATCTCTCTGGTTTCAACCCAGCCAATGTGTTGAAAGGAAGGCTCAGCAGCTCCTTTGGCGAGCTGATGGCACGCAAAGGACTGGTGGTCTTTCAATTTGCCATTTCGATTCTTTTCATTGTATCGGTGTTGGTGGTGTATAAACAGATTGAGTTTGTTCAATCCACAAATCTTGGTTACAATAAAAACAATCTCATCTATTTTAATTTGAATGGTTCATTGCGCGACGTAAAGATCCAGGAGACTATGATCCAAGAAATGAAAAGGATTCCGGGTGTAGAGAACGCATCAAGTACAAATCATAACATGACCGGACACAATGGAGGAACCTATGGTGTTGAATGGCCCGGTAAAAACCCCGAGGATAGAACAGAGTTTGAAAGAATGACAGTCAACTATGATTGGGTAGAAACGATGGGCATGCAGATCGCGCAGGGACGCAGCTTTTCACGCGCCTTCGCAACCGATTCGTCTGCTATTATCTTTAATCAAAAAGCAATTGAATTTATTGGGATGCAGGATCCGATAGGCAAAGAAATTAAACTGTGGGGAAAGGACAGGCACATCATTGGAGTGATCAAGGATTTTCACTACGAATCTTTACATGAGAATTTCAAGCCAGTGTTTTTAATCCTTGAGCCGAATAACACCTACCGGATGATGGCTCGCATAACAGCAGGGAAAGAAAAACAGGCCCTCAGCAGCATTGAAGCGCTGCATAAAAAACTCAATCCCGGATTCTCCTTCGAATACAATTTTTTGGATACAGTCTACCAGTCACAATATGAGAATGAGCAAAAGGTGGCGGTCTTATCGAAATACTTTGCCGGATTGGCGATCCTGATATCATGCCTTGGACTGTTCGGACTGGCAGCATTTACGGCGGAACGAAGGCTGAAAGAAATAGGAATCCGAAAAGTACTCGGATCAAGCGAGGTCGGCATCGTGTATCTGCTTTCCAGCGATTTTACCAAAATAGTTTTTGTTGCGATCATCATCGCATTGCCTGTTAGTTATTTCGCCGCACGGTATTGGCTTGATGGCTTCGCCTTTAAAGTACAATTACAGGGTTGGTATTTTATTGCAGCGGGACTATTGGCGATGGTGATTGCTTGGCTTACCGTTGGTGTACAAGCGATCAGGGCAGCTAGGGTGAATCCAACGCAATGTCTAAGAACTGAGTAGTAATTGCGACACTAAGCCTTTGGTCCGCGACATTCAAAGAACTAACTCTATAAATAACTAGTTAGAATGAATTTTAGGCTGTCTGTTTTATTATTCAGTTTTATTTTTCTCAGTTCAAAAATATTTGGGCAAACCATTCCGAGAGATTGGCTTGAAAAAGATTATAGATAACGGAATTGACGATGATCGCAATGGCTACATCGATGACGTTCACGGTTGGAATTTTAGGGCTACAAAGGATGGAACTATTGTAGAAAATGAACAGATGGGGGCTACCCAATTAAATGTTGCATGGAAAAAGAAATATGAGAATGTTAACGTCGCCAGTTTGAACCAAAATGAAAAAAAGGACTTGAATAGTTATATTTAGCACATCCCTTTAAGAAATAAATGAATTGTTTATCAGCATAGTTGTTCTGCGAATCATATCTAGACTTTATTGACGCTTATTCGCTTCTCAACGACTTGACCGGATTTACCCTCGATACTTTTAGTGAATGATACAGTATGCACAGGAATGCGATCAGTAGCACTGCGATACCCGTTACAATAAATATCCACAGATTAATGTTGATGCGATAAGCAAATCCGCCTAACCAGTCGTTCATAAAATACCACGCAGTCGGCCAGCCGATAACATTGGCAATCAACACAAGTTTCAGGAAATCGGCTGATAGAATCCTGATTAAGACCGGTACCGATGCACCCATTATTCTGCGAATGCCAATCTCCTTCGTTCTTCTTTTTGTCATGAAGGCAGTAAGACCAAACAACCCAAGGCCGCCAAGCATGATCGACAACACTGAGAACGTTGTGAATATCTTAAGAAATCTGTCTTCTGCCCGGTAATGGCTGGCAACCGCTTCGTCCATAAATTCAAATTCGAATTGACGTTCGCCGGCAACGGAAGTCCAAACAGATTTAAGCGACTCAATTGTCTTTAGCATATTGTCACCGGAGATCCGAACCTCGAGCCAGTTGTAATTTTCAGTTTGTTCCGAAGCGAGGTAAAATACAACCGGCTGTACTTTGTCGCGAAGCGAAGCGAAGTGAAAATCCTTGACCACGCCAATGATCTCTCCGTTTCTACGGAACCATTGAGAACCGGTGAACGTGGTTCCCATTAAGTTTTTTCCAAGGGGATCATCTATCCCGAGGAATTTAACTGCCGATTCATTAAGAACATAACCGTTCAGTGGATCGGTGGAATGGTCGCGGGAAAACGTTCGGCCTTCGACCATCGTTGCCTTCATGGTTTCGAAGAAATCGATCGATACAGCGGTGCTCGGGCAACTCACCTCGTCTTTCTGCGCAGGATTTACCCTGTATTGACGCCAGCCACCGACTCTCTCCGTGGTCTTGTTCGAAGATGCTGAGACGCTTATGACCGCGGGGTTCCGCATCAGCTCGTTTTTCATGAGCTCAAACTTTACTGCGATCTCATTTGTCTGGAATGGGATCAGTATGACCGACTCCGGATTGATGCCAAGATCGCTTTTTCGTATGAAGCTGATCTGGTCCATCACGATCAAGGTGCATGCGATCAACGTGATCGAGATGGAAAACTGGAAGATGATAAGCCCGCTTCGCAAATAAGATTTGCTGCCGCGCAGCTCAAGCTTATCGGTAAGCATACCAATAGTAGATGTGCGAAGCAGTACAAGAGCCGGCGCGGCGCCGGCAAGCGCTCCTACTAAAATAAGGATCACCAGTAATCCCCCGCCGATGATGGGATCAATGAATGGATTGAAGTCAAATGCCTTTCCGCTGAGTTGGTTGAATATCGGTATGGCCAGCCTTGACATGATCAAAGCGATTACCATTGCCACGATTGCCACGACAAATGATTCCGTCTGGAACTGCGATAGTTGCATACGTGTAGTGGCGCCCAGCACTTTTTTCATGCCGACTTCTTTTCCTCGTTGGAAGGATGCTGCCGTGGTGAGATTGATGTAATTGATACAAGCTAATAGGAAGATCACAATAGCCGTTGCCGAGAAGATGTATACCGTGGTCATGCTCCCGTTCACCCCCGTCTCGTCGCTAAAATGCGACTTGAGGTGAATGGATGTAAGGGGTTGCAGAAAATATTTCGGAGCTCCTGCATCTTTCCAACCCCAACGGTTAGCAACCAGCTTGCTGATCGCCGTCTCGAAGCCATCGATACTGAACGCATCCTTCGTGCGGATGTAAGTATATAAACTTGTCCCGCTTGCGTTCGTCAATATCCAGTCGGCATACCATTGTTTGATGCCGGAAATCGGGAACACGAGGTGACATTCGAAGTGTGTCTTTTGAGGAAACGGCTCGAACACGCCCGTGATGACGAACTGCTTTCCACGCAGTTCAATCATCTTGCCTAAGACATCGTCCGTTCCAAAATATTTTTCGGCTGTGATTTTATCTACAACCACGTTCTCCGGCCGATCCAGCGCTGTGGTTACATCGCCCTTGAGAAATGGCGTTTTGAAAACATCGAAGAACGTTGAATCGGCAAACACCATCCGCGACTCCGTGTATTGCTTTTCGCCAATGGTTATCACCTCGCCCGTGAAATCGGCTCGGGTGATTGATTCCAATCCGTCTACATCTTTCTCTATCAAAGGCTTCACCAGGTAAGTTGTCTGCGCGCTCATTACGCGATCCGCGCCGCCTTGCGAATAACTCCCTGCAATGCGATACACTTTGTCGCCTCCTTCGAAATGCCTGTCGTAGCTAAGTTCGTCGCGAACAAAAAGTGTTATCAGGATACAAATCGCCAGGCTTACGGAAAGACCCATGACGTTGATGACGGTATACATCTTGTTTTTGACCAGGTTCCTCCTGGCGATCTTCAGGTTGGTGGTAAACATGGCTACTGGTTTATTTCTTTTTTCTTTGACTATAAAATTAAATGGTATGACGCTGAGCGTATCACTAAGGAGCTTCTTGTTAGCCAGCGATCTACTTTTTTCAGTTGCACGATGGTGATATAGCTCCAGGAAGTCGCCTTTCAGATCGGGGCGGCTTTCGGGGCAGGATATGTCTAACAGCCACTGTAATATTTTTGGCGGCTCAATCATTGTTAGGAAGGGAACAGCTTAAAGGCGCCCACGGCAATGTCTCTCCAGAGTTGCTGACGACTCTCCATGGCTTTCTTAAGCGCTAGTTGTCCTCCATTGGTAACAGTGAAAAATCGTTTTGGCTTCCCGCCGCGTACGTTGGTTGGCTTTCCGAGCTTCGATTTGAGATAGCCCTTCTGTTCGAGGCGGTAGAGCCCGGTGTGTAATGCGCCCATACTAACAGGACGCTTGAGCCGCGTTTCGATCTCTTCTTTAATAGCAAGTCCGTATGCGTTTTCACCGAGTACGCCGATGGTTAGCATAACGATCTCCTCAAACTCGCCAAGGTTGCTTCGCCGGAACATTATTTTCTATTTGCAGGTATAATACGCAAAAAGGCTACGAAAGTTACAGGGAATTGCTGATCCTTCATGTGAAACTAAGCATTGACATGAAGTAGATAGGGACTATGTTGGTTGAGATAAATTTTATGAGATTTATCAGAATGGCCTCCCCCTCATTGAATCAGTAATTTTATCTTCTGAGATCATAACCCCGTCTCTATAGATTCTGACTCGGTTATCATCTGTGTTTATGTCAAGGCTGTCACCTGGTAAGTAGTCTTTCGCATGATGAATAAAAATTGATGCTCCCCCGTTTGGCAACAGGAAAACGAAATCCAACCTCCCGTTATACTTAAGATGGCGCTTTAATCCCTTTTCGACCGAATTATCAGGATTCCCATCAATGACGTGAAAGAATAGTGTTCCGTTCCCGTGTCGGTAAACCTGAATGGAATCGATCCTACCGGAGAAGTCATAATTCAATTGTTTGACATACCACGCTTTTTCCTTTTTCACACCATCAATATGCAGGTAAAAAAAACGGGCAACGAGGAATAGGAAAACAATTATTGCGATTGCGATATAATAACTTTTCTTCACTGTGAATGTTTTATGCAAAATCCGTTCCAATCATCTTAAAGGGGCGACTATCTTAATCCACTTCTTCGAAGACTGACTGCTTCATTCCCTTTTTAGGGTACCTTTCACAAACCCCTTTGTGACTGGTAAGCTTATAGATAGTCTCAAATTGCCGGTGGCAGTGGGGACAGGTCAGTTTGAAGTTAGCGAACAGAAGGCTGTGTTATCGACATATAGTCGACGGGATTTGGAAGGTATTAAATTAAGTCGAAACCATTCGGTCACAGCTGACACCAACCCAAACCCCCAACTCATGAAGTCTTACTCGCTTCGCAAGCTCGTCACCGGGTTTGCGGTGGCTGCCCTTACTCCGTGAAAGCTTACGGTGAGTAACGTGATCAATAAGACTGCTGCACCGGCAGCCATAAATATCCACCAATTGAGCGCTGTGTGATAATGGAAAGTCGACAGCCATTGATTCAGATAGTAGTAGGTTATAGGCATCGCCATCAGCAATGAGATCGATACCAGAATGACAAACTCTTTCGATAACAACATCCAGATATTCAACAGCGACGCACCGATAACTTTTCTGACACCGATCTCTTTCGTCCTTTGTTCAGCAATGAACGACGACAATCCAAACAAGCCAAGGCACGAGATAAATATGGCGAGTGCCGCGAATACCGACGCCAGGTTGCCGATCCGCTGCTCGGCTTTGAATTTATTTCCATATTCTTCATCTACGAAACTGTATTCGAAAGTCGATGAAGTCACTAGCTTCTTATGAATTGCTTCAACTGCAGATAAAGATTCAGCGGTGCCTTTGTCGGGGTCGAGCCTTACGATCATTTGCCCAAGACTGTTATCGGTTAAATTTTTGTCCAACCAATAGAAACCTGGGCCAACGGCCTCATAAGGACTTCCTATAATCAAGTCTTCCACCACTCCGATAATTTCCCGTCCTGCCTCACCGTTCGAGATCACTTCACCAACAGGATTTTCGAATCCGAGATAATCTGCCGCGGCCTTATTAATGATCACGCCGTTTACGTCTGTCGAATGATCGCGCGAGAAATCTCTCCCTTTCAATATTTTCCATTGAACAGTTTTCCCGTACTCCTCGTTAATCCATGTTACCGTGAAATTTGGATCGGAGTCGGGATCTTTTCCTCGCCAGTTAAATCCGCTCCAATTATCCCAAATAGCTGTCAACGGGCTACTCGAAAACGTAACGTCGGTCGCAACGCCACTCGAAAGCAGTTGATCGCTCATGGCGAGCTTTTTCTTGTCGAATTCCACATCGTGAATAGGGATGCGGATCAAATTTTGTCTATCGTAACCGACCGGACGTTGCCGTGTGAATTGAATTTGTTGATATACTATGATCGTTCCGATGATGAGCATCACCGAAACACCAACCTGGATCACTACAAGGACCTTGCGTGGCAGCGAAGCGAATTTGCCAACCCGAAATGTTCCCTTCAAAACTTTAACCGGTTGGAACGACGAAAGATAAAAAGCAGGATACAGTCCTGAGAGGAATGCAGTGATGATGATGAAGACAAGACTCGACATCCAGAAATAGATATTTGTAAAGGGCACCGCGATCTTTTTGTCTGCCAAATGGTTGAAAGAGGGAACCGCTAAAGAAACGATAAGCAATGCAACTGCAAATGCCAGCGCGACAATAAGGAACGATTCGCTCAGGAATTGATTGACGAGCTGTGATCTCATTGAGCCGATCGCTTTACGCACACCAACTTCGCGTGCACGTTTTTCACTGCGTGCAGTACTCAAATTCATGAAGTTGATGCATGCGAGCAGCAACACGAATGCTCCAACAATTCCAAACAACCACACGAAGGTGATGCGTCCGGTGGCGGGATAGCCATCTTTGAATTCTGAATACAGGTACCAGTTCTTCATTGGATTCAACCACACACGAGTCTGATATTTTTTAGCGTATTCCGCCACTCCTTCCGGAGTATCTTTAATATAGAGATCGGCGATTGCAGCACCAGCTTGTTCAATCGAGACGTTGTCGACAGTTTGAACGATAATGCGACAGGCGTTATTTCCCCAATTTGTTTCATTATCTTTTAATTTGGGAACGCTGCTCTTTAGACCTTCAAAATTTCCAAAGAACTGAATGTCGCCAAACATTGAGTTAGGGGCAATGTCTTCATATACGCCCGTGACCGTTGCATCCCTCGATGCACTTATCCTGACCACCTGGTTGATCGGATCCTTGTCCCCGAAAATTGACGCAGCGGTTGACCTTGAGATAATGATCGCATTCGGGTTGTTCATGCTTTCTACATTTCCGCGGATCATTTGCAGAGAAAACAGGTCAATCACTGATTTATCGATGTATTCTCCCTTCTTGAAAAAGTTGCGATCTCCAACACTCAATGGGTAGTCCGTTTCCCACCACATGATCGCGACGTGTTTGAAAAGGTGGCCGTATTTTTCTGTTAAGATCTTTGCCACAGGCTGGGGCGTGCCGAACCAATTAACGGCTTTTTTTGGGTCGGAGGGGTCGATGTTGTGACGATAGAACGACGCCATATGATCGTGGTTGCTGTAGCTGCGGTTGTAGCTCACCTCGTCGTACACCCATAATCCGATCATGATTGCCACAGACATGCCGACGGCGAGACCGGCGATGTTGATCAGGCCATACATTTTGTGTCTGAGTAAATTTCTGAGGGCGACTCTAAAATGATTGCGGATCATGGCCGTTGGCGGTTTGGTACATACTACCAGATAATTTCGAAATGGTTACACTATCTTTATTATTATATACATATCTGCTTACGCCCTCACGACGACACGTAATCAAGACCCTGGATTATCGCCAATTTCGATTCCCCTTCTTGCCAGCTCCTTGGAAAGAAGTATTCGCCAAAAGACCCAACTACCGGAGAACGGCCGCGACGAGTTTTCATTGTCGAAAGACTCCGTGTTCTTCAATACCGGAACCGTCGGTGCCATGCCAAAAGTTGTCGTGGAAAAGATGATCGATCACCTGCTATACGTCGCTTCGGGTATTGCCGATTGGGTCTCTTTATATGAGATGCCTTTAGTTTCACTAAAGCTACGGGGTCATAAACCGAAGCTAATTCGGACGTTTCCTGCCCGATTTCGAACGCCTGCACCTTTTCAAACTATCGAATCTATTTACATAGAGCCATCTGCGCATTCTGGCACAATTATTATTCCTACATTTAGAAAATACTAGTCTGTCGCAATGAAAAAATACTACCTGGGTGAGTTTGGGAGACTGTCCCGTTGGCCATCCGCATGTTAAATAAAGAGGCATATGGGGTCTCCATCAAGGATGAAATTGAAGCTCGGTTGGAGCGGGACGTGAGCATGGGTGCGATGCACGCCTCGCTCATCCGATTGGAAGACAAAGGTTATATCAAGTCCTCCAATGGAGAGGCCACCGAAGAAAGGGCGGGCAGACCTCGCAGATATTTTGAGATCACGGCGCTTGGTAAGAAAGCGATTGCCTACTCGAAAAGTACACGGGACCAACTGTGGAATGCTATTCCAAAAGTGGTGTTGGAAATTATTAGCAATGGATAAGCCATGATAGAAAATCCTCCCAAATTTTTCCTTCGCTTCTTCCGGTGGTACTGCCACCCGAAGTTGGTTGACCATATCGAAGGTGATTTGATAGAAGTGTATCGGCAGCGAATGAAAAAATCAGGGAGGAGGAAGGCAGATGTTAAATTTATTATCGATGTGCTTTTGCTCTTCCGGCCAAGTATTGTTAAACCAATTGAGGGATACAGAAATTTAAACCACTATGGTATGCTAAAAAGTTATTTCAAGATTGGGTGGAGGAATATACTAAGGCATAAAGTGTATTCATTCATCAACATCGGCGGGTTGACCATCGGAATGGCCGTCGCCTTGTTGATCGGTTTATGGAGTAACGATGAGTTGAGCATTGACTCCTTTCATAAAAACAGCGATAGGCTTTACACTGTTTACGAGACAATACTTTCCGATGGCCGACTTGATGCGAGCTTTTCGACCCCGGGATTATTGGCACAAGAACTTAAATTGTCCATCCCGGATGTTCAATATGCCTGCAGTTACTGGATGAAGAGTCAGTCCACCTTTGGGGTGGCCGATAAAGTATTCAAAATGGATGGGGCTAGTGCAGGCGAGGATTTTTTCAAAATATTTAGCTTTACACTATTGCAAGGCACTCTGGAAAATGCATTAACCGATCCCAACTCAATTGCAATTTCCCGCAAGATGGCTGAAAGTTTTTTTGGAAATGCGGACGGAGCAATTGGAAAATCCATTCGGTATGAAAACAGCAGGGACTTGATGGTAAGTGCAGTCTTTGAGGATATACCGGAAAATTCCTCGTTAAAATTTGAATTCCTGACAACATGGAAATTACGCATTGAAGAAGTTGACTGGCTGAAGGATTGGATAAACCGAAGCCCTTATACCCTTATCCAGTTACAACCGCACAGTGATCCAGTCCAGGTGGAGGCTAAGATAAAAGATTTCATAAGGCCTTACTTGGGTGGAAAATATGGAGACGGTAATCATTTAGAGCTGGGTCTCCTTCCGTTCAATGAAATGTACTTGCACGCTACCTTTTCCAACGGCAAGCCCTCCGGTGGCCGCATTGAATATGTGTGGTTATTTGGAGCTGTGGCTGTATTTACTTTGCTGATAGCGTGTATCAATTTTATGAACCTGTCCACGGCAGGTTCCATCAAGCGGTCCAGGGAAATTGGAGTGCGTAAAGTGGTGGGCGCAGTGCGCTCCGCATTGACAGGACAGTTTCTGATTGAAGCTATCTTATTGGCTTTTCTTGCGATGCTCATTTCCTTGACCCTCGTAGCACTTTTTCTGCCGAGTTTTAATTCCCTAACGGAAAAACAAATCATATTGCCAATCTCCAACATAAAGTTTTGGATGATATGTATAGGACTGCTACTTGTTACCGGATTGATCGCAGGCAGTTACCCCTCGTTTTACCTATCGTCTCTCAACTCCATCAAAGTATTGAAGGGGCCGCAGAAGTTTAGTTCCAGGGCTGCCTGGTTTCGCAAGGGTCTTGTTGTTTTTCAGTTTGCACTTTCAATTATCATGATGTCTGGTGCATTGACTATATCGAGGCAAACGAAATATCTTCAGACAAAAAGCCTTGGGTATGATCGTGAGAACCTGATCTATCTGCCATTTCAGGGCGACCTTGCCCGAAAATACCAAGTTTTCAAACAGGAGGTTTCGCAACTTCCTGGGGTACAGGCTGTGACAAGAGCCACCCAGCGTCCATCTGACATTGGTTCGCACGTTTACGATTTGGATTGGGACGGGAAAGATCCAAATGTGCATGTAGTGTCTATTCATGGAGCTGTAGATTACGATTATTTTAAGATGATGAAGCTTCAATTAGCACAGGGGCGAATCTTTTCCAAGGAAATGGACACCCCTTCGCCCGATGATCGAACGGGGGAGGTTGTCGTTATTAATGAGACTTTGCTAAAGATAATCGGGTATAAAGATCCTATTGGCAGGACAATTAATTCATTCGGAACCAAGCAAAGAATTGTTGGGGTTGTTAAGGACTTTCATTTGCGATCATTGCACGAACCGATCGAACCACTCATCCTTTATTTTATGAATTGGCAACGATGGGGGAATATTCTTATCAAGACAGAATCGGGCAAAACCCAGGAAGCCCTTGCCGGGATCGAGAAGGTTTTCAAACAGTTGGAACCCAAGTTTCTTTTCAGCTATGGGTTTGTGGATGAGGAGTACCAGAAGTTGTATGAGAGCGAGAAAATTGTGGCAAAGCTCGCTGACAGTTTCACTATCCTGGCTATTTTTATTTCTTGTCTCGGCCTGTTCGGGTTGAGTATGTTTACAGCCGAGCAACGCACTAAAGAAATAGGGATCAGGAAAACACTGGGAGCTTCAATTGCCCATATCCTCTCCATGCTTTCTGTGGATTTTGTCAGCCTAATCTTGTTAGCCATCATTTTAGCTATGCCACTTGCCTATTTTATTATGCAAAATTGGTTATCGGCCTATGCCTATCATGTCGATATTGAATGGCTGTCGTTTGCTATTCCCACCGCGATCATCATTGTGATTGCTTTGCTTACCATTAGTTTTCAATTGGCAAAAGCAGCGTTGGCAAACCCGGTAAGTAGTTTGAAATCAGATTAGGTAACAAAATGCAATCTCCGCCCAAACTATTTCTTCGCTTCTTTCGGTGGTACTGCAACCCGAAGTTGCTCGATCATATCGAGGGGGATTTGATAGAAGTACCAACAAAGATTGAAAAGGGTAAGTAAGAGAAATGCAGACATAAAATGGCAA
>Ga0210403_10002141_pt1 | contig 18175 bp, 15 predicted proteins | sample IncBWC19MmetaG_FD_150863 | JGI IMG/M metagenome (GOLD analysis project Ga0210403, IMG submission 150863) | Forest soil microbial communities from Barre Woods Harvard Forest LTER site, Petersham, Massachusetts, United States - Inc-BW-C-19-M | ecosystem: Environmental > Terrestrial > Soil >... | reverse complement strand
CTTGTACTCGTATGACTCCCGATGTCGCACGAGTTGCTCGCCGGTGAGAGGATGTTGGCCGTTAGCCAGGCGCTCAAACTGCTCATCGTTGACACGCCCCCGCAGTCCCCATTCTTTGGCCAACCGTCCGGTCCATTCTCCTTGCACTTGGTCGCCCTGCGTGTAATACGATTGCTCGGAGTTGGTGAACTCCTTTGAGTGATAGGCCAACGCTTGATGGGCGGTGAGCGGTTTGGAAATCGTGAGCATCTTCGGAAGGAACTGGCTTACTCGAATATTTCCAATTCTTGCGCTCCTTCACGACCACGACTTGGCTCGGGCTGAGGAAAGGGTATCTGCTCCTGCACTGATGGCTGCTTCGCCATCACTGGCGTTGTTTTAGATAGGGACAGGGACTCCAGTTCCGGTAAAGCGCGTGGCAAGAATGCAGGGTGTTTTGCTTCAAGTTTAAGATACGGGAAACTGACAGGAACGACCAAGTCGCGCGATTTCAAGTAGCCGGTCAGATTATGCAAACCCTCAATGATTGACGCCATTACCAGAGGCTCCATGTTGCGCTGAAGGCGGGAACTCTTGCCGTGGCGTCCCATGAAGGCAGGCACGCTCTGGGTATGGGTTTCCTCCAGGCGGGCGACCTCCACCTCACCAATAGACCGGCTCACCCACTCCGCTGAATGTGGTTCACTCGTGCGCAGGAACACTTTCGTCATTGGTTGCGACAGCATCGCTTCGGCTTGGTGCCCATAGAGACTTTCCAATTGGCTGCGTCCCTGAAATCCGATGACAAGACAAATGTTCGATTTCCTGCCCTCCGTGATGGCCGTAGGCAATTGGGGAAGCCGTTGTAGGCTGGACAGTTCGTCCAGAATGAACCAAACACGCTGGGGTTCATCCTGCGCACACTCCATCAGCCTGAGGATCAGCGAGTCAAGCCACATACTCAGCAACGGTCGCAGGCTTTCACGCAAAGTGGGCGAACTTGGAATGAAAATCCAGCCGCTCCTGGCTTTTGCCCATGATGCCGCGCTCCAGCGCCCGACAGCCTCCGACTCCGCAGGAAGAAGTTGAAAGGCTGCCGCTGCTTGATTGAAGGTGCCTTGCACGGCCGCCCGCTGTCCGCCGGCAGTCTTCGGAATCATGGCCTCAAGCTCAGTGCCAGCGACACGCTTGTCAAGCTCATCGATATTCCTCATCCACTCGGTTAAGTCCTGCGGAGTTGGCCGATATCGCAGCAGGTGTGCGAATATTTTCCGTGAAGCCTCCGTAAAGAATGTGTTGTCTCGGGGCTTGTCAGGGAAAAGGGAACCGGCAAGTGCGAGCGCCTCGGCAGGATACTGGACTTCATCGCTGGGAGCCCAGAATGGTGTTCGTTTGTCAGTGGGGTTCAAAATTACATCGGTTGCTGGCTCGTAGAACTGCGGCGTAAATTCCAACGCGGGATCGTAGACTACTGCGCTCTCGCCGCGTGCTCGAATTTGAGCAAGGATCTGACGTATTAGCGAAGACTTTCCACTACCAGAATCACCCATCAAGAGGAAATGGGAATTCTCCTCGCTCTTGGGAATTCGCAGCACGTCCCACTGTGGGCTACGCCCGATTCTTTGACCTCGATTGCCGGGCCATTGGAGCGTTTCGAAGCCGATGCCATCTGACTCCCTAAGGCGATTGAATTCTGAAGCGCTTACCAAGCGTGGGCCGCGAAGAATCTGACCCTGCTTGGCCTGCTGCGCGGCTTTTCGATCTCGGCGAATAGCAAGAGGCAACAGGCCGAAGATAAAAACGCACCCGAAGAGAAGTGGCCAGCGGATAAGCTCTAACGGAGTTTGACCGCCGTAGATTTCTTGTTGCAGCCACTCGTAAGCTATTCGATTTTCAAGGTCAGGAAATTCTCGCCACGCCAAGCCCCAGGCCCCGCGTTTTTGGGCCTGTTCGGAAAGCAAAAAAGGGAATCCACCTTGGCTAGGGTCGCCGCGTAGGCTGCCCCTTACGACATCCTCATTCCGCGCTCTGTGCGTCCCCTTGCTATCGAGGACATACAAGAAAAAATGCTGTCCTTTCCCTGATGTTCCGGCAGTCAGAAAATATTGGGAGAAATAGTAGCGTTGCAGCGTCGGCCAGTTAAAGGTCATGTCGAGCGTGGCCCAGATCATGGGAACCCAGATACCAGCAAGCAAGATGAGGATTTTTCGTAACACAGGTCAATGCCCTTCCCTCCCGGAGCTTGGCTCCGACAGTACGGAGGTCCCGTTTGAGTTGACCTTGGAAAGAAGCTCTGCTGCTCGCCTCAGCTTGGTCTTGTCGGCCCGCTCGATGAATGCCGTCATCTGTTCGCGTGTGACTTTGCCATCGTTCGTAAACGTGTAGACCAAGTTAGCCACGATGGTTCGGAGAGCGATGAGTTCCGAGAGTAAGGCTTGCTCGATAGGCGTTCCGTTTTGATGATCGGCGACAGCCAGGAGAGTATCGCGACACCACTCGCCCAGGGATTTTCCGTGCGCGTCGGCGAGCGACTGGAGTCGAGCATGGTCGGCTTCCGTGACACGCAACCCCACGCTCTTGCTGCGGAATTGGGAACGGTCGTTCACAAAATGACCGGCCCCCTTTGAAAGGAAGAATATAAAGAAGTTAACACCGGGGCAACAGCAAAGTTTCTTGGGTGTGGGACTTCGGAAATAGCGTCCCAAAGCAATGGCGCTAAGCCACACGGAATAAGGGTGTTCGCATATGCGAACACCGCGCTAGCGCACGCCAACCCTGCAAGGGGTGACGTGTCAAAATTCACCCGGCGCGAAGCGCCGCGTCGGAAAGCCTGGCAGTTATAAGCTGATTTGCCCACTGCTTCCTGTAGGCCTAGATGGATAACGGTGAATGTCGCGCCACAGAGCCCATCGGGGCAGGGCGAGTCTCGTCTACCTCACAGCAAGTAGCACGTGATCCGCAATCTGAATTCTATTCCCCACGGCCCAGAAGGTCCTCTACGGTATGCTGTAACCGGCAGTTCGAGGAGTTTTCCCATGAGTAAGCAGCAGTTACTGCACAAGGGCCTCGAAGATTGGTTGTCGCAGAAACTTCTCTCGTGGGGCATTACTGAGCTGACCGATGTCCAGCAGAAGGCCCTAAGCGCGGGAGCGGCCTCCGGCAAGAGCTTGATCGTCAGCGCTCCAACATCATCCGGGAAGACGCTCATAGCAGAGATTGCCATGATGGCGGCCCTGCGCCGGGGAACGAAAGTCATTTACCTCGTGTCGCATAGGGCTCTCGCTGACCAGAAATTTCTCGATTTCACCGAACGCATTGGCGAGCGGGCGAAAGAGCCCCTGGCGCACGTGGCGCTGAGCACCGGCGACAGGACAGAGGGTAACGCCGATGCAGAAGTTCGCGTGGCGACGTACGAAAAAGCCATCGGCCTGATTCTTACTGGGCAGATTCGTCCCGCCAACTCGCTGGTGATTGCCGACGAACTTCAGATACTCTGCGATGCATCGCGCGGGCCTGATATTGAAACCCTTTGCGCGATTCTGAAGCAGCGCCATGTCAATCAGTTCATTGCGCTGACCGCGACTGTAGAAAACCCCGAAGACCTCGCGGGCTGGCTTGAGTGCGAACTCGTGAAAAGTTCGGTGCGCAGCACGCCCCTTCATCAGGAAATCTGGACACCGGGCCGTGTTTATTCTCTGACCTTCGGGCAGGAAACGGGAACCCAGCGATCCTGTGCGGTCCGCTCGCTCGATCTCAAGGATGTCGTTGCTTATTTGCTGGAGCAGGGGCGCGGACCGATCCTGGTTTTTACCGAAACTCGTAAAGAGGCATCCCGGTATGCCGAGGACTTCACGGGAAGCCGCGTGCGAACGTCGTCGGGAGTTAAGATCGCAGAACAACTGGAGCTCTTCTCGGAGCCGACGGAGTCCTCCGACAAATTGAAAAGTTTTGCCGAGAAGTGCGTTGCGTTCCACAGTGCCGACTTGTCGGCGCAGGAACGGCAAGTTCTGGAAGATGGATTTACCAAGTCCCAGTTTGAAGTCTGTTTTGCAACCTCAACGCTGGCGGCGGGCGTCAATTTTCCGTTTCGGACGATTGTGTTTCCCAAGCTCACCTTTCAATACCGCGACGAGGGTGCGAAGCTCTCTCTTTCTGATTACCGTAACATGTCGGGGCGGGCTGGCAGACTTGGGCTGCACGCAGATGGCTACGCCATACTGCTTCCAACGGACAGGGTCGAGATCGCCCATGCCAACAAGCTGGTGATGCCCGTCAATGAAAAGCTTGAGTCGGTTCTGCTTCAGCTGAGTCTTCGCAAGACGCTCCTGTCATTGGTCGCATCGCGAATCGCAAACAGCCTCGACACCATCGACGAGTTTTTCAGGAATACGCTTTACTGGTATCAGACGCTTAATAACAACCCCAAAAAATTGTCGCACCTGCAAAAGCTGTGTCATGAGGCAGTCTCCTGGCTGACGGCGAACAAACTCATCCTCGACGACGACGGCTTCCTGTCGATCACCCGTTTGGGCAAAGCCACGGCCATGTCCGGCCTTCTGCCCGATACGGCGGTTGACTTCGCCGGCATGCTGACATCATGCGCGGTGGCGCTCGCCGCGGACTTTGACGACTACAGCGATGGAATTATCTACGCTGCCTGCTCCTCTAAGGAATTCGCATCGAGTCGCCCGTCGCGATACCTGCCCTACACCGGCACTCAATCGTACGGCGCCATCGATTTCTGGAGATCAAAGAAGGTACCTGTAAGAATTGACGAAGCCGATCTGAGAACCGCGCAGTGCGCCCAGGCGGTTGCCTTGTACATCGGCGGAGAAGTCGAGCGGCGCATCGCCCACCAGACGGGCGTCTCGTCCGGAATGATCCAGAGGCTTTCAGGCGATATTTCCTGGATCATAGATGGCCTTCATCTAATATCCACGGTTCCGGAGATTGGGTGTACGCAGCGAGTAAGCAATCAGATTGATCTTCTTGCCCGCAGGGTGAGGTGGGGCGTGCCGGCAAATACACTGGATCTCCTTCGCGTTGCCGAACGGCATCGCGTCCCAGGGGTGGGCCGGCAACGGGCGATGGCGTTGGTCAAGCGCGGCTATAACACGCTTCAGGATGTCCTGCAGGCCGGCGGCGATCAACTGCTGGACATTCTGAAAAGCTCGCTGCGGGTGGTGGCGCTCCAAAAAGGGATTGCCCTAATGACGGGGCACAACAGCAGCTCAATGCAATCCGCACACGTCCGCGTCGCCAGGGAGTTTCGCGCCGAGGCGCTTGTCGAACGCTGCTATGTAGAGAACGGTACGGAATACGAGAAGGCCGTGCATGATCTGCTGATTTTCACAAAAGCCTTCGCTGTCACCGTGATCGATGACGGCAAGCGGCAGAATGTGCCAGATTTGCTCGTTGCTCTCGGCAATATTGAAGCACTCATCGAGTGTAAGAGCGCCACGAAGAACCCGGCCCTGATCAACAAGGAAGATGCGTGGGCCGTCATCCAGAAAGCAACCGACTTTTCTCCCAGCATGAAGCGCATCACGTTGGGTAAGCCCGCGTTCGACGAGACTTCCAAGCGCAAGGCGGCGGCTTCGGCGGACCTGACGCTGGTGGAGAACGGCGTTTTCGTCGAGGCCGTGCTCCGACTCCTGCAAAAGAGCCTGTCGGCCGAAGAATTCATGGACTGGCTGACAATGCCGGGGGTTTCAGAGCTTGAGAGATTACCGGGGGACATAACGTACTCTAAATAGATATTCCTCGGTTTTTGCGCGTATCTGCCTATGACCAAGGATTGGCGGCACGCGTTCAGTAGGCCGATCCAGTTGTTGTCAAAGGCTGCAACACTTGCTCCATTTTCCCATCGGCGATATATTCCCGCTGAGAGGTTGCGCGGTAACCCACATCGCGCAGCAAAAGCTATTCGAGGGGTGAGAAATGATTCAAACGACTCTTGCGATAAACGAGTTGGACTACACGCTTGGGCAGGGCAACACTCCCGAAGAATATGAGGCTATCGCGGTGACCCTGCTTCGAGCAGCACAAGCCATTCGCAACAGAGAGGAAGGTAGAGTTCAATGCCTTGGAGCGGATGGTAGAGTGCTTGCCTCTGTGTTCGTACACAGTTGTGACACAACGTGCTACCTCGAAGACGATACAGAACCGCCGATCATTGAGGAACTGCCGTGTACCAGCGAGAAACGGGATTTTGTGACTGCCATTTCACAATCAATGATTGATCAGTATCGTCGCGCTCCCGGTCCGCGTCCTTGCTAAGCAGGCCCTGGCTGGGCATTCAACTCGCTAGACTCTTTATTTTTCTTTCCGGCTTGACCTCGGAGAGTAGAGATCGCAACTCAGCAGCAATATCGGAATGATGCTTATCCAAATGCCTTTCCACACGCGCATTGCCAATCAGACGTTCGACGTATCCGCAAGCGATTGACAGCGTGAGCATGTCCGTCCCATACGAGTTTTCTACGACTTTCATGTCACGTAGTAGGGACTCCGTTTCCTGCTCAAGCATGGCCTGAGCCGCAGAAGATGTGGCCTGGATTTTGCGTTTGGGCGACGCTTCAAGAAGAAATTCGGGGCGAGTGACTTCAAGCAGAGCCTTAGCAAACAGAATGGAAAACGTGGCCGTGGCATGCATGTGCTCTGCGGCCTCAATCTGTCGAATGGGTCTCATTTTCCTGAGAATTGCGAACGTACCCGCGCACACATCACTATTCCGTAGAATTTCGACGGCCTCGGGACAGATCCCGTCAAGCAGCTTTCGCTTTTGTCTAATCGCGGCAACGTCAACATTGAGAACCTGAGCAATACGCTCTTCGCTTACGCCACTGGAAAGAGCCTTTAAGATCATGAAATGCTCGGCGACAGGCGGGGCGTGGTTGACCCTCTTGTTGTACGTGTACGCTTCATCATCTGTGGCGAAGATCGCACGGACTTCTGTCGCTCCAGTCTGTTTGAGAATGTCCAGCCGAACATGCCCGTCAAGTAGCAGGTAATCGTTCGGGCCGCGCGGATAGACAACGAGCGGCTCGATTAGGCCGATATGCTCCAGCGAGGTGCTGATTCGCTTGTAGGTGACGTTCTTTCGAACGTCAGCGGAAATTGTCTTTTGTGGGACAATGCTCCCAATCGGAAGGCTGACCACTTGCTGGCTGAAAGCTGGCGTTACCTTGGAACTTGACACGCTGCTGAGTCCCTTTCCTAGTTGATACGGCTTGCGAGCTGCTCGGGCATATCGGCGAGCCCTTCTGCCCGCAAGAGAGTCACAAAGTGCTCGTCGGCCAGAAGCCGGCGCATAGCCGTTACGAGCAGCAGAAGACGCTCTTTTGTCAGATTCGCCTTCTTTACAAGCTGGCGTTGTTCACGAATACGGTCCTTGTATTCGCGGACGAGTGTGTCACCAGTTATCTTGCGCCTCGTCTGTGCCACTTTCCCCGCCTTCCGTTGTCGTGCAATTCGCTGGGCAATGAGTCGCCTGGCGTTCTTGAGCCTGGTCCCTCTAAGATCGCCTTTCTGGTACGCTTCGGATAACGCACGTTGAACTTCGTGATCGTTGCCCGTGGCGATTCCGACCGCAACACTAATCGGCAGACGACCGCCTTCGACGGCTTGAATGAGAGCAATTTCACTGTGCTCCACAAGGTGAATGATGCCGTAAATGTAGGCACGATCAAGTCCAAGCTTGCGTGCGATTTCCTCGCCTTTGTAATTCCGCTCGCGAAGGCTGCGCACCTCCCGAAGCAGATCGCGATTGGAAGGTGGATGTCGGGCGATGTTTTCCACCAAACTCATTAGCAATTGCTCTTCGCGAGATGCATCGCTCACCACTGCGGGAATCGTCGCCTCACCCAGTACGCGGCACGCCTCCATCCGCCCTTGTCCACAGATAAGGTCATACCGCGTTCCGTCTGATTCGAGTTCACGGCGAGATACGGTAATTGGCTTCTTCAAGCCAACAGCATCAATGTTGGCAACGATATCCTTGAATCTTGTTTTACTGCGCGAGCGGGGATTGACCACTCGGATTTCAGCAATGGGGATGCGCTCAATCTCGGTTTTGTTCACGCTACCTCCTCAATAGAAACGCGACGCGCCATGCTCAGAAAGAAGTCCAGATTTTCAAAGCGATACACGTCTAGAAGTATGCCGTTCTCGCCAGCAAGGCGAACCTTCTCCGCTAGTGCTTCGATCTTGGGGAATATGTAGTAGTCAAGGATCGTCTCGTTATCTGGCTTCAATCGGGCGGCAATAGTGACATCTGGACTTAACGAATTCTCCAGTCGGATCAGCCAGCGATGCTTGCCTAGCAGCGTTTCGCGGCACCGCGCAATGACGAGAGAAACAGTGAATTCGCGATTGACCTCCATCAAGCCGCTGTGTAGGTCATGCCTAACATCCACCCCATTTTCGCGAAGTTGAGCGACTATGTCCGAACAGTGTTCGTGGTGATATCGCCGCATTGCCCGATTGGTTTCGATGTACCTGAAGTCCCGGAGCGGTGTATAGCCAATCAACGCATAGGCCCGGCTCAGTCCTCCGAAGCGACTCGCATATGTCGTACTAGATGGCATGTCATCGGCTTCGTCGATGACGATCCCGGATAAGGAGCCAATCTTGGACAACAGGATTCGGAGCCGCTCAAGAAGTTGTTCGTTCGTCAGATGAGCGTCCCTGGTCCTGACAATGGCAAGTGCCTCAGCGAACTGCTCGGCGGAAATGATTGGCGTAAAGGCGTTGTCGAGCCTGATCCACATCTCCGGTGGATTGGAAACACGTTTGCGTTTCAGTTTGAATGATCGGCGGTTATAGACATTCGCACCCGCGTATTTTGGGTTCGTGAGAACCTGGCGCACCGTGCCTCTTGTCCACGGTCGCTCAAGATCGGTGAGTACACCGCGACCATTGAGCGAAGCTGCGATCTCACTTTCAGTTGAACCCTGCCTCGTAAAGCGGTCGTAAATCTCCCTCACAACCTGCATCTCGTGGTCAGGCCCTAGCACGAGTATCACGCGGTCCGTTTGAATGCTCTTATGCCTCCCGCGCGTAAGGATCTCTTTGGGATTGCCGTTCTGGTCTATCAATTGGCGTCGAAGCCCATAACCGGCAGGACCACCTTGCCGGAATCCCTTCTCGATGAGTCTGCACTGCCCGGCGAACACTTTGACTGAAAGTTCGCGGCTGTATTCGCCCGCCATTGTGCGCTTTATCGTTTTGAGCAATGAAGAGGACAAACTGCCGTCATTCTCGAATTGCTCGGCACAATAATGGATGCGAACATTAGCCCGTTTGCAGATATATTCGTAGTAGGCACTCTCATCAACATCTTGGAATCGGCCCCAACGACTCACGTCATAGACCAGTACCGCATTGAAGTCTGCCGCTCCGGTCTCAACATCTCGCAGAAGTTCGCGTAGCCCGCCCCTGCCTTCGATGTTCAGGCCGCTTCTCGCCTCATCCGAATAAGTCCGAACGATTTCCATTCCCCGCGTTTCGGCGTAGCGGCGTAGAACCTCCATCTGGTTGTCAGTGGAATATTGCTGGTGCTCCGTTGACATGCGCACGTACTGCGCTGCACGGATAGGCCCTTCGGTCGGGAGAGAAGCGCTTTTTCGCGATGATCTCACTTCTGGTCCCCACGCCTAGGTACACATGAAGAATCGCCGAGGCGCTTCTTTCGACTTAATCCGCCTGAAACGCGATCGGAGATCAAGGCGAGTGAATTGGCGGATCGTTGGTGCGGATGCAGTTGGGTCAGACGAAACCTGGGGCCGTTCATAAGGAATCTCTTGCATGAAAATGCACTTCAGACGGAAGTTCTAAAGAAGGCCTCTCGGGGGCTCGCTGAGAAGCCGTAATGATGACAGCATCATACACGACGGCTAACGGGTTGTCTTGAGTTTGATCGAGTGTGAACGTCAGGTTAAAGAAAGCAAACTCCGCGAGAGTGCTTGGTGCCAGGGTACGACAAATATCAAGCTAGGTTCGAGCGAGTATTGACCTAAGCCCCAGGGACTTCATGGAGTGGATGAAGAACATGGACGAACTCGATAGGGGATCGCCGGTAGCCGAATCGGTAGCCGGATCACAGCGCGGGCGTCAAGGAAAGCTACTAAAGGAGTGCGGGCGTTCCGGTGAATTTAGATGCAGAGTTTTCCACCAGACTTCAACGCAATCAGGGCTGCTACTGACGGAGTACGGTCCCTTACCTCGCTGCTAGAAAAAGCTTTACGCCGACAACAAGACGTGTTCGGGTAAAGGTCCGATCTCTTCCACTCTTTTTACCTTCGCTCCTGATCCCGGCTCGTATTCCATTTCGACGCGTAAACCGTCGCCGAGACTGGCGCTTCTGAGGCGTCTACATAGCAAATCAGCGAGGGCCGAATCCTGCACAGTACAAATGATTTGATGTCCCATCTGACGGATGGAAGAAAGCACTTCTGCAAAGTGCAAGGCTCTGTAATCGTCGATATGTTGAATGGGATCGTCCAGCACGAGAGTGGGGAGTTTGCACCACGGACGCGACAAGTAGACCGCCAAGAGAAAAGCAATCCCTAGTGCTCGTCGTTGCCCACTACTAAACGTAAACCGGGGATTGATGCCTTGTCCGATTTCAAAACTGAGAAATCGCTTAACATCTCCACGCATGTGGTATCGTACTTCGGAATGGTCAATGTGAGGTTTCAGGCGGACAAACAATTCAGAAAGAAGAGGTGAAAGTGCCGCCAGACAGTCATCAACCGATTCCCAAGATACACGTTTAGTTGTGTCTGCCGCGCTCTTCGCATTTTGAGCGGCTTTCGAGAGAGAGTCGATCTGCCTTGTCACACGTTCGACTTCCGCCTGAGCGAGTGAGCGTTCCTTCTCCAAATCTGCGATCCTATCGAACGCGCTTGATCCCTCTAATTGCGCCAACCCCGATTGTAGTTCTGCCACACGTTTTCGCGATTCAACTAACTCGGCTTCAATACTGGCGGCTTCCAGTTTCACGCCGAGCTGTTCGGCATACCTTTGCAGTTGTGCCATCGCAGCCTTGAGAGTTTCGCAATCTGAAAGAGCACGGCTGTATTCGAGTGTTCGCGATTGAAATTCGTTTCTGCGTTGGTCGTACTCTGCTGTTCGGCTTGCTTCGAGTGCAGTCAATTCGGTAAGTGTGCGATTATCAGTGTTAACCAGTTCTTGAATCTCATTCAGATGAACCTCAAACTGTTCCGCGCTAATCGACGAACCGCACAGCGGGCAGTGATCAGCCTGCAATCCAATTCGTATTCCTTGCTCCCGCAATTGCGCGAGTGCGCCGAGGCGCACGTTGCGCACTTGAGCCTGTCGAAGGTTATTTCCGGCTGCGATTCGCGATTCAGCCGCCGCTTTCAGAGCTAATTCGGAGGAGTCCAATTGGATTTTGACGGCGTCGCGCTTTTCTTCCAATGTCCGCAGTTGCTCAAGCCACGAACGGGACTGTGACAAGTCAGCCTTCAGTCGATCTAATTGCTCTATTCGTTGCCTTTGTTTCGCAAGTGTCTGACTAACACTTGTCGCCAATTGCCGCAGCGGAGTGTCAGGTGCCAATCCGGTCTGAAGGAGCAAGCGCTGTTGTGTTCCGGCTACGTCTTGAGTTGCTGTGTGTGCAGCGGTCGTCCTCGCCTCGCTGATAGAAGAGATTATTTGCGCTACCGTCTCTCTGCGTTGCCGATACTCTTTTTCTAATTCATCGGTTCTACGTCCTAGTTGCTTAACCAAAGCGTTGGCTCGTTCCTCGATTGTTACGAGGTCGGTGAGACCAATTGCCTTGTAGAAAAACTCAAAGCGATCCGCTTCGGGAAGGTCTGTACTGAACTTGACGATTGATTCGTCGCGAATCAACATCGTCTGGCTTAACAGCGCCAAGGGGTTTGAAATATAAGGTCTGTTGTCGTAAAAAACAGTGTCCTCGAACGTGCTTTTTACATCCGCCGGCGTAACTGTTCTTTCACCTGTGATTCCGTTGTCTAGATCAAAAACAGCTTTGACATACTTGTTCGCTGACCGTGCCCCATTCCGCCACCATATGTAGTCGTCGATCCGTTCACCACCTTCAACATCATTAGGTCCGAACCGTCCCAAACGCCGCGTTAGAACATATTCAAGAGCATCACAGGTGGAACTCTTGCCGCTGCCATTCCGTCCAGTGATTATCGTGAATCCCGCGCCGAAGGGAATCGTAGTAGGGTCACGGAATCCACGAAATCCGGATAATTCAATTTGCTTTAATCTCATGTGCCTCTTGGAAGCGCTTCAGAATTGATTCTTGGGTACCGCCACGTTCACTAAGCAACGCATCAATAGCGGCGGCGGGAAGTGCAGAGAGTCGGCTTCTCAATTGGCGAAGCGAATCTGACGATTCGAGTGCGGCAATATTTTGGATCGGAATAAAAGGATACAGCGCTCGTGTCACATCGGTGCCGGTCTGTATTCCGGCAGACACGATCTTCCTGCTGGCTCGAAAGTCTTCCTCAATCGCCACGAGACTCTTCCGCGCCCCTTCATCTGGAACTTCGGGACTCAAGAAGACCGAATACAGATTCCACGCTTTGAGCGCGGAGTTATCTAAAAGTCGGGCATTGCTTCTCAAAAACTCATCTTGTCTCTGACTCCATGATCGTAGGAGCACTTCCAGAGGCAATTCACAGACAAACCCCAATAGTGTTTCATCTTCAAACTGCAACATCTCTTCGCTCCGAGAAGACACGAGATAACGGTTCTTTTCAAGGACACTTCTCGCTTCTTCCAAGATTCGCATGGGCTACACCCTTTTAGAACAATCCTTCATTATTGGCTTTCTCCAGCGAAATCCAACGTGCCACGGTTCCAGACCTGACGACGGTTGGTGCCGTGCCGCCTCGGATTATATGGCTGGGCACTCCGCCATCGTCTGAACCTCCCGCGCACACAACAATCTCGTCATACGAACTCGGCGGTGCAGACGGTTCTTCGGAAAATTCCTGTTTAATTTGGCTGATGAGCTTGGTTCTTCCGTTAACAACTCGGAATCGGTTGCCACCTCTGATGTATCGCGATCCATTGAGCGTCGCGCCCGCGTGACGCAGAAGCAAGTGAGTCCGCCCCACGGCGTCCATTGATCCGTCGGGTTGAGAATATTTCGGTATCCGCCCAGAGGGAACGCCACCAACGTCGCGTCTTAATGCATAAAGGTCGTCGATCAATACTCCGTTGAAGTCAGCCGGAGGGACTGGAACTCCTGCCCTCGCTATGTTAAATCCCGTGACGGCACCTAAAAGAACCCGCTCAAGAACATTCTTGGAAAACCCGGAACGCAACTCGTTGAGGAAATCATTGGCGTATTCCGGCACATGGTGAAAGCTGCCATTTGCCTGCGCCCATGCCCATAAAGCAGGTGCTTTCGCCGTCAGTACAGCAGCAGGCTGCGGATCGACGAGAACAACCATTGAACCGTGAACGGAATGAAAATAGTTTGCAAAAACGTCATTCAGATAAATCCAATCCGACCAAAATCCGATAAAAATTATGTCTTTCTCAGGAAGATTCGCCTGTAACCACCCGCTCGATGAGTTGATCCGATTCCTAACCTTTTGATTCGCTGCACTGACCGGGGCTGGGCCGTTCAGTTGGCTATGACACCACAACGTATGATCTGGATCGCGCACGCATCCATGAATCTTTAGGTACGTGTTGTGACCATGATTGATGTTGGCGGTATCCGAGTCCACCGCGTAATTGAAAGCGTCTTCACCTAAATCCGTTGCAGCGACTTCAACAAGTTCGTCGAAGTTCGTGGTGACTGCAAACCTGACCGCAGATGACGTTAAGAAGTCCGCAACGGCTTGATGACCAGCGTTCGGGTCTCGCTTGAACGGTCTCCAATGGATTAAGTTGCGAACGAAGAGTGTTTGATGTCCCCCGGCAAATAAATATTCCGAAAGCGTCTCCAAGTTCACCGTGGCGGTGGATGGTAGAGGCGGCAGACCGCGCAAATTGTATTCAGCGATGATCTGCTCAGTCAGCACGCCAGCGCTAGGAACTGTGCTGGGCAATCCCATCGAAAGCCCAGCGCCACAAAAAATAACAAGATTCCCTTGCTGGATCGACGACACTAGTTGCGCAAGTAATCCCGCGTTCATATTGATTTAAGGTGTTGCCGGGGTCTACTGCTACTGCCAACAAAAGGGGAAGGAAAACTGATTATACGACGGCACACCGCAGCCGCAAGTCTTTGCTTGATGAAGAAATACTAAATCCGCCGTTCCTCGGCAAATGCTAGGTGTTGAGTCGGTAGCGACGCCCTAGGCATCGCGCTCCTGACCATTTCAGAACGGTGTTCCCGAACGTGAGCCTCGTGGAGAAACCTACACCGCTCCAGCGCCAGTGGAACCAGCGGGTTCGTAAGAAATCTTGCTTTCCGATTGTAAATGCTAAGCGGCAAGCATTATGATCGGGAGTGTTAACCCCCTCTGAAATGCGTTTCCGCTTTGAGTCCGACATGTTGCATCCGCTCGTGGACTACCTTCCAGCGATCTTCCATCTCAGGAAAGGTGAGCGTGCGAAGGTGCTATTGGAACCAACCATCGGTTCCGTAATACCCGACGTGATGATGGCGATTTGGTCTGGTGACCTTCCCCGATGCGACACGCTCAACTCCGTTTCAAGACATGTGCTTGCTTTTCTCTCTTCCCAAAAAATCGCCTCTGGAGAAGTGGAACTCTGCGATGAACTGTTTCTCAGCAGACAAGCTGCTGCTACAGCCGTCTCTTCGTTGAAGCGGATCGGAGCTATTGCACAAAGAGAGTCAGGAGAGGTCGAAATATCGCCCCGGTTTGATCTGTCGGGAACTGTGAAGCTGATCGCTCTCGAAGTCAAAATGAAGCGATGGCGTGAAGCGCTGGAACAAGCCAAGGCATACCGGGCATTTGCAGATGAGGCATACGTCGTGCTCGACGCCAATCAGGTCAAACTGACTGCTGACATAAGGTCTCAATTTGTGGCAAACGGAATCGGGTTGTTTTTGCAGGATCGCAACAACCTAAAACGGCGCATCGTACCATCGGAAGGTGAAAGCGTTGCGCCTTCAGTTGACCGATTACTTGCGGTCGGTAAGATCGTCAACGCTGGACCCTACTGCGTCGCGTAGGTACCCCATTCCTTGAACACATTCAACCAAACCCGTTGATGGCTTGTGTCAGTTGCCATTGAAAGCAATTCTTGCTTTTCAAGCTTGTCAACAAGCTGCACCGCGTTCGCGAGCCACTTCTTCACCCATTCCTGCCGATCTTTCACCTTCATCGCCTGAAGTTTTGCTCCAGTCTCCGACACGATTTCTAAGTAATGTTGCTGTGCAGCGGTACAGTTGTTTACGCTGTACTTCCATTCAGGGACGTTCGCGGGGGACTTGCCTTGCTTCATTGCAGCACGCAGCACTGCGTCGGCGCTGGTGGGAGTCATGCACTGATCCAACATACCAGCGTCGCGAATTTGGGCGAGATCATTCTTGAGTCCAATGTCCCCCGCCAGTGCCAAGCTGTGATAGCGAGGATGTGCTCTTCCCGGTTTCCCTTTCAGACTGAATCGCCGCGCACTGAGAAAATATCCGCTCGACCAGACCTCGGCTCCGAGCGCGGACGCAACAAGACCAAATGTGCCGACGTAGTTCACCACAACCTGTTTGCGTGCGCCTCGACAAAGATCATCAACAATGATCGCCAATGCCATCAGTGGGTCTCGTGAAGACCAGAAATATTCGCTTGGATCAGTCTGTTCGAGGATCACATACGCACCAGCCAACTCAGGTCGTGCGGCGATATGGTCAGTAAACGAGTGAACGATTGGGTTTTGCAAAGCCGGAACATGCAACACTGCTTCTGACAATGCGACGGTCGCGTAGATCGGACGTTGAACCTTAAGTTGAGTGCAAGCTTCGATACCCGCTTCAATCCACTCCAATTCCGCTTGAAGCGTGTGATCGGCGATTGTAGTCAGAGGGACTGGTAGAACAATTCCGTCGCAGCCGATCTTCAGTTGAAATTCAACCGCCGATTTCGCCGCCTTGCGAATCGCATCGGCTTTGGTAGGAACCGTTCTTGTCCAGAGTGAAACCAAATCATCTTTGTGTTGCTTCTTCCATTTCGTCCGGCTGCCATACTCGCCCGAATCGTACTCAGGAACCTTCCCGCCATAAAACCACGGGTAGGCAGCCAGCCTTGCAACCGTCTTGGGATCGAGAGATGGGTCGATTGTCGCCATGTACAACTGCGGATCAAGGAGCACACGTTTCATGTGCGGATATTTGGTGAACTGGCGTCGTTCGAGATCAACTGACGATAGCGCGGACGCTGCAATGACTGACCCCGGAATTGCCGTCGGTGTCGCACCGATCTTGAATCTCCACCGTGCGTTGTAAAAGTACATGACTATTTCCTCATGCTACTTCGCCAGTTTCGTGAATCTGGCGTGCAGTTTGTCGATCTGTGGGCGAAAAGGTGCTCGAACCCTCAGCATTTCGTCTATGGTTTCTCGAAGTTCTTTGCTGACTGATGGAGTTAACGCATTGGCTGACGGCGGCGTCAAAACCAATTGCTGCTGGTCAAAATGTGTCGGGTGATGCCCTATCAGGCATTCGAGTAGTACAACCGCCAGAGTGAAAATATCAGACGCGCTCGTTAGTGTCCGCTCTGCGCGACACTGTTCGGGCGAGAAATAACCCATGGTTCCAAATGTGAGTCCCGGCGCGGTGAGAGTTGTGTTGTCAAGATGTCGTGCGCCGCCAAGGTCAATTAAAATAGCCCGACCATCCGGCTTAATCATGATGTTCTTGGGCGCGATATCTCGATGAACGATGCGACGCGACCACAGGGCAACAATAGCTCCTGTAACGTCCGCGCCGACGCGGATGACTCCAACTTCCTTCAATGCACCCTTCGATAACTTCAAGTCCAACGGTTCGCCGTCTATGTATTGCCAAGCGATAAAACGTATTTGCTTGCCGCCGATAGTTACACTGCCTTCTTCGAGGAGAGTCGCGAGTGCAGGATGCTGTAGATGTTTCATCGCCTCGATTTCACGCTCGACCCTTTTGTCCTGCTTTGCGTCGAGATGAAGCTTTAGGGCGACATCGTCCTCACAGGCGGTTCCGTCTGGACGGCGCACGCGAGTGGCGCGGTAGACCACGCCTTGCCCACCTACTCGTAGTTCTAGTCCGAGGATATACCTGCCCTTGAAGGCGGCGGTTACATCGGCAATAGGAAACGGATTAAGTGGCATTCGGAACGTTTGCAGCGTATGTCTAACGTGTTGCTACAGGGGTCCCGTGGGAAGGCTAGCAACGTTATGTTAGCAGAAATCGCGGATATCCTAGCCGCGTGCCACGCGAAGAACTTCGGGTCGAGCGCCCATAGCATACCATTACCTCAACTCGCCGATGATCTGATGCGGATCGCCGATGAACTCCGGGCTGCATGGGGCTGGACGGCCTCGCGGATGCGATAGATCGCATCGCTGAAAGGGTCGAGGATCGCGAGGAGTTGAACCGCCGAAAGCAAGCGCTTGACGAGAAGATGAGTGACGGGCGTCCTCGCAACGCCGACGACCTCATCAGACATACGCGGAGGGATCGTCGATTCCAAGAGGATATGCGGTTGATCCTAAAAGCGGGGGGCACCACGTACCGGAGTAAGAAGATCATGGCGACGAACACCTTCCCCGATACTAAGAGATTGGAACTGCACGAAGTACAGCCGCCAGCGGCGACACGTGCAAGGGAGATTTGCCGCTAAAAACGCCCCAGCGGGGCAGCGGCAAATCAGAACAATCTCAGTGAGGAGAGTCCGGGCCGGACATTGGGACGATTACCTCCCTGCGCCAGCCTCCGCCAGCGGCTCCGGCAAAAGACGGCTTGGGCAGGTTCAGGTCAGCGCGGCTTGTTGTGCTGACCTCTTTTGGACTGATCGCGGGTCGCTGCCGCTTTTGACGCCTTGGCCTTGGTATCGTCCGGTTGCGGCAGTTCCCATCCCGCCATGCCCTGCAACACACGGTCGGCGTGCTTGATGGTGTTCACGTGTCCATAGTGGCTTTCAATCATGTGGACGGAAGTTCCCATCTGCTCGGCGAGGAAATACACGTCCACTCCTTCCTGCAACCGGAGCGTGGCATAGGTATGCCGGAAGCAGTACGT
>Ga0210403_10002140_pt1 | contig 18176 bp, 15 predicted proteins | sample IncBWC19MmetaG_FD_150863 | JGI IMG/M metagenome (GOLD analysis project Ga0210403, IMG submission 150863) | Forest soil microbial communities from Barre Woods Harvard Forest LTER site, Petersham, Massachusetts, United States - Inc-BW-C-19-M | ecosystem: Environmental > Terrestrial > Soil >... | reverse complement strand
GGCTCGTCTGCCGGATAGGGCACGCCGCGAGATGCGCAGGATCATCGCGGTTGATGCCACCGAGACGAGTCCCGCAACCAGAAACGCCGTCCGCGGCGAGTCGAGGATCGAGACCAGGCCCGCCCCGACGAGCGCCCCGATCCCGGGGAACAGCCACCTGATCGACTCCACGACACCCATCAGGCGGCCGTGCAGGTCCCGGGGGCTCATCGCCTGAACGGCGCTGATCAGCGACGCCCACTGCACGCCGTTGCCGACGCCGCCGAGGACCGCCGCGAGGCACGCCCATGCCAGCGTAGGCGCACCGGCGAAGCCGACGTAGGACAGCCCGACGGCGAGCGTGCTGCTCGTCAGCATCGGTCCCAGCGGCTTGCGGATCAGCCGCGCGAAGACGATCCCACCGAGCACCATGCCCGCACCCCACACGGCCAGCAACAGGCCGAAGCCGCGGTAGCCCGCGTGCAGCGTGCTCACCGCATAGACCACCTCCACGGGCTCAGCGCAGGAGAAGAAGACGATCACGAAGGACTCCGTCAACAGCAGCGCACGCAGCTGCGAAGCGGAGCGCACGTACTCCCAGGCATCGCGGAGCTTCTCCGCCACCGACGCTTCCAACGTGTCCTCGACGTGCGAGCGGACGTCGAGCAACAGCGCGCCGCAGGCCACGAAGGAGACCGCGTCGACGACCAGGGCTGTGGGGCCGCCGGCGGCGCCAACGAACACCCCGGCCAGCGCCGGCCCGACCGCCACGGTCGTGGTGAATGCCAAGTTCAGCGCGGCGTTCGCCCGACGCTGGGCGACCTCGATGCTGCTATCAGTCTCGGCCTCATCCGCCAGCTCCTCCGCGGCCACGCGGGCGACACTCGCGCGCAGCAGTGCGTTCGCCGTGAAGGCGGCGGTGCCGTCGGCGATCGCCAGCATGAACAGCCCGGGCAGCCAGAACTGCCACAGCAGGCCGGCCAGTCCCGCCGTCGAGACCGCCTCGACCACGTAGAGGCGCGTGAGCGCGCCTCGCGTGCTCGATTTCTCGATGCGCGCCACGAGCGCAGGTGTCATCAGCGCCGGCAGCAGCCGCCCGGAGATGAGCAGTCCGGCCACGGCCACTGCGCTGCGCGTGTGCTGGTAAATGCCGACGGTCAGGGCGACGTAGCCGAGCCACGTCCCCAGCTCGTTGACCGTGTACGCCGTGAGGATCCGGCGCATCCTCGGCGAGCGGAGGGGGGAGGTCACGAGAGCAACAAGCTAGCGGCTGACCGCGACAGTGCCCTTCAGCCGCCTCGGACGACGGTGGCAAAATTCTCGCCGAGGGTGCCGCCGGCACCTCGCATATCACCCAGACTCAACTCCCACACTCGGCCTGCGCGCTGGGATCGATCCACCTCACTCGCTACCGTGTCGCCTGTATGGAGGACGGCACCCCAGGGCTCACGCGGCCGATCGATGTGATCATCGCCGACGATCACACGGTGGTGCGGGACGGGGTGCGCGCCGTGCTGCAGCGCGAGGCAGGCGAGTTTCGCGTGGTGGCCGAAGCGGCGGACATCCCCTCGATGATCCGCGCGGTGCGCGAGCACAAGCCCGATCTGCTGACGCTCGACCTGACGATGCCCGGCGGCTCGAGCCTGGGCGCGCTGCCGTCGTGCTTCATCGCCCACCCGACGCTCGCGGTGGCGATCCTCACGATGCGCGAGGACCCCGAGTACGCGCGCCAAGCGCTGCGCGCCGGCGCGCGCAGCTATGTCCTGAAGGAGGCCGAGCCGGCAGAGCTGCTGCAGGCCTTCCGCCTGGCGGTGTCCGGCGGCAACTACCTGCACCCGCGCCTCGGCGCCCTCATGGCCACAGGCGACGACGGCGGCGGCGACGGTGTTGTGCTGAGCGAGCGCGAGCGCGAGGTGGTGCGCCTGATCGCCAACGGCTACACCAACCCCGAGATCGCCGAGCGCCTGAACGTCGCCGAGCGCACCGTCAAGACCTACCGCGCCCGCGCAATCGAGAAGCTCGGCTTCTCCTCGCGCGCTGAGATCACCGCCTACGTACGGCGCATCGGACTGGCCGACTGACCGGCGCTCGCGGGCAATCGCCGCGGGTACGAATGGCCGCGGGTACAGCTCAGAGCAACTGCGGGCTGCCACCGGCGATCGGGCGGCCCGCCAGGGGCACGGTGAGGCGCACCACGGTTCCCCCTCCGGGCGCCGCAGCGAAGCTGAGCTCGCCGCCCACCAGTTCCGCGCGCTCGCGCATCCCGCCCATCCCGAAGCCGCCCTCCAGGCCGTCCCCGCGGGGGCCCAGCCGGCCGGCGTCGGGCAGGCCGCGGCCGTCGTCGGTGACCGACGCGCGAACCACGCCGTCGTGCTCCACCACGCGCACCAGCGCGCGCGTGGCCTGCGCGTGGCGGCTCACGTTGGTGAGAGCCTCCTGGATGACCCTGTAGATGGTGCTCTCGAGCTCCGGGTCCAGGCGTCGGCGGCCGCTCTCCTGTGCGCTGTCTTCATCCGCGGCCGGGGATCCCAGGTCGATCTCCGTCTTGACCTCGAGATCATCGATCGCCTGCGCGCGGCGAGCGAGCGCCTCCAGCGCAGCCGCAAGGCCGAGATCGTCAAGTGCGGCTGGGCGCAGCTCGGTAATCAGGTGGCGCAGGCCGTCGATCTCGGTGCCGAGGCCCTCGAGCACCGCGTCAACAGCCGCGCTCAGCGCGGCCTCGTCGTCGAGGTCGCGCGCGTTGGCAAGCCGCAGCCGCAGCGCGCCGATGCCCTGGATGCTCTCGTCGTGGATCTCGCGCGCCCAGCGCGTACGCTCGCGCTCGCGCGCCTCCATGCCGTAGCGGAGCCGTTCGATCTCCACCGAGCGCTCCGCTGCGAGCCGCTGCGCGACGCTCGTTGCGAACGCGCTCAGCGCTTGGCGGTCAGGATCGCGGAACTTCCCATCGTTGCGCAGTGCGATCACTAGGCCGCTGCCGTGTGCATCCATGCTGAGCGGCTCCACGAGCACCGCGCGCGCCTCGAGCCCGAGTTCGTGCAGCCAAGCCGCCTCGTGCCCGCGCGGCCGCTCGAGCGAGACCGGCGTGCCGGCGAGGAACAGCTCGCCGAGCGCGCTGCCCTGCACCGGCGTTATGCGCAGCCGCGCGTTGGTGCCCGCCGATGCAGCCACGCGAAGCTCGCCCTTCTCCTCGATCACCACGAGCAGCGAGCTCGCGTCGAGCAGCGCCAGACCGCGATCGGCCATCAACCGCAGCAGCCACAGCTCTGATCCGGAAAGCACCGCCTCGGATTATGAAGGTGCGGTGCCCTCGACGGCTGGACGCGGCCCTGCATGCGACCCCTGCGGATACCGGGAGAGCGACTCCAGGGAGGCCGCGCCGCCGCCGGCGTCGGTCGCCGCGGGCCGCTCCTCGCCGTTGCGTCTCGTGGTGGCGGCGCGCGTGCGCGCGAGCAGGTCCTGCCACGACATGTCCTCGTGCCAGGCCGCCAGCCCAACCGAGATCTGAAGCGCGCGGCGCATGCCGCGGGCTTCCACCTTGATGGTGCGAACGCGATCGAGCACCCGGCGCGCCACGATCTCGCCCACGGGCCCATCGGCGCCCGGCAGCACGATCAGCAGCTCACCGTCGCTCGGCCTGCCGATGCGGTCGAAGCGCCGCAGCTCTCGGCGCAGCGCGCCCGCGACGTAGGCGAGCGTCTCCTCGTGCAGGTCGCTACCGTGCTCGCGGATCATCTCCTCGATGTTGTCGATCACCACCAGTAGGCAGCTGAGGTGCGTGCCGTGGCGTTCGGCTCGGCTGATCTCCTCGGCCACGCGCTCGTCGAGCGCGAGCGCGGACAGAGGCTCGGAGCCGCCCGGTTGGGGCCGCTGGTGCACCGGAATGTTGTCGCTGGCAGCCATGCCGTGTAGCGGACGAGTGTACGGTGCTGGACGACCCCCGATCGGCCAGCTTCCTCCTTGACCGCCCTACACAGTACGCCTTCGCGGGGCCGCTGTGAAGGCCGGGCGGGCTAGGCCCGAAAGCACCCGAGCCCAGGATCGCGCGCGCGGGATCCGTCGGCGTCCGCTGCTACACCTGCCGCATGCTGCACGAGCTCCACGTCGAGAACCTGCTGCTGATCGAGCGAGCCGAGCTGCGGCTGGCACCCGGCCTCAACGTGCTGACCGGCGAGACCGGCGCGGGCAAGACCGTGCTGGCCCACGCGCTCGACCTGCTGCTCGGCGGACGCGCCCGCGCGGGAATTGTGCGTCCTGGCGCCGGCGAGGCCTACGTGGAGGGAGTCTTCGATCTCCCCGACGAGCTGCGCGAGCTGCTCGGCGATCGTCTCAGCGTGGACGCCGAGGAGGTGGTGCTCGCGCGGCGGGTGGGCGCCGATGGGCGCACCCGCGCCTACGTGGGGGGCCGTGCAGCCTCCGTATCGGATCTGCGCGACGTCGGCGGCGCGCTGCTGGCCTTCTACGGCCAGCACGAGCACCGTCGCCTCACGCTCTCCGCGGCTCAGCTGCAGATCCTCGACGGGCTCTGCGGCGATGCGCAGCCGGAGCGCCTGCGCGCGTGCGCGGAGGCGCATGCGGCGGTGCGGGGGCTGCTGGAGCGCCAGGAGTCCCTGCGCGTGCTCTCCGCCGAACGCGAGCGCGAGCTCGACCTGCTCGCATTCGAGCTCGGGGAGGTCGACGCGCTGGCTCCGAGCGAGCGCGAGCATGCTCAACTGCTTGCCGCGCGCGATCGCTTGCGTAGGCTGGACGCGCTGCGCGCCGCGGCCGGCGCGGGAGCGGAGGCTTTGGCCGGCGCGCCCGCCGATGAGCCGGCGGCCGACGGCGCCGGCGGCTGGCCCGGCGCGCAGGGTGCGGCGCAGTTGCTGGCGGCCGCGGTGGCGCGGATGGACGCTCTCGCCGGCGTGGACCCAGCCCTGGACGCGCTCGCCGAGCGAACGCGCGCGTTCGCGATCGAGTCACAGGACCTCGCCGGCGAGCTGCGCGACTACGGCGAACGAACCGGGGTGGAAGGCCTCGACGGACCGCTCGGCGAGACCGGCGAGGGCGAGGTGTCGCTGCAGGCGCTCGAAGAGCGCTTGGCCGCGCTGGAGCGGCTCGCGCGCAAGCACGGCGGCAGCATCGCCGCCGTGCTCGAGTTCGCCGAGCGGGCCAGAGCGCGCCACGAGGAGCTGGCGGGCGCCGAGGATGCGCTGGAGCGAGTGGGAGGAGAGCTCGAGGCGGCGCGCGCGGAGCTTGCCGAGCACATTGGCGCGGTGCGGGCAGCGCGCCGCTCCGCCGCCGAGCGCTTCGCGCCGGCGGTACGCGAGCAGCTTGCCGAGCTGGCGATGGCGGATGCGAGCTTCGAGGTGGTGCTCTCCGAGCGCGAGCCCGGTCCGTCGGGCGCCGACTCGGTGGAGTTCCTGATCGCGCCCAACCCGGGCGTTCCGGCTGCTCCTCTGCGCGAGATCGCCTCCGGCGGCGAGCTGTCGCGGATCATGCTCGCGATCATGGGCGTTGCGAGCGCCGCGGCGAGCGACGCCACTCTCGTCTTCGACGAGGTCGATGCGGGCATCGGCGGCCAGACGGCGAGGGTGGTCGGCGGGCGGCTGCAGGAGCTCGCGCAGCGGCGGCAGGTCCTCTGCATCACCCACCTGCCGCAGATCGCCTCGCTGGCGCAGCGGCACTTCTCGATCGTCAAGGACACCGCGGCGGAGCCCACACGCACCACAGTGGTGCAGCTCGCCGAGACGGACGTGGTCAGCGAGCTGGTGCGCATGCTCGGCGCCGACAGCGAGGACACCGCCGCGCGCCGCCACGCGCGCGAGCTGCGCCGCGCCGCCTGAGACGCCGCCCGGCGAACTAGACTCTCGGGGCAGGCCCTTATGACCTTGCATCCTTCCGAACGCCACGCACAGGCGCCGAGCAAGACCCGGTTCATCTTCGTGACCGGCGGCGTGGTGTCCTCCCTCGGGAAGGGCATTGCCGCGGCTTCGCTGGGGCGCCTGCTGGTCGCACGCGGCCTCACGGTGGGCCTGCAGAAGTTCGACCCCTACATCAACGTGGACCCCGGCACGATGTCGCCCTATCAGCACGGGGAGGTGTTCGTGACCGAGGACGGCGCGGAGACGGACCTCGACCTCGGCCACTACGAGCGCTTCACCGACGCCAACACCAGCCGCGCCTCCAACGTGACCGCGGGCGGCATCTACGACACGGTCATCCGCCGCGAGCGCCGTGGCGACTACCTCGGCGGCACCGTGCAGGTCGTGCCGCACATCACCGACGAGATCAAGCAGCGGATCTCGCTGATCGCCGAGTCCAGCGACGTGGACTTCGTGATCACCGAGATCGGCGGCACCGTGGGCGACATCGAGTCGCTGCCGTTCCTGGAGGCGATCCGCCAGTTCCCCGTGGACGTGGGACGCCGCCGCTGCATGTTCATCCACCTCACGCTCGTACCCTACATTGGCCACGCGGGTGAGCTGAAGACCAAGCCCACCCAGCATTCGGTCAACGAGCTGCGGCGTATCGGGATCGCGCCCGACATGCTCATGTGCCGCTCGGAGGGCTCGCTCTCGCAGGAGATCCGCAAGAAGATCGCACTGTTCGCGAGCCTGCCCACCGAGGCGATCGTCTCCGCCTGCGACGTGGACAACATCTACAAGGTTCCGCTGACCTTCCACGAGCAGGGCGTGGACGACTTCATCCTCGATCACTTCGGCGTTGGGGCGCCCGCCCCGGAGCTGGCCCGGTGGAAGGAGCCGATCGAGCGCTCGGCGCGGGCGAGTCGCACCGTGCGCATCGCCCTGGTGGGCAAGTACATCCAGCTCGAGGACGCCTACCTGTCGGTCTCCGAAGCGCTGCGCCATGCAGCCTCTCTGCAGGACAGCCGGGTGCAGATCGATTGGATCGACTCCGAGCGTCTTGAGGCTGGGAGCCGCGGGGAGCGGGCCGCTCACGGCGATGCTGCGGTCAACGGCGAGCGATGGGATGCCGAGGAGGATCCCGACGCGCTCGCAGACGCTCGCGACCAGGTCGAGACCGACGCCTTCGAGCTGTTGGCGCGCGCCGATGGCATCCTCATCCCGGGCGGCTTCGGCGGCCGCGGGATCGAGGGCAAGATCGCGGCTGCGCGCGTGGCCCGCGAGCAGCGCATCCCGTATCTGGGGATCTGCCTGGGAATGCAGGTGGCGGTCGCCGAGTTCGCGCGCAACGTGGCCGGCATGGAGGGCGCGAACTCCACCGAGTTCGACATCGAGACGCCGTTCCCGGTGATCGATCTGCTGCCCGAGCAAAAGGAGGTGGCCGACCTCGGGGGCACCATGCGCCTGGGTGCGGACCCGATCAAGCTGCACGAGACCACCCGCGCTCGCGAGATGTACGGCGAGGCGGTCATCTACGAGCGTCACCGCCACCGCTATGAGGTCAACAACCTCCTGCGCAAGCGGCTGACCAACGCCGTGGCCGAGGGAGAGGATCACGAGCTCGTGATCTCGGGCACCTCGCCCGACGAGCGCCTGGTGGAGGTGATCGAGCTCCAGGACCATCCGTTCTTCGTGGCCTCGCAGTTCCACCCGGAGTTCAAGTCGCGCCCGGAGCGCCCGGCGCCGCTATTCCGTGGCTTCATCGAGGCGGCGCTGAAGCGCAGCGGCGAACGCGAGGGCGCGGCAGGCAGCGCGCCCGGCGAGCGCTCCGCCGTGTCGTGACGCTCGGCGCGGCAGTGTCACGCGTGGAGACGCTGGAGCGCCGCTATCTGAACGGGACGTTCACGGAGCTCTGCAGGATCGAGAGCCCCTCCGGGCGCGAGCGCGCGTGCGCGCAGCGCGTGGTCGCCGAGCTGCGCGCGCTGGGTGTCTCCGCGGAGGAGGACGACGCGGGGGCGGCAGCGGGCTCTGACTGCGGCAACCTGCTCGTTCGCCTGCCGCGCGGCCCAGCGGTGCGCGAGAGCGGCTTGCAGCAGGCCGGGCCGAGACGCTCGATCCTGCTGTGCGCGCATCTCGACACGGTGCCGCTGCAGGCGCCGGTCGAGCCGGTGCTTGTGGACGGCGGCTGGGAGAACTCAAACGACGGGATCCTTGGCGCCGACAACAAGGCCGCGGTGGCGGTTCTGCTGGCGCTGGCCCGCCACGTGTGCCGCCTGGGGGCCCCGGTGGACGTGGAGCTCCTGTTCACGGTCGGCGAGGAGCTGTCGCTTGCCGGCGCGCGCGCGTTCGAGGTATCGCGGCTGCGCAGCGACTTCGGCTACGTGTTCGACCACGCCTCGCCGATCGGCGAGGTGATCGTGGACTCTCCCACCCATTTTCGCCTCCAGGTCGAGCTCGGCGGCTCGGCCGCGCACGCGGGCATCCGACCCGAGGAGGGCCGCAGCGCGATCCTCGCGGCGGCACGTGCCATCGCCTCGATGCCGCTCGGCCGCCTGGACGATCACACGACGGTGAACGTGGGCACCATCGCCGGCGGCACCGCGCTGAACGTGGTGCCCGAGCGGTGCTCGTTCCTGGCCGAGGTGCGCTCGCTCGAGATTGAGCGCGCCGAGCAGGTGGTGGCCGAGATCGTGGATCGCGTGCACGAGGCAGCGAACCTCCCCGACTGCGACTGCGACGTGGACATTGCTGTGGAGCGAACGTTCTCCGGCTACCGGCTGCCTTCGAGCTCGCCCGCGCTCGCCGTGGCCGAGGCCGCGCTCCGCGGATGCGGCTATCAGCCTGTGCGCGTGGCCAGCGGCGGCGGCTCGGACGCCAACGCGCTGATCGCCCAGGGCTTGCCGATGGTGAACTTGGCCAACGGGACCGAGCGCAACCACGAGCCCGGCGAGCGAGTGAGCGTGGCAGCGCTCGAGGGCATGCTCGACGTGGCGCTCGGCTTGCTTGACGAGGCGGCGGCTCTGCCGCCGGACGCGGGCCTGTAGCTTCCAGCGCCGATGCTAAAGCTCCGTCCCGCGATCGTCCTCGAGAGCGACGCTCCCGACGCGCGCGACGCCGCTGCCGGCGTTGCTCGTGCCGCGCTGCGCACCTCCGAGCAGAGGCTCCTGGTGGAGCTCGTGACCGCTGCGGACGGCGACGCCGTGCACACGAGCCCGCGCCCGGCCATCGCGGACGTGGCGCTCGTGGGTCGCGCCCAGGTCGGCGATGAGGTGATCGTCAACGTGGAAGCGCTGGACCTCGGCCTTGGCTCTGGAGGGTTTGACATCGTGCACGTCAACCTCACGCGCGGCCTGGACGGCGAGGAGGATCAGGATGCACTGCACGCGCGTGTGATGAAGCTCAACTACACGAGCCTCCAACACGTGGTGCGCCCGGTGGACGATCAGGGCGTGGAGGTGCCGCCGCCCCGGCCTGTTGCGGTTCTGGCGCTGCACGACCAGCTCGCAGCGGTGGCGTGGGCGTTCGCCCAGGGCGCCCCGGGCGCCCGCCTCGGATACGTGCAGACGGCCGGGGGCGCGCTGCCGGGAGGCCACTCGCGGGCGGTGGCGGCGCTCGTCGAGCGCGGCCTACTCGCCGGGCACATCACCGCGGGTGGGGCCTTCGGCGGCGCGCTGGAGGCCATCACCACGGCCGGCGCGCTGCATCACGCCCTGGGTGCGCTCGGATGGGATGCCGCGGTGTGCGGGCCGGGGCCTGGGATCGTGGGCTCGGGCGCCGCCCTGGGGCACGGGGGGATGGCTGCGCTTGACTCCGCGCACGTTGCCCTGGCGCTCGGTTGCCCCACACTGCTGGTTGCGCACATGTCCGCCACCGACGAGGGCGCACGCCACCGGGCGATCTCTCCCCACACGCTGACCGTGCTGGACCTGCTGCTCGAGCCGGTGACGGTGGCGCTGCCAGCCGGCATGCGCTCGCCTGTGGGCACAGACCTGCGAGCGAGCCTGGGTGCGGTGTTCGCCGGTGGCCGCCAGGCGCGCCCGGCGGTGGGCGTCGATGTGGCGCGGCCTGTGCGCATCACCCGCCACGACTGGCGACGCGCGGCGGTGGACCTTCCCGCCTATGCGGCGAGCGGCCTGCCGAGCGAGACGATGAGCCGTGGTCCCGCAGAGGACCCGCTGTTCTTCGGTGCGGCCCTCGCTGGCGGAACGGCGCTGGCGGAGCTCGTCGCGGAGACGGACCCCCAGGAAGGGGACGGCGAGAGCACGTGAGCGAGTTCCAGGCGCTGGACGGCGAGACGGTGTTCGCGGGCCGCATCCTGGAGGTGCGCGTGGAGCGCTTCCGTCACGCCGACGGCGAGGTGGTCTCGCGGGAGATCGTGCGCTCCCCGGGCGCGGTGGCGGTGGTGGCACACGACCACGAGCACGTGTGGCTGGTGCGCCAGCCGCGCGAGGCGATTGCGGCGGACTTGCTGGAGATCCCCGCGGGACGGCTGGACGTAGAGGGCGAGCAGCCGCTGCCCGCGGCGCAGCGTGAGCTAGCCGAGGAGGTGGGGCTCGGCGCGCACACCTGGGAGCCCATCCTCAGCTACTACTCGAGCGTGGGCTTCAGCGACGAGCGCGTGCACCTGTTCCACGCCACGGACCTGTACGAGCGCAGCGCGGAGAGTGAGGACAACGAGCGCATCGAGATCGTGCGTTGGCCGCTCTCAAGGCTCGAGCAGGCGATCTCCGAGTGCACGGACGCCAAGACGCTGATCGGGCTGCTGTGGCTCGCCCGCCGCCTGAACGCCTGATTGCACGATCCAGGAGCGGAGCGCGCTTGCGCGAAGCTTGACGCATGGCCTCAGTGGCGATCGCTCGGGATTCGACCGTAGCCGATGTTGGGCCGCTCCTGCTCGACTTCCTCGCCTACCTGGAGCTCGAGCGGGGACTCTCCCGGAACACGCTCGGCGCCTACCGCAGCGACCTACTCCAGTTCGGCGAGTTCCTTCACAGGCGCGGCCTGAGCGCGCTGCACGCCGAGCACCGCGATATCGCTGCGTTCCTCAGCGAGCTGGCCGAGGGCATCGAAGGGCGCGAGCCGGTGGCTGCCACCACTCTCAGCCGCAAGGTGGCGTGCCTGCGCTCCTTCTACCGCCACCTCCGCCGTGAGGGCACGATCGAGCACGACCCCACCGCCGAGCTGCGCGGTCCGCGAAAGCCACAGCGCCTGCCACGGGTGCTAGCGCGCGAGCAGGTCAACAGGCTGCTCGCGCAGCCGCAAGGAGCGGATCCGCTGGCGGTGCGTGACCGAGCGCTGCTCGAGCTCATGTACGCGTGTGGCCTACGCGCCTCAGAGGCGGTGGGCCTCGAGGTGAGCGACGTGGACCTGGATGAGGGGCTGCTGCGTGCGCGGGGCAAGGGCTCCAAGGAGCGGCTCGTGCCGATCGGGCGCACTGCGCTCGCGGCGCTCGGCCTCTATTGCCGCGGCGCCCGCCTGGAGCTGCTTGGCGAGCGCAGCCAGAGTCACCTTTTCCTGAGCCGCCGCGGTGCAGGCCTCACCCGCCAGGGCCTCTACAAGATCGTGCAGGGCCACGCCAGGAGCGCGGGGCTGCAGGAGCGCATGAGCCCGCACACGCTGCGCCACTCCTTCGCCACCCACATGCTCGCGGGCGGCTGTGACCTGCGCTCCCTCCAGGAGATGCTCGGCCACGCCGACCTGGCCACCACGCAGGTCTACACGCACCTCTCGGCGGAGCGCCTGAAGGACGCATATTTCAGCGCACATCCGCGGGCATCGCGCTGAGCGCGGCGCTCAGGTACACATCCAGCCATGAGTGGGTCCTCGAGCCGGCGGGCGGTGGTTTTGGTGATCGACGGCTGCGGTGTGGGAGCGCTGCCGGATGCGGCGTCCTACGGCGATGAGGGCGCCAACACGCTCGTGCACGTGGCGGAGGCCGTGGGGGGACTGGACCTTCCCACGCTCGGAGCGCTGGGCCTCGGCTCGATAGCGAGCCTGCCGGGAGTGCCTGCAGCCGCCGACCCCGCGATCCACGGGCGCCTTCATCCCCTTGGCCCTGGCAAGGACTCGGTGACCGGGCATTGGGAGCTGATGGGCGTGGTGATGCCGCGGGCGCTCCCCACCTACCCCCGTGGCTTCCCGCTGGAGGTCACGGGTCCTCTGGCGGCGGCGATGGGCCACGAGGTGATCTGCAACCGCCCCGACAACGGCCTCGCGGCGATCGAGGAGTTCGGCGCCGAGCACCTGAGCAGCGGCGCGTTGATCCTCTACACCTCCCAGGACTCGGTGCTGCAGCTCGCCGCTCACACCGAGCGGGTGCCCGCCGCGGCGCTGTACCGCGCCTGTGAGCTCGCGCGGGGGGTGATGGTGGGCGAGCACGCGGTGGGCCGGGTGATCGCGCGACCGTTCAACGGGGAGCCGGGACGGTTCATTCGCACCGAGGGCAGGCGCGACTACACGGTGGCGCCGCCCGGGCCGAGCTATCTGCAGGAGCTCCAAGGCGCGGGCGTGGCGGTGCACGGCGTGGGCAAGATCGGCGACCTGTTCGCCGGCGTGGGGCTCGACGCATGTCATCCGGGTGCGAGCAACGAGCAGGCGCTCGCGAGCACGGAGCTGCTGCTGGATGAGCTCCAGAGCGGGCTGGTGCTGGTCAACCTGATCGAGACCGATCAGGTGTACGGCCACCGCAAGGACGCTGTGGGCTTCGCCCGTGCGCTAAAGGCCATCGATCGCTACCTCGCCGGGTGCTTGGCGGGCCTGCGCGATCGGGATCTGCTGGTGGTGAGCGCCGATCACGGTGTGGACCCGGCGCACCCCGGCACCGACCACACACGCGAGCACACGCCGCTGCTGGCCCTCACCGGGGAGATGCTGCGCCACCGCGCGCTGGGCGGGCGCCGCCACGACGGCCCACTGGCAGACGTGGGCGCGAGCGTGCTGTGCTGGCTGGCGGGCCCTGCCGCGATGGGAGATCGGTCGCGTGAGCTCCCGGGCACGTCCTTCATAAGCTAGGCGCCATGCCCGAGCTGCCGGAGGTGGAGACGATCAGGGGCCAGCTCGCGCCGCTGGTCGAGGGCAGGAAGCTCAAGCACATCGAGATCCTCGACCCGCGCTGGTCTCGTCCGCTCGCGCCGGCCGAGCTCGAGCGCGCGCTCGTGGGCCGGCGCATCGAGGCGCTTGGCAGGCGCGGCAAGTACCTGCTGTGGCGCTTTGAGGGGGATGTGCACCTGGCGCAGCACCTGCGCATGACCGGGGCGGTGCTCGCCGAACCATACCCCGAGCCCGCGCACACCCGCGTTCGCATGCGCCTGAGCGCCGCGCGCGGGGCGCGGCGGGGCGGGAGGACGGCGGCGACTGCGATGACTGGGGCCACGGCGGGCGCAGCGCTGGGAGGCGTCACGCGGCTGGCGATCGTGGACCCGCGGCGCTTCGGCACGGGCGAGCTGCTGCTGGGCGAGGAGGCGCTTCGCAGCTTCCTCGCCGCGCGACTCGGGCTCGAGCCCTTCGATGAGGACTTCACCACAGCGCACCTGAGGACGCTCGCCAGAGGGCGCGCCGCGCCGATCAAGGCGCTGCTGCTCGACCAGCGCAGGATCGCGGGCGTGGGCAACATCTACGCCGATGAGGCGCTGTTTCGGGCGGGCATCCATCCGCTGCGGCCCGCGGGGTCGCTGTCGGCCGAGCAGTATGAGCGGCTGCGCGAGGCGGTGATCGCGGCGCTCAGCGCGGGCATCCGTGCTCGCGGTGCCACGATCGATGACTTCCGCCACGTGGACGGCGTGCGCGGGTCCTTCCAGGACGAGTTCCTCGTTCACCGGCGCGCGGGCGAGCCCTGCGGCGTGTGTGGCAGCACGATCGTGAAGATGGTGGTGGCCGGCCGGGGCACCTACGTGTGCGAGACCTGCCAGAAGCGCCCGCGCATGACCAGGCGCACGCGCGCGGCGCGTTAGGCTCGGCTCAGGCCGCGAGCAGGTCGTCCAGACGCCCACTCTCGGCGGCGGCCTGCACCTCGGTGAAGCCGCCGAGCAGCACGCCGTCGATCACCACCTGAGGGAACGTGAGCATCCCGGTCATCTGCGCGAGCTCCACGCGGCCGGCGGGATCCCTGGACAGGTTGATCTCCGCGAACTCCAGGCCGCGAGCGCTCAGCAGGCCCTTGACGCGGGCGCAGAACGCGCATGGCTCGGTGGTGTAGACAACGATCCCACTCATTACTTCATAAAGTATAGCGGCGAATAGGCGCGTGCGAGGGCTCGCGGCGGCGCGTGCGCACCGGGCGCCGACAGCGCTCCTAGACTCGGATGTGGATGGCCGGCCCTGTGAAGACCGAAGCGGTTGTGCTGCGCTCGATGCGCTACGGCGAGGCGGACCGGATCCTGCACCTCTACACGCCGCATCGTGGCCGCGTGAGCGCGATCGCCAAGGGCGTTCGCCGCGCGCGCAGCCGTTTCGGCGGGCGTCTTGAGCCATTCTTCCGCCTGCAGATCGAGCTGCACGAAGGCCGCGGCGAGCTGCTCACGGTGACGGGCGCGCAGACTGTTGACGGCCATGCGCGGCTGCGCGGCGACGCCGGCGCGCTGGATGCGGCGGCGCGCGCATGCGACGCGGTGGGGCGCCTGTTTGAGACCTCAGAGCCCCACCCCGGGGTGTTCAACCTGCTTTGCCGCCAGCTCGCGCTGCTCGATGAGCAGGCCGGGGGAGGCAGCGGCCGCATGGGGCGCGGGGGGGCGCTCGCGTTCCGCCTGAAGCTGCTGCTGGCGGCAGGCCTCGCTCCGCAGCTCGGCGCGTGTGCCAACTGCGGCGAGCGCGAGCATCTTGTGGGCTTCTCGGGCGCAGCCGGCGGGGTGGTTTGCGGGGCCTGCGAGGCCGGATCGTTCGCGCTCGGCGAGGAGGCCTATCGATTCATGACCGACGCGCTCGGTCGCGGGCTGAGCGAGGCGCCGGCCGCGCCCGAGGCGGCCCTCGGGCAGGTGGAGCGTGCGATCGCGGCAACGCTTGAGCACCACGCGCACCTGCGTCTGATGCCCGCGGCGGGATCGCCGGGCTGAGCCGGCGGGTGTATGGTGGGCGCCGTGGAGGAGGGACGTCCCATCGCCTACAGGGCGCTCGAGAAGGGCGTGCCCGTGTACGCGTCCGACGGCGCGCAGTTGGGCACCGTGCACCATGTGGTGGCGGCCACCGAGCAGGACATCTTCCATGGCCTGGTGATCGCCGCCGATGGACACGGGCGCCGCTTCGTGCAGGCGGCGGACGTGGCGTCCATCCACGAGCGCGGGGTGGACCTGCGCATCGACTCGACGGCGGTGGGGGAGCTGCCGGAGCCCGGTGGCGGGGCGCCGGTTTATGACGAGGATCCGGCCACGCAGACCAAGTGGAGTCACCTGGTGCGCAAGTACACCGGACGCAGCGACTGGCATCGCGACAGCTGAGCGTGCCGGCCCCGGCCGGTGCGAGAATCGAAGGGTGAGCATCGCCAGTCAGCAGGATCTGGTGGCGGCCGGCTTCGAGCGACGCATCCGCGCGCTGGAGGAGCGGCTGCTCTCGCCGCTGGCGGCGCGCTCATACCCGGCGCTGCGCGCGCGCGGGGAGGAGGACTGTGCGCTGCGCACGCCCTTCCAACGCGACCGCGACCGCATCGTGCACTGCAAGGCCTTTCGCCGCCTCACACACAAGACGCAGGTGTTCGTGGCGCCGCGCGGCGACCACTACCGCACGCGCCTCACGCACACGCTGGAGGTGACCACCATCTCGCGCACAGTGGCGCGAGCGCTGCGCCTGAACGAGGACTTGGTGGAGGCGATCGGCCTCGGGCACGACCTGGGGCATCCGCCGTTTGGTCACATCGGCGAGGAGGTGCTTGACAGCTGTTTGAAAGAGCGCTTCGGCAGGGACTTCCGCCACTTCGAGCACTCGCTGCGGATCGTGGCGGAGCTCGAGCGCGACGGCGCGGGCCTGAACCTGACCGAGGCAGTGCGCGAAGGCATCGCGCGTCATTCGAGCCGCACGCCGCCGCCGGCGACGCTCGAGGGACGCATCGTGCGGGTGATCGACAGGGTGGCCTACATCAACCACGACATCGACGACGCGGTCCGCGCCGGGCTCCTTCGCGAGGATGAGCTTCCGCGCGAGCCCATCGCTGTGCTCGGTGCCAGCGGCTCGGCTCGCATAGACGCGCTGGTGCACGACATGGTGGAGCACTCAGAGCGCGCGGGGGACATCGTGCAGGGTCCCGAGGCGGGACCCGCGATGGGCGCGCTGCGCGACTTCATGTTCGAGCGCATCTATCTCGGCCCGGCGGTGAGAGCGGAGCACGCGAAGATCTCAGCGGTAGTGAGGAGGCTGTTCGAGCACTACGTGGCGCATCCCGAGCTGCTGCCCCAGGGCCTCGGCGGCCGAGCGCCCGAGGGTGAGGATGAGCTCGCGCAGTGGGTCACCGACTACCTGGCGGGGATGACCGACCGCTACTGCATCCGCGAGTACACAGAGCTCCAGGTGCCGCAGGCTTTCGCCCGCTAGCGTAGCCGCGTGGCCCTCTACACGAAGGACTCGAAGGACCGCGTGCGCGACGCGGTGGACTTCCTGGAGCTGGTGTCGGCGCGCACGGACCTGCGGCGCGCAGGACCGGCCCGCTACGAGGGCCTGTGCCCGTTCCACGAGGAGCGCACGCCCTCGTTCGGGATCGACCCCACGCAGAAGGTGTACTATTGCTTCGGCTGCCAGGCCTCGGGCGACGTGTTCACGTTCGTGCAGGAGACCGAGGGGGTGGACTTCAAGGGGGCGCTCGAGCTGTTGGCCGAACGCTGCGGGGTCGAGCTGAAGCGCGAGGAGGAGGACCCGCGCGAGGCCGAGCGCCGCAAGCGCCGCGAGCGGCTGCTGGAGCTGCTGGCGCGCACGAGCGCCTACTACGAGCGCTACCTGTGGGAGTCCGAGGAGGCGCTGCGAGCGCGGGAATACCTGGCCGAGCGGGGCCTCGTGGAGGAGACGCTGCGGGAGTTCCGCGTGGGGTATGCGCCGAGCGCTTGGGACAGGGTGCTGCTGGCCTCGCGTCGTGGCGGCTTCTCGGTGGCGGAGCTCCACGCCACTGGCCTCGCGCAGCGCTCCAAGGAGAACGGCCAACCCTACGACCGCTTCCGCTCGCGCATCATGTTCCCGTTGGCCGACGTGCGCGGGCGGGTGCTCGGCTTTGGCGCGCGCGCGATGCGCGAGGAGCAGCGCCCGAAGTACCTGAACACCTCCGACAACGACCTCTACCACAAGGGCCTTCACCTCTACGGCGCTGACCTCGCGCGCGCCCACGCGGCCAAGGCCGGGCAGGTGATCCTGTGCGAGGGCTACACCGACACGATTGCGCTGCACCAGGCCGGGATGCGCACAGCGGTGGGTCTGATGGGCACTGCGCTCACCGCAGAGCAGGTGGGGGAGCTTGCGCGGATGGCGCAGACCGTGCTGCTGGCGCTTGACGCCGACACCGCCGGCCAGGAGGCGATGCTGCGCGCATCGAGCCTCGCAGCCAAGCGCAAGCTCGAGCTGCGCGTGGTGCCGCTGCCCGCGGGCACCGACCCGGCGGAGCTGATCCAGCGCGATGGCCCCGAGGCGATGGGAGCCGCGGTGGAGGCCTCGGTGCCGTTCGTGCGCTTCCGCGTGGAACGCGTGCTGGCCGCGGGCGATGACTCCAGCCCCGAGGGCCGCGACCGGACGATTGAGGAGCTGCGCCCGGTGTTCGCCACGCTCCCGCCGAGCGCGATGCGGATGGAGCTCACGCGGATAGTGTCGAGCCGACTGGCGCTTTCTGAGAGCCTTACCGAGCAGTTGCTCTCCCAGGCCGCAAGCGCGCCCGGGAGACAGCGCAGCGTGGCTGAGCCCAGCAGCGGTGGTGGCAGCGGACAGGGCGGCGCTGCGGGCGCGCGCAACGGCGCAAGCGCCCGCAGGCAGGCGGGGGGGCTCTCAGGCAGGGAAGACACAGAGCGCGCGTTCCTGGCGCTGTGCATCGCATCGCCCGAGCAGGGCGCCACGGCTCTGGACGGGCTCGACCTCGAGGAGCACTTCTCGAGCGAGCTGCTGCGCCGCGCCGCCGCTCACCTGCGCGCGGGAAGCCTGCGTGAGCCGATGGCCGATCGCTCGGCTGAGGCCCGCGGCCTTGACGAGGATCCAGCGCTCAAGGGCCTGCTGGCGGAGCTGGTGGTGGAAGCTGGGCGCGAGGAGGCGCACCCGGCGATGCTCGAGGTGCAGCGGCTGCAGCTGGAGCTGGCGCGGCTTGACCGGCACATCCAGCGGGCGCGCGGGCGGGAGGGCACGGATGTGAGCAGCCTCGCCCAGCGCCGTGGAGAGCTCAAGCTCGAGTTCGACCGGGCTTATGCG